>Ga0070665_100005679_pt1 | contig 12822 bp, 8 predicted proteins | sample KBSS13metaG_FD_65862 | JGI IMG/M metagenome (GOLD analysis project Ga0070665, IMG submission 65862) | Switchgrass rhizosphere microbial communities from Kellogg Biological Station, Michigan, USA - KBS S1-3 metaG | ecosystem: Host-associated > Plants > Roots > Rhizosphere > Soil ... | reverse complement strand
GGCATCGTCACCGCCGACATCGCCGCCATCTACCGCCACACCGACCTCGTCCGCCAGATGCTCCTCGACGACGAACGCGGAGTCCTGCCCGCCAACATCCGCACCTCCGACGCTCCACTCGCCGAAGAGGTCCTCCGCTTCGGAGCCGACGGCGGAGCCACAGAGATCGTTCGCCTCGCCCTCCCCTACGTCAAACGCGACCGCAACGACACCCGCTGGCTCGGTATGCTCGCCGCCCCCATGTCCTTCTGGCACCACATCCCCTGGCTTTACGCCGGCAACAAGGACTTCGACCGCCAGGGCTACCTCGACTGTTTCCGCCTCATCCTCACCGCCTGCGACGTCAACGTCGTCGGGTCCTTCGGACGAACCATCCTGCACGAGATCGCCGCCATGGGCGATTGGATCACTGAGGATGAGGTAGCCGCCTTCGGCCGCGCCGCCCTCGAAGCCGGAGCCCGCTTCGACCGCCGCGACGACGACCTCAACAGCACCCCACTAGGCTGGGCCTGCCGCTGGGGACGAGTCGAGCTGGCAAAACTCCTCCTGGCTCACGGAGCCGACCCGCAGGAAGCTGACGCGGAGCCGTGGGCACGCCCAATCTCCTGGGCAAAAAAGATGGACCATCCCGAAATCGTCAGGCTCCTTAACCCGTCGCCCAAACAGAGTAAATAAACGGCATAAAATCAGATATTTACCAGAAGAAAGCTCTAGAAACACCGTAAATTTACTTGTCAAGCCCTACTTGCTCGTAAATCGCTCATAGAGAACAACTTCTATTTGCCGATTAATTAGCGGCACATGGTTAGAATTAAGGTAAGAAGAAAAGAAAAGCGGAGAGGCCCGGCATCACTTTGGTCCGTCGTTCTAAAACCTTATTCTTGAACGACATTGAACGTGAAGTTCTGAAATATGGGACTTTTAGACCGTAGTCCAGACCTAAGTCTCGATTTTCGAAGACTTTGAATGAAAACCGGGGGAGGGGTAGGGTCAGCTAACGCCGCCACGAGAACCGAGCTAGAATGAAGTGTTATGGCAACTGCCGATCTCGCCCCCGCCACCGTCCGCTCTCACGACGCGCCGTTCTCCAACGAGCCCTTCATCGACTTCTCGGTCGCCGAAAACAAGCGAGCCATGCTCGACGCGCTCGACAAGGTCAAGGGTGAGCTCGGACGCGAGTACGACATCATCATCGGCGGCCGCCGCATCCAGACCACCGGCAAGATCGTCTCCGTCAACCCCGCGCGACCCGCTCAGGTCATCGGCATCCACCAGCGCGCCGAGGCCGACCTCGCCGAGACCGCCATGAAGGCCGCTCTCGCCGCCTTCCCCGCCTGGAGCCGCACCCCGGTCGCCGAGCGCGCCGCCCTGCTCTTCCGCGCCGCCGACCTCATCCGCCAGCGCAACTTCGAGTTCTGCGCCTGGCTCACCTACGAGGTCGGCAAGAACTGGGCCGAGGCCGACGCCGACGTAGGCGAGACCATCGACTTCCTCGAGTTCTACGGCCGCGAAGCCCTCCGCCTCGACCAGGCCAAAACGCCTATCCAGTTCCCCGGCGAGCGCAACCAGCTCCGCTACATTCCCCTCGGCGTAGGGGCCGTCATCCCGCCCTGGAACTTCCCCTTCGCCATCATGGCCGGCATGACCGCCGCCTCCATCGTCACAGGCAACACCGTCATCCTCAAGCCCTCCGTCGACGCCCCCACCATCGCCGCCCGCTTCATGAGCCTCCTCGAAGAGGTCGGCCTGCCAGACGGCGTAGTCAACCTCTGCCAAGGCGAGGGCCCAGGCTTCGGCTCCGCCATCGTCGCCCACCAGCAGACAAGATTCATCGCCTTCACCGGCTCCAAAGCGGTCGGCCTCGAGATCCACGAAAGCGCCGCCAAAACCCACCCCGGTCAGATCTTCATCAAACGCACAATCCTCGAGATGGGCGGCAAAGACTCGATCATCGTCGACGCCGATGCCGACCTCGACCTCGCCATCGAAGGAGTCGTCGCCAGCGCCTTCGGCTTCAACGGGCAGAAGTGCTCGGCCTGCTCTCGCGCCATCGTCGACGCCGGCATCTACGACGTCTTCTGCGATCGCCTCCAGTCCCGCGTAGCCCAGATCAAGACCGGTGACCCCGCACAGAACGTCTACACCGGCCCCGTCATCAGCCCGAAGTCCTACAACAAGATTCTCAGCTACCTAGAGATCGCGAAGACCGAAGGCCGCGTCCTCAACGGCGGCGCGCCAGTCGAAAACACCGAGGGCGGCTACTACATCGCACCGACGGTAGTCGCCGACGTCAGCCCCACCGCTCGCCTCGCCCAGGAAGAGATCTTCGGGCCCGTCCTCGCGGTCATCAAGTCCTCGAGCTTCGACGAAGCGCTCACCATCGCGAACAACACTGAATACGGCCTCACCGGAGCGATCTACTCCGCCTCACGTGAGAGGCTCGACCGCGCCCGCGAAGAGTTCCACGTCGGCAACCTGTACCTGAACCGCAAGTGCACCGGAGCCATGGTCGGAGCCCACCCCTTCGGCGGATTCAACATGAGCGGAACCGACTCAAAGGCCGGCGGCCCCGACTACCTCCTGCTCTTCACCCAGGCGAAGAGCATCGCCGAGAAGGTCGGCCACGCCAGCCCGGCCGAAGAGAAGCATTCAGATCAGATGGGAATGTAACGAACTGAAGCATAACGACAGAGGCTCGCTCTCAAGCGCGCCTCTTCGTTTTGTTCTCTGACAACCTCAGGCTGACTTCATCTCAATCAGGTTTCCCGCCTTCGCCGCAGCCTCGGCCAAAACGCGATGATGGATCGTGAACAGCGCCAGTTCGAGCCGGTCCGACACGCCAGTCTTGTCGTAGATTCCGCGCAGGTAGTTCTTGATGACCTGCTCTTTCGTCCCGAGTTGCAGAGCGATCTCCTTGTTTTTGCAACCCTGTACGATCAACGCGACGATCTGCATCTCCTTCGGAGTCAACCGGTCTCGAACACGCGCCCCGACGCTGTCGTGCGAATGAATTGCGGTAACGTTGGCCCGCTGCATGTAGCGCTGTCCGCGCGCAACGCGCCGAACGCAGTCCACCAGATCGACACCGGCGACATTGCGGCAAATGATTCCGTCCATCCGCTGAGCCACGTCCTCAGCCACCTGCTCCGCGTTCTCCGCCACCAGAATGATCCGGCTTCCAGCAATGCGCGCTCGATCCACCAGCAACGTCACGTCAGGGCGAAGGCTGGAGGAGACGAGAATCAACGCCCCGCGTAAGCTCTCCAGCGCACTCCACAGTTTCGTCATGTCTTCGCACTGGGCGACGATGCGCATGTCGTCCTCCAGCGCCAGAACGCGCGCCGCACCTGCCCGGAAGATCGCCTGGTTGTCGACGAGAATAATTCGGTTCATACCTGTCTGTTTCTCCTGCGGCGGAGTCTTCTGCCCCGCAATCCTCTCATCGGCCCTTTCGTGCCGCCTAACTTCTGTGTCTTCAATTCGGACAGGTCCACCCATCCGGACTTCGGGCTGCCCGAGCCTGAATCGTAACTCCCTTTCATCGCCGCGAACAGCCTGTTGTTTTTGAACCTAACTCCCTGCCACCTTTATCAAATCATACGTGCGGTGTGCACGGTCACCGGTCCGCGAAGTATAACAAGGGTATGCCGAAGCCAATTTTGCTCGCCATTGATGATGACACCAGCGTTCTGGAAGCTGTGGTCCAGGATCTGCGCCGTCATTATGGCCAGGACTACCGGATCGTTCGTGCGGCCTCCGGTGGGGCAGCTCTCGATATCTGCCGCCAGCTAAAGGACCGCAACGATACCGTTGCACTCTTCCTCTCCGACCAGCGCATGCCCGGAATGACGGGCGTCGACTTTCTGCAGCAGGCACTTACGATCTATCCGGAGGCGAAACGCGTGCTGCTGACCGCCTACGCCGATACTGAGGCCGCCATTCGCGCCATCAATGCCGCCAAGATCCACTACTATCTGAACAAGCCTTGGGATCCACCGGAAGAAAAGCTCTATCCAGTGCTGGACGACCTGCTCGAGGCCTGGAAGCAGGGCTACAAGCCTCCGTTTGAGGGCATCCGCGTGGTCGGAATGCGCTGGTCTCCCATGGACCACGCAGTGCGTGACTTCCTCTCGCGCAACCGCATTCCGTACCAGTGGCTGAATCCCGAGCAAAATCCCGAGGCGACTGCGCTTCTAAAGGAGAAGGGCGCGGACGACCATAAGCTTCCTGTCGTCCTCTTCGGTGACGGAACGGCGTTGGTGCAACCTACCTCGACCGATCTCGCCAACAAGCTCGGCATGCCGACTCAGGCGCAGCAAAAGTTCTACGACATCGTGGTTGTGGGCGCGGGACCGGCGGGTCTCGCGGCGGGCGTCTATGGAGCCTCAGAGGGTCTGAAGACATTAATCGTCGAGCCGAATGCTCCTGGAGGACAGGCAGGGTCAAGTTCCAAGATTGAAAACTATCTCGGCTTCCCTTCCGGCCTCAGTGGCGAGGAGCTGGCGAAGCGTGCTTATTTGCAAGCGACGCGGCTTGGAGCCGAGTTCCTGCTACAGCGTGTTACTTGTATTCGCTCGGAGAACAACTATCAGGTTGTCACCATGAATGACGGCCAGGAGATTACGAGTCACGTCTGCCTCATCGCGACCGGCGTTGACTACTGCATACTGAATGTCCCGCGGGCGGAGCAGTACAACGGTGCTGGTGTCTACTACGGTGCCGCGTTAACCGAAGCGATGGCCTGTGCGAACGAGACCGTGTACATTGTCGGCGGAGCCAACTCTGCCGGACAGGCGGCGATGCACTTCTCTCGCTATGCCGAAAAGGTGCACATGCTGATTCGCGGCGAGTCGTTGACCAAGAGCATGTCGAAGTACCTGATCGACCAGATTGAGGGGACGTCAAACATCGTGGTTGAGACGGGGACCGAAGTGGTTGGCATGTCGGGCAACGGCCACCTAGAGTGTCTCACTCTCAAGACGCCGCAAGGTCAGGAGGCGCGCGAGACCAGTTCGCTGTTCATCTTCATTGGCGCCGCGCCAAAGACCGACTGGTTGCCTAAACAGATTGCAGTAGACAACAAAGGCTTCATCCTTGCCGGTCCCGATCTCAAGGCCAAGGCGCCGGGAAGCTGGAAGCTCGATCGTGATCCGTATCTGCTGGAGACGAGTGTTCCCGGAATCTTCGTCGCCGGCGACGTCCGTTACAACTCCATTAAGCGATGTGCCTCCGCAGTCGGCGAGGGCTCAATTGCAATTCAGTTCGTGCACCAATACCTAGCGACACTTTGAAAGGCATAACTCCCACCAGAACGATGAGCGAACAGAGCCAGGTCGTCCAGAGCACCGTCACCGCACCAATTAGCGAAGCCCTCTTCACTCAGTTGAGAGCGACGTCAATTCTCTCTTCGCTGCGCGATGACGAGATTCGCTGCCTCGGCGGATTCGAGGAGGTTCGTCTGAAGCGGGGCGATGTTTTGGCGCGGCAGGGCGAAACCGCTCACTACTTTTGGATTCTTCTTGAGGGGCAGCTCTCGTTAACGCAAACAATGCCTGATGGACGAGAGATGGAGGTCACATCCATTCCAGCTGGAAATTCCTTCGGCGAGGTTCCGCTCTTAACTAATATTCCCAATGCAGTCAACCTAGTGGCCGAAGATCCATGCCACCTCGTGCAACTCAATGAAGAGGCCTTCTGGAGCCTGATGACGAGCTGCCCGGACGTTCGCAAAGCCATTCTCGGCAACATGGCCAAACGTTTTCAGAAGATGCAGAGCACGACGATCCAGCAGGAGAAGATGGCCTCGCTGGGGACGCTTGCGGCGGGCCTGATGCACGAGCTGAACAATCCCGGTACAGCCGCTCGCAGGGCCGCGTCGCAGCTTCGGGCCAACCTGATGCGAATGCACGAGCTCTCGGCCAAGTTCGCCAAAACCGAGCTCAGCAACGAACAGAAGCAGTGCCTTCATGACCTGCAGGAGCACACACTCTCAGCTAAGCAACAGGTTGTTATGAGTTCACTTGAACAGAGTGACGCCGAAGAGGCCCTGGCGGAGTGGATGGAAGGGGCAAACATTGAAAATGCATGGAAGATGGCGCCGACGCTGGTGTCAGTCGGATTGAACGCCAAAGATCTCGAGTGTGCACGTACGGAGTTTCCGGGGTCGACACTCTCCGTCGCTCTGAACTGGATCGAAGCAATGGCATCCAGCATGCAGCTCGTCGGAACCATCGAGGAGAGCATCGGTCGCGTCTCCGATCTCGTTATGGCGGTGAAGTCCTACGCGTACGAGGGTAAGGGAAAGAAGCAGTCAGTCGATGTCAACAGCAGTATCCATGCGACTCTGGTGATCCTCAGCCACAAGATGCGCGAGAAGGAGATCACGGTGGAGAAGGACTTTGCCAGCGACCTTCCTCCTCTTCAAAGCGAGTGCACAGGGCTGAACCAGATCTGGACGAACCTTCTGGACAACTCGATCGATGCCGTGGGTCCGCATGGAAAGATCAGCGTCAAGACATGGTCAGAGAAATCGCCGGCAGCGGCCAATAATCAACGGCTCGATATATGCATCCGGATTGCAGATGACGGCAGCGGCATTCCCCTCGAAAGCCAGACGCACATCTTCGACACCTTCTACACAACCAAGCCTGTCGGGGTGGGCACTGGACTTGGGCTGGGCATCGTGCATCGCATCGTAGACCAGTATGGCGGCACGATCCGATTTTCTTCCGAGCCCGGCAATACGCAATTTGTCGTTCGCCTTCCGGCGCAGACTCCACAGGCCTCCTGATCCCTCCGTCTATGCCTCCCATCGTATGATCATCCTGAGGAGACAATCTGTGCCGCTTACTCCGTTTCATATTGCGTTTCCCGTAGATGACCTGAATGCCGCGCGCGCATTTTATGGTGGAACCCTCGGCTGCCCTGAAGGGCGCAGTTCCACACAGTGGATCGACTTCGACCTCTTCGGACACCAGATCGTCGCGCACCTGAAGCCTGCTTCCAACGACCACGACCAGCATCACAATCCCGTCGACGGTCACAATGTACCCGTTCCCCACTTCGGCGTCGTCCTTTCCATGAACGACTGGGAGGCGCTCGCCGATCGGCTTCGAACGGCCGGAACTAAGTTCGTCATAGAACCTTACATTCGATTTAAGGGCGAAGTGGGCGAGCAGGCAACCATGTTTTTTCTCGACCCCGCTGGCAATGCGCTGGAGTTCAAGGCGTTTGCGGACATGGGTCAGTTGTTCTCAAAGTAGAGGCCGGGCATCCAACTGATGCGTTATTTCTTCCTTTGATACGCGTCGCGTCACCCGGTGCGAGCCTTTTAGCATCTGTCATGAGCGGCCATGCGCTTGGCGCGCTCTAGAATGGTCGGGACAGCCGTTAGTCGTTGAACGCCTGCACACTCTGAACGACCTTTGCCGAAGGATGGACTGCCGCCGGTTGAGCGACAAGTCCAGGTGACGGAGCCACTGAATTATGCCGGGTAAGACCTCTCGCCGTCGTTTTCTCGCTACATCAGCAGCCGCAGCGGCTGCGATCTCACAGCGCGCGACGTTCGCTCAGGCCCTGCAGGAGCCCGCACCTGCCGATGAGCCAACCCCCTACAAACTCTTCTTCGATCAGCCCGCGTCGACATGGAACGACTCAGTTCCCGTTGGGAACGGACGGCTCGGGGCCTGCGTCTTCGGCCAGCCTGGTAAGGAACGCATTCAACTCAACGAGGAATCGATCTGGGACGGAGAACCGCGGGACCGCAACAATCCCCTAGCAGGACCAACGGTGGACCGCATGCGGCAACTCCTCTTTGCAGGACGAGTTGCTGATGCTGAGGCACTCGTACTCACTGACTTCCTTTCCGTTCCGCGTCGTCTGCCCTGCTATCAGACGCTCGGCGACCTGCACCTGGACTTCGGTCCCATGGAAGGCATCAGCGATTATCGCCATGAGTTAAATCTTGATACCGCGATCGCCACCACGACATTCACCCACCAGGGGATCCAACACAGGCGGGAGGTCTTCAGCTCCGCACCCGATCAAGCTATCGTGATTCGCATCACGGCCAGCCGTCCCGGAAAGATTAGCTTCACCGCTGCGCTTGACCGTCCGGCAAACTTCAGCACTGCCGCCATCGCGCAGAACAGGCTGACGCTCTCTGGAGAGGCGCTACCCGTCAACGACAATCCCGGACTTCCCGTCAAAGAGCGGCAGGTTGGAATCAAGTACTATGCGGAACTCCTCGCTGTCTCGACTGATGGTGTGACCTCGACGAAGGGCGCCATTCTGACCGTTGCGAACGCGACTGCCGTCACGCTGTTTCTCGACTGTGCAACCAGCTTCCGCTACCCGGCAGGCGAGGCTGCGATGAAGCAAGCCGTAGTGAAGAATCTGCTCGCCGCTGCATCGCGTCCGTATGCCGACCTGCGCGCGCGGCACGTCACGGACTACCAGCGATACTTCCGCCGCGCAGCAATTATTCTCGGCGACGGGCAAGACCCGAATGCGGCCATTGCAACCGACAAACGCCTCGCAAGGATCAAAGGTGGCGGAGAAGACCTGGCTCTGCTGGGCATCTACTTCCAGTTCGGCCGTTATCTGCTTACCTCTAGTTCACGCCCCGGAACGCTAGCGGCGAATCTGCAAGGAATCTGGAACGAATCGGTCGACCCTCCGTGGGGATCGAAGTACACCATCAACATCAACATCCAGATGATCTACTGGCTTGCTGAACGGGCAAACCTTTCCGATCTGCATGCTCCTTTGTTCGACCTGATTGACCGCACCCGTAATCCCGGCCACATCACCGCGTCACGCTACTACAACGCGCGGGGCTACGTGGTCCATCACAACACTGATATTTGGGGTGACTCCTCGCCTGTCGACGCTCTCGGAGGCGGCGTGTGGCCTATGGGAGCAGCGTGGCTTTCGCTGCACCTCTGGGATCACTACGATTACACGGGGAATGTGTCATTCCTGCGAGAACGCGCCTATCCGCGTCTGCAGGAAAATGCCCTATTCCTGCTTGACTACCTTGTAACCGACCCGGCTACCGATCGCCTTGTGACCGGGCCATCCTGCTCACCCGAAAACAAGTACAAGCTTGCCGACGGCACGGCGCATAACGTATGCATGGCGCCAACCATGGATATCGAGATAGTGCGTGCCGTACTGACGCGCCTGCTGCAGGCTGCCTCAGTACTCGCTACCTTACCCAACTGGGACGCCACTGCTGATGCAGAGCTGCACAATCGAGCGCGCCTTGCGCTCATCAAGCTGCCGCCGTTCCAGGTAGGCAAAGCCGGAAACCTGCAGGAGTGGCAGGAGGATTACGCCGAGAGCGAACCTGGACATCGTCACATCTCGCATCTCTTCGCACTCTTCCCCGAAGATCAGATCACACCTCGACGCACACCGGAGTTGGCAAAAGCCGCGCGCGTGACCCTTGACCGCAGGCTCGCCGCAGGAGGCGGAAGTACGGGATGGTCAAGGTCGTGGGTCGCTTGCTGCCTCGCACGATTGGAGGATGGCGACGCCGCCTATGCGAGTCTGCAAAGACTGCTCGGCGATTCAACACGCGGCAATCTGTTCGACGTCTGCGGCACTAAGGACGACTCGCCATTTCAAATCGACGGAAACTTAGGCGGTCCCACGGCGATCGCAGAGATGCTGCTTCAATCGCACGCCAGCGGAGGCAGCTCAGAGATGCCGCGAATGCGTGGGGTCGAGTCCACGGCAAACATCATTCGTCTGCTGCCAGCACTTCCGAATGGATGGGCTAACGGTTCGTTCCACGGATTGCGCGCACGAGGAGGCCTCGAGATCGATCTTGAATGGAGGAACGGCAAGGCTACTGAGGCAACTATGCGAGCACATCTCGAATTGACACATCATATTATTGCCCCCAAGGGACAGCGCATTGCATCGGTTTCGCCTACGCCGACACAGCCCATACCCGGAGCGGGTCCTGATGAGTTAGTCCTGCAGGTGAAGGCGGGCGAAACATTCACCATCCGCTTCGCCTGACCCGCGCATCCGACGACAATTCTTTACTTTTCAGATAACACTTGCGAGGCTGCCACCTAGTGCGTATATATTCGGCAACGATCTTTGAAGAGAGTGGATGCTGTGGACAGGCGGACAATTCGAACGCTGTTGACCATCCTGATGTACGCAGGTGTCTGCCTCTTCCTGCTTCCCTACTTCACGGGTAAGGCCGCGACGGCAACATTCTTCATGCTGCTGGGGGCGATCATTGCAGTGGTGTGCGGGCTTCTCCGCTGCTACCTTACCGAAGGCGATTAAGGCAACAGGGAATGTCATGGGCAGCTGATACTTCACGCTGCTATTTTGGTGCTGCGTCCGAGGTAGCTGCCGGGGCCGCGGCCGAGGCAATCTGAGCCGCCTTTAAGACGCGATAACCATCGCGAGTTCGGATACGGTACTTCTGCGCGCTCTCCCCGGTAAGCTTCACTGAGATCGTCCGCCAGCCACGATTCGGGTTCGGCTGCGGATAGTAGCTGAGCGAATAGAGGTGCGCCAAATCCTCGCGAATCGAAGAAAAGGCGTCCGTCTCGTCCTTCCAACTCTTGGCAAAGTAGGCCTTTCCCCCTGTGGCCTTGCTCATCCGCTCGAAGACCGCACTGGAAATCGGCTCGGCCTGGGCGTCGCGCGTGCTGATCATGTAAATGATGGTTCCCGTAGACTGCGCCAGTTCGGCAACGTCTTCCGGAGGAACCAGGCTGGCGTTATCGGGTCCGTTTGAAAAGACGACGATTGCTTTGCGTCCGGTAAACTGTGCCGCATCCTTCACCGTCATCAGGAGGCAGTTATAGAGCGCCGCATCGTCGCCGGCGACCGTGCTCCGTACACCGCGAAGAACAGCAGGCCTGTCTCCCGTCAGCGGCACAGCGCGCGAAAGATCACGGCTGTAGGAATAAAAGGCAACTCGGCTGACTCCCTCCAGCGAACGGACGAAGTCTGCAATTGCATCTTGCGCGAAGACGAAGCCGCGATACATGTAGTTGCTGGTATCGAACAGGATGAAGACGTTTGCGCCCGTAATGCCAGGCATCAGCGACGATCCGCTTTGAGCATCGGACCCTGCAGGGGGCTCCGGCGCAACGACCGAGACCATCTTGCCCTCGCTCAGCACCATACGGCGCGTGGGCTCATTGCCCTCTTCGAAGGTGGAGATCCGTTCCTGGATCTTGTCCTCTGTTATCACAAAGTCTTCCGGCTTGAGACCGCTGATGTAGTTGCCCTTCTTGTCAGTCACGGCAACATTCAATTGCACCAGAACGACGTTGACCAGGATTTTGGAGTCGTCCTGGGCGGAGATTTGCCTACCACCGTCGATAAAGAGGACTGAGGATAACAACAATACAGAGAGAAGAGATTTGTTCACCGTACTCCTCCTATTGCGGGTTCTGTCCGTTCGCTCTGTGGAACGCTGAGCGACGTAGTCGTTGCTACGGGTAACGGAGTTATCTTTCCTTGACGAAACTCTTCGCCGGTCTCCTGCATGGCACGCTGAAGCGCCGGCCAGTCCTCCAGATCCGTTGCAAAAATCTTCGCCGTCATACGCCGCGTGAGCTCAGGTACCAGGTGATTGAGTGTTGCTGGATCGTAGCCCTTCTCGTCGACCAGGCGAGCCCAGTAAAGGTTGTTCGACTCCCATGACTCTCCAAAGAGCCGGCTCGATTCTCCACCAAAAGACGGGAACGGCTTCACGTAGAGCAACACCGGAGAGTAGCTTCGTGCCATCACCGGATGCGGCACCCCGAAATCACGCGAAAGACGCTGCGGCGTCGTCTCTGCGGGACTCTTCGCACAAAGCGCCTCAAGCTGCTCGCTTGCTGGGCCAGCCGAAGCTGCGTGGCCTGGATATCTTTTCCGGTACTCAGCTGCGAGATAGAAGGTATCCGCCGGCATAGTTTGGGCGAGTAACGCTATCGAATCCTCGCCACTCACCAGCGACTGTTCGAGCACTTCAAGCCTCTGTGGCGACACGCGATCCGCGAGAATCAGCATCACCTGCGCGCGCAACGGCTCGTTCTTTGCTGCTGCGGTCAGCAACTCCTCACCTGACCGCTGGTAGAGCGTGACAGCATGAAGTTCGGCTGGAGAGATGCTCCACCATCTTGGCACTGTCGCGCCAACCATTAGATCAGGAACAAGCTCCTTCCATATCAGGGCTTGCACATTCTCCGGCGCAATAAAGTCCTGCTCTGTTGCGGCTAACGCATACGGGAGATCTGCGAGAGAGCCCATCAAATATGCGCCGCCACCTGCCGGCGTGCCCACGCCCATTAACTCCGGAGCCTGCCAGTAGCGCTCCGTTGCCACGACAGTGATACCTGAGAAGTCATGGGACCGCACGAACAGCGAGTTATTGTGAAGCACCTGCGCTCCAGGAGGTTCGTAGTACGCGTAGTTCAACCCCACCAGGGCGTCTCGAAGGAAGGGGGTCAACTGACCGCGTGCGGCTTCCAGTTGTGCTTTTGTTCCCGGCCCTTTAATGACCTTCGTCAGATCCGTCTTAATCTGAAGCTCAGCATGGTGACTTGTGTAAACGCCTGGCGCCCATGTGATCTTTTCACTGTTGGTAAAGATGGGACGCGGCATCTCAAACTCGCGCAGTTCACCCGCAAGACCCAGCATATTAGATGGCGCAGGCGATCCTTGTGCCATCGCCCCCAAGCCATCACTCAATGCAAACAACGTGTCGAGCGATACAAGTCTCTGGTCGTCCAGCACATTGCGTAGGCGAGTCGCGATCTCTTGATGAGATCTTTGCCCTTCCGCGCCCTGTTGCGG
>Ga0070665_100005678_pt1 | contig 12823 bp, 12 predicted proteins | sample KBSS13metaG_FD_65862 | JGI IMG/M metagenome (GOLD analysis project Ga0070665, IMG submission 65862) | Switchgrass rhizosphere microbial communities from Kellogg Biological Station, Michigan, USA - KBS S1-3 metaG | ecosystem: Host-associated > Plants > Roots > Rhizosphere > Soil ... | reverse complement strand
GGGTCCCCGCGTGCGCGGGGACGACAAGGGAGTCTTCTGGAACCGTCATGTCGATTGAATCTCATCCCCCCAACGTCGTTCCCGCGAAAGCGGGAACCCAGTGTCGTCCGGCGACCGGCGCTGCTGGGTCCCCGCGTTCGCAGGGACGACCGGTGGACTTCGTCCCGCAACCGTGATCTCGACTTTGGGTCAGCCTCCGATCGTCATTCCCGCGAAAGCGGGGACCCATCCTTGCGCAACGCAGGCCATTGGCTCGGTACGTTCGCGCGGACTTCGCGCGTTGTTGCGCGTCAGCCTAGCGCTCGTCTTCACTTCGAGTGTCGCGATCGCAAAGCCTTACATTCCGACCGACGATACGGTCGTGCTCGAACGCTTGCCCGAGCGCACCGAGCCGTCGCTGCGCGAGTTGAAGCGCATGCGCGCGACCCTTGCCGTCAACCCGCGCGACCTCGACGCCGCGACCGCCGTCGCGCAGCGCGCGATCGAAGCGTCGCGTGCGAATGGCGACCCGCGTTTCCTGGGTCAGGCGCAGGCGGCGCTTGCGCCGTGGTGGAATTCGAAGGACCCTCCGCCGCGCGCGCTGTTGTTGCGCGCCACGATAAGACAGAGCCAGCATGATTTCGACGGCGCGCTCGCCGACCTCGATCGGCTGATCGCGAGTGATCCGCGTGCTGCGCAGGCGCGCCTCGTCCGCGCGACGGTGCGCACGGTCGTCGGGCGCTACGCGGAAGCACAATCGGATTGTCGCGCGTTGGCGCCTCTCGCGCCGCCCCTCATCGTTGCGGGGTGCCTGGCAGGACCGACGAGCCTTTCGGGCGATGCCGCCGCGGCCTACGACGTTTTGACGAGCGCGCTGGCGCGGCCAGGCGGCGATGCCGGTGCCGTGGAGTGGGCGTTGACGCTGGCCGGCGAAATCGCGGCGAGGTCAGGCCGCGCCGCCGACGCCGAGCGTCATTTCCGCCAGGCACTGCTGCTCGATCCGAGGGACGCGTATCTGAGAGCCGCCTACGCCGATTTTCTCCTCGACGCGGGACGTGCGCGCGATGCGCTCCGCGTGACCGGCGACGATCTCCGCAACGACACGCTGCTGCTGCGCGCGGTGCTGGCGGAACGATTGCTCGACGATCACCGTGCAGCTTACTCCGCGCATCGCGCCGAGATGGAAGCGCGCTTCGATGCTGCGCGCCTTCGCGGGGACAGTCTGCATCGACGCGAGGAAGCGCGCTTTCGCCTGTGGGTCGACGGCGACAACCGCGGCGCGCTCGCGCTTGCACGCGACAACTGGAAAGTGCAGCGCGAGCCCGCCGATCTTCGCATCCTGGTCGACGCGGCGCGCGCGGCGAACGATGCCGAAGCGATGCATATCGCCACCGAATGGATGGCGCAGACCCGCATGCAGGACGTGGCCCTCGTCACCGCGATGGGAGCGCCCAGATGATTCGCGTTTTCGTGATGCTGGCGGCACTCCTTGCGCTTGCCGGAACGGCCGCCGCGCACAAGCCCAGCGACGCGTATCTCACCGTCACGCGCGACGGCGCCGAGCTGAGCGGTCAGTGGGACATCGCGCTGCGCGACCTGGACAACGCGATCGGCCTGGATACAAACGGGGACGGCGAGATCACGTGGGGCGAGTTGAAGGCTCGGCGCGCGGACATCGAGCGCTATGCATTCGGGCGGCTACGGATCACGTCGGGCGGCGAGCCCTGCACGCTGCGCGCGCGCGACTACCAGGTCGACAGCCACACCGACGGCGCGTATGTCGTGCTCGGGCTCGCGGGCCACTGTGGGCAGGCCGCGCCCACGCTCGGCATCGACTACCGGCTGTTTCTCGAAATCGATCCACAGCACCGCGGACTGCTCAATTTTGTCGAGAACGGCGAAAGCCGCAGCGTGGTCTTCAGCGTGGACACGCCCGAACGCACCGTCGGCGGCGATCACGCGGGTCCGCTGACGCAGTTCGGGACTTACCTCGATGAAGGCATCTGGCATATCTGGCTTGGATACGACCATATCCTGTTCCTCGTCTCGCTGCTGTTACCGGCCGTGCTCGTACGGCGCTCGGGCCGCTGGCAACCGGAAACCTCGTTCCGTGCGGCGTTCGTCGACGTGGCCAAGGTGGTGACCGCGTTCACGCTCGCGCATTCGATCACGCTCTCGCTGGCAGCGCTCGGCATCGTGGCGCTGCCCTCGCGCTGGGTTGAATCCGCGATTGCGCTGTCGGTGGTTTTGGCCGCACTCAACAATCTCTTCCCCGTTGTCGCCAACGGACGCTGGATCGCGGCGTTCGGGTTCGGGCTGCTTCATGGATTCGGTTTTGCGGGCGCGCTCAGAGACCTGGGGCTCCCCACCGGATCGCTCGCGCTGTCGCTCGCGGGGTTCAACCTGGGCGTTGAAATCGGGCAACTCGCCATCGTGACGCTGTTTCTGCCGCTCGCGTACGCGATGCGCATGACGTGGGGCTATCGCCGACTGGTGTTCGCCGGAGGCTCCGCCGCAATTGCCGCGATCGCAACCGTATGGTTCACCGAGCGCGCATTCGATATTCCACTGTTCGCGGCGTTCGCCGCGGGGTCGTGACGCGGCACGGGTGCCGGACACGGTTTGACCGGCGGCGCCGCATGCGCCAGCGGGATGCGTGCGCGAACGCAACGGAGGCCACCACCCGTGGCCAGCCCAATTCAGTGGAGCGCCGGTCGCGCGCTTGCCGTTACGTTCGCGGGCCGGGCGTTGGATCGGCGAGGTAGTCGTAGACGACCGAGCCCAATCCGAGCGTCAGGTCGGAAACGATGTGCACGCCCGAAAGGACTTCGAGGACGGGCAGTCGCGCGACCGGTGCGAGGGCGTGATGGAAGAGCTCGATCGCGGCCGGACCGGACCATGCGCCCTTGATCGTGACGTCTTCGCAGACGTAGCGCACGAGCTCGCAGATCCGTGGCGTCCCGTCGACGTGCGGGATGATCTTCAGCAGGAAGTTGGGGGCAGTCAGCGCGGCGTGGATCGGCGCGGCATCGAGCGCGCGATGCTTGTAGCCCATGGTCGCCACGGCCACGGGCACGCTGCCGTACTTGAGAACGCCCAACAGCGTGTCCTTTTCGACGCGGAGCGAGGGCGAAGCGAGCTTCTTGGGGAATCCCCACAGCTCGCGTCCGCCCGCGATGGGTGCCTCGTCGTCCAGGTACATGGCATGCACATAGCTGCCCGCTTCGCCGCCGAAGCGCACCGGCACCACCTGGCCCGTCTCGGTGTAGTCGCCGAATCCCGTGGAGTCGGGCATGCGGATGAATTCGTATTTGACGATCGGTTCCGCGATTTCGAGCGGCTCGGGCACGACGCCTCGAAGCGCTTCGACGTCGGTCCGATACGTGATGATCATGAATTCGCGATTCACGAATCGATAAGGCCCGGGCGGAAACGCCGGGCTCGTCAGGGGCATCGCGTAGGCATTTCGCCTCACGTCGTCGATTTTCATGGGCAATCCTGTGCGGTCCTCGAGATCACGCGATCACGCGAGGTCGAACGTGCGCATGCCATGGTGCGCCGAGCAGGCGTTGACCCACGCGGGATTCGCCATCGTTCGCAGCATGTCGGTGCGGCCCGCGTCCCACAGCGCGCGGATCGTGGCGCGCGAGAACTCGTAGTCCTTGGATTCCGCGGAATACGCGCTCCGGCGGTTGATCAGGTGGATGATCGAGATGCGGCGTTCCTTCGCGCGGTCGACGAGAAACGCGACGTCGGGATCCTTCGAAAGCCGGGCCGGCAGCTTGGCGATGACGTTCGCGAGCGCCTGGCGCAGCGTCTCTTCTTCCTTCGCGCGGTTGGTATTGAAGCGCGTCTTGCTCGAGAACTGGATATCCTTCGCGCGCTCCAGCACGTCGTCCAGCGTTTTCGGCATCGGGCCGCGCGCGCTGAAGAGATCGACCTGGATGACGAGCGCGTTCAGCAGGTTGCTTTCGTCCAGCACGTACCAGAGCGGCGTGTTGGAGACGAGTCCGCCGTCCCAGTATTCGACGCCCTTGATGGCGATCGGTGGCAATCCCGGCGGCAGCGCGCCACTGGCCATCACGTGCCCGATGTCGAAGCAGAGTTCGGGATCGGCGTTGTCGAAATACGTCGAATTGCCGGTGCGGACATCGACGGCGCCCACCGACAGCCGGGTCGTCCGCGCGTTGATGATGTCGAAATCGACGAGCTCGTGAAGCGTCTTCTTGAGCGGCGAAGAGTCGTAGATCGACAACGCACCGGGCGTTCCGGGCGGAACGAAATACGGCGACGGAATGCGAGGCACGAAAAAGCCCGGGACGCCGAAAGCCGCGCTCGCGCTGGCGCTCCAGCGGTTGAACGCCAGGCGCAGCAGGTCGAACGTCGCCGGCACGGCGAGCGGAATGCCGGACGAGACGAGATCCCAGAACTGTCGCAGGCGCGGCAGCCGATTTTCAGGCAGGTTGCCGGCGATCAGCGCTGCATTGATCGCACCGATCGAAACGCCCGTCACCCAATCGGGCACGAAGCCGTGCTCGTGCAGCACTTCGTAGACGCCCGCCTGATAGGCACCGAGCGCGCCGCCGCCTTGTAGAGCGAGGACGACGCTGTCGTGCTCGGGGCGGCAAGGAGTCGAAGAAGGCTTGCTCGGCATCGCGACGAAGCGGAACGGCGAATCCGGAGTATAGGCGCACTCGTATTGCAGTGCAGCAGGACAGTTTGCGCGGCGTTTGTTCCCTCGGGCGTTGATCCCGCTACTACCGCCAGAGAAATTCGGGCGGGATGTCGACCCCGAGCACGGTACGCCGCGCGAGGCTCCAGAACGTCCGAATGGCGTCCTTCACCGATTGCGATTCGCGCCCGAGCACCCTGACGAGCAGACCTGCATCGTTCGGCAATCGCGAGGCGCCGATCGCGATGCCTGCAGGCCGGTCGTGCACCGGCTGCAGCGCCGCATGTATCGTGTCCGCATGCACTTTGGGCGTCAGCAGCAGGACGTTGCCGAATACGTCGAAATCGCCCATGACGCCGGCGGCCGTCAGCGCACTTCGTGCGGGCTCGATCACGTATTTCTCGGTCCACAGCGGTGCGCCACCGGGTCGCGCAGCCGCGATCCTGGAGGACAGGACATCGAAGCCGAAATGCTCGCTCGGGCGATGATGCTTGCGTCCGCACAGCATGGTTTCGGCATAGAGAAGCGTTGCGTTCGGCGCGATTTCGATCGTCGTGTCGCTTGCGAAACGCGCGCCGCGGTGCGGGATCACGGCGTCGGGCAGGTATTCGAGGTAGCTGTCGTCGCCGAGCCGGATCGATTGCGTCTGCGCCGCGCAATTGGCATCCATCGAGTGGATCTTCATGGCGGATTGCGTGGTGACGTGCGCGCGGGCGCCCGGCGCGAGCGCAATGTCGAGCGCGAGCCGGTCGCCCTGCAGCACGCATCCTGACGTGGTGATGATGAACACGCACGGCATGTCGGGCAGCGCGCGGTCCCAGTACAGCGCGCGCTGCACGAGAAACGGCGTGCGCCGCTCGAGATCGACGAGGATCGTCTTCGTGCCGCGCCGCTCGAAGCCCAGCCTGAGATAGCCTGACTTGCCGACCGTTCCGCTCGCCATCTGCGGCGGCTCGTCCTGGTAGGACGCGAGCTCGGGCGCGTTGGCGCCCAGCGCTTCGACGGCCGCGAGCGACGCGTGCGCGCGATCCGCGCCGCTCACGCGCTGGCCGTCGCGACCGAGAGATCGAAGAGCAGGTCGTGCCGGATCAGCTCGACGAGCGCCGGTATGCCTTCGCCCGTGCGGCAGTTGGTGAACAGGAACGGCTTGTCGCCGCGCATGATCCGCGAATCGCGGTCCATGACGTCGAGGCTCGCGCCGACGTACGGGGCGAGATCGGTCTTGTTGATGACGAGGATGTCGGATTGCGAGATGCCGGGGCCGTTCTTGCGCGGGATCTTGTCGCCGGCCGCCACGTCGATGACATAGATGAAGAAATCGACCAGGGCAGGCGAGAAAGTGAGCGTCAGGTTGTCGCCGCCGCTTTCGATCAGCACGAGATCGCTGTCGGGAAACCGCGCCTCCATGTCCTCGACCGCAGCGAGGTTCATGCTCGGGTCCTCGCGCACCGCCGTGTGCGGGCAGGCGCCCGTCTCTACGCCGATGATGCGCTCCTCCAGCAGCACGCCCTTGAGGGTGCGCTGGACGTGCTTCGCATCTTCGGTCGTGACGATGTCGTTGGTGATGATGAGAATCCGGTAGCCCAGGTCCAGGAGCGGCGGCGTGATCGCTTCGACGATCGCCGTCTTTCCCGAGCCGACCGGGCCGCCGATGCCGATGCGGGTGATTTTTTTCAAGGCGGCTTGACCCTAGTCGTGACCGTGCGTTGCGGGATGGACCGGCACCGGCGCGCGGCTCGGCGGCACCGAATGATCGTAGACGTGCGAATGAATAGGGCCTTCCGCGCCGCCGAACAGCCGTCGCGATTCGTGCGGCGCGAGATACGGAATGATCTCGGCGCCCGGCACGAACTCGTAGCGCACGTGCTCGAACCGATGCGTGTTCATCACGGACGCCATCACCTTGCGATCCACCGTGAGCGGGACGAATACGCGCGTGCCCTTGACGAGCGCCGGCCAGTGCTGGTTGCCGAGCGCATGCCCGAGCTCGATGCAGGTCTGCATCATGAGATCGGGCGCGGCTGCCGCCAGCGCGTCGATGTGCAGGATCATCACGTCGCGAAGCGAGATGCGCGCGACGACTGCGACCTGCTCCCCCGCCTCCCACAGCAGGACGTCGCCGTCGCGCAGGAACGCGCCGCGATCGAGGGACACCGCGACTTCGCGCCCCGCCGCCGAGCGCTTGCGGAAGCGGTTTTTCTGCGCTTCCCACTGGTCGAGCGCGAGCCAGTCGATGGCGATGCTTTCGCTCCGCGCAGCCCACACCGCATCGGCGATGTTGCCGAGAATCGACTCGACGATGATCATCAGCTGAAGAAATAGAGTTGATTCAATGCGACGGTGTGCGCGGGCTGCACGGTGGCGTGCACGCCGTCCACGCGCACTGCGAAGGTCTCGGGATCGACCTCGATCTGCGGCGTGCCGCTGTTGCGTACCATGTCGCGCTTGCCGATCGCGCGCGTGTTTTTCACCGCCATAACCTGCCGCGCGAGACCGAGCCGCTCCTTCACGCCACCCGCGAAGGCGGCCTGCGACACGAAGGTCACCGACGTCGCCGGCATCGCCTTCCCGTACGCGCCGAACATCGGGCGATAGTAGACCGGCTGCGGTGTCGGCAACGAGGCGTTCGGGTCGCCCATCACCGACCAGTTGATCATGCCGCCCTTCAGCACGAGCTTGGGCTTGGCACCGAAGAATTTCGGCTCCCACAGCACCAGGTCCGCCATCTTGCCGATCTCCACCGAGCCCAGGACGTGCGATATGCCCTGCGTTATCGCGGGATTGATCGTGATCTTCGCGACGTAGCGGAGCACGCGATGGTTGTCGTGCCGCGCGTTGTCCTCCGGCAGCTTGCCGCGCCCTTTCTTCATCGCGTCGGCGGTCTGGATCGCGCGAAGCCAGCATTCGCCGGCGCGCCCCATCGCCTGCGAGTCGCTCGAGAACATCGAGATCACGCCGAGGTCGTGCAGGACGTTCTCGGCGGCGATCGTCTCCGCCCGGATGCGGCTCTCGGCGAACGCGACGTCGGACGCCACCTCGGGATTCAGGTGATGGCAGACCATGATCATGTCGAACAGCTCGGCCTGCGTGTTGATGCCGTACGGCAGCGTCGGATTGGTCGAGCTCGGCAGCACGTTCGGCAGCGCTGCGACACGGATGATGTCCGGGGAGTGTCCGCCGCCCGAGCCTTCCGTATGGAACGTGTGAATGGTGCGGCCCTCGAACGCCGCGATCGTGTCCTCGACGAAGCCCGATTCGTTCAGCGTGTCGGTGTGGATGCACACCTGCACGTCCATCTCGTCGGCGACGGTCAGCGCGGAGCGGATCACCGCGGGCGTGGTGCCCCAGTCCTCGTGGCATTTGAAGCCGACCGCGCCCGCCTCGATCTGCTCGACGAGCGGCGCCTTGCCGTGCGCATGGCCCTTGCCGAGGAAGCCGACGTTCGCCGGCAGGCCTTCCGCGGCACGCAGCATCATCGCGAGGTTCCATGGGCCCGACGTCACGGTGGTGGCGTTGGTGCCGTCGGTAGGACCCACGCCGCCACCGAAGAATGTCGTGACCCCGTTCGACAATCCCGCGTAGATCTGCTGCGGCGAGATGAAATGGATATGCGTGTCGACACCGCCCGCGGTCAGGATGCAATGCTCGCCCGAGATCGCGTCGGTGGCGTTGCCGATCGCGAGCGAAGGCGTGATGCCGTCCATCGTGTTCGGATTGCCGGCGCGGCCGATGCCGCAGATGCGACCGTCCTTGATGCCCACGTCGGCTTTGACCACCCCCAGTACCGCGTCGACGATGATGACGTTGGTGATGACGAGATCCGGCGTGCCTTCGCTCGCGCGCAGGTTGTCGAGGCCCATGCCTTCGCGAATGCTCTTGCCGCCGCCAAAGACCACTTCGTCGCCGCCGCCGCGCAGATCGCGCTCGACCTCGATGTAGAGATCGGTGTCGCCCAGGCGAATGCGATCGCCGGTCGTGGGGCCGTAGAGGCTCGCATGCTCGGCGCGGGAAATCTCGGGCATCGTGGGTTACCGGGTAGAGAGAGACGGGGTTGCGTGCGCGCCTGAAGGCTTCAGGTCGACTTGAAGCCGCGTTCGGCAGCGATTCGCAGCGCCGCCGCCTTGCCATCGTTGCCGCGGGCTTCGCCGTCGACGAGGTTGTTGAATCCATACACGCGGCAGAGGCCGCCGAACGGCACGACCGACACGGTGCGCTCGTCGCCGGGCTCGAAACGGATGGCCGTCGACGACGGAATGTCGAGATGGCAGCCATAAGCCGCGCCGCGATCGAACTCGAGCGCACGGTTGGCTTCGAAGAAATGAAAATGCGAGCCGACCTGGATCGGCCGGTCGCCGGTGTTGCGCACCTTGATCGCGACCGCCGGGCGACCGGCGTTGAAAACGATCGGCGGGCCGTCGAGCACGTAGCCGCCGACTTCGGCGCGCGGCGCCGCAGCGTCCGGCGACGCCGCGAGTTTGGATGGGGGCGCGCTCATGGTGCGATAGGGAGGCGTGTTGTCATTGGATCGGCGTGTGCACGGTGACGAGCCGGCTGCCGTCGGTGAACACCGCTTCGACCTGGACCATCTGCACGAGGTCGGCGACGCCTTCCATCACGTCGTCACGGGTCAGCACCTGGCGCGCGGCCGACATCACCTCCTCGATGGTCCGGCCCGCACGGGCCCCGTCGAGCGCGCTCGCCGAGATCACCGAAACCGCTTCGGGATAGTTGAGCTTGATGCCCTGCGCGAGCCGTTTTTGTGCGACTTCGGCCATCATGTAGATGATGAGCTTGTCGAACTCCCTCGGTGTGAGTTGCATCTTCGATCCCCGCATTCCCGCCCAGCAACGACGATAGCGTACCGCGCGTCGCGGCGTCCAGCGAACGCGCATCGGGAGTCGCGGAAACCTGGACGCGCGATCCCGCGCGACTGCCGTCGCCTCCTATTGGTGCACGAGGGCCGAGTGTGCGAGCTCGACGCTTGTCGTCGCCGCCGAGCATCACCGGGTTATGCTGCGAGGCGCAGGCCGGCAGGCACGATGCTGCGCTCGCCGAGGCGAAACGCGCCGTCGATCAGCAACGCGAGTGCCGCGGCCGGAAGGGCGCCGGCCAGCATCAGCGCATGGTCGTTGAGCGCCAGACCGGTCACGATGCGCTCGCCATAGCCGCCCGCGCCGATGAACGCTGCAATGGTCGCCGTTCCGACGCCGATCACCGCCGACGTCTTGACGCCTGCCAGTATGGTTTGCGCGGCGAGCGGCAGCTCGATCCTGCGCAGGATCGTGCGCTCCTCGAGCCCCAGCGAGCGCGCGGCCTCCTTCATTCCCGTCGGCACCTGCACGAGCGCCGCGTGGGTGTTCCGAACGATCGGCAGGAGCCCATACAACGCGAGCGCAATGAACGCCGGGACCACGCCGATGCGGCCGGTCAACGGGATCAGGATCGCGAGAAGCGCCAGCGCGGGCACGGTCTGCACGACGCCGGTCGCGCCGAGGATCCAGTGTTCCGTCGCCCGATGCCGCGCTGCGAGCACGCCGAGCGGAATGCCCACCGCGATGCTCGCCGCCAGCGCAAGAAACACCAGCGAAACGTGCTCCAGCGTCAGCCGGCCAAAATCGCCGCCGAAGAGTTTCGCAACGAAGCTGTTGCCGGGCGTCGAAGTGGCTTTTGCAGCCGACGCCGTCGCGGGACCGGTCGATGTTTGCGCGAGGAACTCGCCCGCAATGGAGGGAAAATCCTTGCCCGACAGCTCGGCTGCGGCGTTCATCGCGCGCATCGCCGGCTCGTTGATCCGCCCTTCGAGTGCCGTGAGCGCGGCCCACGTGCGCGGCAGGCGCTGAGGGAGATCGGCACGGTACAGAAGGACCGCGTTGTAGGGCGGGAAATAGCGCTTGTCGTCCTCGAGCACCGCGAGGCCGTACTTGTCGATCTTGGCGTCGGTCGAATAGATGTCGATCGCATCGACCTGGCGTTGCGCGATCGCCTCGTAGGCAAGCCCGTGATCGAGTCCCCGCGGCGTATCGAACGGCAGCTCGTAGGTCCGTTTGAGCCCCGGCCAGCCGTCGGCGCGACCGATGAACTCCTGCGACAGGCCGAGATTCAGCTCCGGGTGCGGCTTGAGGTCGGACAGGCGCGCGATGCCCTTCGCGCGCGCATCGTCGCCCCGCATGGCGAGCGCGTACGTGTTGTTGAAGCCGAGCGGCACCGCCGCGGCAAGGCCCATCGGCGCGAGCTTGGCGTTCAGCTCCGCAAGGGACGGCACGCTGTCGAGCTTGAGAATCTCCTTGGCGATCGTTCCCGTGTATTCGGGATAGACGTCGATGTTGCCGGACGTGAGGGCATTCAGCACGATGGCCGTGTTGCCGAGACCTTGCTGGTGCGTCGCCGTCGCCTCCCCCGCGGACGCGGCCTTCTGGCGGAGAATTTCCCCCAGGATGTACGACTCGGTGAAGCGCTTGGAGCCGATGTTGATGGTGGCGGCGCTTACGACGCCCGCCATGAGGCACGCTCCGAGGCCCAGGTGGGCGCACAGCCACGATAGCCGGCCCTGATTCATGGAATGGCCGCCGAAATTGCGGGCATCGATGCGGCCTCCGCTTCGATTTCGTGCCACGCGGCCCGCACGAGCTCGAGGCAGCGTTCGATGTCGTGCATGTCGAATCCCGCGGCAAGACACGCGTCGGTGTCCGACAGGGTGACGGCTTGGGTTCGCAGGCGTTCGGACATTTGCACAGGCGAAAGCTCGCGATCGTCGTCGACGCATTCCGCGATCGTTCCGGCCAATGCGACGATACGCCACTCGTCGTCGGCGAGATCTCCATAAAGCTGGAACTGCGCAGAGGCATCCGCGAAGAACCGCACGAATCCCGCCGCACCGAGCTTTCGCGCCACGATGGAATGGGCGAACTCGTGTATGCCGAGACGTCGCAGGTCGTGCATGGTGTGGGCGGAGGTCGTCATGTTCCGCGCGCCCCGAGTCGAGCGAGACGCTCGCCGGCGGCAAGCAGCGTCTCGTCGCGCTTGGCGAAGCAGAATCGGATGACGCGATGATCGGTGCCGTCCTGATAGAACGCCGACAGCGGAATCGTCGCGACGCCGAACTCCCGCACCAGCCGCTGCGCGAATGCCGCGGCGGGCTCGTCGCTGATCCGGTCGTAGCGTGCCAGCTGAAAGTAGCTCCCGCCACAGGGCAGGAGCGTGAGCGGCGTCGACGCGAGCACGGTTCGCAGGAGCTCGCGCTTGGCGCTGAAGAACCCCGGGAGCGTTTCGTAACGCGCGGGATCGGCGAGGAACGCCGCCAGGCCATGCTGCGCGGCGCTGTTGACCGTGAACACGGTGAACTGGTGCACGCGGCGGATCTCGTCCGTGATCTCCTTCCGCGCCAGCGTGTAGCCGACCTTCCACCCGGTCGCGTGGAAGGTCTTCCCGAACGAGCCGATCACGACGCTGCGTGCCGCGAGCTCGTCGTTACGCGCGACGCTTTCGTGACGCGCGCCCTCGAAGACCATGTGCTCGTAGACCTCGTCGCTCACCACGATGACGGACGTGCCGCGCGTCGCCGCCGCGAGCCTGTCGAGATCGCTCTGCGACAGCACGCTCGTACCCGGATTGTTGGGCGTGTTGACGAGAATCATCCGGGTGCGCGGCGTGATCGCGCGCGCGAGTGCCGTGTGATCGATCCGGTAGTCGGGCACCGTCAGCGGCAGCAGTACGGGTGACGCGCCCGCGAGGCGTATCGCGGGGACGTAGCTGTCGTACGCAGGCTCGAATACGATCACTTCGTCGCCGGGATGCACGAGGGCCTGGATCGACGTGTAGATCGCCTGCGTCGCCCCCGTCGTCACGGTGATCTCGTGCTCGGGATCGTAGCGTCGTCCATAGAGACGCTCGACCTTCGTCGCGATCGCCATTCGGAGCGCCATCACGCCCGCGGAGAGCGGGTACTGGTTGTGGCCGGCGCGCATCGCGGCGGCGACCGCGTCGATCAGCGCCGGATCGATGGCGTAGTCCGGAAAGCCCTGTCCCAGGTTGACGGCGCTGTGCTGCGCGGCGAGCGCGGACATCACGCTGAAGATCGACGTGCCGGTGGCCGGCAGCCGGGAACGGATATCCAGCGTCATGCAGAAGTCGTGATCGCGTGCCGCGCAAGCCGGCGGGCAGGGTTGAGCCCCG
>Ga0070665_100005673_pt1 | contig 12825 bp, 10 predicted proteins | sample KBSS13metaG_FD_65862 | JGI IMG/M metagenome (GOLD analysis project Ga0070665, IMG submission 65862) | Switchgrass rhizosphere microbial communities from Kellogg Biological Station, Michigan, USA - KBS S1-3 metaG | ecosystem: Host-associated > Plants > Roots > Rhizosphere > Soil ... | reverse complement strand
AGCTTCGGATACATGGTGTTCGTCCAATCGCTGCCCTGGCACGTGACGATCGCGTCCAATCCCTCGAATTGCGCCGGGTCGGACGCATCGAGAAGCCTGGTTGCCGACCCCCCCAGCGCCGGCCCGTCGCCGCCGGCGCTCGAGGTCGAGAAGAACTGCGGCGTGATCAGGTCGAAATCGTGCTCCTCGACCATCCGCTGCAGCAGCACCGAGCCCACCATTCCACGCCAACCCACGAATCCCACGCGCATCATCGTCTTCCTGTCGGTCTATTGGCCAAGTGCCGAAAGCACGGCGTCGCCCATCGCTCGCGTGCCGATGGCGGGCTCGCCCGGCAACGCGATGTCCGCGGTGCGGTGACCCGACGCCAGCACCGCGCGCACCGCCCGCTCGATTCGGAGGGCGGTGTCCTCGCGCGCGAAGGTGTGCCGGAACATCATGGCGAGCGAGAGGATCGTCGCCAGCGGATTCGCGCGGTCCATGCCTGCGATATCCGGCGCCGAGCCGTGAATCGGCTCGTACAGGCCCTTTTGCCGCGCGTCGAGCGATGCCGAGGGCAGCATGCCGATGGAGCCCGCGAGCATCGAGGCTTCGTCCGAGAGAATGTCGCCGAACATGTTGCCGGTGACGATCACGTCGAACTGCTTCGGATTCCTGAGGAGCTGCATCGCCGCGTTGTCGACGTACATGTGAGACAGCGTCACGTCGGGATACTCGCGCGCCGTCGCGGTGACGACCTCGCGCCACAGGATGCTGGTGTCGAGCACGTTTGCCTTGTCGACCGAGCACAGCTTGCGGCTGCGCCGGCGGGCAGTCTCGAAGCCGACGCGCGCGATGCGCACGATCTCGCTCTCGCTGTAGTGCATCGTGTCGAAGCCCTCGCGCTCTCCCGCATCGTTCGTTCGCCGGCCGCGCGGCTGTCCGAAATAGATGTCGCCGGTCAGCTCCCGCACGATCATCACGTCGAGGCCGGCCACGACTTCGGCCTTGAGGGTCGATGCGGCGGCAAGCTCCGGAAACAGGATCGCGGGACGCAGATTGGCGAACAGCCCCAGCGCCTTGCGAATGCCGAGCAGGCCCTGCTCGGGGCGCAGCTCGCGCGGCAGCGTGTCGTAGGCGGGCCCGCCGACGGCGCCCATCAGCACGGCATCCGCCGCTTTCGCCAAGGCGAGCGTCGCCACCGGCAGCGGATGTCCGGCAGCGTCGTAGCCCGCGCCGCCGATCGGCGCCATCTCCGTCTCGATCGAAAGACCGTCGGCATGCAATGTCTCGATCACCCGGATCGCCTGGGCGACGATTTCGGCGCCGATGCCGTCGCCCGGCAGGATTGCGATCTTCATGCGTGCTCTCTCACGTTCGGTGTACCCAAAAAAAACGCGGCGCCTCGTTCCTGGCGCCGCGTCGTCATGTTCGTTTCGCTCACGCGAGCCAGGGTTGGTCCGCCAATCGTTTCGTCTCGAAGGCCCGGATCACGTCCGCGTGCTGGAGCGTGCGGCCGATGTCGTCCAGCCCGTGCAGGAGCGAATGCTTGCGGTAAGGCTCGACGTCGAAACGGTAGTGATGCACTCCGTCCGGCGTGCCCACGCTTTGCGCATCCAGGTCGATAGTCAGGCGGAAGCCGGGAAACGCCTTCACCGCGTCGAACAGGCGCTCGACCTCGCTTTCCGTGAGCATGATCGGCAACAGCCCGTTCTTGTAGCAGTTGTTCTTGAAAATATCCCCGTACGATGGGGCGACGAGGGCACGGAACCCGTAGTCGCCGAGCGCCCACGGGGCATGCTCGCGCGAACTGCCGCAGCCGAAATTGCGCCGCGCGAGGAGGATCGTGGCACCCCGGTAACGATCGTGATTGAGGATGAAGTCGGGATTGCGCGGGCGCGCCGAGTGATCCTGCCCGGGCTCCCCGTGGTCGAGGTAGCGCCATTCGTCGAACAGGTTGGGGCCAAAGCCCGAACGCTTGATCGACTTCAGGAACTGCTTGGGAATGATTGCGTCGGTGTCGACGTTGGCCCGATCGAGCGGGACCACGATTCCCGTATGTGCCTGAAACGCCTGCATGATCGCCTCGAAACTCGTGCTGTAACCGAACCGCCACGCGGCGGAACGCCCCCGGATGATCCGACGGTTGCTACCACGCGACCGGCAGCGCGCCTCCGCTCATCCTCACATCGCACCTGCAGGCGCGCGGGCACAAGCTTTCTTGTGCCCGCCGCCCTCCTGCCCCTAACGCACAGCCTCGCGAATCACTTCGGCTTGGCCTGGTCCGCAGCCTTCTCGACCGCAGAACCGGTGGCCTTGACATCCTTTCCGGCGCCTTCAACGGTATTGCAGGCGGCGAGACCAAATGCGAACCCGGCCAGAGCGACGAGTGCAGCAATTTTTTTCAGCATTTTCAATCTCCTTTTTTGGATGCTACGTGCGCGGGCCCACGTTTTCGCATTCTACCTCGGCGACAACACAGCGGCTCCGAGTCAGCTCAAAGCCGTCAATACAGCCTGCGCACATCGACGAAATGACCTTCGATCGCGGCGGCGGCCGCCATCGCCGGGCTCACCAGATGGGTGCGGCCGCCCGCGCCCTGCCGGCCCTCGAAGTTGCGGTTGGAGGTGGAGGCGCAGCGTTCGCCGGGCTCCAGACGGTCGTCGTTCATCGCGAGGCACATCGAGCAGCCCGGCTCGCGCCACTCGAAGCCGGCGTCGCGGAACACACGGTCGAGCCCTTCGGCTTCAGCCTGCGCCTTGACCGGTCCCGAGCCCGGAACAACCATCGCGAGCTTGACGCTCCCTGCGACATGACGTCCTCGCGCGATCGCAGCCGCCTGGCGCAGGTCTTCGATCCGGGAATTGGTGCAGGAGCCGATGAACACCTTGTCGATGCGGATATCCGTCATGAGCGTGTTGGGCGAGAGTCCCATGTACCCCAGCGCACGCTCCATGCTGTCGCGGCGCGACGCATCGCGCTCGCGGTCGGGATCCGGCACGCGATCCTCGATCGACACCACCATTTCGGGTGACGTGCCCCAGGTGACTTGCGGTCGAACGCTCGCCGCGTCGATCGTGTGGACGAGGTCGAACTTCGCGCCGGGATCGCTCACAAGTGTGCGCCAGACCGCCGCAGCGCGCTCCCACAGCTCGCCGCCGGGCGCGAGCGGCCGGCCGCGAATGTAATCGAGCGTGCGCTCGTCGACGGCGATCATTCCGGCCCGGGCGCCTGCCTCGATCGACATGTTGCAGATCGTCATGCGGCCTTCCATCGACAGTGCGCGAACCGCCTCGCCCGCGAACTCGATGGCGTAGCCGGTTCCACCCGCCGTGCCGATCCGGCCGATGATGGCCAGCACCAGGTCCTTGGGCGTGACGCCGGGCGCGAGTCTTCCATCGGCGCGCACGAGCATCGACTTCGATTTCTGCGTGATGAGGCATTGCGTCGCGAGCACGTGCTCGACTTCCGACGTGCCGATGCCGAACGCGAGCGCTGCGAATGCGCCGTGCGTGCTGGTGTGAGAATCGCCGCACACGACGGTCATGCCGGGAAGCGTTGCGCCGGATTCGGGTCCGATCACGTGCACGATGCCCTGGCGCCTGTCGAGGAACGGAAAATACGCCTTCGCGCCGACCGCGCGGATGTTGGCGTCCAGCGTTTCGACCTGCGTGCGGGAAATCGGATCGCGGATGCCCTGCGCCCAATCGCGGGTGGGCGTGTTGTGATCGGCCGTGGCGACGATCGAGCTCGCGCGCCACGGCTTGCGATTCGCCAGCTTGAGGCCTTCGAATGCCTGGGGGCTCGTCACCTCGTGCACGAGATGGCGATCGACGTAGAGGAGCGCGGTGCCGTCGGCATCCTCGCGGATCACGTGGCTGTCCCACAACTTGTCGTAAAGCGTGCGAGCTTGCATGACGGTCTGTCCGGATGTTGGGTGCGAGCGGGGAACCTTTAAAAATAACGACTTTTTCCCGCTGGCGCAAGGTTGGACCCAAGGGCCCTGGATTGGTTGCCGCGGGGCAGGTGCGATGGCTAAGCGGGAAGGCGCGCCGCCTCGACGCGCCTGACGATGGAATCCCGGCTGGTCGCGCCGGCATCTTCTAATACCATCGTCATCGTCGTGGCCATCGTCCGGAGCCACGTGTACTGCCGCTTGGCCAGCTGGCGCGTGGCCGCAATCCCGGTTGTGCGAAGCATGGACTTGTCGGTCCTGCCATCGAGATGCGCCCATGCCTGGCGGTAGCCGACGGCGCGCATCGAAGGCATCGCGACGTCCAGCGAAAAGCGCGCGCGCAGCGACGCCACTTCATCGACAAGCCCGTTCGCCAGCATCGCGTCGAAGCGTTCTGCGATCACGGCGTGCAGAACCGCGCGGTCGGGCGGAACGATCGCGAAGCGCAAGGCCGCGCCCAGTTCGCCGCCCTCGCGCGCCCGGCTCCCCTGCAGCGAGGACAGCGGCCGTCCCGTCAGACCGTGCACTTCGAGGGCGCGCTGGATGCGCTGCGCATCGGTCGCCGCAAGCCGCGCGGCTGTCACGGGATCGATTCGCGCGAGCTCCGCGTGCATCGCCGGCCATCCCTCGCGCGCGCCGCGGGCGTCGATCGCGGCGCGCAACGCCGGATTCGCGGGTGGCAACGCCGACAAGCCTTCGGTCAACGCCTTGAAGTACAGCATGGTGCCTCCCGCGACGATCGGCACGCGGTCCGCTGCACGGATCGCGGCGATCGCCGCCATGGCATCGCGGACGAACCGCGCCGCCGAATAGGCCTCGTCGGGATTCACCACGTCGAGCAGATGATGCGGCACCTCTGCGCGCGTATGGGCATCGGGTTTGGCCGTGCCAACGTCCATCCCGCGATAGACCTGCGCGGAATCGACGCTGACGATTTCGCCGCCGAGGCGCTTCGCGAGCGCGAGCGCGAGGGCGCTCTTCCCCGATGCGGTCGGGCCCAACAACAGCACCGCGGGAATCATTGGAGGCGCTCTAGACTAGCGGCCGCGCATGAACAGCCGGTCGAGATCGGAGAGCGAGAGCTGGTACCACGTCGGGCGCCCGTGATTGCACTGCGAGGCGCGCTCCGTCGCTTCCATCTGGCGCAGCAGCGCGTTCATCTCCGGCACGGACAAATTGCGATGCGCGCGCACCGCGCCGTGACACGCCATGGACGAAAGCAGCTCGTCGCGACGTGCGTCGAGGGCCTGCGAGCCGCCGAACTCGCGGATGTCGTGCAGCACGGCCCGCGCGAGCGCCGCGGGATCGGCATCCTTGAGCGGCGCGGGAATCCCCCGCACCGCGAGCGTGCCCGGGCCGAGCGCGGACATCGAGAATCCCAGCGCATCGAGGGCGTCGCGATGCTCTTCGGCGGTGGCGATTTCCAGCGGCTCGGCCGTAAACGTGGCCGGCACGAGCAGCGGCTGCACCGGCACGCGATCGTCGAAGGTCGCCTTGAGCTTCTCGTACACGATCCGCTCGTGCGCGGCATGCATGTCGATCAGCACGAGGCCGTCGCGATTCTGCGCAAGGATGTAGATGCCGTGGAGCTGCGCCAGCGCGAATCCGAGCGGATGCGCGTCGTCGTTGGGAAGCGGCGTGGGAGGCGCCGTGGCATCGCGCGTGCCGAAGAGGCGCGCGTAGAACGCTGCCGGCTCGGCCGCGGTGCTGTCAAAGGTTTTCGGATCGAAGGCGCGTTGTCCCGGGGACCACACCGGCAACGCCGGAGGCGGCGGACGACTGCCCAGCGGCAATGGCACGTTCGGGTCGTCGTGCGCGGGCACGCGCGGCGGCATCCGGGCGGCGGCGATGCCGAGCCGCTCGGCCGCCGACACCGCGGGCTGCTCCGCGGCTGTCGTCGCGAGCGCGCGCTCGACCGCGTGGCGGACGAACTGATGAATGCCGCCCGCATCGCGAAAGCGCACCTCGGTCTTTTGCGGATGCACGTTCACATCCACGCGCCGCGGATCGAGCTCGAGCCACAGCGCATACGTGGGAATGCGATCGTGATGCAGGACGTCGCGATAGGCTTCGCGGAGTGCATGCGAGAGCACGCGGTCGCGCACGAAGCGGCCGTTGACAAAAATGTATTGCGCGCTGCCTTGCGCGGCGAAAGCAGGCCGCACCGCAAAACCGCTCAGACGGACGGTGGACGCGTCGGCGTCGACCAGCGCAGCGTGCGCGACGAACGCGTCGCCCAGGATCGCCTCGACGCGCGCACGCCGTCCGCCTGCGATCAGGCGATGCACGGCGCGACCGTTGTGCTGCAGCGTGAGACCCACTTCAGGATGGCCGAGCGCGATCCGGCGGAACGCCTCGTCGCAATGACCCCATTCGGTGCCTTCGGTGCGCAGGAACTTGCGGCGCGCCGGTGTGTTGAAATAAAGCTCCTCGACGGTGACGGTGGTGCCGGCCGCGAGCGCCGCAGGCGCTACCGGGCTCACGGTTCCGCCTTCGACCTCGATCCGCCACGCATGCGGGCGTCCTTGCGCGCGCGACGCGAGCGCAAGCCTCGATACGGAGGCGATCGACGCCAGAGCTTCGCCGCGGAACCCGAGCGTGGCGATTGCTTCAAGGTCCATCACGCCGGAGATCTTCGACGTCGTGTGCCGCGCGACGGCGATCGCCAGATCCTCGCGGTCGATGCCGGTGCCGTTGTCGGCCACGCGCAATCGCTTGACGCCGCCCGCTGCAATATCGACGTCGATCTCCGTCGCGCCCGCATCGAGGCTGTTTTCGAGAAGCTCCTTCAGCGCCGCCGCCGGACGCTCTACGACTTCACCGGCGGCGATCTGGTTGATCAGCAGATCCGGCAGCGTGCGGATCGCGCCCATCGTCACCGGCGCAGGTGTTGCGACCAGCGGGCGTAGATGCCGTCGGCGATGGTGTTCAGCGTGGCCACGCGCGTGTCGAGGTCGCGCAGGATGTCATCACGCGACTGCTTCGCCGGCTTCGAGAGGGGCGGCAGCTCGTCGGCACCGCTCTTGCACCAGGTCTCGACCAGGTCTCGCGTCATCTCCACGTGGCACTGGAAGCCGATGTGACGCCCGTCGATCACGTAACCCTGATTGGGATTGAACGCATTCCCGAGCACGCGCACCGCGCCTGCGGGCAGGTCGAACACGTCGTAGTGCCATTGGAACGGCGTGAAGCGCGAAAGGCCCCCAAACCACTCATCGCGCGACGCACCGTCCACCACGTCGACGTCGAGCCATCCGATCTCCGGCATCGACGTCCGTGCGACGCGCGCACCGAGCGACTGCGCGAGAAGCTGTCCGCCCAGGCAGTGGCCGATCACGGGCACCTCGGCGTCGACCGCCTTGCGCAGGAGCGCGGACATGGGCGGGATCCACGGGAGCGATTCGGTGACGCTCATCGGACCGCCCATGAGGCCAATGCCGGCGAAAGCGCGCGGATCGGTCGGCAAGGCGTCGCCGCGGTCGATCGCGACCAGCTCCCAGCGGATGGACTCGCGGTCCAGCCACTCGGCAAAATGGGCGGGACCCTCGGTCGGAGAAAAACGAAAAATGGCGACAGGACGCATGCGTGCGAAAGATGCGCGATGAGAGGCGCCGTTACAATGCCCGATCTTACCAGCCGGCCATTCGCGCGCCTCGCCATGCTTTCGTTTCGATCGCTCATCGCCGTCGCTACGTTGGCATCCGCAAGTCCCGCGCACGCGGCGGACGTCATCGAGCCCAACGCCAATCTCAAGGTCGAGGGCATTCCGCCGATCGCAGCGAAGCTCGCGGCGGACGTTGCACCGTATACGGAGTTCACCCCGACGACTGCGGTGAGCTGGCACCCGCGCGAGCGCGCACTGGTCGTCGCGCGCAGGGCCGGCAACGTGACACAGCTCCATCGCGTCGACGCGGCGGGCGCGGCACCGCGTCAGCTCACCGATTTCGCGGAGCCGGTGCGCGAGGGCCTTTATTTCGGAAATAACGGCGACACGCTGGTGTTTGCGCGCGACGCCGGCGGCAACGAGCAGCAGCAAGTCTATCGGCAGGACGAAGGCCAGGCGCCGGTGCTTCTCACCGATGCCGCCCGCAAGCACGCGATCGCAGGCCGCACCCGACGCCGCGACTGGTTGCTGCTCGAGTCGATCGACGTCGACAAGACCGGAAAGCGCGAGAAGCCGTCGCTCGATCTCACGCTCGTCGATCCCCTCGATCCGTCGCGCTCCCGCAAAATCGCCACGCTGCCCGGGACGGGTTGGGGTGATTTCACGTTCTCGTTCGACGATCGGCGCCTCGCGATGACCGAGTTCATTTCGGTCAACGAGTCCTACGTCTGGGTGATGGACGTCGCGACGGGCTTGCGCACGCGCGCGCTGCCACGCGAAGGCGCAACGCACGCCAGGACTGCGAGCGGCGATCTCAATTTCGCGCGTGACGGCAAGGGGATCTTCCTCGCGACCGATCGCGACGGCGAATTCCGCAGGCTCGCGTATCTCGATCTCGCCACGGGCAGGCTTGACTATTTCGGCACGCGCGGCCGCTGGGACGTCGAGGAGATCGCCTTGTCGCCCGACGGGCGCACGCTCGCGGCCATCGCCAACGAGGCCGGCGTGGGCGTGCTCCGCCTCTATGACGCACGAACGCGTCGACCGCTCCGACGCCCCCCGCTACCGGTGGGCAACGCGCGCCGGCTGGTCTGGCACGAGAATTCGCGCGACCTCGCGGTCTCGGTGAACAGCGCACAAAGCCCCAGCGACGTTTACGTGATCGACGTGGGCGATCAACGCGTGACGCGCTGGACCGAAAGCATGGTGCAAGGGCTCGATGCTTCGACCTTCCGGAGCGCCGAGCCGATGGAGTGGAAGAGCTTCGACGGGCGCACGATCGGCGGGTTCATCACCCGTCCCCCTGCAAAGTTCGAGGGCAGGCGGCCGGTGATCGTCACAATCCACGGGGGTCCGGAAGCGCAGGCCCGTCCGGGCTTTCTCGGTCGCTGGAACTATTTCGTCGATGTCCTCGGCGTCGCGATCATTGCGCCGAACGTGCGCGGCTCGACCGGCTACGGAAAGACCTTCGTCGCGCTCGACAACGGCATGAAGCGCGAGGATTCGGTGAAGGACATCGGCGCGCTGTTCGACTGGATCGCCCGCCAGCCCGATCTCGATGCGGATCGCGTCCTGGTCGAAGGCGGCAGCTACGGCGGTTACATGGTGCTGGGTGTCGCGACGCTGTTCCCCGATCGTATCGCCGGTGCCATCGACATCGTGGGCATCGCCAACTTCGTGTCGTTTCTCGAAAATACCGAAAGCTATCGGCGCGATCTCCGGCGCGTCGAATACGGCGACGAGCGCGATCCGGCGATGCGCGAGTTCCTGACGCGCATCTCGCCTTCGAACAACGCGGACAGGATCCGGGCACCGCTGTTCGTCGTGCAAGGCCGCAACGACCCGCGCGTGCCGTATACCGAGGCCGAGCAGATCGTCGCCGCCGCGCGCAGAAACGGCGTGCCCGTCTGGTACCTGCTGGCGGACAACGAGGGCCACGGCTTCGCGCGAAAAGCGAACGCCGACTTTCTGTTCTACGCGATGATCGCCTTCATCCGGGAGCGGCTTCTGAAAGCGTGACCGCCTCAGAAGTTTCGCGCGATGCGCGCGTAGGCGGAGTGGTTGTGGATCGACTCGAAGTTCTCGGCCTCTACGAAGTAGCCGCCAAGCCGCGAATCGGCGGCCAGCCGCGACGCGACGCCACGCACCAGATCCTCGACGAAGCGCGGATTGTCGTAGGCGCGCTCCGTCACGAACTTTTCGTCCGCGCGTTTCAGGATGCCGAAAAGCTCGGCCGAGGCTTCCTCCTCGGCGATGCGAACGACTTCGCCGACGAACAGGGGCGCGAGCGGCCTGACGCCGATCGTCACGATCGATCGCTGGTTGTGCGCGCCGTAGGCGGAGATTTCCTTCGAGCTCGGACAAAGCGAGGTCACGGGCACCGCGACGATCACGGTGTGCTCATAGCGATCGCCGGCGAGCTCCGCCGTGAGCTTCACGTCGTAGTCGAGCAGGCTGGCCACGCCGGAGACGGGTGCGCGCTTGCGCACGAAAAATGGAAAAGCGAGCTCGATCCGCCCGGCCGGCGCATCGAGACGCACGATCAGGTCCTCTACGACGGCGCGAAGATTGGCCACCGAAAGCGGCGCCGCCTCGGGCGACGCGCGCTCTTCGAGCATCGCCACGAGGCGCGACATGTGAGTGCCCTTGCGGTCCTCCGCCAACGCCACGTACACGTTGCACGTCGCGATGGTCGTGTGCGCCGCGCCGTCCTGGTCGACGAAGGGCAGCGGATAGCGCAACCCCTTGATGCCGACCTGGTCGATCGCAATGCGACGCTCGTCGCGCCCCGATTGGACGTCGGGGATCGGAAGCAGCATCGCGGTCGGTTCTGGGCGGTTCATGAGCGCAACTATAGACGATCGATCCCTAACGGGACCGTCAGGCCGCAGCGGGCTTCGGCCACGGCCCGGCCTGGCGCGGCGCGTATCGCGCTTCGATGGAGGCCGCAATGCCCTTGGCGTCGAGGCCGGCTTGCGAGAGCAGGAATGCCGGATCGCCATGATCCGGAAAAACATCGGGAAGGCCCAGATGCAGGATCGGCACGACGACGCCCGCCGCTGCGAGCGCCTCCGCCACACCGCTGCCGGCGCCGCCGGCCACGACATTCTCCTCGACCGTGACCAGGGCTTCATGCTCGCGCGCCAGGGCGAGCACGAGCTCGACATCGAGCGGCTTGACGAAGCGCATGTTGGCGACCGTGGCGTCGATGACGTCGGCGGCGGCGAGCGAAGGTGCCAGCATCGCGCCGAACGCCAGGATCGCCACGCGGCCGGTCCGGCGCTTGCTCTCGCGCCGAATCTCGCCCTTGCCGACCGGCAGCGACGTCAACTCCTTCTCCAACGGCACGCCGGGACCGGATCCGCGCGGATAGCGCACCGCGGCGGGCGTCGACAGGCGGAACGCAGTCGTCAGCATCTGCCGGCATTCGTTCTCGTCCGCCGGCGTCATCACGGTGGTATTCGGCAGGCATCTCAGGTACGTGAGGTCGAACGCGCCGATGTGCGTCGGGCCGTCCGCGCCGACAATGCCCGCGCGATCGATCGCGAACACCACCGGCAGGTTCTGCAGCACGACGTCGTGGATCAGCTGATCGTACCCGCGCTGCAGAAACGTCGAATAGATTGCGACCACGGGCTTCATGCCCTCGCACGCCAAACCGGCCGCGAACGTGACCGCGTGCTGCTCGGCGATGCCGACGTCGAAGTATCGCCGCGGAAACGTCTGCGAGAAACGGACGAGTCCCGAGCCTTCGCGCATGGCAGGCGTGATCCCGACGAGCCGCGAGTCCGCGGCTGCCATGTCGCACAGCCAATCGCCGAAGACCTGCGTATACGAAGGCTTGCCGGGCGGCTTGGTCACGATGCCGGCCGCAGGGTCGAACTTCGTCACGCTGTGATACAGGATCGGATCGGCTTCGGCGCGCGCATAGCCGTAGCCCTTGCGCGTGACGACGTGAAGGAACTGGGGTCCCTTCAGCTCGCGGACGTTGGTCAGCGTCTCCACCAGCGAATCGACATCGTGTCCATCGATGGGACCGATGTAGTTGAAGCCGAATTCCTCGAACAGCGTGCCGGGCAGCACCATGCCTTTGACGTGTTCCTCGGCGCGCCGCGCGAAATCGCGCACCGGACCCAGCCTGGACAACACTTCCTTGCCGCCGCTTCGCACCGTGTTGTAGAGACGCGACGCGAGCACCTTCGCCAGGTACTGGTTGATCGCGCCGACGGGCTCCGAGATCGACATGTCGTTGTCGTTCAGGATCACCAGCACGTCGGTGCGCTCGGCGTTGTTGAGCGCCTCGAACGCCATGCCGGCGCTCATTGCGCCGTCGCCGATCACCGCGACGACGTGCCGCTCGTTGCCGGCCAGCCGCGCCGCCACCGCCATTCCGAGCGCAGCCGAGATCGACGTCGACGAATGCGCCGTGCCGAAGGTGTCGTACTCGCTCTCGTCGCGACGCGGAAACCCCGCCGGACCGCCCCACTGCCGGAGCTTGCTCATCTGCTCGCGCCGCCCGGTGAGGATCTTGTGCGCGTAAGTCTGGTGGCCGACGTCCCATACGATGCGGTCTCGGGGCGTGTCGTACACATAATGCAGCGCGACCGTCAGTTCGACCGTGCCGAGATTGGACGACAGGTGACCGCCGGTGGCCGCGACCGTCTGCAGCAAAAACGCCCGAAGCTCCTTCGCGAGATGGGGCAGGCTGTTGCGATCGAGCCGCCGCAGGTCCGCGGGCTCGCGGATCAGGTCGAGGAGGGGATATCCGGCCATGGATGCATCCAATCGTCCTCGCCCTAGTGCCGGCGAAGCACGATCCAGTCCGCGAGCTCGTTCAGGCGTCGCCCGGCTCCTCCGAACCGCGTCAGCGCCGCCTGCGCTTCCGCACGCAGCGACTCGAGCCGCGTCCGCGCACTGTCGGCGCCCAGCATCGTGACGTAGGTGGGCTTGCCGTTCGCGGCGTCCTTGCCCGCGGTCTTGCCGATCGACGCAACGGAGCCTTCGGCGTCGAGCAGGTCGTCGACGATCTGGAACGCCAGGCCGGCGGAGGCGGCATAGGCATCGAACGCGGCTACCTCGTCCGCTGCGAGCGGACGCCCGCATTGAGCTCCGAGCCGAATGGCCGCGTGGATGAGCGCACCCGTCTTCATCCGGTGCATGTCGTCCAGCGCGTCGCGCGCGAGGGTCGTGCCGGTCGAGGCCAGATCAATCGCCTGGCCGCCCGCCATGCCGAATGCGCCCGCTGCACGGGCAAGCAGCGCACATCGGGTGCCCGCGCCGTTGTGCG
>Ga0070665_100005670_pt1 | contig 12828 bp, 15 predicted proteins | sample KBSS13metaG_FD_65862 | JGI IMG/M metagenome (GOLD analysis project Ga0070665, IMG submission 65862) | Switchgrass rhizosphere microbial communities from Kellogg Biological Station, Michigan, USA - KBS S1-3 metaG | ecosystem: Host-associated > Plants > Roots > Rhizosphere > Soil ... | reverse complement strand
TCCGTGGGCGCTGCCTTATGGCAGTGCCTTGGGGCACGGGTGAAGAGATAGTCCACTCCTGGCGGAAACGTTGGGGAATAGTGAATCCCTTGGTCGTAGGTTCGAATCCTACCGGGCCCACAAATTGACCTTCCGCTGACTTCCGTCGATATCCGACGAAGTCCTGAAACCCTCGAAATATCCGGCACTTAGCGCCAAATTGGTTCGGTGCTGTCCGTGGTGGGGTATATGGGCGGGGTATCTCCCGTTTTGGAATTCGATACCCCACTTTATGCCAACACTCACTGAACTGCAGATTAAAGCTGCAAAACCGGGTGAGAAGCCTTACAAGCTGTTCGATCAGCGGGGGCTGTTTATGCTCGTTACGCCTGCTGGTGGACGGCTCTGGCGCTTCAGGTACAAACGAGGTGGGGTAGAAAAGCTGCTCACGCTTGGTCAGTACCCCGAAGTGTCGCTGAAGCGGGCGCGCGAGAAACGTGATGATGCTCGGCGGCAGTTGTCGGACGGTGTTGATCCGACGCTGAAGCGGCGTGCGGAAGAGGACGCTGCGACTAGCACGTTCAAAGCCGTTTCTGACGAATGGCTGATGACCAAGAAGCATGCGCTGACGCCTGCTACCTGGGCTCGGGACAAGCGGCAGATCTACAAGTGGGTGGTTCTTACCTCGGAAGCAAACCCATCTCTCCAATCGAAGCGCCCGACTTGTTAGCTGTCCTGAAGAAGATTGAGGCGAAAGGCGTCATCGACACTGCGCACCGCTCCAGGGAAGTCTGTGGACGCGTTTTTCGCTACGCGATTGCGACGGGTCGCGCCAAGCACGACATCGCCGCGGATCTCGTCGGCGCTCTTGCGCCGCGTACAACGACGCATCACGCGGCCATCATTGATCCGGTCAAAGTTGGAGAGCTGCTGAGAGCCATTGACGGCTACGACGGTCAGCCCACTACGGCTGCCGCTCTGCGGTTGGCTCCGTACGTGTTTGTACGTCCTACAGAGTTGAGAGCTGCGGAGTGGGCCGAGATGAACTTGGACGGTGACCAACCCGAGTGGCGCATTCCGGCCGAACGAATGAAGATGCGCGAGACTCACATCGTCCCGCTATCGCGCCAAACCGTCGCGATTTTGCGGGAGTTGGTGGTAATCACCGGACGTCAGCGGTACGTGTTCCCAGCCATCGGTGACGGTGGACGGCCGATCAGCGAGAACACTTTAAATGGCGCACTCCGCCGCATCGGATATCCAGGCGACTTAATGACCGCTCACGGTTTTCGGACGCTGGCCAGCACGCTGTTGAATGAGCAGGGCGTCCATCCGGATCTGATAGAGTTGCAAGGACTACTTAGACCGGCTGAGAACCGGCCCGCGCGGCGATGAGTCCACCCCCGATCTCTGAGTGCACGCCGCTATCGCACGATTCATCCCAGATCAACACTGCCCTGGGCCGAAAAGATGGCCCATTTGCTAGTTACCTGCGCCCTGACAGTGTGAGCCGACACCTCCTACCACATCACAGACGAACAGGTTAGTCAGAAGGCATAGTCGGAAGCTGAGAACGCCAGGACTAGCCGTAGCTGGACCAATCTCTACTCGGCACGTTTGCGCAATTCTCGCTTCGCTTCGACCCAGTCGAGCGGCTCTTCTTCCCCAGCTTTGTATCTTGCTACAGTCTTTTCGAGCGCATCCCGATGCGAGCGGGGCGATTCCAGCCTCGACTCTTCGCAGCCAGGTGAAGTCCGAGGCTGCTCCGTTGCGCGACACTTCTCTTCCGACGTCATCTGATCAACCTCCGCCACAGCCACGACGCGACTCTACTCCGCGACTTCGTAGAGGTGTTTGAAAACCGATGGACGTACTACGCCACACTCACACACCAATGCGCCACTCTTTCACGAATCGACAGAAGTCGGTGGATGAAGGGTGATGTCAAGCGTATTTTCCTGCAACTTGGAATTTTGAAACCGTTTGGTCCGCGGCCGCCCAGCGCCAGCCCTTGATATGCAATCTCAGCGCAAGCGCCGGAACCGCGCACCCGCGCTCGGAATGAGCCTCAACCGTCTTTACGATCATTTCCTCGGGCCACCATCCGCGATGCGCCCTCGACTCGACAGACAGTGCCGAGATCCGGCGTCAGTAAAGGACAAAGTCGCATGCCCACAAATATCCCGCGCCCGCTGCCTGCAACGGGCGCGGCCGAGCGCCTTCCTGCCAAAGCGCTCCCGCGCCAGCTCCGGAACCGCAGCGTTAACTGCTTGAAAAAGACTGACGATCGATTCTGGAATCCTGCGACGCCAGCACAACGTCGAGTGTGCCGCATCGAATCATAAGTTAAACAACTCCGCTGCGGGCGCGGCAGACGACGTGTTGGAGTCCTAATGATTTGCCATCAAATGGCAGCCCACCAAACCGCTATATTCCACAGCGAAACAACGATCACTCAACGTAGGATTCGAGGCAACGACTGTGCCCTTGGCGTACGCCCAGGCTCGCGGTAGCCTCCTGGTCACCGCGCAAAAAAAGCTTCAGAAGCCAAAGTGTATTGCGCACCCAAAACAAGGACGATGACTGATGTCCGAGCCCGAAAATTCGTACCTCCGCTGGCTCCATCTAACCGACCTCCACATGGGCACCGACAGCGAGTCGCAAAAAATCGCTCTTGCCTCACTGGTGTCGTCAATTACGCACTACTCAAACCAGAAGCCCTTCGATCTGGTGCTTCTCACCGGCGACCTGGCGTTCTCAGGTCAAAAAGATCAATACGACCAAATCGAATCCCAACTGATCGCGCCCTTACGAGCCACTGCTCTCTGTCGCAATGCTCAGTTCATAGCCGTGCCCGGGAATCACGATCTCAACTGCGATATCGAGCTACCCCCCTCCTGGAAAGAAATCGGTCCAAAACGTCAGGAAAAATTCTTTCATCTGGGCGACGACGGGCGTCGGACCCGAGGTTCACGCCCCCAGGCGTTTTCAGAATACAGCCACTTCGTTCGCAGGTCCGGAATCCATAGCGTTGATCCACTCAAAGAACCCGCTGCCATTTTCCAGATCAAGACATCCGGAAAAGAAGTAGCGATCATATCCGTAGTCACTGCCTTCTTCTCCGACAAAGATACGCCAGACCGCCAAAAAGCACCCGCGCCCGTTCACCCGATCCGGGCGCTTGCACAGGGCCGCCCGGATAACGTACAGCTGATTGTAATCGGTCATCATCCTCCCGAATGGTTTCTAGCAGACTCGCAGCAACATCTACACTCCCTCCTCGTCGAGAAAAATGCGTTCTACCTGCATGGTCACGAGCACCGTACCCAATCGAAGTTCGGCTCCCGGGGATTGGCCCAGCTTGGCTTCGGGGCCGCCTACCAATCTCCCCAGGACAGCAAGCCGAAGCCGTACTACCGCAACTCCTTCGCAATCTGCGAATTGACTTCGGCCTTACACGTTTGCGTGGTTTCTTGGGACAGCGAACACGGTCAGTGGCGACCCGATCTCAACTTGCCAGGCGACTTTATCGATCGCAGCGATCGGCTAGCGGACGGCTATGTCCTGAATCTCCCTTCAACCAAGCTCACCGATCGCACGCGGCCGTACGCCTCAATTGGCGCCGCTATTCGGAAAGAGGTTCAGATCGACCGATGCCTTTGGCTTGCTGGCAGTTCGCCCACTCGCTGGGCACGGCTGCTTGAAACAATGGGTGTATTACATGAGGCCACTGAAGTCTACACACTACCCACACAGTCTCTTCCAACAGGACACCTGCAGTTTCGCGTGAGAGATACCAATGGCCAATATCTCGTACACGCCATTTCCGCCCACGGCGACCTGTTGAACTTCGAACAGCTTCAAGCAATCAACACCGAACTGGATCGCCAGGCATTCGAAGGATGTATCGTCGCAACACTAGGCGAGCTGTCAACCGAGGCACACACCCTTGCGACCCAACTCTCTTCTCGAAAGCTCCTGACGATCCTTGAGAGAAGAGAGATTGTGCGCCGTTCTATTCGAAATCTGCCGGCCCCACTCGAACGCGCGATATACGCGGCCTCAAATGCCGACGCCCTTGCCGGCTGCTTAATCTTTACGGATACGGGATGCGCCGTACTCCTTTCAGAGCGCACCAGCAACCTGTGGTTCCGCATCCTAGATGAGCGAGGTGACATTCTTACAGAATCCGCAGAGCTCGTACTCGCAGTTCGACGCGAGTTTCCTCCCCTTCGAACGCAGGCATATGAAGACAGCGACAGCAAACAGCCGACTGCAAAGAACGCGGTGGGGCCGCAGTTTGACCGTGGTAGTTACCTGGAAAAATGTTATTCCTACTTCGACGATGTGAAATACGCGCCACTCGCGGCTTTGGGATTTCGATTCCGAAAAGCCTCCCTCTCGAATATCTACGTCGAGGCCTCCGCGGACGTTGGGGGCACCACCAAAAGCACACACAATCTCGGCCGCGCGATCACCGAGTTCATCGAGTCTCTCAAGTTACCCAAAGCCCAGCAGGAACAGCTCCAAGCTCAAATGCGATCGCGTTATGGTCTCAACCGATCTGTTGAAGTTGGGGCGGCTCGCCGACTCTATCAACGCTATAACAACGTAGTGGTTTTGGGAGATCCTGGATCCGGAAAGACCTGCTTCGTCCAGTATGAGATTCTCGCATACTGCAAGCCCGCGTCGGGCGAGCGAACTTGGTACTCTCAACATTTGCCCATTTATGTGCCTTTAGCTGAAGCTGCCCGCCTGTTCAGCGATCGCCTGTCTCTGCTTGCCATCTGCGAAATCCTCTCCGCCCGCCGAGGCATCGACCTCCCGTGCCGAATCATCGAACAGGCCCTGGCTGACGGACAAGCCGCCTTCTTCTTCGACGGACTGGACGAGGTCGGATACGTTGACAAGCGAATCGCGCTGCTGACGGAAATAGACAGCCTCGTCAAAACCTTTGCCGCTCGCGGCAATCGGTTCGTCCTATCATCGCGACCAGCGGCAGTGCAACCAGTCGATATTCCTGATGGACTCACATTCCTCCAGTTAAAGGGTTTGACAGAAGGAGAAATCCGAACGCTGGCTAGCAGAGTGTTGACAACGAGGCTCGGAGAGTCCCCCCAGGACCAACTAGCTCCCGAGGAAGACGAACTCGTTGCCCGACTCCTCGAAGACACGCGCAATCAGCCCGGCATCGCACGCATAGCTCGCAATCCGCTGCTGCTGACACTCCTAGTTCTAATCTATGCAAACTCCGGAGCGATCAGCGCCCGAAGACACCTCATCTATACTCAAGCAATCAAAACTCTGGTTAGCGTACGAGGCCGTCAGACGCGCAATCAGCAGATCTCAGAAGCGGACTTGCGCACGCGCCTGGGTACACTAGCGTTGGCCATCTTTCGCCGACAAATTGCGGAGATCCCGCGCCGCGCAGAAGTAGTAGCCTTATTGGCGTCTTTGATGCAGAGGCCGCCAGGTGCCGACCCACAGTCCTCACTCGCAGACATCGCGGACGCGTTCATCCAGGAGGTGGCCGAAGCCACCGGGCTGGTCACACTACACGCGGGAATGGAAGTCAGCTCCGAGCAGCTAGTGACATTCATGCACTACTCCTTCTTGGAGTACTATGCGGCCGCTGGACTGCTATCGCTCGAATATCTGGAAGCCGTTCCAAAGTTGTGCAGTAATCCTCGTTGGAGGGACGTCGTTACATTGTTGTTCGGGATGCTATCTGAACAAGGCGACGTAACGCCCCTGTTGGAAAGAATCCTGAGCGCCCCCTCTGCTGAGGAGCCGATCACTCAATTCCGGCTGCTATTGGCGCTCGATGCCGCGGCCGAGTGCGATGTACCACCAGAGCAATCACAGACACTATTGGCCCGAGCTGTATTCGAAACCGTAGCGCACGGGGCAGCCCGGTACTCTGTGGAGCTGCGACAAAGTATTGCCGGACGCTTGGATCACTTCCTCGAAGGTCCCGGGATGCGTGTCGAATCGGCCCTAGTGCAGGGGCTGCGTGACGAAGATCCGCTATCAGCCGCAGCATTTGCTGACTTGATTGCCCGTATCGATGACACCCTGACACTCTCCACCGAGATTGCGGCTGCTTTTGATGATCTTTTGGACCAAGCAAATCCAGTAACCCGGGCCGCCGCCATGCATGCCATAGAGGCGCGGCGCGAACTGCGCACTCAGAAAGCACGGGAGTGCGTGAGGAAGACGCTGAAAGGAAGCCTGGTCGAAAAACACGCCGCATTGAAAGTCATCGCGGCAATCCCAGCATTCGGCGAAGAGTTGCGCACGTCCGTCAAAGAACTCCTCGAAGATCCGAGTCCCCTCATCTCGGCCTCGGCAGCCGAATGTTTACTCGTTGACCTGATTCAGAATCCGACTAAACCGAGCGAGTCCGCTCAAGTGGAGCGCGTCATCGCCAAGCTGGGCGAGAGCTCCGCAGGAGAAACCGGCCTATCACTGCAACGAGTAACCCTCGATCCCGAAGCAATCAAGCCCCTGGTCCTCTCGGACGACGCCGAAATAAGCGAATTAGCCATCCGAAATCTCACGCTGATACGGCACGACCCTCAGTTTGTGTACGATGTCCTCATCCGCCGAATAAAAATGCAAAATACCCCGAGACAACTCGCAGCGTGTCTGGATGCATTGCGCACTTGCTCAGGCGCCGTCAATCTCATCACGATCGCTGACACCGATCTCATCTGCGGACAGCTGCGCGACAGCAACCGAAACGTCCGCATAGCTGCGATCACGTTGATGGGCGCCATGCCTGACGATGAACAGGTCATTCAAACCCTACAGGACCACTTCGAAAAGGTAGTTCACCGGCCGAGCCAACAGGACGAGTTGACTGCGGCGGCCAGGGCTCTCGCGAAGCATGTGCGACGTAACCAGAAGCTTCGCGCAAGCACGCTCTCCAAGCTTCTCTCCCAACTGCCCACTGAATCCGACGCATCCTTCGGTGATGAGTCGCAGCAACACGTAGTCCTGACACTCCTCTCTGTTTGCGAATCGATCGGAGGCATCACCGATGACAAAGCAGCCTGGAAGCTGTTGCGGCTCGCTAAAAGTTATCGTGCGCCTATCGAGCTACGATGCGCGTCCATTCGCGTTTTCGGGCGCCTGGTCACTCCCGCACAGAATAGCGTAGATGCAATCATCCAGATGATTAAGCAGGATGATCCTCGCCTGAACGCAGATCACTATGTCGCGGCCAGAGCGTTCTCACTCCAATGCAAACGGCGCGTGGAGTATGTTCGGCGGGTATACCAATGGCTCGCACCCCTTCGAGACGAACTTTGCAAAGCATGGGCCCGGGAGATATCGCGCGCACATGACAGCATCAATCCAGCCACGCTCAATGACATTCGGGATTCAATTACAGAGGTATCGAATTTGATCGTTTCATACGAAGAATTCTCTGGCCGCGCGATATTAAAGTAGATCGTTCACAGAGCCAGTCAAATGAAGGCGTACCGCCCCAGGACATCTAGCAACCGCCAACCTAGCAGCGCGTTCAGCTGAGATCGATCGAAAGGCTCGGTAGTTAACGGAGTGGTCGGAGAATCTTCTTTATGTCGCTGGGTTTGAAATGAAAGGAATATCCGTTGCGTGGACGTCAGTTATGTACGTTCGCGCAGCAAAGCAATTATCGTTCGTTTTCACTTGGGAAGTATCGACGTGCACTTGAGTCCCGGGACTCGAAACATTGGCTTCGTATCAGCTTCCGTCGTAACAAGCTCCTGTGCTTGCAAGTGCAATGCGGCAGCCACGTGCAGGGCATCGATTCCTGCAACGTCGCAATCGCAGGCCACGTTAATTGCTCGTGTCGTTATTTCCGGCGTCGACTGAGCAATCTCCGCAAATGATCCAAGGATCGCGGCCATGAAGTCGACCTCTTCCTGACGCTTATTAAATGTTGGCTTCGGAATCAGCTCCAGAATCAAGTACTGACTGCCGACAAGCTCTCGATTCACGTCTGCAAGAAGCCTTTTCGCCGCTTCGTGACATTCCTGATTTCCCTGGAAAGCTGCCATCAACACTCCAGTGTCGATGTAGGTCCGAATAGCGGGCATGGTTCAGAGTTCGCCTCGACGACGCGCAACTTCGGCAGAAATTTCGTCGGCCGATAGCAACTGCAAGCCGTTCGCTATGGCTTTGGATCGCAGCTCCGACAGGTGCTTCCACAATTTCTCACGATCCAGTTTCGCGGACGAGAGCCTTTCGCTCTCGAACAGGACTCGCACCGGGCGTGAATCCGTAGGGGCGACTGAAAACCTTCCAGAGTCCAGCTTCAATGGCGCATCTGCAAAATAGTTCGGCAACGGCATCGGATGGTCGACTGACCCACTGCTGCTGATAAACGCGAGGGAAATCGCATATGCCCGTCCCGCACATGTAAAGCTGGAAAACGATTCCGGTGTAAACATCATTCGTACTCAGGTTTGAGAGCTTTAAGTGTTTCTTTCGTCAGTAAAGAAAAGAAAAGCTTCTTGTTCGATCCGTGGACGGACTCCAATGCCGTCGGAAGTGAGTCCCAAAATTTTGCAGATTCATGGTTGTTCGTCACTACTGAATCAACGTCGACCATCACACCCTTCGCCATCTCCCCCGAGACAGCTTTCGCTTCCGTAGGAAGACCAACCTGAACCAAATGGATGCAGTCCTCGCTGACCAATTCAGTGCGCAGAGCAGTTGCCTGCCCCTGAACTCGATGCTCACCAAGCCGGATGTCGGCATCAAGCCATTCAAGCGCGGGCTTGTCTCCCAACTCGACGATATCGATGTACTTGAGCGACATTCTCTCGCAGTTCTCAACTACGTCGGATCGGCGCACCTCAACCGCCAGCGCCTCGATTTGCGCCTTGAACGCTTTCCACCCCACGTAGGGTCTGGGACAAGAGAGAACTACTGATCTCTCGCCTACGCTGATGAAAAACCTACCGTTCCAAAAGCGAAGGGTAACCGCGTAACGGAGATCAGGACTCATATCCCGCATCTGCAAAGGAAGATCAGCGGCTGGTAGCCGCTGGGGCACCGACTCCGAGGAGCCGAACGCCGACAACAAGCGTCCGATTAGGACCGCTGCGGCAGCGTCATGCCTCGGCTTAAAACGCAGTTCCCACAAGGCTTCGATGAGCGGTTCGATGCCCAGCCTCGTCGGCAATTTCTCGCTCGCAACCATTGGCCGCCCCATCTTAGTCCAGGGCAACAGTGTATACCGCTGCTTTGGAGCTGTACGCGATCCCGTCTCTTTTTTTGCGTTGCGCAACATCATTATAGTTTTGGGGAAGGCCGGACCGGGACGTAATCGTTATCAGGAGCGTTCATCCAGTGCTCGATATTGGCTATGACTGGTAATGGTCATCTGCCCTTGCACCATGATCCGCGTTGCGGTGCCTCTGTAAAATCACAAGCCGCTTTTGTTTCCCACCAGAATCCCAGCTAGCGAGGTTAGCTATGAGGAGTTTCTTGAAATCATCCCTCATTACCGTAATTAGCTTGTACAGTCGGCTCAGATAATAAAGATCCGGCCCATTGGGCCATTGGTGTTCATTCACCGCCCTCGCTATCTGATTCAGGTTTCGGCCGATCGCTCCGACCTCTGCGAGAGACCGCTTTAAAGCGACCAATTCCGGGTGGGCAGCGGCGCCACTGAACGAAGGTGGCTCCTCACCAGAAGCGAAACGTAGGTGCTAACCGCCAGTTCTCTTGACAGCGCACGCTCTCGGAGGAGTAACAAATCTTCGGCGTGCAAGCGAACCGAGATGCGCCATCCCTCGGGGAGCGGCTTCACCGGGGCTATAGATTCGTCAGCCGGACCAACCCTGGGGACCGACGCGGCGACCAGGCGCCGGAGAAAAGCCGACTCAGAAAGCCCCTGCGCGCGTGCAACAGCCGAAAACTGCTCCTTGAGCTGACGATCAACCCATGTTGTTAGATGTACACGATCCATCGTTCACTCTCTAACCTGATCCAAACTGCTGCCGAAAGGCTATCCTGCCACTCCTCAAATCTGTCCACAACTGCAAACACGCGATCAGCGGTAGATTGTTGGTGTGCTGCAACCCTGAGAAAATCGCGAAGGGATGAGGCAAATGGAAGTGCCTGACTGTAAGCGAACGCGCCTGGATCAGGATGGACGATAATCTCGCAGACCTACGCGTTCCATTTGGGCAGGTAGCCGCTTCATTGTTGGGACTTACTATACATCTCGATGTTGTAGCAGTTTTCTAGGCTTTTGCGGTTGAGAACTCGCTGCCTTTTCCACGTAGTGCCAAACAGGAATATGGACAAGCGCCGAGGTCTCACTCATGGAGAAGCCGCGAAACCGCCAGGGGGAACTACCGCTGGGAGAGCCCGATCGGGCCGAGCAGCCGAAGCATCAACGCATTCTTCGGCTCGCCCAAGTACGAGAGGTAACGGGACTGGGCCGGTCATGTATCTATCAGTTGCAGGCTCAGAAGCAATTCCCGCAGCGAATCAAGATTGGTGTGCGTGCGGTTGGACGGATCGAGTCGGAAGTACAGCAGTGGGTTGCCAAGAGAATTTCTCAGAGTCGCGCATCGAATGGAAACTCGCAGCAGTGAAAAAGGGAGGCCGCACGGACAAGCGGCCTACCGCCTTCGCCCACGCGACCTCAGTGTTCACCAGCTAATTTTGTTCGCGAGGAGATGACTGTCAGCGGTTTCGCATGAGCAATTCCTCCTCTCCGCATCGCAGTCCGGCGGCAAGTGCCTCAAGATTCGCGAGGGTAATGTTGACGGTCGCCTGCTCAACGTCGCCCACGTAGCTGTTGGCAAAGCCACATTGCCGTGCCGATTCGCGCTGGGTGTATCCGCGCATTAGGCGATACTTCTTTACGTTGTCTGCCAACCGGCAACAAATTCCCCAGCTCGGCTTTCGATGGGAGCGGGGAACGGCCTCATGTTTTGGTGGTCTGTCGCGTGCATTCATGATCGCTCCTCCTCTGTGCGCAGACGGTCGACGGCATCGGCGAACAAGGCCACCGGCTGTATACGCAACGCCTTGGCCAGTTGAACGATCACCCAGAAGGTGGGAGATTGCCGCCCACGCTCCAACATGCTGGGGTACGTCCGATCGAATTCGCATTCGGCTGCGACGTCTTCTTGGCTCATTCCGCGATTGATGCGGGCGGCCTTGAGTGCGAGTCCGAAGCACCGAGCAGCTCGAATACGGGGCGACGTCCCCCCGGTTTTGAGTAGCGCCACGGTTTGGAGTCTAATCTCGGGCGAGGAGATTGGACGTGAAGAAGCGATTCAGCGAGGAACAGATCATCGGCTTTCTGAAGGAGGCCGATAGCGGAGTGCCGGTGAAGGAGCTGGCGCGCAAGTACGGGTTCTCGGATGCGAGCTTCTACCTGTGGCGCAGTAAGTTCGGCGGGATGGATGTGCCGGATGCGAAGCGATTGAAGGCGCTGGAGGTGGAGAACGCCCGCCTGAAGAAGCTGCTGGCGGAGTCGATGCTCGAGAACGAGGTGACGCGTGAAGCGCTCCGAAAAAAGTTCTAACCGCACCGGCTCGGCGAGAGTTGGTGCGGTGGATGACGGTGAAAGGCTTATCGGAGCGACGCAGCCTGCGTGTCATCGGAATGAGTGCGAGCGCACTTCGATACCAGCCACGGCCGGATCGCAACGTCGAACTCCGAGATCAGATCGTCGCGCTGGCGCAGCGGCATCGCCGTTACGGCGCCTCGATGATTTATCTGAAGTTGCGGCAGGCCGGCGAGCTCGTCAACCACAAGCGCGTGGAGAGGCTATATGCGCTGGAGAAGCTGCAAGTCAGGCGTCGACGACGCGACCCATGAGGCAGTCGCCGTGATGGTCGAGCACTGCATGGGTGGCAATCATCTGACACGAATCCTCGACGGCATCTGCTCTCAGCGCGGCAAACCTGCGGTGATCCGTTCAGATAACGGGAAAGAGTTCACTGGCAAAGCGATGTTGACGTGGGCTGTGCGCAATGGTGTTGCTCTGCGGCTCATCGAGCCGGGCAAGCCCAACCAGAACGCCTACATCGAATCGTTCAATGGTCGGCTACGTGACGAGTGTTTGAACGAACACTGGTTTACCAGCCTGGCGCATGCCCGAGCATTGATCGAAACCTGGAGGCGAGAGTACAACGATGAGCGCCCCAAAAGAGTCCTCGGCGGGCTGACGCCCGCCGAGTATGCCCTGCGATTATCCGACCAAAAGGTCGCTACAATGCCCGGAAAACTCTAAACAGAACCGCTACTCAAGGTGGGGGGACGTCGGGGGGTCACTGACCATAGCTGCCCCTCCCTTTCCGCTGCAGCGAGCGACGGAAAACAACGAGAACGACCAGAATCGGCGGTGGTTTACGGTTGCAATCTCCTTTGAGCGATGCGATCAACGACGGCAATTGATGCCTTGGCACCCAGATCCCGAGACGTCGGGGTGAGTTCGAAGTCCGTTTAACGGGAGGCGCCGAATTGGCGCGAGTAGAATGACTGGGTCGTGAACCCATGACTGCGTACCTCTAATGTACGTGGCTGTAGTAGCCGTCCGCTGTGGCTGCAACCACGGCGGGCGGCGCTTATACCAGCCCGGCCCAAAATGGGGTACGTGTCGGGGTATCGTCGAGGTTCAAACGCGCACAAAAACTAACGGTGCCAAGCAGTTACATATAGACCATGTATCCTACCGGGCCCAAGTCCCTCTCTCGTTCCGGCCGCTTCGGTAACACTCGCCGCATCAACGCTGGTCGGCAATCTCACTAACCGACAGCTGTCAGTAGCTGATATTCAACTAGCAGCATACATTCCGGCAGGTTGCTATTTGAATTCCGAGCACTCAGG
>Ga0070665_100005667_pt1 | contig 12834 bp, 14 predicted proteins | sample KBSS13metaG_FD_65862 | JGI IMG/M metagenome (GOLD analysis project Ga0070665, IMG submission 65862) | Switchgrass rhizosphere microbial communities from Kellogg Biological Station, Michigan, USA - KBS S1-3 metaG | ecosystem: Host-associated > Plants > Roots > Rhizosphere > Soil ... | reverse complement strand
GGCCTGCACTGGATGAGCCGGCTGCATCTCGGCATGGGCATCTTCGCCTACCTCGCCTCGCCGCTCTGGCTGTCGATGCTGCTCCTGAGCAGCAGCCTCGTGGTCGATCACACTTTGACCGGCGATGTCTACTTCGGGGCGACTCGCAGTCTCTTCCCGATCTGGCCGCAGATACGCTGGCCGGAAATCCATGGGCTCCTCGCCCTGACGGGCGTGTTGCTGTTCGGGCCCAAGCTGCTGGCGCTGGCGCTGCGACTCTGGTCAAAGAGCAACGCCCGCCGCTTCGGCGGTCGGGCCAGCCTGATCCTGAGCTTCCTGGGCGAGATCGCGCTCACCACCTTGCTGGCGCCGGTCATGATGCTGTTCCACACCACGTTCGTGATCCGCATCTTCGCCGGCAACGCGGTGGGCTGGCCGGCCCAACCTCGCGGCGATCGCGGGATGCCCTGGAAGGTGGCGTTGCGCCGCCACGTCGTCCATGCCCTGCTCGGTGTCGTCGCCATGATCGTCCTCGGAGTCCTGACGCCCTCGTATCTTCCCTGGATTTTGCCGGTCGTCGCCGGCCTCATCCTTTCCATCCCGATCGCCGTGCTGACCAGCCGTCGGGATGTCGGCGTTGCGGCCCGCCGTGCCGGTGTTTTCGTCACGCCGGAGGAAGGGCGTTCAACGAAAACGTGAAGGGGCGCCCGGCGAGGGTACGCTACTCTTCGTTCTCCAGATCGGGAGGAACGATGAAGCGTGCGCTTCTCGCCGTCATCTCCGTGGTCGCGCTGGCGTCGCCTGTCATACCTGCCGCAGCACAGACCGCGGACCGTCTCTATGTCATGGACTGCGGCCACAACGCCGCGACCGACCAGGCGCGCTGGTCGCCGGGCGTCGCCGTCGGCAAGCCGATCGAACTGTCCGACAACTGCTACCTCATCCGGCATGGTTCGCAGCTCTTGCTGTGGGATACCGGCTATCCCGATTCCGTGGCCGACAAACCATCGAGCGGTCCGATCGGAACGGCGACCCGCACGAAGCGGCTCGCCGACCAGCTCGCCGAGCTCAAGCTCGGCCCGGCCGACATCACCTGGGTTGCCGTCTCGCACACGCATGGCGACCATGTCGGCAATGTCGACATGTTCCCGCAGGCGCCGCTGCTCATCCAGAAGGCCGAACTCGACTGGGCTTTCGCCGACGGCAAGCCTGCGCCGTTCAAGAAGGATCGTCCCGTCAAGGAGCTGAACGGCGACTTCGACGTGTTCGGCGACGGCAGCGCGGTCATCCTCGCGACTCCCGGCCATACGCCGGGACATCAGTCCCTGCTCGTCCGCCTGCCGAAGACCGGCTACATCGTGCTGACCGGCGATCTCGCACACTTCAAGGACAATTGGGACAACGACCGCGTGCCGTCGATGAACACCAGCGCCGATCAGACCCACGCGTCCCGGGCCAGGATCATGAAGGTGCTGGCCGACAAGAACGGACAACTCTGGATCAATCACGACAAACCGACCAGCGTCAGCCAGAAGCACTCACCCGACTTCTACGACTGAGGACGGACCTTCGATTTCCAGATGGGCTCGATCATCGATCCCATCGCTTGCAGAGGAACGTCCGCACGTTGCCCGGCGGATATTCGGGAATTTCACCGAATACGGCATACCCGCAGCGCTCGTAGAGCGAGCGGGCCTGCGAGCTGAATGTCTCGAGCCAGGCGCCGATACAGCCGCGGCGCCTGGCTTCCTGCTCGGCCCGATCGAGCAATTCGCGCCCCAGGCCGCGGCCGCGCAGCGGCTCAGGCACGAACAGCAGCTCGACGAACAGCCATTGGAATGCCGTTCGCGCCCACATCCCGCCGACAACGGTTCCGTCGGCCGACGTCAGCAGGAGAGCCAGCGGTATGCCCTGCGGATCGCCGAGCAGTCGCCGATTGAAGTCGATCAGGCCGGCCAGGATGACATCACGGGCTTCCTGCGGTGGATGATCCGTCAAGTCGATGTGAAGATCGTCGGTCATGTCGTTGCCGTTGTCCGCTGTCTTTGTTTCAGGGCTGTGAGACCAATGCAGCACGATGCCGTTCGTCCTCCGGCACCCCCACATGCTAGGTTGGCTCGAGCCCGAGACGCACCGGTCGCAGCATCGGCATTCCTGGAGGACCAAGCAATGAACACCCACACCGTCCGCCTGACCAGCCTTGCCCATGGCGGCGGCTGCGGCTGCAAGCTCGCCCCTTCGGTGCTGCAGCAGCTCCTCGCCGACCAGCCTGCCGCAGCGGTCTACAAACAGCTCCTCGTCGGCACGGAAACGTCGGACGACGCGGCGGTCTGGCAGGTCGACGACAATACCTGCGTCATCGCCACCACCGACTTCTTCATGCCGATGGTCGACGATCCCTACGACTTCGGCCGCATCGCGGCCACCAACGCCATCTCCGACGTCTACGCGATGGGCGGCAAGCCGATCATGGCGCTCGCCATCCTCGGCATGCCGGTCGACAAGATCCCGGTCGAGATGGTGCGCGAGATCCTGAAGGGCGGCGCGGCAGTCTGCGGCACCGCCGGCATCCCGGTTGCCGGCGGCCATTCGATCGACTGCCCGGAGCCGGTGTACGGACTCGCCGTGATCGGGACCTGCCATCCGAGCCAGGTCCGCCGCAACTCGGAAGCCAGGCCCGGCGATGCCGTGATCCTGACCAAGGCGGTCGGCGTCGGCATCTATTCGGCCGCCATAAAGAAGAGCGCCCTGCCGCCCGCCGCCTACCAGGAAATGATCGAGACGACGACGACGCTCAATCGGATCGGCGCAGAACTCGGCAAGGACGAGGACGTGCATGCCGTGACCGACGTCACCGGCTTCGGCGTGCTGGGACACGCCCTCGAACTGGCGCGGGGCTCCAATTTGTCCGTCGTGCTGCAATCCGACGACGTCCCCCTGCTGCAGGAGGCGGCCATGTTGTCCGAAAAGGGCTTCGTCACCGGCGCGTCACATCGCAACTGGGCGAGCTACGGCCACGACGTGGCCTTGCCGGCGGACCTGCCGGACTGGAAGCGCCACCTCCTGTCCGACCCGCAGACTTCCGGCGGCCTTTTGGTGTCCTGCGCCGCCGAGCGCGCCTCATCGATCCTGGAGGCGATCAAGGCCGCGGGCTTCCCCGCAGCTCGAATCATCGGCAAGACCGAAGCGGGCAAGCCCTCGATCAAGGTCGTCTGAAGCGCCGGCCGGTATTCTTCGGACCTCGGTGATTCTGCGCGCGACTTCGCTGCACGCAGAACTGCAGATCATACGCACGCCAGCCGGCGCAGTCGCGCAATCAATCCGTGGCAACGATACGGACGATACAAATTCCACATGGGAACGATATCGGCGCAAAACACGCGACCGATACGAAACATGCGTGGGCGCCGAAAGATTGTTGATCTGAAGGAAGGGGGAGGGTCTTCCTCTTTTTGAAGGAGATGGGGCACGACCTCCCATCCATCCTCGGACTTTCTCGATTCATTCCCAGTAGGGGGTTGGGTAATGACCGGAGAGGTTATTCAGCTGGTATCCTTCAAGAGGGGCCAGCTCTATCGCCAGCAGGCGGTGCCACGTGGACCGGCGCCGGGCGGCCACTGCACGAGCATCGTCGAATTGCGGGTCGCACGGATCGCGCGGCTTTTGACCGAGCTTGAGGAATTGACGCGCTTGCCCAGGAATGTTCCCCTGACGACGCTCGATCAGGCGCGCGCCGGCCTCGAGAAAGCGCGACGCGTCGTTCGGCCCTGGACCGCCGCCATCCGGCAGCAATTGCAGGACGACCCCGAAAGCGATCCGCAGCCTGACCTGGACGACGAGCGGATCGAGCGGATGTATCGCGAACTCAACCAGGACGGATAGGTCTGCATGACTCCGCAGCGGTCCGTACGGCACACTCATCCCGTCGTGACGATCAAGCTTGCGTCGACATCCGATGAGTTGCTGCAGTGCTACGGCCTCAGGGCCGCGGTATTCATGGGCGAGCAGCAGTGTCCGTACTGGGAAGAATTCGACGGCAACGATTACAGCGCCAGCCACCTCATGCTCTATGTCGACGGCGAGCCCGCGGCGTCGATGCGGGTGCGCTGGTTCGCAGGCTTCGCCAAGCTCGAGCGGGCGATCATCCTGAAGCGCTACCGGTCGATGGGCCTGTTCGAGCCGTTCGTGCAATGGGCAAAGAGCTTCGCGGCGCAGAAGGGCTACCCCAAGGCCTATCTGCACGGCCAGAAGCGGCTGTGGGAGATATTCGAGCGCCAGGGCTTCTACAAGGTCAACGACCGCCCGTTCCATTTCTCGGATCACGAATACGGCGCCTTTACCGCCGACCTTGACGTCGCCGAGGAGGCGCCTTCCGTGCAGACCGACCCGATGGTGCTGAACCGACCGGAGGATCGGCTCGACCGGCCGGGCATCCTCGAAGAGTCGATGGAACGTGGTGCGTCCAATCCCCATGCGGGCTGGACCGAACGCCGGATGAACTAAGGGAAGCGGCGATGGAAACCAGGCTGTGTTCGATCGACGGTGTGATCGTGACCACCAGCCTTGCCGGGCGGATGGAAGACACCCTGCAAGCGTTCGCCGTCCGCGCAGCATGCTTCATCGGCGAGCAGGACGTCCCCTACTCCGAGGAATTCGACGGCCAGGACTTCGGCGCCACCCATCTTGTGGCCCATCTCCGCAACGAGCCGGTCGGCGCCCTGCGAATCCGCTGGTTCCAGTCGTTCGCCATGCCGGAGCGACTGGCGGTGATGCAGCGCTTCCGCGGACATCAGGTCGGACGGCTCTTGCTGGAGCGCGCTCGCGCCCTGGCCGAGAGCCGGGGATGCAATATTCTTTACACGCGTGTATCGCCAGGCCAGGCGAGTTATTTCCAGAAGCAGGGCTGGCGGCGGCTCGACGACGGGCGATCGCCCGACACCCGGCCGACGGTGGCGCTGGTCCGTCCCGTCGATCCCGCCAAGAAGAGCGCTGAAATTGCCGATACGGATGCCATTGCGCTCTCCACCCAGTACCAGCCCGGCAGGCCGGCGGATGCGGTCGCATAGCAGGAGCGGCTTATCTTCGTTGCCAAACATAGCCATCTTGCGCCGCATCCGAACCGAGCCTTGGACCTAGCGGCATGTCGCATCGAAATGGTAAATTGCCTCCGAGGTCATTGCCCGTGGCTGCATTGGCCCGACGCATTGTCCAAAAGCCGCGCGAAGCGGTTTATGCGCGAGGAAAGTCCATGGATATATTTGATACCCTGTATCTGGGTACGCCCGCAAACCAAGCCCTGGACGCATCGCTGGCCCTGGAACAGAAAATGTCCATGACCGACGCCGCGGCCGAGACGCTCAGCGAACTCCCGGAGTTCAAGGCCGAGTTTCACGAGGAATGTCGTACCCTCGAAGGGAGGGGCCACCGATGACCGCCCTGTTCGACAAAATGCAGCTCACGCCCGTGTCGCAGCCGTCGCGCACCGGCATCGTGTATCGCTCGACCAAGAGGTACGATCACAACGAAGGCCTGTCCTGCTGTTTCCGCCAGTGGCGGGCCAGCCATTCGCATTGCCAGCAGGTGCATGGCTATGCCCTCGCCTTCCGTTTCGTCTTCGCCACCCATACGCTCGACGAGAACAATTGGTGCCTCGATTTCGGCGGCCTCAAGGGAGTGCGCGCCTGGCTGCACGAGGTCTTCGATCACACCATGCTGGTGGCCGCGGACGACCCGCAGCTCGCCGAGTTCGAACGCATGGCGGGCCTCGGATTGGTGAACCTGCGGATTCTGCCGGCAGTGGGATGCGAGGAGACTGCCCGTTACGTCTACATGCACGTCGGAAAGATGGTGGCGGCCGATACTGACGGTCGTGTCTGGGTGGAGTCCGTCGAGGTGAGCGAGCACGGCGGGAATTCGGCCATCTATCAGGAACACTGGAGGTCGGAGCCGTCGATCTGAGGTCGCCGGCCCGAGCGCGCGAGGAGCAGCGGCACCGGGGCAGGGTCGCCGCTACTCAGGATGTTTTTTCGAGTCGATGGGAGAGGAAGATGCAATTGACCTTCACGCGGCGTGGATTTGTCAGGGCTGCGGGCCTGACGACGGTGGCGGCAACCGGCCTCGGCGCCGCGACACAGGCGCTGGCAGCTCCGCTGGCCAAGCCCGAGGGCAAGGTAGTGTTGTCCATCTCAGGCCTGATCAGCAACACGAACAACGGTGACAAGGCGGAGTTCGACATGGCGATGCTGGAGGGGCTGGGCAGCGCCTCCTGGACCACCAAGACGCCGTGGTACAAGGATCCGGTCACCTTCAGCGGCGTGCCGATGAGCAAGCTGCTCGAGGTGGTCGGCGCGAAGGGCACGAGCCTCACCGTGACGGCGCTGAACGACTATGCCACCGACATCCCGATCGAGGACTTCAAGACCCATCCCGTGATGCTGGCGACCAAGCGCGACGGCAACTACATGCCGGTCCGCGACAAGGGCCCCCTCTTCATCGTCTACAATTACGATTCGAATCCCGAGCTGCAGCACCAGCGGTTCTACAGCCGGTCGGTGTGGCAGGTCGCCCGCATGGTCGTGAAGTAACGACCTTCTGCGGGATCGGGTGGAAAGCGATTCGATGTGGAAGATACTGGCTGCCGGACTTGGCCGGTTCTCCAACGTCAAGAGGCTGCTGCTCGCGCTCGCGTTGGGCTTTCTCGCCGTCGCGGTGATCGCCAACTCGGTGCTGATCGTCAACCGGCAGGAAGCCCTCGGCCGCGTCTCGCGCTATAACCTGACCTGGCTGCTGAGCCAGGCGGCGCACGAGGTGCTGCGGCTGGAGGAGACGATCTCGGCCTCCGCCCTGCCCGGCAACCACGTCGATGCCGACGCAGTGGCGCTCAGGCTCGACGTCCTGGTCAATCGCCTCGTCCTGCTGCGCACCGGCGAGGCCGCCGAGTTCATCGCCGAACGGCCCGACCTCAAGCGCAACGTCGAGGAGCTCGAAGCGACGCTCGGCACGATCGACAAGATGATCGCCGGGCTGCCCAATCCCGATACGGTCATGAAGATCCGCAACCTGCTCGAGCCGCAGGTCCCCCGGATGCTGCAGCTCGCCGCAGCCGCCAACGTGCGCAGCGGCGATATCGTGGCCCAGGACCAGCACGATCTCAGCTTCCAGCATTGGCTGCTGACCGGCCTGCTCGCCACCGCGGGCGTGCTGATCGTGGTACTGCTCTATCGCTTCGCGGCGGCCCAGCAGAAATCCAAGATCGACCTCGAGCGCGAGATCACCGAACGTACCGCCGAGCTGCGCGAGTCGCTCGACTACCAGACCGCGATCTCCGACGTGCTGAAGGCGATCAGCCGCTCGACCTTCGACCTGGCACCGGTGCTGCAGATCGTTCTCGACACCGCGACCCGGCAGTGCCGGGCGCAGATGGCCGGTATCTATCAATTCCAGGACGGCACGTTCCGCTGGATGGCGGGCAGCGGCACCGGGGGAGCCGCGCAGCAGGACCAGCTCTCGACCACGGCTCCCACCGCGCCGGCATGGGATGATCTCGTCGTCCGCGTCGCGGGCGGTGCGCGCGCGGTTTCCGTCTCCAACGCTTCGGTGGAGGAGACGCGAGGCGACATCGCAGGCGTGCAGCGGCTCGGCACGATGCTCGGCCTGCCGATGACCCGAGACGGACAGCTCATCGGCGTGCTGGCGCTGGCACGCGAGAACGTCGAGCCCTTCTCCGCCAAGCAGGTCGAGCTCGCGACCGTGTTCGCCGACCAGGCCGCGATCGCCATCGAGAACGTGCGCCTGATCAACGAGATCCGCGAAAAGAGCCGGCAGCTCGAGCGGGCGCTGCAACACAAGTCGCAGTTCCTCGCCACCATGAGTCACGAACTCCGGACGCCGATGAATGGCGTGCTGGGCATGATCGACGTGCTCGAGGCCGAAGGCCCGGGCACGGACCAGACGCACACGCTGAACATGATGCGCGAGTCGGCCGAGGTGTTGCTGCGCAACATCAACGACCTGCTCGACTACTCGCGCATCGAGGCCGGGGCGCTCAGGCTCGAGGAGCTGCCGTTCGTGCTCAAGGACCTGATCGACGGCGCGGTCGAGGTGTTCAAGCCACAGGCGACACGCAAGGGCCTGTCGCTGGTCGGCATCGTCGCGTCGAGCCCGGCCGATGCCTTCGTCGGCGATCCGACCCGGGTACGGCAGATCATCTTCAACCTGCTGTCCAACGCGCTGAAGTTCACCGACCGCGGCGGCGTGATGCTGCGCGCCAGCGCCGAGCCGGTCGACGGCGGCATGGCGCGGGTCGTGCTGGCCGTAACCGACACCGGCATCGGCATCTCGAGCGAGCAGCAGCAGCGCCTGTTCAAGCCGTTCTCGCAGGTCGACAGCTCGATCACGCGCCGCTTCGGCGGCAGCGGCCTCGGCCTGTCGATCGTCAAGCAGCTCGCCGAACTCATGCTGGGCGACGTGACGGTCAGCAGCCTGCCGGGCTCGGGCGCGACCTTCATCGTGACTCTGAAGCTGAAGCCCACCGTGATCGACCAGGTGGCGCCCGCTCCGGCCAAGCCGGCGATCGCGGCAAGCGCGCTCGCCGCGGTGCCGGCAAGCGCCCAACGTCGCGCCCTGGTCGTCGACGACAATCCGATCAACTGCGAGGTGATGCTGCGCCAGCTCAAGGTGCTCGGCATTAGCGCCGATTCGGCAGCCGACGGCTTTGCCGGCTTCAGCACCTGGCGCGGCGGCGGCTACGACATCGTCTTTGCCGACGTCCACATGCCGCTGATGGACGGCTTCACAATGACCGGCGAGATCCGCGGCATCGAAACGGCCGAAAGCCGCAAGCGCACGCCGATCGTCGCCGTGACGGCCGACGCGATGTCCGGCGAGGAAGAACGCTGCAAGGCTGCAGGCATGGACGACTATCTCTCCAAGCCTGTCGGGCTGGATGGCCTGCGCCAGGTCCTGAAACGCTGGCTGCCCGACAAGAAGGAGATTCAAATGCCCGCTTCGACCTCGGCGAAGACGAAGACCACGATCAACGATACCCCGGCGATAGATCCGAGCGTCCTCGACCCATGGGTCGAGAACGACGATGCCGCCCGACGCAGCATCCTGCAGCGGTTCAGCGAGACGGTGTCCGCATCGTCCCACGATATCGAGCAGGCCATGGCCTGCGGCGACCTCGCCACGCTGCAGTCGGCCGCCCATCGGCTGCGCAGCGGTGCCCTGGCGGTCGGCGCGCGCCTGCTGAGCAGCACGGCGGCGGCGCTGGAAACCGCCGCCAAGACCGGCGACCGGGCCGCCTGCGAGGGTGAGTTCGGCCAGCTCATCGTCGAGATGGACCGGGTGAAGGATCAGATCGCAGCGTGAGCAGAATGCATCCACACTCGCGAGACGGCTCGCGGCCGTCGAGCGAGCTTGGCTCCGGCTTGGAAATCCTCTAGCATTTTGACGTTGGGCCTTTCGCGCCCTGACCAGGGTTGTGACGGAATGGACTGGCGCCCACACATCGTCGTTGTCGAAGATGAGGCTGCGGGCCGCCAATTGTTGATCGGTTACCTCAGCAAGCGTGGTTACCGCGTGACTGGTTTTGCGTCCGGTGTCGGCTTGAGGAGGCTGGTCGAACGGGAGATTCCCAATCTCGTCCTGCTCGATATCGGGCTGCCCGGCGAGGACGGACTCGCACTGGCCCGCTGGCTGCGCGAAAAGAGCAGCAAGATCTGTATCATCATGGTGACGGCGGCAGGCGAGACGGTCGACCGCATCGTTGGCCTCGAATCGGGCGCGGACGACTATATCCCCAAGCCGTTCGAGCCTCGCGAACTGCTGGCGCGCATCAAGAGCGTGCTGCGCCGTACCGGCGAGGCGCCGGCGGCCGCGCCGACCAAGCGCATCCGCATGGGCCGGCGCATCCTCGACCTCGAGCGGCACATCCTGATCGAGGCCGATGGCAGCGAGGAGACTCTTTCGGCCAGCGAGTTCGACCTGCTGAAGCTGTTCGCCGACAATCCCAACCGGCCGCTTGAGCGGAACTGGATGCTGGAACGGATCGGCCATCGCGAGATGGCGGCCTTCGATCGCGCCATCGACCTGCGCATTAACCGCATCCGCCGCAAGGTCGAGGTTGACCCCGAGCACCCGACGGCGATCCGCACAGTCTGGGGCGTCGGCTACATGTTCGTCCCGCCGCAGGACTGAGCCCTTTTCCGCCGGGGGCGCGCCACTCCAGTGGCGCGTCTTCTCATTTCGAGATTCCAAAGACATGACGCGCCACTGGAGTGGCGCGCCCCCGGCAGAAGACTATGCGGTGATTCCGCCGCGGATCGGCGACACCGGCAACTCCGCCTGCCGCCGCAGGAAGGCCGAGCCCGGTGTTCCCGACCGTATCTTGGCCAGGATCTCCTCTGGATCGTATTCGACGCCGATCGGATTGGCGGCAAAACCAGGGCCATGCATGAAGGCATTGGCCTCATCGACAGTGGGCAAAGCGTCGACCTGGAGCTCCATCTGGTTGCCGTCCGGATCGGCGTAGTACATCGACATCGTCACGCCGTGATGGATGCACCAGTAGGGCAGGATGCCCTTCTCCTTGAGCTGGGCGTAGTTCTCGATCAGGTCGTCGACTGAATCGTAGGTGTAGGCGACATGATCGACGCCGATCAGGCCGCGCCGATCGCCCTCGCCCGGCGGCGGCCCGACCGCCGCCATGTTGATCAGCGCCACCCGATGATGCTCGTCGTCATAGGTCAGGAAGGCGAGCGCGGGATTCTGGTACTGGACCTTGCAGTCGAACACGGCCTGGTACCAGGCGATCATCTCGTCGAAGCGGCGCGTGCGATAGACCACATGGACGAAGCGCGACGGGCGGATGCGTGACATGGCGGGATTTCCTGTTCAGTGTTGGCCGTCTATCCACAGGGGGAGACCATCGATGGCGCTTTACGAACTCAGGACCTATACGCTGTACGTCGGGAAGATGGCCGAAGCGACCCGGCTTTACCAGCAGCTCGGCTTCCCGGCCCTGCAGAAGGGCGGCCACGACAAACATCTGATCGGCTACTTCCAGGGCGACACCGGCACGATCAACCAGCTCGTCCATCTGTGGAAGTTCGACGACGACGCCGACCGCCGCGCGCACTGGGCGGCGGTCTACGCCAACACCGATTTCACCGAAGGCTTCGCCTCGAAGTTCCGGCCGCTGGTCATGACCCAGGAAGTGAAGCTGCTGAACGCGGCGCCGTGGGGTCCGCATCCGTAGATCAGGCCATCTCGCGCATCGCTGCCGCACCCTTGTCGAGCAACGGCAGGACCTTGTCCCGGGCTTCGGCCGGGATACCGAACACGATCCTGTCGACGCCGGCTTCCTGGGCGCGTTTTAGCGCCTCGGTATTCATGCCGACTCCGAACAGCGTGACCGGCACGTCGGACTCAGGCCGGCCGGCCGCCTTCAGCATCTCGCGGAACGGCGGCAGCATCGCCAGCGTGTCCCCGCCACGGCCGCCGATCGGCATCCAGCCATTGGCGTAGGCGATGGCGCGGCGCGCGCCGTGCGGGAAGCCTCCCCCGACGATGATCGGCGGATGCGGCTTCTGCACCGGCTTGGGCCACTGCATCATCTCGTCGAACTTCACGAGCTCACCAGCATATTTCGGCTTCGAGCGCGCCCAGATCTCCTTCATCGCCTCGATGCGCTCGCGCATCAGCTTGAAGCGCGTGGCGAACGCCGTGCCGTGATCGGCCATCTCCTCGGCGTTCCAGCCTCCGCCGATGCCGAACAGCAGGCGGCCGTTCGAGAGCCGGTCGACGGTCGAGACCTCCTTGGCCGTGTGGATCGGATCGCGCTGGACCACGAGACAGACGCCGGTGCCGAGCTTGATCGTCCTGGTGACGACCGCCGCGGCAGCCATGGCCAGGAACGGATCGTAGGTGTCGTAGTACCATTTCGGCAGCTCTGGGCCGCCGGGCCACGGCGATTTGCGGCTGGTCGGGATGTGGCTGTGCTCGGGGAACCAGACGGATTCGAAGCCGCGCGCCTCGGCCTCGATGGCCAGCTCGTGCGGCGGTATCGCGTAGTCCGTTGAAAACATCGTGACGCCGAATTTCATGACCGTCCCTTCCCTTGGTCTTAATTCCTCCCTGGCGAAGCCGGGGAGGTGGCGCGGTAATCCGCGACGGAGGGGTCATGAGCACCAGTCGCGTTGCCCATGACCCCTCCGGCCGCGTCAGACGCGGCCACCTCCCCGCGCTGCGCGCAGGGAGGAAAGCCGACCCAGCGTAGCCGATCAATCGAACAAGGTCGCCAGCCGCTGCTTCATCTGGTCCGCGATGTAGAGCGCAACCGCCTGGATCGTGGAGGTCGGGTTCACGCCGCCGCCCGTCACGAAAACGCTGCCGTCGACGATGAACAGGTTCTTCACGTCGTGGCAGCGCCCCCACTCGTTCACCACGGAGCGTTCCGGGTCAGTGCCCATGCGTGCCGTGCCCAGCAGGTGGCCTGGATAGTTCAGCACCGTGCGCGAGCAATGGATCTTGGTTGCGCCGGCGGCAGCCAGAATCTCCTCCGCCCGGGTGATGCCGTGCTCCATCATGCGATGCGTGTTCTCGCTGATCGTGTAGTCGACCTTCGGCGCGGGAATGCCGTTGCTGTCCTTCAGCACGGGATCGAGGGTGACACGGTTGTGCTCTTCCGGCAGGTCGTCGCAGGCCACGCCGATTCCCACCCGATGGTCGAGCATCGCGCGATAGGCGCCGTGATGGCCGCGTCCCCAGGGCAGCATGCCGGCAGCGGCGCCCATGAACGCCTGGCTGGCCGGGCCGGTGCCGCGGTTGAACTGCAGCGTGTAGCCCCGCACGAAA
>Ga0070665_100005663_pt1 | contig 12839 bp, 18 predicted proteins | sample KBSS13metaG_FD_65862 | JGI IMG/M metagenome (GOLD analysis project Ga0070665, IMG submission 65862) | Switchgrass rhizosphere microbial communities from Kellogg Biological Station, Michigan, USA - KBS S1-3 metaG | ecosystem: Host-associated > Plants > Roots > Rhizosphere > Soil ... | reverse complement strand
TCCTGCGTGGCGAAGGCGACTTTCATGCGGCCAGCTCCTTTGATGGCGGGGGCGTGGAATGCGGATCGGATGCGGGATCGGGCGCCCAGGCATCGCGCCAGTCATCGGGGCGAGTCTCGTGGCGGGCGTGCATCGCCATGTTGCCGATGGCGAAGATCAGGTCGCGCGTGCCCCGGTAGCCGACCGAAAGCTGGTGCGCGGCGCCGAGCCAGTCGAACATCGGCAGGCCGATGCGGAAGTGCGGAATGCCGAGCCGAGCCGCCTCCTGGCGGCCGTGGCTGTGAGTGATGAGCAGGCGGGCGCCTTCCTCGCGCGCGGCGGTCTCGAGATCCTCGAGATCACCGATGACGACGTGGGTGGCGGGCACGCGGGCATTGAGCGGCGAGGCGGTCGAGGTTACCGCCGTGCCGATCACCGCGCCCATCTCGGCGAGCATCGAGGCAAGCGCGAAAAGCAGGTCCGGCTCGGCGCCGATCGCCAGTCGGCGGCCGCCGATGTGGAAATGGCCGTCGAGCATGGCGTCGACCAGTTGCCCGCGCTGGCGGCGGTATCTGGTCGCGACCGGCCGGCCGGATATGGCGCTGAGGTGGGTGATGAACGCATCGCACGGCCCCAGCCCGGTCAGGCGCTCGAACACCCGGCAGGCCACGCCGGATTTCGCCGCCAGCGCCTCCGCCGCCGGCCGCATCGCCTCGCCGATGGCAATGGCGTGGCCGGCGCGGGCAAGATCGCGCGCGGCATCGACGCCGCAGCCGCCGAGCGTCGTCGGGGTGAAGTCCTGCGGGATGTGGCCATCAAGCGAGCCGGAGAGATCGGGCAGGAACACCGGCTCCAGCCCGAACGCCTCGATCGTATCGCGCAGTTCGTCGATGTCGCCCGGCGTCAGGTGGCAGCCCGGCAGGACGGCAAGGCGCCGGGGGTCGCGGGCGGCGTTCTCCGGCGTCTCGACCAGGTGCTCGACCATCGCGGTGACCGCCGCCGCCCAGCCATCCTGGAAGGCGCCGGCGAAGTCGGGGGTGTTGCACGGGACCAGCGCGACATTCGCCAGTTCGGGATGGCGGCGGCGGATGTCCTTGACGAATCCGCCGAGGTCGTCGCCCTTGATCTCGGTCACCCCGGTCGAGCAGATGCCGATCAGTTCCGGGCTCGTGCGCTTGACGATGTTGAGCACCGCCTGCTCGACATTGTCGAACCCGCCGAGCACGGTCGCCACCTCGCTCATTGCCGTGGTCTGGAGCGGGATCGCCTCGCGGAAGTGGCGGACGAACAGGACCAGGCCGAAGCTGGTGCAGCCCTGCGAGCCGTGGAGCAGCGGCATCGTCCCGCGCATGCCCATGAACGCCAGCGCACCGCCGATCGGCTGGCTCATCTTCAGCGGGTTGACCGTGCAGGCCTTGCCGGATTTCGCGACCGGGGTGGCAGGTGCGTCCATGTCAGGCCGCCTCCCGCCCCGTCGCGGCCTGCTCCGCCAGTGCCGCATCGACCGCCTTGCGCACAAACGGCTTGCAGCCCCCGCACCCTGAAGACGCGCCTGTCGCCTGCATGACCGCGCCCGGGCTGTCGCAGCCGCCAGCAACGGCATCGGCGATCGCGCCGGCGGAAACCCCCTTGCACTGGCAGACCAGGCGGTCGCGCGGGTCCATGGCGGCCGGCGCTTCCGCCAGCGCGCGGGCCTGCCAGCTCTCGCCGGCATCCCACGGCGCCGGCGTGCGCACCTGCTCCCACATCGGGTTGGCAATTGTCCGGTCGATCTCGGCCACCATCGCCACCATGCCGTGATAGCCGGCGAACCCCAGATGGCGCTCCTGGTTGATGTCCATCCACGGCATCGCCGCCTTCAGGGCGACGAACTGGCTGCGCCCGCCCGAGAGCATGATATCGGCCTCGGCCTCCTTCAGCATCCGGTACATCTCGCGCGGGGTCATGTCGTCGATCATGTGCGCGTCCTCACCCATGATCTCCTTGATCCGCTGCTTGTCCTCCTCGGTCGATTTCTTGACCGAGGTGCCGACGACCTCCATCCCGGCCTCCTGCAGGGCGGCGACGACCGACCAGGATTTCACCCCGCCGGTGATCAGCAGCACCCGCTTGCCGGCCAGCCGCGCCTTGTAGGGTTCGATCCCGGCCCAGGCGCGTGCTTCCTCGCGGGCGATCACCGCCTCCGTGCGCGCCATCAGTTCCGGATCGGCGCCGCGCTCGATCAGCAGCCGGGCGATTTCGCGCAAGCTGTCCGAGGTGTCGCCGATGCCGTAGAAGCTGCCCTCGAAGAACGGGATGCCATAGCGCTCCTCCATCTTGCGGGCGACGTTGATCATCGCCTTCGAGCAGACCATCATCGCCGCCCTGGCCCGATGCGACCAGGCGACCTCGCGGTAGCGGGCATCGCCCGAAATGCACGAGAGGATGCGGATGCCGAGCTCGTCGAGCAGCGGCTTCACCTGCCAGAGTTCGCCGGCGAGGTTGTATTCCCCGATGATATTGATGTCGTACGGCGTCGTGTATTCCGGCTCGATCGTCCCGATCACGTGCTTGAGCAGCGCCTCGCCGGCGAGCTTGTTGCCGAGGTTCTTTGGCCCGACGAAGCCCGGTGAATGGATCGGGATGCACGGCAGGTCGAACTTTTCGCTCGCCGCCTTGCACACCGCGTCAATGTCGTCGCCGATCATCGCCGGCACGCAGGTCTGGTAGACGAATACTGCCGGCGGATCGTACTTTTCCCTGATCTCCCGGATCGCCTTGAACAGCCGCTTCTCGCCGCCGAAGACGATGTCGTTTTCGGTCATGTCGGTGGTGAAGCCGGTGCGATAGAGCGTCGGTCCGCTGCTCAGCGCGCCGCGATTGTCCCAGCTCGAACCCTCGCAGGCGATCGGCCCGTGGACCAGATGGGCCACATCGGTAATCGGCTGGAGCGCGATCTTGGCCCCGTCGAAGGCGCAGCCGCCGGCCGCGCCCCCTGGCTGAAGCTGCTTGGTGCAACCTTTCTTGCGCTCCTTCTCGGACTTCGCCTGGTTCTTGTCGCAGCCGGGTTCGTTGAAGACGTCCTGGATGGTCTGGTTCAGGCTCATCGATGTATCCAGTTCATCGCTAGGGTTTCAACGCGCCCGGCTGCGCCGTTTCGACATCAGCGGATGATGTCGAAGCTGTAGTCGGTGGTGGCGATGCCGTCGGTCGTGGCATCCATGTGCTCGAAGATCCGGTCGAGGATCGTCACCAGCACGTTGAGTGCGCCCTGGTAGCCCCAGATCGGGTAGCGGTGCTTGTGGTGGCGGTCGAAGATCGGGAAACCGAGCCGGATCAGCGGCACGCCGGTGTCGCGTTCGAGATACTTGCCGTAAGTGTTGCCGATCAGGAAGTCGGGCTTCTCGGTGAACAGCAGGCTGCGCATGTGCCACAGGTCCTTGCCCGGGTAGGCCTTGCAGCCGGCGCCGAACGGCGAGCTGTCGAACAGATCCTGCATCTTGGCCGCCCAGGCCTTGCCGCCGTTGGTCGAGAGCACGACGATCGGCTCGCCGCCCAGTTCCATGATGAACTGGGCGAGGCCGTAGCAGAGGTCGGGATCGCCATAGATCGCGAACTTCTTGCCGTGGATGTGGGCATTGCTGTCGGCGATGGCGTCGACCAGCCGCCCGCGCTCCCGCGCCAGCGAGTCCGGGATCTCGACGCCGGCGAGCCGGGCCACTCCATGATGAAGCGGTCGGTCGCCTCGATGCCGATCGGGCTGTTGAAAGCGACCGTCTCATGGCCGTGGTTGGCGATGAACGGCAGGGTCTTCTCGGTGCAGTATTCCTGCATCGAGATCGTCGCCCTGGCATGGACCGCGTTGGCCGCGTCCTCCAGCGTGGTGCCGCCGTCATACATGCGGAACTCGCCGTCGGTCGGCGTATCCCAGACGTCGGAGTTGTCGCCCAGGATCGTGTACTCGACCTTCATCGTCTCGAAGATGCGCTTCACTTCCCGCAGGTTGCCAACGGTGTAGCCGTCGAACCCGCCGAGGAAGTTGATTTTGGCATTGGGCTGGCGAACCAGCGCCGGCACGGTCTTGGCCTTGCCATCCCAGAAGTGCTCGAGAATGCCCTTCATCGCGTTGTCGTAGCCGGTCACGTGGCTGCCGACGAACGCCGGAGTGTGGGCGAAGGGAACGTCGAATTCCTCGGGGACCGAGCCCTTTTCCTTGGCCGTCTTGATGAAGGCGTTGAGGTCGTCGCCGATCACTTCGGCCATGCAGGTCGTGCTGACCGCGATCATCGCCGGCTTGTACATCGAGTAGGTGTTGGCCAGCCCGTCGATCATGTTGTTGAGCCCGCCGAACACCGCCGCGTCCTCGGTCATCGACGAGGAGACGCACGAGGTCGGCTCCTTGAAGTGGCGCGAGAAGTGCGAGCGGTAATAGGCGACGCAACCCTGCGAGCCGTGGACGAACGGCAGCGTCTTTTCGAAGCCGACCGCGGCGAACACCGCGCCGAGCGGCTGGCAGGCCTTGGCCGGGTTGACCGTCAGTGCCTCGCGGCTGAAGTTCAGTTCCTTGTATTCTTCCGTCTTCGCCCATTCGACGACGCGTTCGACTTCGGCGACATCGTGCCGGCCTTCGAACTTGGCGCGCTTGTTGGCGATCAGTTCCTTGTATTCGGGTTCGCGGAACAGCGTGAAGTGGTCTTTGACCTGGTTCGGATCCTGGGGCATCGGGGCCTCCTCAGATTAATCGATGAATGGGGCGCGGGGTCTTGGCCTGCCCCGCGCGGGGGGTCACTCGGCGGCGATGGCGAGATAGTCGCTGCCGCTGTCCTTCCACGGCGTCGGCGCCATCTTCCAGACCGGCGAGTTGATCGCCATGTCCATGTCGCGCGCGAAGATCGCGAAGCCGTCGTAGCCGTGGTACGGGCCGGAATAGTCCCACGAGTGCATCTGGCGGAACGGCACGCCCATCTTCTGGAAGACGTACTTTTCCTTGATGCCGGAGCCGACCAGATCGGGCTTCACCGTCTCGACGAACTTCTCGAACTCGTAGCCGGTGACGTCGTCGTAGATCAGCGTGCCGTCCTTGACGTAGTGCTGGGCGGTGCGCTGGTAATCGTCGTTGTGGCCGAACTCGTAGCCTGTGCCGACGACATTCATGCCGAGGTCTTCATAGGCGCCGATGACGTGGCGCGGACGCAGGCCGCCGACGTAGAGCATCACCGTCTTTCCGGCGAGGCGGGGCTTGTACTTGTCGATCACCGCCTGCATCAGCGGCTGGTACTTGGCGATCACCGCCTCGGCGCCGGCCTGGATCTTCTCGTCGAAGTAGCTGGCGATCTTGCGCAGCGATTCAGCGATCTTCGACGGGCCGAAGAAGTTGTACTCGACCCAGGGGGTCCCGTACTTTTCTTCCATGTGCCGGCTGATGTAGTTCATCGAGCGGTAGCAGTGGAGCACGTTGAGCTTGGCTTTCGGCGTCGCTTCCAGTTCGGCGATGGTGCCGTCGCCCGACCACTGGGCGATGACGCGCAGGCCCATTTCCTCGAGCAGGATGCGGCTCGACCAGGCATCGCCGCCGATGTTGTAGTCGCCGATGATGGCGACATCATAAGGCGAGGGCTCGAAGGCCGGCGCCTTGCCTTCGGACTTGTCGAACACCCAGTCGCGGATCGCGTCGTTGGCGATGTGGTGGCCGAGGCTCTGGGAGACGCCCCGGAAGCCTTCGCAGCGCACCGGCACGATGGTCTTGCCGTCGTATTCGCGGCTCTTGGCCTTGGACACCGCCTCGATGTCGTCGCCGATCAGGCCGATCGGGCATTCCGACTGGACCGAGATGCCCTTGTTGAGCGGGAAAAGCTGCTGGATCTCGTCGATGATCTTGGCGAGCTTCTTGTCGCCGCCGAAGACGATGTCCTTCTCCTGGAAGTCGGAGGTGAACTGCATCGTCCCGAAGGTGTCGATGCCGGTGGTGCCGACATAGTAGTTGCGGCGCGAGGCCCAGGAATACTGGCCGCAGCCGACGGGGCCGTGGCTGATGTGGATCATGTCCTTGATCGGGCCCCACACCACGCCCTTCGAGCCGGCATAGGCGCATCCGCGGATGGTCATCACGCCGGGGATCGACTTGATGTTGGACTTGACCCCGCAATCGCTCTTGCCTTCCTCGTGGACGTTGAGGTGCTTGGCGCGGCGCTTGGCGGTCTTTTCCGGGTAAACGGCCAGGACTTCCTGGATCAGCGCCCGGTTGCGTTCCTTGACTTCGGCAATGTCGGTTGGATTCGAGACGCTCATCTCGGTGACTCCTGCGTTCTGGTCGATGTGTAACCGATGCCCCCGGGCCTCCTGGGGTTACGGAGGAGGCCCGGGGAACCCCGGTCGGTCAGACGGCGAGCTGGGAGGCGGTCAGGCCCACCTGGGTCTCGTCGATCGCCTTCATGATGCCGTGCTCCATCAGCAGGTCTTCGAGTTCGTCCATGGTGATGGGGGTCGGGATGATGCCCTTGCCGGCATTGGCGTGGATCTTCCCGGCGAGCTGGCGATATTCGTCGGCCTGCTGCGATTCCGGCGCATATTCGATCACCGTCATGCGGCGCAGCTCGGCGTGCTGGACGATGTTGTCGCGCGGGACGAAGTGGATCAGCGAGGTGCCGAGCTTCGCCGCCAGCGATTCCGCCAGTTCCAGCTCCTTGTCGGTCTGGCGCTCGTTGCAGACCAGCCCACCCAGGCGCACGCCGCCGGAGTTGGCATATTTGAGAATGCCCTTCGAGATGTTGTTGGCGGCATACATCGCCATCATCTCGCCCGACATGACGATGTAGATTTCCTGGGCCTTGTTCTCGCGGATCGGCATGGCGAAGCCGCCGCAGACCACGTCGCCGAGCACGTCGTAGGAAACGTAGTCGATGTCGTCGTAGGCGCCGTTCTCCTCGAGGAAGTTGATCGAGGTGATGACGCCGCGGCCGGCGCAGCCGACGCCCGGCTCGGGACCGCCGGATTCAACGCAGCGGATGTCCTTGTAGCCGATCTTCATCACGTCCTCGAGCTCGAGGTCCTCGACCGAGCCGGCTTCGGCGGCGAGCGAGAGGATCGTATCCTGGGCCTTGGCGTGAAGCATCAGGCGGGTGGAATCGGCCTTGGGGTCGCAGCCGACGATGAGGATGCGCTGGCCGAGGTCGGCGAGCGCGGCGAGGGTGTTCTGGCTGGTGGTGGACTTGCCGATCCCGCCCTTGCCGTAGAAGGCGATCTGACGAAGAGACATTGGGTCTTGCTCCTTGTGTTGCGCGAACTTTCCGGCGCCGGCTGCCCGGCCCCGGCATTCTCCCGTCGCGACTTCTTGCGGGCGGCGGGTCAGCCCGGAACCTCTCTGATGGGGGTGTTCCAAGGCTGCGGATGCTGCGTTGCAACGGCCGTGCCAAACCTGTCCTGTCGTGCGCAAACGGGCAGGAAACGGGCGTTTGTCGCGCTTGCGCCGGGCATCGTGGCTATGTGTCAAACGGGACAATCGCTCTGGCCTTGTCGCAAAGGACACACGCGATGCCGCTCACGGTTGCCGCCGACATCGCAAATTCGCGCGGACAACGGGTTGGCCCGGTTCTTGCTGCGCCGCACACACTGAAAAACGGCGGAGAAACGCGCATGCAGATCGGGGTAGAAACCAGCAAGGCGGTGGACCAGCGCCGGGTCTTCGTCGTCGATGACGATGAAGTGACCCGCGCCGCGCTCCAGTTCATGCTCCACGACGAAATCGAGACGCATGAACTGGCCAGCCTCGCCGAAGCCTATGCCAAGGGGGCGGACTGGCTGGCCCCCGATCTCGTCATTCTCGGCATCAGTCTGGTCAAGGCGCAGGGCGTCGGCGCGATCGCCGAAATCGCCAAGCAATGGCCTGGCGCGCGGGTGTTGATCGCCACCGGCAAGGACGACGAGGCCGAAGCCCTCGCCGCGCTCAGGGCCGGGGCGCACGGCGCCCTGCTCAAGCCGCTGAGGATCGAGGCGGTTCGCCAGAAGGTCGATACGATGCTCGGCCGCGCCGGCGCGATGCCGCTGATCCAGCTCGGCGGGCTTTGACTGACACCCAATTACCACCAGAAAGGAAACAGGCCATAAAAATCAGCGCACGCAACCAGATCAACGGCACGATCAGCGCCATCACCCCCGGCGCGGTCAACGGGCAGGTCAAGGTCGATATCGGCGGAGGCAAGATCATCACCTCCAGCATCACCGAGGAAGCGATCGCCGAACTCGGGCTGGCGGTCGGCGACGCCGTGACCATCTTCATCAAGGCCAGCGACGTGCTGATCGGCAAGTAACGGTCCGGCGGTGGTGGTCAGTCTTCCACCGCCAGGATCACGTGCGAGGCCTTGAAGCAGGCCAGCGTCTGCGAACCTGGCTCCAGGCCGAGCTCGCGGCGCGAATGGCTGGTGACGATCACTGCCAGTTCGCGCCCATCGCCGATGTCGAGGACGACCTCGCTCTCCACGCCGCCTTCGTTGACCGAGACGACAATTCCGCCCAGCAGGTTGCGCGCCGACAGGCGCAGGCCGGGCGTATCGGCCAGCAAGGTCACCAGGCTGGCGTTGATCAGCGCCACGGCCTGCCCGCCCGGCCGCAGTTCGAGCGCCTCGACGCAGGAATGGGTCACCAGCGCATCGATGACGATGCGATCGTTGACCAGCAGGCCCACCTCGGCATTGACCGGGCCGTGGACCACTGCGGTGACGATACCGGGCAGCATGTTGCGCGAGGTGGTGCGCAGGCGCCGCTCGCGATCGAACGGCAGGCGATAGACCGAAGCCATGGCTCAGGCCCCGGCGAACAGGGCTTGCAGCTCGCCGTTCGCATACATCTCGCGAACGATGTCGCTGCCGCCGACGAACTCGCCCTTGATGTAGACCTGCGGCAGGGTCGGCCAGTCGGAGAACTCCTTGATTCCCTCGCGCAGGAACGGATCGTCGAGCACGTCGACGCCCAGGTACGGGCGGCCGATCGCATCGAGCACCTTGACGACGCCGGTGGAAAACCCGCACTTCGGCGCGGCTGGAATGCCCTTCATGAACACGACGATCTCGTTGTCGGTGATCAGCTTGCGGATGCGGTCGGAAGTGGCCACGGCATTTTCCTTCAGGTTTCGGGGGTGAAAGTCTGGAGCGCGAGCGCGTGCAGCTCCGCGCCCATGGCGCTGCCGATCGCCTCGTAAACGAGCTTGTGCTGCTGGATGCGGCTCTTGCCGGCAAAGGCCGACGAGGTGACCCGCGCCGCCCAATGGTCGCCGTCGCCGGCCAGGTCGATCATCAGCACCTCGGCATCGGGCAGGCCGGCGAGGATGCGAGTCCTGATCGCCTCAGCGTCCATCGCCATACTTCGCTCCTTTGCTGGTCGCGTGATTGACGCGAAAACCGGTTTCGACTTTTCGCAGCACGCTCAGACGAAACTCAGCACTTCGATGACGACGTCCTCGGTCCCCAGCAGGGTCGCCTGGCAGGCGAGGCGCGATTTCGAGCCGACTCCGACCATCATGTCGAGCTTGCCGTTCTCGTCCGGGCTGATCTTCGACACGCCCTTGCGGCCTTCGAGCACGAAGACGTGGCACTCGCCGCAGGCGGCCTTGCCGTCGCACTTGTGGCCGACCTTTTCGCCGGCGGCGAGCAGGGCGGAAAGAATGGTCATGCCTTCGCTGGCGGGGACGACATTGCCGGACGGCTTGAAAGTGATCGTGGTCATGCGAACTCCATGGGTCGAAAGATTGGTCAATAGATGGCGGCGCCAGCCCCGCTGTTGATCGACGAGTCCTTGAGCCGGGCGACCATGAAGGCGACCTGCTCGGCGCTGAGGTGCGGGTGGAACGGCAGCGCGATGGCCCGGTCGGCCAGCTTTTCGGTGACGAACAGGTCGCCCTTGTTCCAGCCCAGCTCGCGATAGGCGCGCTGGAGGTGGAGCGGGCTGCAATAGGCGTGGGCCTCGACGCCTTCGGTGGCCATGTCCTCGAGGATGGCATCGCGCGAGGACTTGCTGAACCGCGTGCCGAGGTGGACGACATAGGCGAACCAGTGGACCTCGGCGACGTCGGGCCCGAGATAGGGCGGCTTGATCCCCTCGAAGCTCTGCATGAACCCGTCATAGAGCGCCTGGACGCCGCGCCGCCGCTCCAGCAGCACGTCGAGCCGGCGCAGTTGCGACAGCGCCAGCGCGGCGGTCACCTCGCCGATGCCGGCACCGAGCGGGGAGGACAGCGTGGCCGAGACCGAGCGCCTCTCGCCGAGCGACCGGCCACGCAGGCGGCGGATCGTCATCGCCAAGTCGGGATCGTCGCTCAGGACGATTCCACCTTCGCCGCAGCAGATCACCCCTGGCTGGGCGAAATCGAACAGGGCGACATCGCCGAAGCTGCCGACCACGCCATCGCGGTGCCGCGAGCCGATCGCTTCCGAGCAGTCCTCGACCAGCAACAGACGATGCTCGTCGGCGAGCGTACGCAGCGCAGGCCAGTCCGCCGGGTGGCCGTTGGCATTGGCGACGACGAGTGCGCGCGTCGCCGGTGTCACCTTCGCCGCCGCCTTGTCCGGCGCCAGGGTGCCGGTCCAGTAATCGACATCGGCGAACACCGGCACAGCGCCGGCGGCCAGCACCGCGTGACCGGTCTCGCGGAACCCGTAGGCCGGCAGGATCACCTCGTCACCAGGGCCGATCCCGCGCGCGCGCAGGGCGAGGAACAGCCCGAGCGCCGCGCTGCCCACGGCCAGGCCATGGCGCCGGCCGGCATGATCGGCGAATTCCCGCTCCAGCGCCGGCACCAGCGGCCCGTCTCCCAACCGCTGCCCGCGCAGCACCGCTTCGACCGCGGCGAGATCGGCCGGGACGAGATCGGGGTCGCTGAACGGGATCTGCACCGGTTCGCCGGTGGCGATCGCCACGACATTGCTCATGGCCTCGCCTCCGCATGGACGGCAATCAGCAACGCGGTCGCCTCGCCCGGCTCGCTGGTGACGCGGATGCAATGGCCGGCGGTGTCGAGCAGGTGCAGGTCGGCGCCGACGCCGCGCCGGAAGGGCTCTTCCAGCACGTCGGCGGCATCGCACCGGCGGCGGCCGACCGCCGGCAGCAACTGTGCCAGCCCGGCATCGAGCAAGTCGGCGCTGCCGGCCGGGCCGAGCGCGGCAAGCAGGGCATCAAGGCGGGAGACCGCATCGGGATCAAGGGCCATCAGCGCCTCCTCATTGCCAGAACAGCTTCTGCGGATCGGCATTGAGCCGGTCGAACAGGTCCACCAGCCGGGCATGGCGGCTGTCCTCGATCCAGCGGTCGAGCCGGTGGTCCTTGCGCAGCAGGCGCCAGCCGGGCGGGGTCTCGTTCCAGCACAGCCGGGCCACGTCGATGGCGCTGCCATCGGGTGCGACCGTGCGCGAGCAGCAGGGGCTGCGGATCAGGTAGCCATCCGCCACCGCGATGACCGTCGGCGTGACATAGCGGTAGCGCGCCCGGTCGCCGATCGCGCGGATGACCCGGCGCAGGTCCATCTCGTTAGGCTGGCTCGTTGCCGGGCGGCTTTCGGGCGGGCAGGACAGGGCCAAGCTCATGCGTGCGCCTCCCGCACCAGTTCCTCCTCGAGGCAGCCGACCACCGCGCCGCCGGTGAACTCGACCAGGTAAACCGGCGTATTGCTGTCCCCATGGTGGCCGACGTTGACGATCTCACCGGTCACTCCGGCCGCGACGATCACCGCATCGGCCGGAAACCCGGGATGGCTGCCGTCGTTGACCAGATCGAGCGCCGCGCAGACCCGCTGGCCCCATTCGAACACCGGCTCGCGCTGCGGGATCATCGCGCCGCCTCCGGTTGGCGCGGTGCGAAGGCGGACGGGAAGTCGTCGTCGCCCTCTTCGCCGGACATCGCTGCGACAAGCTCGCGCCGCTTCATGCCGACCCGGTGGCCGGTCTTCACGAACTCGACGCCATAGATATAGAACTGCTGGAGAAAGGTGCCGATCGAGACGACCACGCCTTCCTCGCCCTTGCTGACCAGCAGGTCGCCCACCTCGCGACCGGGATAAGTTCCGTCGTTGCGGATGTGGCGCAGCGCCCGCACGCGTTCGCCATAGCGGAACGCCGGCGGCGCGTTAAGTTCGACGACCTCGCTGTCCCGGGCGATCTTCATGACTCGTCGTCCAGCCGGTCGAGCACGTCGATCAGCAGGCGCGCGCCGATCCGGTCGAGAGGCTCGATCTCGAGCAGCTTTTCCGCTGCCGCCCGGCCCTCGGCCAGGTGGCCGAGCCGCAGGCTGAGATAGGCGTAGCCCTTGAGGCAGAACAGGAAGAAGCGCGGCACCAGCGCCCCCCAGTCGGAAAATGCCGCGTCACCGGCGCGCACCTGTCGCCAGTCGTCGCCCAGCAGGTTTTCGTCGAGCGCCTTGTCGAGGCAGCGCTGCACCGTCAGCAGGGCATCGACCAGCCGGCCCTTGTAGAAATAGAAACGGTAGAACGCGATCAGCACCGCGACATGGCCCGGCGCGAGCGCCGCCGCCTGCAGCAGGTGCGTCTCGGCGACATCGGTCAGGTGATAGCGTTCGGCGGCCTTGTCGAGGTGCATGCGCGCGGCCGCGGGCAACCCGCCGCCGAGCAGCGGGCTCGACAGCACGGTCGCCTCCATCGCGTCCGAGAAGCCGCCGAAGCCTTCCCCCAGGCCGGCGCTGGTCTGCGCCCGCCCGCTCATGCCGCAGTTCTCGGCAGGCTGGTGTCGATCACGCAGGTCAGGTCCACCGGGCAGATCGCCACGCACTGCGGCTCGTCGAAATGGCCGATACATTCGGTGCATTTCGCCGGATCGATGACGAACGTGCTGCCTTTCTCCGAGATCGCCTCGTTCGGGCAGAGCGCCTCGCAGGCGGTGCAG
>Ga0070665_100005659_pt1 | contig 12847 bp, 13 predicted proteins | sample KBSS13metaG_FD_65862 | JGI IMG/M metagenome (GOLD analysis project Ga0070665, IMG submission 65862) | Switchgrass rhizosphere microbial communities from Kellogg Biological Station, Michigan, USA - KBS S1-3 metaG | ecosystem: Host-associated > Plants > Roots > Rhizosphere > Soil ... | reverse complement strand
GCTATTGCCCTCCGCGCCGGTCCGGTGGAGGGTCGGCGCGGAAGGCGAGGGGGCTCCCGAGATGGCAAGGACACCCGCAAAGGCGAAGCCGCAGGGCTCCTTCGAGGGCCTGCGCATCGCCGTGCTGCTGCCCTGCTACAATGAGGAAGCGGCGGTCGTGCAGACCATCGCCGGCTTCCGCGCCGCGCTCCCCGGCGCGGCGATCTACGTCTACGACAATAACAGCACGGACCGCACCATTGAGGTCGCGGCCGCTGCCGGCGCCATCACGCGCTCCGAAAAGATGCAGGGCAAGGGCAATGTCGTGCGCCGCATGTTCGCGGACGTCGAGGCCGACATCTATGTGATGGCCGACGGCGACGCGACCTATGACGCCGCCGCCGCTCCGGAGATGGTCCGGAAGCTTCTCGACGAGCAGCTGGACATGGTGGTCGGCGCCCGCAAGTCGGAGGTCGACGAGGCCTATCGCCGCGGCCATGCGCTCGGCAACAAGCTGTTCACCGGCCTGCTCGCCAGCCTGTTCGGCCGCTCCTTCACCGACATCTTCTCCGGCTACCGCATCTTTTCCCGCCGCTTCGCCAAGTCCTTCCCGGCATTGGCCCGCGGCTTCGAGACGGAGACGGAGATCAGCGTCCACGCGCTGGAACTGGCCATGCCCGTCGGCGAGGTTCTCACCGCCTACGGCGCGCGCCCCGAAGGCTCGGTCTCCAAGCTCAGCACCTATCGCGACGGCTGGCGGATCCTGAAGACGATCATCCACCTCTACCGGATCGAGCGGCCGGTGCTCTTCTACGGCAGCTTCAGCCTGTTCCTGGTCGCGCTCGCCGTCGTCTTGGCCATCCCGCTGGCGATCACCTATTTCCAGACCGGCCTGGTCCCGCGCTTCCCGACCGCGATCCTCGCCACCGGCCTGATGATCCTCGCCTTCCTGAGCTTCTTCTGCGGCCTGATTCTCGACACCGTGGTCCGTGGCCGCCGCGAGGTAAGGCGGCTTGCGTATCTCAGTTTCCCAGCCCCCGGCGCCGGGAGCGGCAAGCCAGCCTCCTAGGCGCCGGTGGGCTTGCCTCATCGCAGGCGGAACCGTCCCCCGTCCGTAACGTTCTCCCTCCGTATCGGCGCTCCCGCTTCGGGCTGGGCGCTCTCCACCTCAGGGAGTCAAACGTCATGCTTTGGACGCTTCTCGTCGTATTGCTCATCCTCTGGCTGCTGGGCTTCTCGTTCAGCGTCGGCGGTGGCCTGATCCACCTACTGCTCGTCGTCGCGCTCGTCGTGCTGGTCTTCCAGCTGATCACGGGCCGCAGGGCGGTCTAGCAACATTTCCCAGCGGAGGGGCGGCTGCTTGTCACCGCCCCTCCGACCGTGCAGGTCTCTTCCGTGAAAGGAAGACGACCATGCCAAACGGCTCCTGCCTCTGCGGCGCCATCAGCTTCGAAGTGACCGGCGACCTGGCACCGGGCGACGCCTGTCACTGCAACCAGTGCCGCCGCCAGTCCGGCCACTATTGGGCCTCGACCAACGTGCCCCGCGACCGGCTTATCGTCCACGGCATGGACAAAATCACTTGGTTCCAGTCTTCGGAGACTATCCGCCGTGGCTTCTGCAGCCTTTGCGGCTCTTTGCTGTTCTGGGACCCGCAGCATAAGGACTGGACCTCTATCGCCATGGGCGCCTTCGACAGTACGGGCACCCATCTGGAAATGCACATCTGGGTCGGCCAGAAAGGCGATTATTACGAGATCGCCGACGGCCTGCCCCAGCACGAGCGCTGACTTTCCCGCCGATCATGTTATGCGGCCGCCAACTGTCATGTCGGAGACCATAAACATGTCGCAAACCAACGCGCTCGACCCCAATCTCTGGGATGTTTTGCCCAACGGCGCCCCCGCCGCCGTCTTCCCCCGCCGCTTCGCCGCCATGTCGATGGGCGAGCAGGGCGTGCTGCTGATCGAATATGCCGAGAGCGTGGAGACGATCCAGACCGGGCCGTACAAGAAGATCCAGATTTACGTGAACAAGCAGCTCGCCGAGCATCTGCACGCATATATCGATTCGACGCTGACGAAGTGAGGCGCTTCCTTACGCGCCCTTCTTCACCAGATAATGATACCCGCCACGCAATGTGAACCACATCGCCACCAGGAACAGCACTCCCCAGACGATCATCACCGCCGCCTCAAAGTTCCGGTGGTAGCGGAACATCGGCCCCCCGCCGAACAATATGCCCAGGCCCATCACCCCGCCGAAAAACTGGGCCTGCGCCTTGCGATGGGCGGGCGCGTCATTCGTCGGTGCCTTGGCGGCGTCCATCCCGAAGACGTCGGCGATGGCGCGGAAGGCCCGCGCTTCGGGGCTGCGGTCTTCGGCGGCGGGCTCGGGAACACGCGCCGGCTCGGGCGGGCGCGGAGCCCCGGCGAGCGCCGACGCACGCCCCGCCGCATCCCGGTCGGCGATGTGGAAATGCGTGGCGTAGCTCCGCCGCGCCCAGTCGCGGTTGATTGTCCAGATGGCGCCGTCGAGCGCGGCGACCGCCCGCTCGGCCTGGCCTCGCGCCTCGGCCGGCACGGGCACCCGCATCACCCACAAGGGGCGCCGGTCATTCATGTCGAATATGGGGTCGTAGCGATAGTCGTCCATCGCCGTCTTCCCATGGGTCAGCTCCAGCATCGCCGGATTGCCCTCGATCAATTCCGCCTCGCAGAGCATGCCGATCTGCGGCGCCCCATTGTTCGTGCCGATGCCGTGCAGCACGTCTCCGATCAGCATTCCCTCCAGGCTGATCGCGACCGGCAGGCCGGTGGCGGGGACGTGCTCCGGAAAGCTGAGCCAGTTGCGGAGCGTAGGCGTGAGTGCCGCGCGCGCCGCGTCGGCCTCGCGGAAGCGGGCCAAGTCGCCCTGCCCGACCCGCCACTGGCCGAGCAGATTCTCGCCGCGCTCCAGTTTCTCCCGCACGTTCAGCTTGAACCAGGTCAGCGACGCCATGACCCCGCCCACGCACAGCAGGATGAGCCCGCCGAACAGAGGCAGACGCTGCAGCAGGGTCGTGTTCGGGCTCGACGCGCGGGGCATGGTGAACAGGCCGATCACCGCCGCCAATGCACCGATGACGGCCAAAGCCATATAAAGTTTGAAGAGCAGCCGCGGGTTGTTGTGCATGATCCTGCCCCTTTGCGGTCGGACGCCGGCATCTTGGGAGATGCGCCCCGAACACGCATCGCCCAAATGGATTAGGCGCGAACCCGTCTCCCCCAGGCGCCGCGAAACCCCGCTTTAACCGCCGCCATGCCAATGGCCCACCATGCAGCGCGCCATTGTCATCATCTTCCTGCTCGGGGGCGCGGTGAAGCTGGCCGATATTGGCTACACGCATCTGCTCCGCCCCTATCTGCTGAGCCAGCCCGCCCGGAAGCCGGAACCGCCGGCGCCCTATACCGAAGCGGACCGGGCGCGGGACGCCGCGCGGGCGGCCTGGCTGCAGCGGGAAGGGGAGAAGAACCCTACCATTGCCCGCATGCTCCGCGAGCGCCGCGAAGAGCGCGCCTCCCTCGGCGCGCAATATGTGAACTGAGATCGACCAACCCCTTCGTTCATTCGCGGCCCCGCCCACACCTGTCCCCAGCCCGGACGGTGAGGGGGCTTGAACCTTCTCGCCGAACCCCCGATGTAGCCTGCACCACATACCAAGCAGGAACCTCTCGCCGCCATGGATCATCTGGACATCGTCAACGGGCTTGTGCCCATCGTCATCGAGCAGTCGAACCGCGGCGAGCGGAGCTTCGACATCTATTCGCGGCTGCTGCGCGAACGGATCGTGTTCGTCACCGGCGGGGTCGAGGACCATATGGCCTCGCTCATCACCGCCCAGTTGCTCTTCCTCGAGTCCGAGAATCCGAAGAAGGACATCTACATGTACATCAACTCGCCGGGCGGCGTCGTCACGGCGGGCATGGCGATCCACGACACCATGCAGTACATCCGGCCGCGCATCGGCACGGTCTGCATAGGCCAGGCGGCCTCGATGGGCAGCTTCCTGCTCTCGGCCGGCGAGCCGGGCATGCGCGTCGCGCTGACCAACAGCCGGATCATGATCCACCAGCCCTCGGGCGGCGCCCAGGGCATGGCCGCTGACATCGAGATCCAGGCCCGTGAGATCCTGCGCATGCGCCACGACCTCAACACGCTCTACGCCAAATATACGGGCAAGAAGCTGGAGGATATCGAGAAGGCGATGGACCGCGACAAGTTCATGTCCGCGCCCGAAGCCAAGGAATTCGGCCTGATCGACGAGGTGTTCGAGAAGCGCCCGACGCCCGCCGAGGGCGAGGCTGCGGCCGCCGCCTAACGCCCTGGACCCGGCGGGGGCACTGGCGCCCGCCGGTCCTGCGATGGCCGCGGCGACGCGGTCCGCTGGGCGGGGAGGAACCACATCCGCCCCGCGCCGGCATCCAGCATGAAGACGAGTCCCGAGAGCAGGCCGAGGCCGACATGGCCGTCGCCTTCCTCAGGACGTCCAGGCTCGATCGCGGTCGAGACATTCCGGAATGTCGCGTGGCCCATGATGACTTGGGGCAGAACGCCGGCGCGTCTGGCTTCACGGCGCCCCTGGCCATGGCCGACCTCGATCGGGCGGGTTGCGGCACCCTCGGGAGCGAGCCGCGCCCAGGCATCCGCGCACAGCCCCACATTGTGATTGGAGCCGAGATCGACCAGCAGCGACACGTTTTCCTTGCCCACGCGCACGGGAATCCGGCCGCGGGTGGACAAAGGGACCGATGCCGCGCCGGCGGGCGGAGACAGCATGCCCGATTCCCCGAACTCCAGGGTCGCGCCGGCGGGGTCCACGAGCATGGCGACGCGGGCAAGAATATCCCAGCCGAGCACGGCCTCCACGCGGCGGCCCAGCATGGCCGAGACGGGCCCGAGATCGGCCGACAGCGCGAGCGGGAGCCGCGCATCCATCCGGCCTGGGAAGCCGAGCCGGAGATTGCGAACGCGCTGCGCGGCCAGCGGTCCGCTCGGGGTCGCGAGCGAGGCCGTCGCCGCCTCGGTGGCGAGCCCGGCCGCCCGCGCCAGCCCGGCATCGACGATGGTCCGGCTGGCACCGGTGTCGATCAGCACCCAGACTTCGCGGCCGGCCACGTTGCCGCGCACGAAAATGAGGCCGCGGCTCGTTTCATAGGGCAAGGACCGGCGCTGCGCCGCGCCGGCGAAGCGAAGATCAGGCTCGGCTGTACGGTGCGCGGCGGGTGGCGCGGACTGGTCACCTGCTGTGCCGGGCGCCTGTGCCAGTATCGCCATCGCCTCGAGGATGCGCACCATCAGCCGAGGCTAGCGAGGGCGCAATGGCCCGGCAATGGCGGGCCTTGTACCCCGGCTTGCGGGGGGCCACATGGGCGGCAAGGACGTTGTGGCAGGCAGCCACAGCGGCTCGGCTTAACGATTACACCATTGTCCTGTCGTAGATTTGCCGTCAGGATGAGAGGCTGACTGAAAGGGAAGGGGCTTCGGCCCCGGAAACTATATGACGAAATTGAGTGGCGGCGACAGCAAGAGCACCCTCTATTGCTCCTTCTGCGGCAAGAGCCAGCACGAGGTGCGCAAGCTCATCGCCGGCCCGACCGTGTTCATCTGCGACGAATGCGTCGAGCTGTGCAACGACATCATCCGCGAGGAGACCAAGTCGGCCCTCGTCCGGACCCGCGACGGCGTCCCGACTCCGGCGGAGATCTGCAAGGTGCTGGACGATTATGTGATCGGTCAGTTTCAGGCGAAGCGCGTGCTTTCGGTCGCCGTGCACAATCACTACAAGCGCCTCGCCCATGGCGCGAAGGGCGCCGAGGTCGAGCTCGCCAAGTCGAACATCCTGCTCGTCGGCCCGACCGGCTGCGGCAAGACCCTGCTGGCCCAGACCTTGGCGCGCACCTTCGACGTGCCGTTCACCATGGCCGACGCGACCACGCTGACCGAGGCCGGCTATGTCGGCGAGGACGTCGAGAACATCATCCTGAAGCTGCTCCAGGCCTCCGACTATAATGTCGAGCGGGCGCAGCGCGGCATCGTCTATATCGACGAGATCGACAAGATCAGCCGCAAGTCGGACAATCCCTCGATCACCCGTGATGTTTCGGGCGAGGGTGTGCAGCAGGCTCTGCTCAAGCTGATGGAAGGCACCACCGCCTCCGTCCCGCCCCAGGGCGGCCGCAAGCACCCGCAGCAGGAGTTCCTGCAGGTCGACACGACCAACATCCTGTTCATCTGCGGCGGCGCCTTTGCGGGCCTGGAGCGGATTATCGGCGACCGCATGGAAGGCAAGTCGATCGGCTTCGGCGCCCATGTCGCCGCGCCGGACGAGCGCCGCACCGGCGAAGTCCTGCGCCATACCGAGCCCGAGGATCTGCTGAAGTTCGGCCTCATCCCCGAATTCGTCGGCCGCCTGCCGGTGATCGCGACGCTCGAGGATCTCGACACCGACGCGCTCGTGAAGATCCTCAAAGAGCCGAAGAACGCCCTCGTCAAACAGTATCAGAAGCTGTTCGATATGGAGGATGTGAAGCTCACCTACACCGAGGATGCGCTGACCGCGACCGCCAAGCGGGCGATCGAGCGCAAGACCGGTGCCCGCGGCCTCCGCTCGATCATGGAAAATATCCTGCTCGACACGATGTTCGACCTGCCCAGCATGGACGGCGTCGACGAGGTGCTGATCGACAAGGACGTGGTCGAGGGCCGCAAGGAGCCGGTCCGCGTCTATGCCGAAGAGAAGGCCGAAGACGCGGCCTGAACATGCGCGGTGGCTTGCTGACGCTGGCCGCCGCTGCGGCCCTCCCGCTCTTGGCGGCGCCTGTCCTGGCGCAGCCCGTTCAAACCGTCCCGACGATGATCGAGCGTGCCGGCATCAGCCTGCCGCCGATGCTGTGCGCGATGGCCCAGGAGCGGCTCGATAGCGCTCCGACCGGCATCTACGCCATCTACCGCCTGCCGGGCGGCGGCTCGCTCCGCATCTATGTCGGCCGCGCGGGACAAACGGTGGACGGGGAGTTCAACGACATCGAGCGCGAGATCCGCGACTATTTCGCTGACGTCGTCATGCTTCGCGATCTTCCCGATCTGCCTGGCGCAACCGAGGGGCGGGCGCGGCTCTGGCGAGGGCTGCTCGACGGGAGCCGGGTAATGACCGGCCTCTGGCTCTGGCATCATGGCGGCCAGCGCATCAAGCTGCGCGGGACCGTCCCGCTCGGCGAGGCCGAACGGCTCTGGCCCGAGATCGAGTGCGCCGCCCGCGCCCTGGCCAACTCCGGCTAAGATTAGTTCGTGGCTGTGACCGCCGCGGGCGGGTCCACGTCCAGGCCGAACCGGATGAAGTCGTCCGCGACATCGAACCGCCGGCGCCTTGCGTCCCGCCGGTCCCGCTCGCCGGCGGCACCGCTGCCCAGCCTGATCCGGGCGATCCCGCGGCCGTAAAGGGCGTTGGCCTCTGAGCGGGTCCCGCGTTGCACGAGGTCGTCGAAAGCGTGCTCGGCATCCTGCCAGCGCTGCATCCGAAGGAACAGGCGGGCCCGGGCGGCCGAGGCCACGGGCGCGTTCGGCTCGATGCGCAGCGCCTCTTCGCAGTCGCTCAGCGCCGCCTCCAGCGCGATCCCGCCCTCCATCCTCAGCCAGCAGCGGGCGGCCAGCCACGACACTCTGCCGGGCGCGCGGCTTATTTCTGCATCGGCGACCTCGATCGCCTCGGCATAGCGGCCGCTCCGGCCCAGCAGGTTGAGGCGAGTCTCCACCATCCAGTCTTCCGGCGCGCCCCGGGTGCTCGCGATCCGGCGATCCAGTGCCGCGAGCGCCTCACGATAGGTGGCGGCTGCTTCGTCGCGCCGGCCGAACCGGTGGAGGAAGTCGCCGCGCCAGATCCGGTAGGAGGAGGCGCGGGGATTGGCAGCGATGGCCCGGTCAATCGCCGCCAATGCGTCCGCCTGCCGGTCCCCGCTCCAATGGGCTAACACGCGCGCCCGCTGGAAATAACCGGCGGGGTTGCCGGGCGACAGAGTGATGACTCTGTCGAGATCGGCCAGCGCCAGATCCATCTGCCCCAGGCCCTGATAGGCCTCGGCGCGGCGATCCAGCCATTCCGGATTGCTCGGCTCAAGCGCATTGGCGCGGGTATAAGCCTCCACGGCCGCGGGAAACGCGCCCCGCAGCAGCTGCACATAACCTGCGCTGCCCTGCGCAAACGCATCGGAGGGGCGAAGCCGCTGCGCGGTGGCGGCCGCCGTCTCGGCCTCATCGAACCGGCGCATGTCCGCGAGCGCGAGCGCGCGGGCCGCATGTACGGTCGACGAGTTCGGCGTGAGCGCGAGCGCTCGGTCGAAGTCGGCCAGCGCGTCCCCGGGCTGCTGCCGCTGCCATTTGTAAAAGCCGGCCCGAAAGGCGGCTTCGGCGTCCCGGCCCGCTTGCTGCGACGGTGCGGCCTGCGGCGCCGGCGTCTGGGCATTGCCGACCGCGAGTGCCGGCGCGGCTAGGGTCGCCAGCAGGATCATGACCGATTTCATCCGCTTGCCCCTTTTTCGGCAGCATGACCTGGCGTCGGTCTAATGCAAGCGCTTCCGGTTGATTTCTCCCCGCCGTCCCGCTCTAGGAGCCGGGGTAGATTCGGGGAGCATCATGGCAAGACCAACGGTCGGTGAACGGGATCCGGCGGATTTCGACGAGAAGGTGCGGCTGAAGCCGCTGCCCTTGCTCATCTTCAGCTCGCGCTGGTTGCAGCTGCCGCTCTATGTCGGCCTGATCGTCGCGCAGATCGCATACGTCTATCTGTTCCTGACAGAGCTTTATCATCTGGTCATGCATGCCTGGGAGTTCACCGAGCAGCAGATCATGCTGGTCGTCCTCGGCTTGATCGACGTGGTGATGATCTCCAACCTGCTCGTGATGGTGATCGTCGGCGGCTACGAGACCTTTGTGTCGCGGCTGCGGCTGGAGAAGCATCCGGACAATCCGGAATGGCTGAGCCACGTCAATTCGGGGATCCTCAAGGTCAAGCTGGCGATGGCGATCATCGGCATCTCGTCGATCCACCTGCTGCGCACCTTCATCGAGGCCGGCGCGATCGGCACGCCGACCGGGCGGATCACGAGCGAGGGTGTGATGTGGCAGACCATCATCCACATGGCCTTCATCGCCTCGGCGATCGGCATCGCATGGGTGGACCGGATGACGCAGCAGAAGAATTAGGGTTCAGCGCGGCGGCTGATCCAGCCGCCGCGTGACCACGTTGTAGCGCCCCACCTCGTCCTGGGTGAGGCAGCGCCGTGTCGACCGGTCCTCGCCGCCGCCCACCGCGCTCTGCCGATACATGACCTCGCTCAGCAGCCGGCGGGAAATGCCCATCCGGATGAGGAAGTCATTGTCCTCGCTGGCGAGCTGGGCGGATTGCTGCTCGATATCGCCGATCAGGCCGATCGTATTGTCCTCGCCTCGGGCGACCTGCTGGCGGATCACCTGCCGGTCGCCGGTGAAGGTGAACATGTGAACGATGAAGAGTCCGCCTTCGTCGATGGAGCGGGCGGTGCCGCCCATGAACAGGGAGTTGCAGGCCGAAAAGCAGGCCCACCCCGCCGGGATGCGGGTCTGGAAGCCCCCGTCGCGGATCAGGCGGCCCGCCTGGTTACCGATGCGAGCGTCGCCGCCCGGCGAGCGCAGCCAGATTTCATCGCCCTGGAAGCTGGCCAGCGCGGCCTGGAGGCGGGGAATGAGATCGGCATCGATCACGCCCTCGGCCAGCAGCACGGGGCGCTGCCCCGGCCGCTCCATGACCCGGAAGGTCATCTGCCGGTTGGTCGACCAGTTCGGGCTGAGCGGGCAGGTCGGATTGACGGGATCCATCCGGGCGCTTTGCTGCGCGATGGCGGCAGTCCCGGCGAAAAGGCTCGCCGCCGCCGCCCAGGACGCCAGCGTCCGGACGCGGCTCCGGCTAGACTTTGACATAGCGGTTGGTCGGCGGGCGGCGGCACATGCGCTTGGGCGCGGTCGTCTCCTCGCCGTCGACGATGATGACGTCGGTGACGGTCATGCAGTCATCGCCGCCGCTCGTATCCGCGGCGGTCACCGTCGACGTCCCGCTGACGTTCGGCCGGGTCTCGCTGCGCCAGGAGGCGCTGTCGCCGACATTGCCGCCGCGCGTCGCCTGTTCGGTCGCTTGCGCCGCCTGCTCCTGCTCGCGGCAGTCCAGCAGGTTCATGATCGCGTCGCCGAGCATCGAGCTCATCGGCGATACGATGTTTGCCACGCTGCCCCCGCCGATCCGCCCGAGGATGCTGCGGCCAATTCCGCCGAGCGCGGAGCCGCCGCGGCGGCGGCCTTCGTTGCGCTGGCAGGTCTGGCCATTGCGGGATTGGGCGATTGCGGCGCCGTCGATCGCCGTCGACGGCAGCGACAGCGGGATCAGGAGCAAAGGGGCGGCAATCAGGAAAGCACGGTACATGGAGGCAAACTCCCTTTCTGGAAGCGAAATTTGTCTAGTCTCCACCCGTGAGGGGGTCAATTACATCGCATGCCTTACAAGAATCTGAACGTCCCTTTCATTGATGCGTAGGGGCTTTGGCCCCATATAGGTTTCCAACAAGCCGCGCCCCTGCCGCGCGGGCCACGGAGTTCAGATGAGCGTCACCTATCCCGTCCTTCCCCTGCGCGACATCGTCGTCTTCCCGCACATGATCGTGCCGCTCTTCGTCGGCCGCGACAAAAGCGTCTCCGCGCTGGAATCCGCCATGGCCGCGGACAAGAGCATCTTCCTCGTCTCCCAGCTCGATCCGGCGGAGGACGATCCTGATCGCGAGGCGCTTTACGACCTCGGCGTCGTCGCCACCGTATTGCAGCTGCTGAAGCTGCCCGACGGCACCGTGCGCGTGCTCGTCGAGGGCAAGCATCGTGCCACCCTGACCACGCTTCACCATGAGGGCGGCCATCTCACCGCCGAGATCGACGAGGTCGAGACCAAGGAGCCCGAGGGCCTCGAGGTCAAGGCTCTGGTCCGCTCGGTGATCGAGCAGTTCGAGAATTATTCCAAGGTCAACCGCAAGCTGCCCGCCGAGACCGCCGTCCAGCTCGGCCAGATCGAGGAGCCCTCCAAGCTCGCCGACGCGGTCGCCGCCAACGTCAACATCAAGGTCTCCGACAAGCAGGCGTTGCTGGCGGAGCTGGACCCCGTGCGCCGCCTCGAAATGGCCTTCGCCTTCATGGAGGGCGAGCTTGGCGTCATGCAGGTCGAGAAGAAGATCCGCAGCCGCGTGAAGCGGCAGATGGAGAAGACCCAGCGCGAATATTATCTCAACGAGCAGCTGAAGGCGATTCAGCGCGAGCTCGGCAATGAGGGCGAGGATGGCGGCGGCGACGAGCTGGCCGAGCTGACCCGCAAGATCGAGCGCACCAAGCTCTCCAAGGAAGCCAAGGGCAAGGCGAACCAGGAGCTGAAGAAGCTGCGCGGCATGGCGCCGATGTCGGCCGAGGCCACCGTCAGCCGCAATTATCTGGACGTGCTGCTCGGCCTGCCCTGGGGCAAGAAGTCGAAGCTGAAGCACGACATCGCCGAGGCGCAGCGCATCCTCGACGAGGATCATTATGGCCTGGAAAAGGTGAAGGACCGGATCGTCGAATATCTCGCCGTCCAGGCCCGCACCAACAAGCTGAAGGGCCCGATCCTCTGCCTCGTCGGCCCGCCCGGCGTCGGCAAGACGTCATTGGGCCGGTCGATCGCCCGCGCCACGGGCCGCGAGTTCGTGCGCCAGTCGCTGGGCGGTGTCCGCGACGAGGCCGAGATCCGCGGCCACCGGCGGACCTATATCGGCTCGCTGCCCGGCAAGATCATGACCAACCTCAAGAAGGCCGGGTCCTCGAACCCGCTCTTCCTGCTCGACGAGATCGACAAGCTCGGCCAGGATTTCCGCGGCGATCCCGCCTCGGCCCTGCTCGAAGTGCTGGACCCGGAGCAGAATAACAAGTTCCAGGACCATTATCTTGAGATCGACTACGACCTTTCGGACGTGATGTTCGTGACCACGGCGAACTCGCTCAACCTTCCGCAGCCTCTGCTCGACCGCATGGAGATCATCCGGCTCGAAGGCTATACCGAGGATGAGAAGGTCGAAATCGCCCAGCAGCATCTGATCAGCAAGCAGGTCGAGTCCCACGGCCTGAAGGACGGCGAGTTCAGCCTGACCGAAGAGGGCCTGCGCGCTCTCATCCGCTATTATACCCGCGAGGCGGGCGTGCGCACGCTGGAGCGGGAGATCGCCAAGGTCGCCCGCAAGGCGCTACGCAAGATCCTGGAAGGGAAAGCGGAGAGCGTCATCGTCACCGAGGACAATCTCGGCGATTTCGTCGGCGTACGCCGCTTCCGCCACGGCATGAGCGAGGAAGAGGACCAGATCGGCGCAGTCACCGGCCTCGCGTGGACCGAGGTGGGCGGTGAATTGCTGACCATCGAGGCGGTCACCGTGCCCGGCAAGGGCGTGATCAAGACGACCGGCAAACTAGGCGAAGTGATGCAGGAGTCCGTGCAGGCTGCCTTCTCCTTCGTGAGGGCGCGCGCGCCAAGCTACGGCATCAAGCCAAGCCTGTTCGGCCGCAAGGACATCCACGTCCACTTGCCCGAGGGGGCCGTGCCCAAGGACGGCCCGTCAGCCGGCATCGGCATGGTCACCGCGATCATCTCGACCCTTGCCGGCATCCCGGTCCGCCGCGACGTCGCCATGACCGGCGAGGTCACCTTGCGGGGCAGGGTGCTGCCGATCGGCGGCCTCAAGGAGAAATTGCTGGCGGCCCTGCGCGGCGGCATCACCAAGGTGCTGATCCCGGCGGAGAA
>Ga0070665_100005656_pt1 | contig 12853 bp, 11 predicted proteins | sample KBSS13metaG_FD_65862 | JGI IMG/M metagenome (GOLD analysis project Ga0070665, IMG submission 65862) | Switchgrass rhizosphere microbial communities from Kellogg Biological Station, Michigan, USA - KBS S1-3 metaG | ecosystem: Host-associated > Plants > Roots > Rhizosphere > Soil ... | reverse complement strand
CTCCTGGAGCGCTCACGAACACGCGCTTGCCATCGGGATGCGGGGTCACGGCGACGGGCGCGCCCACCGTCTTCACCCGCGCAACGACTGCCTGGGCCGGGACATCGATCACCACCACTTCACTGTCCTGCTCCGCCGCGACATAGGCGCGCGCGCCTCCCCGGAGGAACGCGATGCCGCGCAACCGCGGACCCACGCGGATCGAGCCCGCCACGGCACCTTGGTTGACGTCGATCACCGCAACCTCGGGGCTGTCCTCCGCGCTGGCGTATATCCACCGCCCGTCGGGACTGAAGACGGCGTTGCTTGCGTGCTTGCCGCCACGAACCGGAATTTTCTTCATGACACGCATCGTTGCGAGATCGAGCAGGATAATCTCGCCGTCGCCTTCGATCGCCGCCGCGAGCAATTTGCCGTCGGGACTCACGTCGATCGATCTGGACACGCGGCCAAGCATCGCGCGCCCGCTCTCCTCCCTCGCGTACATGTCGTGCTCGACGAGCGTACCGTCCTGGAGGCTTACATAGACTCTCTCGCCGCCGGGGGACACCGCGAGCCCTCGCGGCTCCGCGCCCAGCTTGATCGTTGCACTTACCTTGTCAGTTTCCGTATCGACGATCGAGACGCTCGCGGAGCCTTCGTTCATGACGTAGGCGTTGGGATCTGCCGCTGCCACCACGCAAAACAACGCAGGGAGCCATGCGGCCCAAAGGCTGAGTCTTGGCATGCTGTCACTCGCTCAGGATGTCGCGACAACTCGTCGCGCAATTGTCCGCTAATCGACTGCAACCGAACCTCGTACACCGCCAGCCGCTACAAAAAATCGGCCGCAGCGGGGGCTGCGGCCGATTCCCTTGGAAGAGCTCCTTTCGCTTACGCGCGTTCTTTTGGAAACTGCCGATGCCTTACTTGATCACCTTGACATTGGCCGTTGCCGTCAGCCGCTTCTGCACGCCGCCGTTCAGGAACAGTCCGGAGACGGTCAACGGGACCGCATCGCCAGCATCCATATTGTTGTCGAGGTCGGCTTTGCTGAACGACACGGTGACCGTCTTGCCGTCGGAAGAGACCGAGACCGAGGAGGCCGGGAACACCTCTGTCGACAAAGGCGCCTTCATCGTGACCTTGGCGCCATAGCCGGTGTCGAGAGTGTAGCCGTCGGGGAGGGTCAGTACCGCGTTGATCACGCCTGTGACGCTGGTAAAGATGCCGGTGGGCGGCTTCAGGTTCAGGATGCCCGGAACAATCGTCAGCGCTCCAGACAGATTGATGACCTGCGCCGTCACGTTGATACGACCCGTCGGTCGCGGATCCGTGCAATCGTTGTACCAGTACTCGCCTTCACGATCGAACGTGTACTGGAACGACTGGCCCGGTGGCACCCTTCCGTTGAACAAGCCCTCGAAGAACTGCGTCGCGCAGTGCTCTTTGGTATTGCCGGTGTCGCCCGGAGTGTTGTTCGCACCCGGATTCAGAAACGTGACCGTCGTGCCGACCGGAACTCCAAGGTTGTTCGGGAACATCGCGCCCGTTCCCGTTGCGTCCTTCGCAGCCGTCGCCGCCGCGCTGGTGCGCGCGAGAAGGACGGTGTTGTTCACGGTGCTTCCGGCCGTAGGATTACCGCCGCCACCGCGACGGATGACGAGCGGAACCGGAGTGGGTCCTTCGCTCATGGTGCCCCCGAGCTTGAACGCCCACAGGGTCGAGCCGTCCGAGCCGCCGCTGTAGGGCGTGCCCGAACCGAACGCTTCCACGATAACGTATTGCTCGCCATCGACCGTGTAGGTCGCCGCGCCTTGACCGCCGCCAGCGCCCATCTGGAACTTCCAAAGGTTCTTGCCCGTTGCAGCGTCGGCGGCGACGAAATAGCCGTCGGGCTGACCCCAGAACACCAGGTCGGACGCCGTCACCAACGGCGTTTGGCCATGCGCCTGGTCGAGACCTGTGAAGTTGTTCCACACGACTTGACCCGTCTTGCCGTCCAGCGCCAGGTAACCACCCGTTTGATACTGCCCCGGAGCCCGTAGACCGTTGCTGCCCTCGCTACGGTCGTGCGCGACGTTGTTGATCGCATACGGCGTGATGTACAACCCGAGCTTCGGGCTGAACGCCGAACCGGACCAGTCGTTACCCCCGTTCTGGGTCGTCGTGGACAACATCGGCAGATCGAAGTGCGGATCCCACAGACAGCCCAAGCGGTGGGCAGCGGTCGTGCCGCCATTGCCGTCGCTGGTCGGGAGCTCGCCATTGTTGCCGCGATAACCCGCCGGGATCGTCAAGAAAGGAAGGTCGTTATCGATGTAGCTTCCCGGCGTGAAGGCGAGGGGCAGGCTGCCGTCGGGCTGACGCGCCTTGGCTTGATAGCCGTTGTAGTTGGGGACAGCTCGGTACGGATCGCCCGGAATGGTATTCGTGCTGAGCGGCTGGTACACGATGCAATCCTTTAGCCATGCACCGGTGGGCGGATACGGCTGGAAGGGTTCATCCTTCTGCCGGGAGTCCTGCGGCACCGGCCGTTCGACCACGTTCCTGATCTCCTTGCCCGTGGTACGGTCGAGAATGAAGGTTTCCGAGGCCTTGCTGCCGTAGTAGACCACCTTCCTGGTCACGCCATCGATTACGACCTCGCCCACCGAGGGCGGCTGGGTGTTGTCCATGTCGTGGTAACCATGGCGCTGCGACTGGAAGTGCCACTTGTAGGCGCCGGTCTTGGCGTCGGTGGCGACCATCGAGTTGCCGAACAGGTTGATGCCGGGACGCCCGCTGCCGTCCTGCGATGACCCGCAGCTACGTATGTTGCCGAACGTCCAGTACACCTGGTTGAGTTCCGGGTCGACCGCCGGGTGCATCCAGGGCGCAGCGCCCGCCGTGAGCGCGCAGCTGTTGCCATTCGCCTGGGGCGGTCCCCACGTGGCTCCGGCGTCGTAGGTCACGCCGTTGACATCCGTGACCACGAAGCCGGTGTCGGCGGCGCCGAAGAAATACCATTGGAGCGCGCCGTCGCTCGAACGCACGGCTAAACCGGCGTTACGGCCGGCGTCGTTGGTTCCGATGTAGACCATGCCGTCGTAGTACACGGTGCCGACCTTGGCGACGTTGCCCAAGCTCGCACCTCCGGTAGCGGTGGGTTGCACGACCCAGACGATGTCGCCGGTGTCCTTGTTCAGCGCCACGACACGGTTGCCGGAAGCGAGCGTAAAGACCTTGCCGTCGCCTACCGACACGCCACGACGCGTGCCGCTCGGCGTGAAGCCGTTGGCGGCCGTCGAAGGCGTCCACTTCCACTTCACGGTACCGGTCTTGCCGTCGATGGCGATGACGCCGCCAACGGGCGTATCGGAATAGATCACGCCGTCGATGACCATAGGCGAGGTCTGCTGGCCCGTGGTGGTCGTTCCCGGTGCCGCCACCGGCTTGGTCGTCGGGGCTGCCGAGACGTCAAGCTTCCACACTGGGCCGAGATTCCGCAGGTTGACCTTGTTGATTTGCGTGAGTGACGAGTAGTTCTGATTACCGAGGTTGCCACCGACTTTTGGATAGTCCGCATCGGCCGGCGCGGTGGCGGAGTTCAGGTCCTTGGCCGCCCCGAAAGCTAGCGGGCTCTGGCTGAGCACCCCTAGGGCCATCAGTGACGAAACGATCAGTTTTACTTTCATTCGAAGTCTCCTGGCTGCCATGAGCGACGAAAATCAAAGGCGAGGCGCTGTGCGGGTTGGAATACCTGGATGGGTGACGTGCCGGCTGGCGCACGCTCCGCGAGCAAGCGATTGCCTGGTTGTTGGGTGATGCCTAAATGGGAAAGGGGCGCAAGCCCCTGGCTGCTGCGACAATCATGAGCTTGCGCTCCTCCATGTAATGCACGCTGACTTCGGCTTCGAAGATCGCGTGGGAGACCATTACAGTCCGGACTCCCTGTTTCAGGACCAGCGCGCTCACCTCGCGCGACCCTGTTTTCACTGCCGACGATCTACACGCGTTCCCACTATCCTGTGGGCGAGCCCTGTAAAACAGAACGGCGTTTCGTAAAACCAGAGACGATTATAGAAAGCTCACTAGGGAAGTCAAGCGGCTCCCGGGAAGTGCGGGCAAAGAAGCGGTGGCGCTTCGCGGGCCGTCAAATGCCAGAACCCGGTAAGGAGTTCCGTTCCTCGCTGGCGCCGCGCTAAACTGGAACATCCCACACATGCGTGCCGGAAATCGCACGATGGGCAGCCGAAATGGAATCCGCCAGGGACGGGGTCGATCATGAGAAAGTGGACTGCGCTAGCCGTGCTCGTGGTTGCGATAGGCGCTCTCTTCCATTTTTGGCCGGAGGATGAATCGGGTAACCCGCGCGTCGAGCCCAAGAACGCACCCGCGCGCGATTCGCCGATGGCGACGCCGACCAAGCCGGCGCCCCAGCCGCAGCCCTCGGCAACGACGCGCGCTTCCGCCGGTGAGCGTGTCGCGCAGGGCCCCTCGACCGAGCGGTCCGCAGTCACCCCGGTACAGATCATCATTCATGCCCCACGGACTGCGCGATTGGGAGAGATCGTTCCGGTGACGATCGAGCTTCAAGCGACGCATGGAATCCGGCAACTCGAGTTTTCTGTCGTCTATCAGAAGCAGATACTCGAGCTCGTCGAATCGTCGTCTGGAGCATTCGCGCGGCCGGGCGGCCCCTCGGGCCAGTTCGAGGAAGTGAGCGAAGGCTCCCTCCTTGTCCGTGTCGGCGCCGAAGGCGGCCTCATTGTCGGCGCCGGCAGCGTTGCCGTCGTCCAGTTTCGAGCAGTGAGGCGCGGTGAGTCCCCGCTGGCGATCAACGGCGTCAGGTACGTTGTCGAGGGCCGTCAGAACGAATCGAACGATCCCGTCGCGTACGAGGGAACGATTACCGTTGAATAGCCAGTCTCATTTCGCGGTAACTACGCTCGCCTGGTGAACCCTCTTGGCGGCCGAGTAGATGTCCATGATGTTCCATCGCCGACCAGCGCGATGACCATGCGATCAGGTGGCGCAAGCTTCGCGCCGATTGCCGCCGGCGCGCCGAAGCCCATCGGACGGGGAATTGCTGGCCCACGCCGTTATTGTTCCAGCCCACGTCGGTGGTGAGGATCGCGTCCTTCGGCAGCGCCTCGCGCACGTCCGCGAGGATCCGTTCAGGCCGCATCGGATGGGCGTCGCCCTTCGCAAACCCGCGATTGCCCGCAAGGAATGTCGTGCGGAACGCTCGATGGCGCTCGCGATTGCCGGCCGCTTGATGCCCTCCGGCACGACTCTGCGCGCCACGCGGTTCAACACCGTCAGCTTAGGGTTTATGGTCAGCCTTCGCGCCGATCTCGACCGGGTGGCGCATCGATAGATCTCGTATTGCGACGCGTCGGCATGAAGGTCGAAACTTCCTGGTGCGGGTACTTGCCGTGATAGTGCGTCGGGACGTCGCCCGCGATCACGACCATCGGCACCGAGTCGAGCGAAGCATTCGCGACACCGGTCGCCGCGTTGAGCAGTTCGGGGGCGTGCCGCATCTGTATGCGCGTGACCGCATCGGGCACTCCAAGACCACAAATAACGCCAATTGCCGCCAGTGTGACGTAGCTCTTGTGGTAAATCGGTTCGCGGCGATGAATGTTTGTGATGTGCATCTCGACCATTGGCAGTTGCGGTGCCTTCAAGGCATCGAGGATTGCCATTGATTTCCTCAATCGAAATGCGTTGTATCCGTCAATACCGCGAATTTGCTCGGCGGGCCGGGTGAGCAACGCCTGACGCAGGTCCAGCTGGTCGCCTACAGTAACCGATGGTCGCGTGAGGGCATGCCGTCAGTGGCCACCGTAGAACAGTTTCGCCGGGCCGGTGACGAGCCAGGGGAAGAAGACCATCAGGAACATGATCACGAACTGGGCGATCATGAACGGCATCACGCCCTTGGTCACCGTGTCCATCGACATTCGACCGACCCCGGCCACCACGTTGAGCACCACGCCCACCGGCGGCGTAACCAAGCCGATGGCGTTGTTCATGATGAACATCACCCCGAAATAGACTGGGTCGATGCCGGCCGCCATGACCACGGGCATCAGCACCGGGGTCAGGATCAGGATGGTCGGCGTCATGTCCATCGCCGTGCCGACGATCATCACCAGCACCATGATCGCCACCATCAGCATGATGGGGCTGCCCAGGAACGGCTGGAGCATGCCAACCACCTTGCCGGGCAGGTCGGCCACGGTAATGAGCCAGGCCGAGACCATGGCCGCCGCGACCAGGAACATCACCACCCCGGTGGTCTTGGCAGCCGCCTTGAAGATGCCGTACAGCTGCGACAGCTTCAGCCCGCGGTAGATGACAGTGGCGACGAACAGCGCGTAGACCGCGGCCACCACGCCGGCTTCGGTCGGCGTGAACACGCCCATGCGCAGGCCGACGAGGATGATCACTGGCAACATCAGGGCCCAGCCGCAGCGCCGCATCGTGATCAGCACTTCCTTAAGCGGCTTGCGCGGCGGCGGCACCGTGCCTTCGTTGCGGGCGACAATGGCCCAGGTGATCCACAGCGACAGGCCCATCAACAGGCCGGGCGTGATGCCCGCCATGAACAGCTTGGAAATCGACACGTTGGCCGTAACGCCGAAGATGATCAGGCCGATCGACGGCGGCAGCACCGGCGCGATCACGCCGGATGCGGCAATCAGCCCGGCTGCACGGTGCGGCGCGTGACCGGCGGCCACCATCATCGGCAGCAGCATCGTGGTCAGCGCCGCGGCGTCGGCCACCGCGCTGCCCGACAGCGCCGACAGCAGGATCGAGGCGACGATGGTCACGTAGCCCAGGCCGCCGCGGATGTGCCCGACCAGCGCCATCGCGAATTCGACGATGCGCTTGGATAGTCCGCCCTCGTTCATGATCTCGCCGGCCAGCAGGAAGAAAGGCACGGCCAGCAGCGGGTAGTTGTCGGCGCCGCCCAGCAGGTTCTGCGCCAGGATCTGGGCCTCGAACATGTCCATGTGCCACATCAGCGCCACGCCGCTGACCAGCAGCGCGAACGAGATGGGAATGCCGATCGCCATCGCGAGCAGGAGGGAACCGAGGAAGATGGTGAGTGTCATGGCGGCTCGCTCCGCTTAGTGTTGTTTGGTGACGTCGTCGCCATGCTGCCGATTCAGTGCGGCCAGATCCTCGGATTCCTGGATCATGACCAGCTCGTTTTCCTTCATGCGGCCGGTGAACAGGAGCCACAGGTCCAGCAGAAGCACCACACCGGCGCAAACCGAGAAAGCCACGCCAGCTGCGTGCAACACGGCCATGGGCAATTGGGTGGAAGGTGCCAGCACGTCCATGTTGATTTTGGTCTGTTCCAGGGCTCCCCTGAACACTAGGTAGCAGACGTACAGCATGCACAGATGGCCCAGCACGAGGCAGACCTTCTTGCCGCCAGGTGGCAGGCGCGACACCAAAGCGTCGGTGCCGAGATGGGCGTGCTCGCGCAGCGCGACTACTGCACCCATGAAGGTGACCCAGACAAACAGCCAACGTGAGATTTCCTCGGACTGCGTGATCGACGAATTGAAACCGTAGCGCAGCACGACGTTGCCGAAGACCAGCACGACCATGATCATCAGCGCCACGGCCATCACGGCGCTGACCGCCCGGCAGAAAGAATCGACAATTTTTACCATGGCAGCTCCTCGACGCGACGCCCTGACGCGACAGGGCCCCGCAGCGGTGCCGCGAGGCCTTCGAACAGACCACCGGGTCCGACTTCGAAATTAGAACTTTCGAAGTCGGAGCCCGGGTCTCGAACTTTCGAAGATTACAGCTTGGAGACGCGTTCCAGCTCGGTCTTGAACAGACTCACCACATCCGGCTGGTACTCAGCGGAGAACTTGTCGTAGACGGGCTTGACTGCGGCGCGCATGCGGGCCACCTCGGCGGGTGCGACGTCGTTGTACGCCATGCCTTTGGCCTGCAGTTCGATCAGTGCCTTGCCGGCGGCTTCGCGGCTGGCCGTGCGCTGGTAGTTCTGGGCTTCGATGGCGGCGTCCTGCAGTATCTTGTGCTCCGCCGGCGACAACTTGTCCCAGAAGCGCTTGCTGATCTGGATGGGGTTGGTCGCATACACGTGGTTGGTGCCGCTCACGAACTTCTGCACCTCGTAGAACTTGCTCGACAGGATCACCGAATACGGGTTTTCCTCGCCGTCCACCGCCTTGCTTTCGAGCGCGTTGTAGAGCTCGGCAAAGGGCATCGGCAGCGGGTTGGCCTTGAAGGTCTTGAACGTATCCAGGAACACCGGATTCGGAATCACGCGGAGCTTGAGTCCATCCAGGTCTTCACCCTTGGTGATGGGCCGCTTGCTGTTGGTGACGTTGCGGAAACCCAGGTCGAAGAAGCCCAGCACGATTATGCCCTTGTCCGCCAGCTTGCCACCGAGCATCTTGCCCAGCGGGCCGTCTACCATCGCATCGGCCTGCTTGCCGTTGCTGAAGAGGAACGGGAAGTCGAAGAGGCCGAATTCCTTGACAACGCCGGTCAGCGACGTGGTGGACGCCACGAGCATCTCCTGCACCCCGCCTTGCAGCGCCGATTGCTGCTGCAGTTCGTTGCCCAGCTGGCTGCTGGGGAATTCCTTCACCGTAATCTTGCCGCCGCTCTTGGCTGCCACGAGCTCGGCAAATTTCTTGACGCCCCAGCTGGTTGGATGGTCGGTGTTGTTCAGATGCCCGATGCGGATCGTCCGCTCCTGGATGTCTTGGGCTTGGACTAGCGTGGTGGCGGCCAGCAGCGCGAGACCGCCTGCCAATTTCAAGAGTGCAGATGCCATGAGTTTCCTCCTTTGTGGTGAATGGCCGGGCGACTGCCCGAGGTGCTTATTTGTGACGCGAGACAAGGTACAACAAATTCGACGTGTCGAAGCGGCGTCGACGGGCGGGGTAGGCTCATATTCGCGGGGTCGACAGGGTGTGCAAGGAACCGAGCATCAGCGCGAAACCGTGCTTGCCGAGACATCGGCGACGTCGAACGGTGTTGCCGAGCACGACAAGGCGTACAGGCCACGTTCCGTACCCGGAGTCGCGCCCATCTCGACCAGCGATTCGCTGCACAGTTCACGTTTCGACAGAGCACGCAATGCATCGGCTTCGTAGCCACAGGCGACCAGCACCCAGTCGGCGGTCCGGTCGGCGTTTCCGCGAATCTTCTGTTCCTCGGTAGCAGCAATCGAAGGCGTCTCGTGGCGCAGCAGATGAAGACCGGCAAAGCCAGCTTGAAGTGGGATGCGCGCGGATATGCGGCGAATGGCGGCGCGCAGCTCACCGTCGCGGCCGGACGCGGGTGACAGGCGGACAGTGAGGGCGTTGCGCGCGGGGTTGATCCCGCAGCTCTCCAGTACGCGGCATTGGCTTCGAATCATATTGCGATGGTCTGGCATCAGACTCGTGGACCAAGGAGTGGGTGCATTGAGCCGTGCCAAGTACGCCGGTGATGCCAGCACGTCATAGTCATCCAGCTCGTACATCACGAAGATTCCCTCGTCGCCATCGGCGCTCGTCCAGCGCGTAGCTCGACGGAATCCAGGAATACCGAGGCGTTCGGGAAAATGCTCATGAGTATGCCAATGCTCGAATTCCGGCCGGCGCGAGGCCGACATATCCCACCACATCGCCAGTGCCGCTTTACCTAGTAGCGACATGTCCCCTCTCTCACCAGCGACGCCGTCGCGACCGTTGAACGTGGCCGAATTTCACCGAAACGCTGTCGATTCTTGACTAGACCGAACGTCTTTTTGTCTGAGGTCCGCGCCTGATCTTACTTCGCACTCACCGCACTGACGCTCGCGTGGTGGACCTTCTTTCCCGGGGAGTAGATGTCCATGATGTTCCAGTGACCGGCCGTAGGAACCGGTTCGTTCTGCATCACGACATCGATGACGAATGGCTTGCTCGACTTGATTGCGCGTTCTAGCGCCGGTTTGAACTCGGCGGCGGCCTTGATTTGCACGCCTTCCACGCCGTACGCCCGGGCGATGGCAGCGAAGTCGGGCGACCACGGCTTGCCGTCTTTCTCGAAGACGGTTCCGAACGTCGTTCCAAAATGCGCCTTCTCGAGGCCCGCAATGGTCCCGAACGCGTAGTTGTTCATGATCACCCAGATGACGGCGATATCCTCCTCGAATGCCGTCGCGAGCAGCGCCGGATTCTGGCCGAAGCCGCCGTCGCCTACCAGCGCAATCACCGTGCGCTTCGGCAGCGCGAGCTTGGCGCCCATGGCGGCCGGTGCACCGAATCCCATCGTCGCGTAACCGCCGGGAGTGAAGATCGTCCCCGGAGTGTAGACGGGGAATTGCTGTCCCACGCCATTCTTGTTCCAGCCGACATCAGTCGTGATGATGGCGTCCCTCGGCAGGACGTCGCGAACGTCGGCCAAGATCCGCTCGGGACGCATCGGATAGGCGTCGCTCTTCGCAAAGCCGCGATTGCCCGCAAGGAATGTCGCGCGGAAAGCTTCGATGGCGCCCGCGACCTCCGGCCGCTTGATGCCTTCGGGGATGATCCGGCGCGCGACGCGGTTCAGCACCTTCAGCGCCTGCTTGAGGTCAGCAACCGCGCCAATCTCGACGGGGTAGTTGCGGCCGATCTCGGCCGGATCGATGTCAATGTGGATCAGCTTCGTCGGCGGAAAGTTGAACGTGTATTCGCTCTCCCACGAGCTGCAGTCCGCTTCCGCGAACCGCGTGCCGAGGCCGAGAATGACGTCAGCGGCGCGGCACTGCTCGTTGACGAACTTGGTCCCCCAGAAGCCCGTCATGCCGAGGATGAACGGGTGGTCGTCGGGCAACGCGCCCTTGCCCATCAGCGTGTAGGCAGTCGGGATCTCCAGATGATCGACGAAGTCGCGGAGCTCGGCGCTCGCTCCTGCGCGAATGATGCCACCACCCACGTAGAGGAGCGGATGCTGCGCCGTCACGAGCTTGCGCACGATCTCGGCTGCCGTTTCCTCGTCGATCGTCGGCTTGTGCAGCGTCTTCGTGTTGAGGCGCAGGCGGTCGAACAGCGCGACGTCGATCTCTTTCGAGAAGATGTCCATGGGGACGTCGACTAGCACCGGTCCCGGGCGCCCGCTCTCCGCAAGCGTAAAGGCCTTTTCGATGATCTCGGGGAAGAGGTGGGGCTGATCGACGCGCCACGCGCGCTTGACGAACGGGCGGTAGATCTCGAACTGCGACGCGTCCGCGTGCAGGTTCACTTCCTGGTGTGGATGCTTGCCGTGATAATGCGTCGGCACGTCGCCGGCGATCACGACCATCGGTACCGAGTCGAGCGCGGCATTGGCGACGCCGGTCGCGGCGTTGGTGAGCCCCGGCCCAAGATGCGACAGCACGACCGAAGCGGTGTTCGTCGCCCGCGCGTAGCCGTCGGCGGCATGCGCGGCAATTTGCTCGTGGCGCGTATTGACGAACTTGATCTTGCTCTTCGCCAATGCCGCGAGCACAGCGATGTTGGTATGGCCGCAGAGGCCGAAGATGTGCTCTACGCCGCGTGCCTCCAGATACTTGACGAGCTGATTCGAAATCAGGTCCTTCATGAGTGTCTCCTGGACATTCTGGGCGCGTGAGCGCGACCCACGCAAGATGGAAGCCAGGCGGTGACGGCTCGGTGATGCGCCGTCATGCGCCCTCCGGATCGCCACCGTGGTCGGCACGCTGCAGAGCACGCCGGGCGGGTCCCGAATAACGATAGGGAATTTCTCGGGGCATCGGCCCCATGAGGCGCCGCCCCCCCTGCTTCTGCTCCCACGCATGGGCGAGAATTCCGACCGAGCGCGACAGAATGAATAGACCGCGTCCGAGCTCGGGTTCGAAGCCCAGCTCGCTGAATACGACAGCGGTGATGCCATCGATGTTCATCGGGATGTGCCGCTTCTTTAGCGCGGCGAGCGCCGTTTCTACGGCGTGGCCGATCGTGGCGTAGTGTCCGGTGACGACACCGGCGGTCACCGCTTTTGCAACCAGGTCGAACAAGGGCTTCGTTCTCGGATCGACAGGATGAAACCGGTGGCCGAAGCCAGGAACGATCTTCTCTCCCGCTTCGCGATGCCGGCCGATCACGACGGTCGCCGCCTGCACGAGGTCGCCGTTTGCGCCCGCTTCCGCGTCGATCTCGCGATAGAGCTCCATGCACTGCTGGCCCGCGCCGCCGTGGATGTCGTCGAGGACGTTGATCGCGGAAGCCATTGCACCGTTGACGGGCAGGCCGCAGGTCACTGCCATGCGCGCGATCGCGATCGACGGCGCGTGCGGACCATGATCGACGCCGGGCACTAGCGCCGCTTCGAGGAGGTTCGCCTGCGCCCGCGACGGCAGCTCGCCTCGAAGCATCAGCCAGATCATCTCCGGAAAACGGACCTGCCCGATCAGTTCCTCGATCGGATACCCGCGAATCGAAATCTTGCCCGGGTGGATGTCGATGATCTCCGTGGTCCACCACGCGGAGGCATCGTCGAGCAGCTGTTCGGGAGTCTTCGTCATTCTGGCCTGCTTCCCTCGTTGATTTGCGCGAGGGCACAGCCCATCGGCTACATACCCCAAGCACCGCAGGGTTTGGCCGGCTCGCGCCAAACCGCAAGCGGCAATTATGTCACCGTCTCTTCGCCTTCGACCGTCTCGAATGCCGGGTCGTAGAAGTCGCCGAAGAGGTCCTTGTCGGAGGGCTGGTCGACTTTTATCGGCACCGATACCCAGGTCGTATTGAGGTAGTGCTTGAGGTGGACGTTCTCCGAGACGATGTTGCCGCCCCAAGTGCCGCAGCCCAGGCTAGAGGTCATCGGCATCCCGTTGTTGAACGCTCCTGCATTCGCCTTCGATTGCGGCTGCCGG
>Ga0070665_100005655_pt1 | contig 12855 bp, 13 predicted proteins | sample KBSS13metaG_FD_65862 | JGI IMG/M metagenome (GOLD analysis project Ga0070665, IMG submission 65862) | Switchgrass rhizosphere microbial communities from Kellogg Biological Station, Michigan, USA - KBS S1-3 metaG | ecosystem: Host-associated > Plants > Roots > Rhizosphere > Soil ... | reverse complement strand
GGGATGACCCACGACGGCCTCGGCAAGTACCTGAAAGAGAAGATCACCAAAGCCCCGGGCGAAACCGCGGACGTGGTCGGCATCCTCAAGGAGACCAAGGCGGACGTGCTGGTCTGCTACCTGCCGGTCGGCTCCGAGGAGGCAACCAAGTGGTACGTCGAGCAGGCGCTCAAGGCCGGCGTCGGCTTCGTCAACTGCCTGCCGGTCTTCATCGCCCGCGAGGACTACTGGGACAAGCGCTTCCAGGAGGCCGGCCTGCCGATCATCGGCGATGACATCAAGAGCCAGGTCGGGGCGACGATCGTCCACCGCTCGCTGGCGCGACTGTTCCACGACCGCGGCGTGCGGCTGGAGCGGACCAGTCAGCTCAACGTCGGCGGCAACATGGACTTCTACAACATGCTCGAGCGCGAGCGGCTGGACTCGAAGAAGATCTCGAAGACCAACGCCGTCACCTCGATCATGGGGCACGACCTGCCGCCCGAGAACGTCCACGTCGGCCCTTCGGACTACGTGCCGTGGCTGACCGACCGCAAGTGGGCGCACATCCGGCTCGAGGGCAAAGCCTTCGGCGACGTGCCGCTGACCGCCGAGCTGAAGCTCGAGGTCTGGGACTCGCCGAACTCGGCCGGCGTCGTGATCGACGCGGTGCGGCTGATCAAGCTGGCGCTGAACAACGGCGTCTCCGGACAGCTCGACGGACCCTCCAGCTACCTGATGAAGAGCCCGCACAGCCAGCGGCCCGACGACGAGGCGCGCGAACAGACGGAGGAGTTCATCGCCGCCAACACGCGCGGCAAGGCGCTTCCGGGCCAGCAGGCATCCGAGACGCCGAGCACCGCGCCGACTCAGAACTGACGCACCTGACGTTAGCGCCGAGACCGCGAGAGACCCCGCTTAAAGACGGGCTCTTGCGGTCTCGGCACGTCTTGGCTCTTATCCTGCACCCGTGACCTCTGGGCCGCTCTCGATCGCGCAGGTCTTTCCGGTCCGCCGCAACGGCGCGAACCCGGCGGCGCAGTTCGCGACCGCCATCTCCGAGGAGCTCGAGCGGCGCGGCCACGAGGTGCTGCGGATCTCGACCGGGGATCCGGTCAAACGGCTGCTGAAATCGCGGTCGCTGGACATCGTCCACGTCCACGACCCGTTCGCGCCGAGCGCGCCCTCGGCGGCGCTGCGGCACTCCTTCTCGCTCAACGTCGCCACCTTCCACGACCCGCGGGAGCGGGTGCTCGCGACCCAGGTGGCGCGGCCGTTCGTCGAGATCTTCTTCGGGAGGATCGACGCGCGGACGGTGACCCGGCCGGAGACGGCGGAGCTGCTGGAGCGCTTCTTCCCGGCGGGGTACCAGCTGCTGGAGGGCGGCGAGACCGAGGCGCCCGAGTGGGGGCGGGTCGCCGACGAGCTGGAAGCGATCTACCGGCGCCTGCTGGCCCGCCGCCACGACCCGACCGGCGACCCCGAGGTCCGCGAGCGGATCTCGAAGCGGCCGCTGATCGAGGTCGACCTGCACATGCACACCGACCACTCCGGCGACTGCGCCACCCCGGTCGACGTCCTCATCAACACCGCCCGCGACCGCGGCCTGGGGGCGATCGCGATCACCGACCACAACGAGGTCTCCGGCGCGCTGGAGGCGCGCAAGCTGGCCGAAGAGCTGGGCGACATCAAGGTGATCGTTGCCGAGGAGGTGAAGACCGCCGAGCAGGGCGAGGTGATCGGCCTCTTCCTCGAGGAGAAGATCCCCAAGGGCCTGACGATGGCGGAGACGATCGCCGAGATCCGCGCCCAGGGTGGGCTCGTCTACGTGCCGCATCCCTTCGACCGCTTCCACTCGGTGCCGGACTACGAGCACCTGCTCGACATCGTCGAGGAGATCGACCTGCTGGAGGTCTTCAACCCGCGGGTGGCGGTGACCGCGTTCAACGAGGAGGCGGTGCGGTTCGCGGCCAAGTACCGGATCGTGCCGGCGGCCGGGTCCGACAGCCACGTCGCCCAGGGGCTCGGCAGCGTGCGGCAGCGGATACACGACTTCGACGGGCCGGCGGAGTTCCTCGAGGCGATGCGGGGCGCCGACATCACCCGCAAGCACAAGAACCTCGTCTACGTCCAGACCCTGAAGTTCCTGCAGACGACGGGGCGGCCGAAGGCGCCGAAACGGCGGGTGCCGGACGCGAAACCGGTGCGCGGCGGGCGGCCGCGGCGGCGCAAAGAGGGGCGGCGGGCGAGCAAGTCCTGATGCAGACGGACCGTCGCAAAGGAGCCGCGCCCGCCTCGTCAAAGAGTGCCCAGATGCGCAGCATCGACGACGAGATACGCGAGAAGTACCTGGAGCGGGCGATCCGTGAGCTCAACCAGATGAGCCGCGAAATCCAGGAGTGCCCGCACTGCCCGCGCGGCAAGCTGATGCCGGTGCTCGGCTCCGGCCATCCGCAGGCCGACGTCTTCATGCTCAAGCACGCGCCGCTGGCCTCGGAGATCGAGGAGGGGGTGGCCTTCTACGGCCGCTCCGGCAACGCGCTGATGAAAAGCTTCAAGCGGCTAGGGATCGACCCGCTCGTCGTCTACGGCACCCTCTGCGTCAAGTGCCCGACGCCCGAGCCCGACCTGGCGCCGGGCGAGTGCGTCGGCCGCCTGACCGAGGAGATGGCGATCGTCCAGCCGAAGATCGTCGTCGTCATGGGCGAGCCGGCCCTCCGCGTCCTCAACGGCCTCAGCGTCCCCCTCTCACGGCCGATCGAGCAGCGCGAGGGCGAGATACAGGCCTTCACTCCGACCATCGACGCCCTCTACGTCCCCGACATCGACGCCTCACTCGACGAAGAGGGTTCGAAGCAGCGCTTCTGGCGAGCCTTCAAGACGCTCGGCGAGTGGTACGACGACCTCCCGCCGTACTAGTTATTCCGTCACCGTGAATTCGGCGCTTGCTTCGACCGGGGTGGAGCGGCTGAACGGCGGACTCGTCGACTGGCTGACATCCGTGACCAGGCGGTAAGTTCCGAGGGCAGCGTCGGATGGGATCGTCGTCCCCCAGCAGGAGGTCTTCACCCCAGGGCCTATCCCCAGACCGATCGCTGGAACTGGACCACCGGGGAAGTCCACCGGCGGTCGGGTCCAGGTGGTCCCGTCGTTGTATTCGATCGCCTTGAACAACCCGAAGCTGAGGTAGGTCAGGCCGCGGTTGACGAGCCAGGCCTGCACCCGTTCGCCGCGTCGGTAGGTGGTCCCGTTGAGGAAGAAATCGACGTCTAGGCTCGGTCGCAGGACCCGGAAGTATTCGCCGAAACGGCCCAGGCGTTTGCCGCTCCCGTTCTCGAAGACGATCTCGACTCGATAGATCGCCGGCTTGCCAGGAACGTTGAAGCCGAAGTGCAGGCCCGTGCCGGCCGGAACCCTCTTCACCTCCTTTTCGATCGTTTGGGGTGGGGCGAGAATCCGGCCACGACGATCTAGCTGCGTCAGTCGCGAAGTCACCTGCCAGCCGACGCGGCGACTGGCGGAGTTGCCGTCCGTCCAAGGGCTGAAGACGAGCGAGAACCCTCGTTTGCCGGGACCCAGCTGCAGCGGGCCGTAACTGGCACCGCCGAAGAAAACACGGGCAGGGGCGAATGGCAGGTGTTCGTCGAGGGGCGGCGCCGGTCGTGCCGGCAGGCGCTTCAACACCTTGGTGTAGTCGTGAACTACCTGCGATTCGCAGAAGTCCGCGTAGGCGGGCGCCGTGGTCCCGAGGAAGAGCCAAACTGCCGAGGCCACCGGCAATACTGCGACCACCCACCGCCGCGACCCCTTCACGCTCGAGCGCACACCGCCAATCCTAGCTGTGCGGCGGGCCACCTTTACGGGGAGTGTCGCTCGGCTGGCCGGCGTTCTTGGCGGGGTGCTTTTCGCCCTCGGGCTGCGATTTGCGCTCATGCTTGGTGTCCCCGCCTCTTGCGCCTGGGTCTTTGAGGGCGGTTGCCGCGGCTTTCGCCTTGTCGGTGATGCTGCCCTGACCCTTGGCGATCTTTTTCAGCTCCTCGGCGTCGGCTTTGAGCGCATCGGTGCCCCCACGCTTGTCGATCGTGTCTTTGGCTTTGTCGGCGAGCTTCTTGAAGTCCATGGTCTCCTCCTGGCGCGTTGCGGTTGCTGACATGTACCCCCTCTGCGCGGCAGAACTCAGCGCTCGCTGAATTTGCGCCCCTATGGGGGTCAAAAGTCAGCGGACGCTGAATTTGGTCCCGTTAGGCGGGCGGGGCCGCGGCTGCGGCGAGGGCGGTCATCGGGTCGACCTTTGCCGAGGCGAGGCCGCGGACGACGATGGTGTCCAGGGGGCCTTCGTAGGCGGATAGCTGGCGCTGGGCGTCGTAGCTGTCTGCGGCGGCGACGCCTACGGTGCCCTCGGGCTCGGCGAGGCGGTCGAAGTGGTCGCGGTAGCCCTTGTGGAGGTCGCGGTAGAAGGACTCCTCCTTGGCCAGGCGCTCCGGGGCGTCGGGACCGACGGCGGTGCGGACGTAGCCGAAGACCGGGGGCGTGGGGCGGCCGGTATCGGCCGCGCCGGCCTCGACCTTGGCGCGGGCGCCAGCGGCGAAGTCCGGGGTCATCCAGTTGAAGAAGACGCCGTCGTAGGCGCTGCCGCCGAGTTCGCACATCTTCGGCCCCATCGCGGCGAGGACGAGTTTCACGTCGGGCAGCAGGCGGCGCAGCTCGGGCAGGGACTCGCGCATCGTCGTCAGCGGCTTCTTGGTGAAGCCTGCGCCGACGCCGAGCCAGAGCTTGGCCGGGTCGATGCCGACCTCATCGATGTCGGCGGCGATCTGCTCGGGCGGGGTGCGGTCGAGGGCGATCACGGCGACCCCGAGCTCGAGGCCCGGCGCCGCGGCGGCGAACTCGGCCAGCGTCGCCAGCCCTTTTGCCCCCGGGTGGTCGTTGGACCACATCGACTCGTAGCCGAGCTCGGCGCAGCGGGCCGCGAGCGGCCGCGCCACCTCCGGGTCCAGCCCCGCCGCGACTCCGAAGGCGCGGCCCATCAGGCCTCGCCTCCGTCGCTGACGGGTCCGGGGGCGGCGTCGCGCCGTGCCGCCTGGCGCTCGAAGAGCGCGACGCACTCGATGTGCGGGGTCTGGGGAAACATGTCTACGGGCCTCACGCGGGCGAGCTTATAACCGGCCTCTCCCAGCTGGGCGGCGTTGGGTGCCAGCGTGGTCGGGTTGCAGGAGACGTAGACGATCTTCTCCGCCTCGCAATCAATCACCCGGCGGACGATCTTCTGCGAGAGCCCGGCCCGCGGCGGGTCGACGACGACGACGTCGGGCTTGCCGGCTTTCTCGACCAGCGGCCGCACGCCGGTCCGCGCGTTGGCCGCCATGAAGTGGGCGTTCTCGATCTTGTTGCGCCGCGCGTTCCGCTCGGCGTCGGCGATCGCCTCGGGGACGATCTCCAGACCCCAGACCTCGCCGGCCTGCCGCGCCATCGTCAGCCCGATCGTGCCGATCCCGCAGAAGAGGTCGAAGACCCGCTCGCGCCCGCTCAGCCCGGCGAACTCGGCGGCAACCGCGTAGAGGCGCTCGGCCATCTCGGTGTTGGTCTGGAAGAAGGCGCCGTGGGACATCTCCAGCTTCAGCCCGCTGAGCTCCTCGCGCAGCCGCTCCTCACCGAGCACCCCGGTCGGCCCGTCGCTGCCGCCGGCGTCGCCCTCGACGATCGTGTGCAGGTCGACCGGCGGGCGCGGGAAGCGCGCTTTGACCGTCACCAGGCGGGTCTGGACCTGACCGGTGCGCCGCCCCTCGCGGACCGCGAGGTTGCGCAGGACGCCGCGCCCGGCGCGGCTGTCATAGGCCGGGATCGCTTCTTCCCGCGCCCAGCCGCGCACCGCGTTCCGCGCCTCGTTGCCCGCCGCGGAGCCGAGGTGGCAGTCCTCGACGTCGACGATCAGGTCCCAGCGGCCGCGGGCATGGAAGCCGAGCGCCAGCTCCTCATCGCTTTCGCCGAAGCTGTATTCGAGCTTGTTGCGGTAGCGCCACTGTTCGACCGCGGGGACGATCTCCTCGGTCTCGAACCCGTCGAGGCCGCCGATCCGCCGCAGCGCGTCGTCGACCTGCTCCTGCTTGTAGGCGAGCTGGCGCTCGTAGGGGAGACCCTGCAGCGGCGCGCCGGGGCAGGGCTCGCCGCCATGGACGCAGGTGTCCGGCAGGCGATCCTCCGAGGCGCGGACCACCTCGACGGTCCGCGCCTCGGCGAAGCGCTTCTTCGGCTTGGTGACCTCGGCCCGGACCCGGTCGCCGGGCAGCGCCCCGGCGACGAAGACGACGAAGCCGTCGGTACGGGCGACCCCTCGCCCGCCGAAGGCGAGCGAGTCGATCTCCAGCTCGAGCTGCTCTCCCCGCTTTATGGGAGAGCTTTGCGGGCCTGTTTGGCCAGCCGTTCGAGTTCTTTCAGCAGCGTGTCGCGCTGTTTACGGCCTTTTTTGACCAGCTCGGCGAGCATTTTCTCGGCGTCCGAGCGGGTCATCCGGCCGCGCTTGACGGCGTCGTCGACGACGTCCTGGATGCGGTCGCGGCTCAGCGTCACGCTCTGCTCGAGGCTCTCGCGGAATTGCGCGACGCTCTTGTCGAGGCCGCTGGTCGCTTTGCTGGAAGCTTTTTTGGCTTTGCTTTTGGAGGCGCCTTTTTTCGCGCTTTTTTTCGAACGCGATTTCGACGCTGCGGTGCTTTTCCGGGCGGCTTTTTTCGACGCCGCTTTTTTGGCTTTGGTCGCTTTGCCTTTGGCTTTCGATTTCGTCGATTTGGCCGCTTTGGCCGATTTCGTCGCTTTCGATTTCGCGGCGGCTTTTGCTTTTTTAGCTTTGCCGGTCGCTTTTTTCTCCGCCATCTAGGTCTGCCTCCGTTGTTCGGTTGTCCCGCTGGTGGACCCCGACTATCTCAATTCCGCAGGGCGTCAGGCTCGGCCGCACGGAATCGTGCCTGCACGGGAGCGTGATCGGAGAGCCGCAGCGCGCGTCCGTCGAGCGGCAGCTCGCGCTGCTCGGGCGGCCACTGCGTCGGCGGCTCGACCACTTCGAGGCCGCGGCAGAGGATGTGGTCGATCGCGTCCGGCGCGGTCGTCGGCGCCAGCCCGAACTCGTCCCGCAGCCGCTCGAACACCCGCGGCTGCTTGCCGGGACGCAGGTTGAGGTCGCCGCCGAAGACGAGCGGCGCGCCGGCCGCCCAGTCGCGCGCGGCGTGCGCCGCCTTGATCACGTCCTCGGCCGCCAGCTTCGGCCAGTCGTTGGTCGCGTGCAGGTTGGCGACGCAGACGCCGGAGGCGGTGCGGACGAAGCCCATCGCCCGGCGCTCGGGCTCGCCTTCGTGGATCGCCATCTCCCGCCGCTCGGCGATCCCGCCGAGCTTGCCCGGGACCCGGACCAGGATCAGGTTCGAGCCGCCCTCGCCGGAGGCCATCAGGTCCGGGTTCTGCCGCGCCAGCAGCCCGCGCAGGGCGCCGAGCGCGTTGCGCGACGTCAGCGTCCGGTGCGCCTCGGCGCCGCAGGCCCGGGCCAGCGGCTCGGCGAAGCGCGGCGGGCACTCCTGCAGCATCGCCACGTCCCACTCGGCGCGCGAGAGGACGGTCGCGAACTCCTCGTTCAGGTCGCGATTGACCTGGACGTGGGTCGCGTTCCGCCGCTCGGTCCGCAGCAGCCGCGAGCCCCAGGTGCGCAGCGCCGGGTCGGGCGGGAAGTCGCGCCCGTGGAAGAGGTTCCAGCTGAGGACGGTGAGCTCCACGCGCGTAGTATCCGCAAGCTTGTTGATCGCGGAGCGAAGCGGAGCGCACTTTTGACGAATTTCATTACCGGCGAGGAGCTCGGCGCGTTCGAGCTCGGCAAGCTGCTCGACCGCGCGGCCGAGTTGAAAGCCGGCCGCGAGCAGCGGCTCGGCGCCGACGCGCTCGCCGGGCGCAGCGTCGCCCTCGTCTTCGAGCGGCCCTCGACGCGGACGCGGATCAGCTTCGAGGTCGGGGTCGCCGAGCTCGGCGCCCACCCGGTCGTCCTCCGCGGCGACGAGATGCAGCTCTCCCGCGGCGAGTCGGTCGGCGACACCGCCCGCGTGCTCTCCCGCTACGTCGACGCGATCGTGATCCGCTCCGGCTCCCACGAGACCGTCGCCGCGCTGGCCGAGGCGGCCGAGGTGCCGGTGGTCAACGGCCTGACCCCGCTGCACCACCCCTGCCAGGCGATCGCCGACCTGCTGACGCTGCGCGAGCGCTTCGGCGACCTGCACGGCCTGCGGCTCGCCTACGTCGGCGACGGCAACAACGTCGCCCGCTCGCTGGCGATCCTCGGCGAGCTGGCCGACGTCGAGGTCGTCGTCGCCGCGCCCGAGGGCTACCAGCTCGAGGAGGGGCACGGGGCGAAGCTGACCGGCGACCCGCGCGCCGCGGCCGCCGAGGCCGACGCTCTATATACGGACGTCTGGATCAGCATGGGCGACGAGGAGGAGGCGCAGCGCCGGCGCGCCGACCTGGCCCCGTTCCAGCTCGACGGCGACCTGCTCGCCGCCGCCAAGGAGCGGGCGATCGTCCTCCACTGCCTGCCGGCCCACCCGGGCGAAGAGATCAGCGCCGAAGTCCTCTACGGCGAGCGCTCCGCCGTCTGGGACCAGGCCGAGAACCGGCTGCACGCGCAGAAGGCGCTGCTGGAGCTGCTGCTCAGCGAGTAGCGAGGCCCCGTGTATCCCGAGATCGACATCGGCCCGCTGACCCTGCAGACCTTCGGGCTCTGCTTCGCGCTCGCCTTCCTCGCCGCCGGGGCGCTGATCTGGAAGCGCTTCGGGGAGATCGGCAAGCCGCCCGACTGGGCGTACGAGATGGGGTTCGCGGCGCTGATCGGCGGCGTCGTCGGCTCCCGCATCTACTTCATCGTCCAGAACTACAGCGACGTCAAGGACGACCTGCTCGGCAACCTCTTCAGCGGCTCGGGCCTGGTCTGGTACGGCGGCGCGATCGGCGGCGCGATCGCCGTCCTGCTCTGGGCCTGGTACCGCGGCTTCCTCGGCCTGGCGCTGCTCGACGTCGCCGCGCCGGCGCTGGCGCTCGGCTACGCGATCGGCCGCTGCGGCTGCCAGCTCTCCGGCGACGGCGACTACGGCAAGGCCTGGGACGGGCCCTGGGCGATGTCCTACCCCGACGGCACCGTGCCGACCGACCAGACCGTCCACCCGACGCCGATCTACGAGACGCTGGCGATGGGGCTCGGCGCCTGGGTCCTCTGGCAGCTGCGCGACCGGGTCCGTCCCGGGATCCTCTTCGCGATCTATCTGCTCTACGCGGGGGCGGAGCGATTCCTCGTCGAGTTCCTGCGCCGCAACGAGACCGACGCGATCGGGCTGACCACGGCGCAGCTCGAGAGCCTGGCGATGATGGTCGCCGGAGCGGTCTGGATCGCTATCGTGAGCCGTCGCCACGGAGGCATCGGCCGTCCGGCGGCGAACGAAAGAGCTGCGGCAGAGGCATAAATCGGTTCGGTACGCGCGGCAGCCTCGTATCACTGGTATCTTGCGCAAAATCTTTGGAGCGGTCTACTCAGGAGGGATTGGCAGGCATGGCGGCAATTGACGTTCAGAGCGAGGGCCCCTCGGCTCGTACCGTGGGAGCGATCCTCGACGACGCGGCCGAGCGGATCGCCGCCGCCGGGGTCGACGACGCCCGCACCGAGGCCGAAATCCTCGTTGCCGACGCGCTTGGCGTCGGGCCGAGCGAGCTGAGCGTCGAGAGCGCCGGCGAGGTCGACGGCGAGGCCGCGGAGAAGATCGAGCGCAACGTCCAGCGCCGCGTCGAGCGCGAGCCGATGGCCTACATCCTCGGCCGCGCCCCCTTCCGCAACCTCGAGATCTACGTCGACGAGCGCGTGCTCTGGCCGCGCCGCGAGACCGAGCTCCTGGTCGAGGTCGGCACCCAGCTGCCCGAGGGCGCCCGCGTGCACGAGGTCGGCACCGGCTCCGGCGCGATCGCGCTGGCGCTGCTCTCCGAGCGCCCCGACCTCAAGGTCACCGCTTCGGACCTCTCGCCCGAGGCCGTCGAAGCCGCCCGCGAGAACGCCGAGCGCCTCGGGCTTCCGCTCGAGGTCACGGTCGGCCGCGGCCTGCCGGAGTCGGTCGAAGCCGAAGACGTCGACCTGGTGATCGCCAACATGCCCTACGTCACCGACGAGACGATCTTCGAGCGCTCGCCCGAGATCCAGAAGGAGCCGCGGATGGCGGTCACCGGCGATTGCGGTGAGGACGGGCTGGGAGTGATCCGCAGCGTCGTCGCCGAAACGCCCTCCGGCTGGAAGCTGGCGATGGAGCACGACACGCACCACGGCCCGGCGATGCGCGAGCTGCTGCGCGACGCGACTACCCTTCAGGACTATGAAGGTGACGACCGGGTCACCGTCGGCCTCGCCCCCTGAGCTGAGAGCTGACGATGAGTGAGGCGCCGACGGGGGCGGAGACGCCCCCGCAGCCCGGCGACCGCTCGGTCGCCGTCTCGACCGAGGAGCAGCGCCGGGCCAAGGTCGAGCGCTTGCGCGCCGAAGGGGTCGATCCCTACCCGCACTCGTTCCCCGGCCGCACCCATGTCGAGGAGATCGAGGCCGCCCACGATCCCGCCGAGCTGGGTGAGGGCGAGCACGAGGACTTCTCCTACCGGGTGATGGGCCGGGTGACCGGCAAGCGCGGCCACGGCAAGACCGCCTTCCTCGACGTCCGCGACATCACCGGCACGATCCAGGCCTACGCGCGGCGCGACGTGCTCGGCGAGGAGGCGTTCGCGCGGGTCGAGGACCTCGACATCGGCGACCTGGTCGGGATCGAGGGGCCGCTGCACGTGACGAAACGCGGGCAGCTGGCGATCGGCCTGCGCGAGTGCATCCTGCTGGCGAAGGCGCTGAAAGACCCGCCGGACCTCTTCCACGGCATCTCCGATCCCGACACGCGCTACCGCCAGCGCGAACTCGACCTGATGGCAAACGAGGACTCGCGGGAGATCTTCAAGAAGCGCGACGACCTGCTGTTCGCGATCCGCACCCACATGCACGAGCGCGGCTGGGTCGAGCTGGAAACGCCGGTCCTGCAGCGGCTGACCGGCGGCGCCGCGGCGCGGCCGTTCGTCACCCACCACAACGCGCTCGATCGCGAGCTGTTCCTGCGCACGGCGACCGAGCTCTACCTGAAGCGGGCGATCGTCGGCGGCTTCGAGGACGTCTATGAGTTCGGCAAGTTCTTCCGCAACGAGGGGATGTCCCCCCAGCACAACCCCGAGTTCACGATGCTGGAGATGTTCGTCGGCGCGGCCGACTACAACGGCGTCATGGAGTTCATCGAGGTGCTGGTCGCGAGCGTCGTCGAGAAGGTGATGGGGACGACGAAGGTGGAGCGGGACGGCGTCGAGATCGACTTCGCCGCACCCTGGCCGCGGGTGCGGCTGCGCGACGAGCTGCTGCGCGAGATCGGGCTAGACATCTACGAGGCGAGCCGCGACGAGCTGGCCGAGGCGGCCGGCGACGCGGTCGGCCCCGACGACGACTGGGCCGGGGTCGTCGACACGCTGCAGGGCAAGTTCGTCGAGCCGAAGCTGATCCAGCCGACCTACATCATCGACCTGCCGATCGACATCTGGCCGCTGGTCAAGGTGCACCCGGAGAGCCCGCGCATCTGCGAGGCCTTCGACGGTATCGTCGCCGGGATGGAGATTGTCGGCGGCGGGACCGACCTCAACGACCCGATCGAGCAGCGCGAGCGCTTCATCAAACAGCGCGAACGGCAGGAGACCGGGGCCGAGGCCGACCCGCACCCCCACGACGAAGAGTTCGTGCGGGCGCTCGAATACGGGATGCCGCCGGCGAGCGGCTGCGGCCTGGGGATCGACCGGCTGCTGATGCTGATGACCGGGGCGAAGACGCTGCGGGACGTGATCATCTACCCGGCGATGCGGGAGCTGAAGGACTCAGACTGAGCGCAGCAGGCCGCCGTCGATCGGGATGACGGTGCCGGTGACGTAGGCGGCGCGCTGGGAGCAGAGGAAGGCGACGAGGTCGCCGTACTCCTCGACGGTGCCGAGCCGGCCGGCGGGGACTTCGGAGCGGGCGGCTGCTTCGACGTTCTCCATCGAGCCGCCGAGCTCGGCCATGCGGTCGGTGGCGAAGCGGCCGGTGGCGACGGTGTTGACGGTGATCCCGTCGCCGGCGACCTCGCGCGCGAGCGTCTTCATGAAGCCGACGGTCGCCATGCGGTTGGCGTTGGAGAGGCCGAGCGCGGGGTTGATCTCGATCGTCGTCGTCGAGCCGACGTTGACGATCCGGCCCCAGCCCTCGCCGCGCATGCCGGGCACGACGGCGCCGGCGAGGACCCGCGGGGCGAGGACCAGCGAGCGGTAGGCCGCCTCCCATTCCTCGAAGCCATGGTCGAGCGCGCCGCCGGGGGGAGGGCCGCCGGTATTCGTAATCAGGATGTCGACGGAGCCCAGTGCCTCGGCGACCTCGAGCGGCAGCCGGGCCAGGCGCTCCAGGTCGGTGGCGTCGGCGACGAAGGCGCTGGCCCGCTCGCCGATCTCGGCGACGGCCGCGTCGAGGCGCTCCTGCGAGCGGCTGGCCAGGGCGACCCGAGCGCCCTCCCGCGCCAGAGCAGCGGCGATCCCGCGGCCGATCCCCTTGCTGGCGCCCATCACCAGAGCGACTTTCCCCTCGAGACCCAGGTCCATCCCCCAACCCTAGCCACGCCGAGGATGCTCAGAACCCCTTGCGCGGGTATCGTTCCCCCTGAGCGCCCGTAGCTCAGTGGTCAACGGGTCCTTTCGGGGGCCCAAAGAGCGTCGGTCTTTCAAGCCGAAGGTCGCGGGTTCGACTCCCGTCGGGCGCATTCCTTGGTG
>Ga0070665_100005652_pt1 | contig 12856 bp, 12 predicted proteins | sample KBSS13metaG_FD_65862 | JGI IMG/M metagenome (GOLD analysis project Ga0070665, IMG submission 65862) | Switchgrass rhizosphere microbial communities from Kellogg Biological Station, Michigan, USA - KBS S1-3 metaG | ecosystem: Host-associated > Plants > Roots > Rhizosphere > Soil ... | reverse complement strand
GCGCCGGCCGAAAAGTCGCCGAACGTCCGCGATCTCGAAGAGCGGCTCACGCGCGCGCTCGGCGGGCCGGTCGAGATCCATGAAGACGAGCCGGGGAAAGCCGGACAGATCCAGATCCGTTATCTCAGCCTCGATCATCTCGAGCGCTTGCTCGATCGGCTGCTCTAGCGTGGAGCGCGGCCCTGCCGCCATGTGATACTGCCACCTCGAACGTGTCGGATCGGGAGCACCAGCGGATGCCGTACTCGGTCCAGGTCGAGTTCCGCACAGCCTCGTCGTTTCTCGTCGCATACTCGATCAACCTGTCGCGCGGCGGCTTGTTCATCGAGACCGACGCGGACGTCCCGACCGGCGCGACGATGACGCTCGACTTCACGGTTCCGACCGCGGGCACGACGTCGGTCAACGGCGTGGTCGCCTGGCGGCGCCCGGTCGGCGAGCCGTCGCTGGGCCCGGCCGGCCTCGGGGTCGAGTTCCAGGACATCGCGCCCGCGCTCGGCTCGCTCATCGATCGGCTGGTCACGAGCTTTCGCGGCGTCCAGGTGCTGCTGCTCTCCGGCGATCGCCAGGACCGCACCACGCTCGCGCGCAACATCAAGTCGATCTTCAGCACGGCCGAGATCACGCAAGCCGCCGACACCAACGTCGCCGCGAGCGTGCTGACCGGTGAGATCGACGTCGCGATCGTCGACATCGACTTCGATTTCGAAGGCGGCCTCGCGATCATTCGCGCCGCGAAGACGCAGCAGCCGCCCGTGCCGACGATCGCGATCACGGCGAACGCCGCGTATCGCGAACAAGCCCTGCTTGCCGGCGCCGACGAGCTGCTCGGCAACCCGCCGCCGTTTGCCGATCTTCAGGTCGTGCTCGTGCGCGCGCTCGGCAAGCCGGTCGCGATCGGCAAGGTCGAAGGCTCCGGCAGCATCGACATCGGTTGATTCAGATCAGGCCCGCCGGCGCTCAGGCGGCGCGGTCCACGCGGATCCTGCCTTCGGCCGAACGGATCTCGTAATTGAACTGCTTCAAGAAGCTCAGCCCGAGTAGCCCATCGATGCCGATGCCCTCGGGGAGGTCGTGTACGTGCACCCGAAAGTCCGCGCAGCCGAACCCGAGCGATTCGAAGCGCAGCACGCGAAGTAGGTAGCCCGGTTCCTTACCGATCGCCGACGTCACGGAGGTGATCGCGTCGCCGTGGCGCGGGCTATATCCGAGCTCGTCGATCACATCCGGCACGATATGGGTCTGTGATGCTGCCGTGTCGAACGCGAGTGAGAGCTCGTGATCGCCGGCCGGGCCAAAGATGCGGGCTCGGACAATGATCAGGTCGCTGGCCGGATCGAAGCGCGTAATTCTCATGGCGCGAAGAATCCGCCGACGGGCGCGCGGATCGGGCCCGTGAAGAAATGGCCGATCGATCGGTATCGCTCGCGAAACGGGCGTGCCTGCAGCAACGGGTCGATGCGACGAAGACCGTGCCCCACGACGCGCGCGGTCAGGAGCTCGTCCTCGTCATCGCCGGTCCACTCCATCTCGACGAGCGCGACCCACTGCTCCGGGTACCGTTGGCAAATCTCGGCCCACGATAGAGGCTCGCCAGGATCGATCTCCGTCATGCTCGAGAACGAGCGTGGACGTGTGCGTGCGTCAAATCAACTTCGCGACGACGATCGGCCCAGATCTCGGGCATTTCGCGGTCACGTTCGCCGGCGCTTCGCGGCCTCGATCGTGTTCTCGAGCAGGCACGCGATCGTCATCGGTCCGACGCCGCCGGGCACCGGCGTGATCGCGCGCGCGCGCTGTGCGGCCGCCGCGAACGCGACGTCGCCGACGAGCTTGCCTTCGGGCGTACGGTTCATGCCGACGTCGAGCACGATCGCGCCTTCCTTGATCCAGTCGCCGGCGACGAGCTCGGGCTTGCCGATCGCGGCGACGACGATGTCGGCGCGCCGGACCTCGCCCGCGAGGTCGCGCGTCTTCGAGTGGCACATCGTGACCGTCGCGTTCGCGTTCGCGAGCAAGTACGCCATCGGCTTGCCGACGAGCACGCTGCGGCCGAGCACGACGGCGCGCAGCCCCGCGGGATCGACGTCGAGCTCGCGCAGCATGCGCATGCAGCCCTTCGGCGTGCACGGCGCGAAGATCGGCCGGCCCTGCGCGAGGTAGCCCAGGTTCGTGGGGTGCAGGCCGTCGACGTCCTTGGCCGGATCGATCGCGCGGATCACCGCGTCGCTGTCGAGCGGCACCGGCAACGGCAGCTGCACGAGGATCCCGTCGACGACCGGATCGGCGTTGAGCTGGGCGACGAGCGCCATCAGCTCGGCTTGCGTGGTCGTCGCCGGCAGCTTGTGATCGCGCACGTCGACGTTGGCCTCGCGCGCGGCCTTGGTCTTGCTGCGCACGTAGACCGCCGACGCCGGATCGTCACCGACGAGCACGACCGCGAGCGTTGGCGCGATCTTGTGATCGGAGCGCAGCGCCGCGGCGCGCGTCGCGACCTCGCCGCGCAGCTTGGCCGCGATCGCCTTGCCGTCGATCAGCTGACCGATCACGTGGCCGCTCCGCTCGAACCGGAGCTCGACGATCCGCTCGACGACCCACCCGAGTCGCCGCCGGTCGAGCCCTTGCTCTTGGCCTTGTCGGCGGCCACGGCGATGTCGGTCGCCGACTTGCCGTCACTGGTGATCGACGAGCCGTCGAGCTCGGCGCCGGTCGGCGGGCCTTCGTGCGCGCCCATCGGCGGCGCGAGACCGGGCTTGTTGCCGCCCCCACCGCCGCCGCCGCCGCCCGCGCCTTCCGGCTTGGGCGAGCCGTAGAGGTCCTTGTACCAGCCGCCGCCTTTGAGCTGGAACGCCGTGCGCGAGATGATCCGCGAGAGCTCGCCGCCGCAGTTTTCACACACCGTCTTCTCGGGGTCGCTCATTCGCTGCTGGTACTCGAACTCGCGATGACACTGCTTGCATTCGTATTCGTAGACCGGCATCTCACTCCTTGTCGCCGAGGCTAACGATGCGTACCCCGAGCTCGCCGTCGACATCCACCAGCTCGCCGCGGCCGACGAGCGCACCGGCGGCGCGGATCTCGAACGGGCCCGCGAGCGGGCGGCCGAGCGGGACGACCTGACCGACCGCGAGCTCGAACACCTGGCGCAGCGAAAGCTGCGTGGTGCCGAGGCCCACGGTGAGCTCGACACGTGAGTCGTCCGGAAGCGACATCGCGCGGGGAACATAGCCGGTCGCGACCTCGGCAACCACATCGCCCGGCCGGATGGCGAGGCCGAGCGATCCGCCGAGCACGACGAGCTCGCTCGCGCGGTCGAGGGTCACGACGGTCCGCGGCGCGAGCCGAGCGATCGCGGCGCGCTCGATCGTGCAGCGCCCGAGGATCACCGACGCGTCGACGTGAATGCGCTCGGCCCACGCCGGCACCCGCGGCGGCGGCGCGCGCAGCGCGAGCGAGCGCGGCACCCGGATCGCGATCGTCATCGGCGCGCCCGCGACGTCGAGCTCGATCGCGAGCTCGCGCGGCCGATCCAGCTCGAGCGGCGCTTCGCACGCCCACACCTCGCCGGCGATGCCGAGATCTTCGAGCGCCGCCGCGACGACGAGCGCCCACACGCCATGCTCGACCGCACCGAGCGGCCGCGGCGCCGTGGCCTCGGTCGGCCCGCCGAGCACGCGCTGCGCGATCTTGCGCACGCCCGGCGATGCGGCGCACAGCTCGAGCGACACGCCGCCGACACGCAGCTGGCAGCGCGCCGCATGCGGCTCACCGAACCGCGCCGCGATCGCACGCGCACGAACCGGCCCGCCGACCAGCGCCGCGGTCCGCCGCCCCAGCGTGCCGGTCGCGTCGAGCCAGCGCGCTAGCACGGCGAGGTCGGCGACGTCGCCACGAGCGATCCGGGGAAACGCGAGCATCGTGATCACAGTGCGAAAACTTGGGCCGATCGACAAGCCTGGGTACGCTTTTATCCCACATGTCCTACCAGACGAGCGATCGCCGCCTCGGCTACCGCATTCCGTTCGAAGCGATGGTGACGTCCTACGTCCACGACCGGCCGATTCGCGCGCTGGCGTCGAACCTGTCGGACAGCGGGCTCAACATGTCGTCGATCTCGATGCTCGCGCCGCCGCCCGGGCTCGTCGTCGGGCTCGAGCTCGATCTGCCGGGCACGAGTGAATCGATCTGGGCGTCGGGCCAGATCTGCTATCGCAAGGACGACCGGCTCGCGTCGGGCCTGGGCGTGAAGTTCCTCGCGATGGCGAGGTCGCAAGCGCGGATCGTCCGCGATTTCTGCATCGAGATGCGCCGCGCACACCTCGGGTCCATCCTGGCCCGCATCCGCGCGTAGGCTATGATCGATGGCGCATGAGGCGCCTCTTGTTTGCCGCGGTGCTGGCGGCCATCCCCGCCGCCGCCGCGCCTGCTCTCGCGCAGCCCGCCGATTGGGGCGTGACGCGCGATCCGTTCGACAAGCAAGTCATCGCTCGCTACAAGGCGATCCTCGCGCAGAGCCCGCACGACGCCTCCGCGCTCGCGAAGCTGCTCGAGATGTATCGGCGGTATCGCACCGTCGACCTCCTCAAAGAGGAGTACCAGAAGGTCCTCGACAAGAAGGCCGACGACTGGTCGGCGCTCGTCGTGCTCGGCCGGCTCATGCACTCGACCGGCGACGATCAGCGCGCGCGCGATCTGTGGGCCAAGGCCGCCGCCGCCAAGCCCGACGACGCCGAGACATGGATCGGCCTGGGCGAGCTCGACAAGGGCGCCGGCCACAACAAGGACGCGCTCGACGACTACAACAAGGCGCTCGCGCACGCGACCGGCAAGGACATGAAGAAGAAGGCGCTGCGGTCGCTCGCCGACCTCGCGCTCGCGACCGGCGACAACGACGGCGCCAACAACTACTTCAAGCAGTTCCTCGACCTCGATCCCACCAACGCGCAGCTGTGGATCGAGCGCGGTGACGCGATGCTCGCCGCGGGCAAGCGCGACATCGCGCTCGAGAGCTACGCCGCCGCCGAGAAGCTGCTCGGCAGCGATCCGCCGAGGCGCGTCGAGGTCGTCGCGCGCCGCGGTCAGGCGCTCGAAGGGCTCGGCAAGGACGACGACGCGGTCGCCGAGTACAAGCGCGCGATCAAGCTCGCGCCGAAGGGCTACTACCTCGAGACCGAGCTCACCAACCGCATCATCGATATCTATCGCCGCAAGCAGGCGCTGCCGGCGCTGCTCGCCGAGTACGAGAAGGAATGGCCCGAGGGCGCGCGCGGCCACTTCGAGTGGGACACGCTCGGCAAGCTCTACGAAGAGACCGGCGCGCAGGACAAGGCGATCGCCGCGCTCAAGAAAGCGGTCGCGAAGGAGCCGACCGAGCTCGAGACGCAGCGCCGGCTCATCCAGCTGCTCGAGAACTCGGGCCGCGACGACGAGGCGCTCGCGCAGTACGAGGTCGTGGTCCGCGTCGCGCCCGGCGAAGCGCGGTTCCAGCTCGAGCTCGCCGAGCGCTACTGGCGGCGCAACGACGAGAAGAAGGCGCTCGAAGTGCTCCAGCGGCTCGAGCAGCGCTTCCCGCAGGACCCGAGCGTGCTCGGCGCGATCGCGGATCTCTACACGCGCTACAACAAGGACGACCTCGCGATCGCCGAGTACGAGCGGCTCGCCAAGCTCGAGCCCGACGACATCTCGCATCTCGTCACGCTCGGCGAGCAGTACTACCAGAAGCAGGACAAGGCCCGCGCGATGGCGACGTGGAAGCGCATCATCGCGAACGGCAAGGCGACGAGCTACGCCAAGCTTGGCGAGGTGCTCGCCGAGCACGGCCAGCAGTACTACACCGAGGCCGAGAAGAACTACCAGAAGGCCGTCGAGCTCGACCCCAAGAACCCCGAGTTCTACAAGGGCCGCGCGAGCCTGTTCGAGGTCAAGAAGGAGTACGACAAGTCGCTCGCCGACTGGAAGATCGTGATGAGCCTGCTCGGCACCAAGCCGAGCGATCGGCTCGCGCGCCGCGACGCGCGCCGCCACCTCGTCACCGTGATGTTCAAGGCCGGCAAGGACGCGTCGTCGTCGGCCGACTGGCGCCGCGACTTCGCGAAAGCCCCGACGGTCGGCGCCGACAAGAAGCCGGTCTACGATCCGATCGCGATCGAGGCCGGCTACTACCTCGTGGAGTACTTCAGCCGGCCCGGCCACACGCAGGCCGGCGAGCCGCGCGCGACGCTCGAGAAGCTCGTCGCGATGGTGCCCGACGATCAGGATCTCGTGCTCGATCTCGTGAAGGCGTACCGCACGGGCACGCCGCGCAAGTACGACGAGGCCGTCGCGCTGCTGCTCAAGCTCGCCAAGGATGTCCCGAGCCGCGAACGCGAGGTCTTCAAGCTGATCTCCGAGATCAAGAGCGACGGCCGCAAGGACGCCGAGTCGATCGAGTGGCAGCAAAAAGCCGTCGCGAAGAGCCCGAACGATCCGACCGCGTACGAAGGGCTCGGCGAACGCTACGCCGAGATGCAGCGGTTCCCCGAGGCGATCGCGGCGTACGAGCGCACGGTGCAGCTCGATCCACGCGACTCGAAGGCGGCGTTCGCGCTCGCGCAGCTGTACGTGCAGACCGGCACGCCGATGAAGGCGACCGAGCTGTACCGGAACGTCCTGCGCAACGAGACCAACGAGGACGTGCTCGCGCGCGCCGCCGATCAGGCGATCGATCTCGAGGAGATGACCGGCACGCTGGGCGAGCTCGAAAAGGTCCTGTCGCCGCTGTCGTTCATGATGGCGCACAAGCCGGTGTACCGGCACAAGCTCGTGCAGCTCTACCAGCGCTACGTGCCGCTGCTCGCGTCGCGGCTGCGCCACGGCAACGACGAGGTCAAGAAGGCCGCACGCGCCGAGCTCGAGCGCGTGAGCGCGCATGGCCTGCGGCCGCTGCTCGAGGCGCTGCGCGACGCGCAGGATCTCGCGCAGCAGCGGATCGCCGTCGAGGTGCTCGGCTATCTCGGCAACAAGGACGCCGCGCCGCCGCTCGTCCACATGGCCCGCCAGGAGCCCACGAAAGAACAGCGCCGGATCGGGACGCTGGCCGAGACGCTCGATCGCGATGTCCGCGTCGACGCGCTCGTCGCCGCCGGCCGGCTCGGCGATCCCGGCGTGATCGAGGACGTGCTGCCGCTCATGACGCACACCGAAGGTGCGCTGCGCGAGGCCGCGACGTTCACGATCGGTCGCTCGGCGGATCGCCGCGCGGTCGCGCCGCTCGTCAAGGCACTGGCGGATCGCCAGGCCTCGGTGCAGGTGCTCGCGTGCATGGGGCTGGCGCAGATCGACGACCCGCGCGTGGCCGCGGCCGTGATCGGCGTCGTCAAGGACAGCACGCGGCTCGACGCGGTGCGCGCAGCCTGCGTCTACGCGATCGGTGCGCGCCGGATCGCGTCGGCGGCGCCGGTCTTGCTCGCGGCGCTCGACGACAACCGCGGCGAGACCCAGCGGCTCGCGGCGTGGTCGCTCGGCGAGCTCGGCACGACGTCCGCGCTCGGCCCGCTGCTCCGCGCGTACTTCGCGCGCGCCGGCCAGCCGTCCGACGAGCTCGTCTGGGCGATCGCGCGTGTCAGCGGCGGAGGCCTCGCCCCTGCCCCGCTCGGCGACCTCGGCGACTATCCGATCCACGCCGGCAAGTTCGACAAGGACGCCGCCGTCGCGGCGCTGCCCGGCACGCTGCCGCACGCGGCGGCCGTCGGCAAGCTCGTGACCGATCACGCCGCCGATATCTCGGCCGGCCTCGTCCAGGCGCTCGGCGAGCACCGCGACGTCGTCGTGTCGGTGCTCGCCGATCTCGACGCGAACCCCGATCGGATCGCACTCGGCGCGCTCACGCCGCCCGGCAGCGACGCCAAGACCGCGGCCGCGCTCGCGGCGATCGCGCAGGCGATCGCGCCTGCCGTCATCGGGCACGTCGCCGATGACGATCCCAAGGTGCGGGCGCTCGCGATCTCGGTCGCCGCCAAGCTCGACGCGCCGGCCGTCGGCGCCGCGATCACCAAGGCGCTCGGCGACCCGGCCGAACAGGTCCGGGCCTCCGCCATGGCTGCGATCGCCGTGGTCGCGCACAGGCGCGGCACCGCCCCGCCGGAGCTGGTCAGCGCGCTCGTCAAAACGCTGGCTTCCGCCGGCTGGGAAGACCGCCGGGCCGCCGCGCTGTCGCTGGGCCGGCTCGGTCCCGGCGGCGACGTCGATGCCCTGGTGAAGGCGGCTTCAGACGCCTCGAGCTTCGTCCGCGAGGCCGTCGCGATCGCGCTGGGCCAGACCGGCGGCGCCAAGGCCATCGCGGCGCTCGGCCAGCTGTCCCACGACGACGTCGCCCAGGTCCAAGAGGCGGCCACCCGGTCGCTCGCGCAGCTCAAGCATTAGGCGGGCACTAGCCGATCTGAGTGGCCCGGCTTCTTTGACGCACCGTTTCGCAGGACGCTACAATCCCCGCGAATGGACGTCGGCCTCGTGTGCGACGCGTGCAGCGCGTTGACTCCGATCGGAGTACCGCAATGTGCGCGCTGCGGGCAGCCTGTGGCGCTCGACCCGCGTCCGCGTCGTCGCAGCGCACAGCCTCCGGCAGGCGCGGCGGCGAAACCGAACGGCAGCGGCGAGGCCAAGACCACGCCGGGCACCGTCGGCCTCGCATGCACCAAGTGCGGCACGGCGATCCCGCCGAACCTCAAGTTCTGCCCGGCGTGCGGCACCAAGTCCGCGCCGATCCAGCCCGAGAACTTCGAGGGCATCCAGACGCGCGTCGGGCCGCGCCAGGCGCCCGAGCAGGCGCAGAAGCCCGGCCGCAGCACGCTGTTCTTCGGCGGTGCGCTCCAGTCGGCGCGCGCCAAGCTCACGCTGATCCGCGGCGACGGCGAGGACGGCGTGTCGTTCACGCTCGCCGGCACCGACCACCTCGCCGGGCGCGGCGAATGCCCGATCTCGTTCCCCGACGATTCGTTCCTGTCGCCGATCCACGCGAACTTTCGCTACTTCAACAACCAGCTCGTCGTGCGCGACGAGGGCTCGCTCAACGGCGTGTTCGTGCGGATCACCGAGACCGTCGCGATCGCGAGCGGCACGACGATCCTCGTCGGCGAGCAAGTCCTGGTCGTCAGCGGCGCTCGCATGCCCGAGGACGTCCCCGACCCCGAGGGCACGTATTTCTCGGCGAGCATGACGCGCAGCGCGACGATCGAGCTCGTCCAGCAGCTGCGCGGCGGCTCGACGGGCTCGGTATATCGCCCCGACGCGGCAAGCGTGACGCTCGGACGCGAGAACAACGACATCAACTTCGCGGACGATCCGTTCATCTCGGGCCGTCATGCGCAGGTCCGCATCGAGGGCGGCGTGCTATCCGTTACAGATCTCGGATCGCGTAACGGCACGTTCGTTCGGGTGACCGGCGAGCACCCGTTGCGCCACGGCGACTACGTCTTCCTCGGCCAGCAGCTACTTCGCGTCGAAATCGTCTGAAGCACGGAGCCACCATGACCGTCTGCAATCGTTGCGGGAAAGAAAACCAGGATCACTACAAGTTCTGCCTGGGGTGCGGCGCGGAGCTCTCCGCGGCCAAGCCGGCGGGCGGCGGTGACATGGCGATGATGAAGACGATGATGGCCGACCCGTCGCAAGCCGCGCCGCTGCCGAGCGCACCGCTCGCCGGTGGACCGATGCGCGGATCGTCGTCGCAGATGCCGCAGCCCGGTGGCCCCGTCCGCGCGCAGCCGATGCCCGGCATGCCGCCGTCTGGTCCGCTCGGCTCGACCGGCATGGGTGGCGGCATGGGTGGCGGCGGCGGGATGGGCGGCATGCCGATGGCGCCGCAGCCCACCCCGATGGGCCCGCCGCCCGGCGTGCCCGGGTTCTCGCCTGGCTTCGCACCGCCGCAGCAGCAGCCGATGGCGGCCCCGACGATGCGCCGCTGCCCGTCGTGCAGTAGCGACGTGCCGCCGACGTTCCGGTTCTGCGGCACGTGCGGCTTCCGCATGGACGAGGGCTCCGCGCCCAACCCGATGCCGATGGCGCAGCAGCCGCAGCCGATGATGGCGCCGCAGCGCGCACGGCTGTCGATGACGCTGATCCGGCCCGACGGCTCGGAAGGCGGCACGCACGAGCTGCGCCCCGGCGAGAACAAGCTCGGCCGCAGCTTCGGCCCGGTGTTCGAGAACGACGGCTACCTGTCGCCGGTGCACGCGATGCTCGACATCCGCGGCCCGAACGCGGTCGTGCGCGACCTCGACAGCCTCAACGGCGTGTTCGTCAAGATGACCGGCGAGGAGGAGCTGCAGTCGGGCCAGATCATCCGCATCGGCCAGGAGCTGCTGCGCTACGAGGTCATCCCGACGCCGGAGCCGACCGCCGACGGCACCGAGCTCATGGGCAGCCCGAACCCGGGCTTCTGGGGCAAGCTCACGGTGATCATCGGTCGCGACATCACCGGCGCCGCGTTCCCGCTGCTCGGCGAGAGCGTCACGCTCGGCCGCGAGCGCGGCGAGATCAACTTCCCCGACGACGGCTACGTGTCGGGCCTGCACGCGCGCGTCACGCTGCGCGACGGCCGCGTGTTCCTGGCCGACCTCGGCAGCTCGAACGGCACGTTCGTGAAGGTCAACGGCGAGCGCAACGTCGGCCACGACTCGTTCGTGCTGCTCGGCCAGCAGCTGTTCCGGCTGAACCTCGCGTAGTCCGAGCGGCTGCGGCCCGCGGGCGCGTCGTTGCAGCTGCGCTTCCGGTCCTCACGTAGCTCCGCTACGTTCCGGTCCGGTTCTCGCGGCGCCTCGCGCGCGCGGGTCCTCGCTCGCTCGTCGGTGCCCGAGAGGGCTTACTTCGCCTTCTTCGTGTCGAGGTCGTTGACGTTCATCTGCTGCGCCGCGCTCTTGTCCTGGAACGTGAACGCGTGCGGCAGCTTCAGCTCGCCGCCCGGCTCGAAGATGATCAGCACGTCGACGTTCTCGCCGTCCTTGCCGCCGGGCGCCTCGACGATGAGCTCGCTGTCGCTCGCGAACCGCACGACCGTGCCCTGGCGCGAGCCGAAGTAGACCTTCGCGTTGCGCGCGCCGTCGGCGATGAACCGGTTGCCCTTGATGCGGACGTAGGTTCCGCCGTCGACGTCGCCCTTGTCGGGATCGAGGCCCGTCACCTTGAGCTTCGTGTCGTTGCCGCCGCAGGCGGCCAGCGCCGCGACGACGATGGCGAGGAGGATCAGGTGGGCCCGACGCTTCATCCGGCAAAGGTACTAAGGCGGACTCCCGAGGGCAACAGATGTGTGCTCGCGAACAATGACTCGGGGTTTTCCCGCGCTCCTCACATCGTAACCGCTCGCTACGCGGTCAAGATCGACCGCTGCGCCCGCTCGCTCAAAGCATGTCGCGGCGTGCGAGGGCCCGGCGCATCTTGGCGAGCGCCTGCTCCTGAAGCTGGCGGATCCGCTCGCGCGACAGGTTGTACTTGTCGCCGATTTCCTTGAGCGTCAGCTCCTGCTCGGTGCCCAGGCCGAAGCGCTGGCGCAGGATGTCGGCCTCGATCGGGCGGAGCTCGCCGAGCAGCTCCCGAACCTCGGTCGTGAGCGCTTCCCACTCGAGGTCACCCGTCGGCGATACGTCTTCACGATCGGGATCTTCGAGCACCTCGCCGAGCACGCGGCCTTCGTCGTCGCCGACCGGCTTGTCGAGCGAGATCGATTGCTCGAGCAGCCAGCTCCGCATCTTCTCGATCTTGTCGAGCGGCATGCGCGTCGCCTTCGCGAGCTCTTCGCTCGTCGGCTGGCGGCCGAGCTCGCCGGTGAGCTGGCGGCGCGCCTTCGCGAGCCGATGCTGCGCGTCGATCATGTGCACCGGCAGCCGGACTTCCCTGCCCTTGTCGGCGAGCGCGCGGCTGATCGCGTGGCGGATCCACCAGCTCGCGTACGTCGAGAACCGGAACCCGCGGCGGTAGTCGTAGCGCTCGACGGCCTTGAGCAGACCGAGGTTGCCTTCCTGGATGAGATCCGCGAGCGCCATCCGGCCGTGGTTGAAGCGGCGCGCGATGCTGACGACGAGCCGCAGGTTCGCCTTCACGAAGTCGTTGCGCGCGTCGTTCGCGGCGCGATTCGCGGCGTGCACGCGGCGCAGCCACTCCGCGAACGCCTTCGCCTTGCCGAGCGAGCGCGTGTCCTCGCCGCGCACGCCGATGCCGAGCGTCATGTGATCGATCGCGACGAGCGCGGCGTCGATGAACAGGTGATCGGTGTCGGTCGCGCGGAGCTTGCGCGCGGTGCGTGCGGCCTGGCGCGCGACGGCTTTCAGGTCGCGCCCCGTGCACAGCCGGCGCAGCGACTTCACCTCGGCGGGCGCGTTGTAGTCGGGCACCGTCGCGATCGCGTCGAGCAGGCGATCGATCGCGGGCCCGTGCGACAGCACGGCTTCCCACAGCATGATCTCGAGCGCCTCGATCTCGCGCGCCGACGTGAACTCCTCCTCGGGGCGCAGCACGTCGAGCAGCGCCATGTCGCGGAAGTACATCGACAGGTACGTGCCGCTATCCGGGCGCGATGCCGACTCCGGCGGGGCCTCGGTCTCGTCCTCGTCGTCGTTGCGACGCTCGGTACGCTCGGTACGTGGCCGCTTGGCCGCCACGCGCACGACGCGTTGCTTGGCGGCGCCCGGTGAACGGGCAGGAAACGGCGAAACCTTGGGCGCGGTGACTGGCATGGGCTCTCCGAATAGACGTACGAGCCGGCCGAATGTTTTGGCCGCTCGCCGGCAGAAAAGACCCCCGAAACCGCGTCGGTATTCCAGGTCACACGCGCCAATTTGGCAGCGTGCCGACGAGACCCGAACGAGGATTAAGAGCTCGTTTCTTT
>Ga0070665_100005651_pt1 | contig 12857 bp, 8 predicted proteins | sample KBSS13metaG_FD_65862 | JGI IMG/M metagenome (GOLD analysis project Ga0070665, IMG submission 65862) | Switchgrass rhizosphere microbial communities from Kellogg Biological Station, Michigan, USA - KBS S1-3 metaG | ecosystem: Host-associated > Plants > Roots > Rhizosphere > Soil ... | reverse complement strand
GTGCTCCGTCGATAGACCGCCGATAGCGGGTGAGGGAACCCGTCAATCTCCATCACCGCGATGTCGTGATCGGCGAGCAGATCGATCATGCGGCGGGCGAAATCCGGCACGAGGAGCGGGACGTCGCAGCTGGTCACGTACGCGCTTTCGATCGTCTCGGGTAGAGCCTTGAGGCCGGCACGGAGGCCTTCCAACGGACCGCGCGCTTGCCGCTCGTCGCGGGCGACAATCACGCCCGGCGGTAAGTCGGGAAGCGATTGACCCGCCGCAGCGACGACGACGATCGGCGAGACGACGGCGGCGAGCACACGGACCACACGTTGCAGCATCGTCTCGGGACCAAAGGGCAGCAAAGCCTTTGAAGTCCCCATCCTCGTCGAGAGCCCGCCACACAGAACGATTCCGCCGGTGCTCACGGACTAGGCCTTCATTCCAAGATGACCGAGCGCCTTACGCACCCGAGGATCCCGCAACAGCGCTTTGAGTGCTGCGACTCCCGCGCGATTGGCGCGCGACGTTGGTACCACGAAGTCGTACTGTTCTTCCTGGACCGGGAGAAATCCAAGACCGGCGCGCCTGGCAATGATGTCCAGCGTCACGCCCCAGTCCGCCCGCCCTTGCACGACGGCTGCGGCCACGGCGTTGTGATTTCGAGGCTGCACGGCATATCCCGGCGGCTTGACGCCTCCGAGGAGTCGATCGACCAGGGCACGCGTGCCGCTGCCCTGATTGCGGTTGACCATGACGCACGCAGTGTCTCGCCGGACGCCAGCGATCGCCTCGTGCGCGGTGCGCCCTTCGAAGCGTCGATCGCCGGGCCTGAAGACCACGCCTTGCGCGCGACCGTAGCCGGTGACGAGCTCGAGCGACGGGACGAGAAACGGCCGATTGTATTCGCCGGTCTTCGGATCGAGGAGGTGAATCCCCGCGACGTCACACTCGCCGCGTTTCGCGGCGTCCAGACCCGCTGTACTGCCGACCGCCAGGAACTTGGAGCGGACGCCTTGCTGCTGCAGCTCGCCCAGCAAGAAATCCAGGCCGACGCAGTGACTGCCAATCACAACCAGGTCGGCCAGCTGCAGATCGCGCCCGAGCAGCTGCACGTCGACGATGGTGCCCGCCTGAACGATTTCCTCGTGCCGGCCGATCGTCGCGAAGCCGTCGGCGCGGCTGAACGTCGTGACGCTGCCGGATCCTTGTCCCATCGGGTAGGCCGCGAGAGTCGTTCCATCCGCATCGGTGCCAGCCGTTTCGACCAGACCTACGAGCAGAAATTCCGTGCGTCCGATCTCGCTGTTGACCTTCACCGCCAGCCGCGCCTGCACGACGGTGCGCTCCTGTGCGCCGCGGCCGGCGAGCAGCCTCAGCACCGGCGCCACGAACTCGTGAAACGTGAAGACCGCCGACGTGGGAAAGCCGGGGAGCACGACGACCGGACGGCCGCCCGTCGCCGCCAGGCAAATGGGTTTGCCGGGCTTGAGCGCCACACCGTGCGCAACGATGCCGGGATCTCGCAGTTCGGCGACGACGCGATAGGAGAGATCGCCGGCGCCTTTGCTTGTGCCGCCCGAGAGCAGCACGACATCACAGGTCTCGAGTGCAGACTGCAGCGTTGTTCTGAGCGCGTTGAGATCGTCCCGGGTAATCCCGAAGCGCGTCGGCTCGCCGCCAAGCTCCCGCACGGCGTCAGCGAGCACCTGCGCGTTCGAGTCGTAGACTTTCGCCGGCTGCATGGGCTCGCCGGGAGCGATGATCTCGTCGCCGGTCGAAAGGATGGCGACGACCGGCTTTCTCCAGACGTCGACAGTCGCCACGCCGATGGCGGCCAGGACGCCGGTATCGCGGCTGGTGAGCGACTCACCACGGCGCAGCACCGTCTCGCCGCTGGTGATGTCCGTTCCGGCGAAAGACACGCCGCTCCCCGGCGTAACGGCCCTGGCAATCCGCAAATCGCGGCCGTCGATCTCCGTGTATTCGACCATGACCACGGCATCGGCGCCGCGCGGAATCATCCCGCCGGTGGCAATCTCAACCGCCGTGCCCGGCCGAATGACCGTCGCCGGCACGATGCCCGTGTGAATCGTTTCCTCGGCGACCGCAACGGTCCGTGGCACCTCTTCAGAAGCACCGAACGTGTCTTCGGCCACGACGGCAAAGCCATCGACGTTCGAGCGATCGAAGGACGGCACGTCTACCGGAGAGATCACATCGGCGGCCAGGACGCGTCCGAGGGCGGCATCGAGCGGCACCGTCTCGATCGCGCGAGGTGTCAGATCGAGAGCGGCGCGAAAGCGCCGCTCCGCCTCGTCGCGATCCAGCACGTGGAGGAACTGCTCCTGCTCACGCATAGAGCCACACGTCGACGTCGGTGGCGGCCGCGAACCCTTCGCTGTCGTCGGGGACGATGACGAATCCGTCGGCCCGTGTGGTCGACGAGAGCACGGACGCGCCACCGACGGAGATCGGTTCGACGAAGCCGTCAGTCAACTGCACGCGCGCGTAGTCCAGCCGTCCGATCGGCGAGCTGATCTTGCGCGTGAGCCTGCCGCGCACGGGCCGGTACGGCCACGCCTTGTCGTGTCCGCCGAGCGCACGGATCGCGCGGCCGGCAAAAAAGTCGTAGGCGCACAGGCACGACACCGGATTGCCGGGCAGAAGAAATACGAGCCGTTCGCCGATTCGCCCGAGTCCCGTCGGGCTGCTCGGACGCATGGCGATCCCGTGAATGGCCAGCTCGCCGTGTTGTGCGACGAGGCTCGGCGCGAGATCTTCGATCCCCACGCTCGACCCGCCCGAGACGATGATCACATCGGCTGGTGACTGGAGTGCTTCGAGGATCGGACCTGATTCATCAGAGACCAGGCCAGGAAAATCGACGACACCACCATCGCGTTCGACAAGTGCCGTGAGCATCGGTCCATTGGCGTCCGCGATCCGGTAACCCTGTGGCCGCGAGCCCGATGGCACGAGCTCGTTGCCCGTCACAACCAGACGCACGCGCGGTTGGCGGAAGACCGGCACTTCTCCAACGCCAATTGAACTGAGGACACCGAGATCCTGCGGACGCAGCGCGCGGCCCGCACGGAGCAGTGTCGTACCGCGAACGATGTCCTCACCGCATCGACCGACATTCTTCCCGGGTGACACGGCGGCAAGTGCGCTGATCGACGGAAGTGAGCTGGCCTCGTTTTCGATCCATTCGGCAGGGAGCACGGCGTCGCAGCCGCGCGGGAGGGGCGCGCCGGTCATAATGCGAACCGCCTGGCCAGCCTCGACCGGACCTTCGAAGGGACGGCCCGGAAGCGAGTCGCCGATTACGACTAACGGAAGGCGGTTGTAGGCGGTGGCTCCTTCGGTGCTGTTCGCGACGACGGCATAGCCGTCCATCGTGGCGCGGTCGAAGGCCGGCACGTCGAGGTCGCTCACGACATCGGCGGTCAACACGCGGCCGGCGGCCAGCCGCAGTGGCAGGAGCACCGACCCTGGTGGTCGAATCTGTGCGTCGAGCCACGCCAGCGCGGCGGCAACCGTGTGCCGGTACGCGAACCCGCGCATCCGCACATCGTCATTCGCGCCGCTATCGTGGTCGTCGTTCATGGCCAGATGATGAACACCTTCCTGCCGCGCGAGCGTCAGTCGAGGAAGTCGCAGTATTTCTCGACGTGCGCCGCAAGGTCGAGCGAGTGCTGCCGGACGAGCCGCTCGGCCAGTTCGGTGTCGCGGCGCTCCAGTGCCTCGATGATGCGCATGTGATCGGCGATCGATCGCGACGCGCGATCTGCCTGGGAGATCGTCATGCGGCGAATCGCACGGACGTGCACGAAGAGGTTCTCGATCGTGCGGGACATGAGCTCCGATCCGGAAAGGTTGATGATCGCCTGATGAAACGCGATGTTCGCATCCGAGTACTCGTGGAGGTGCTCCGACGGCGCCGCGCTGTGAAACTCGTCGAACATGTGGCGCAGCGCGCCGATGCTCTCATCTGACGCGTGGATCGTGGCGAGCCTCGCCGCCATGCTCTCCAGCGCCGCGCAGACTTCGATGATCTCGATGATCTCCTTCTTGGTTTTCCTGACGATGAAGACGCCGCGGCGCGGGACGGTGCGCAGGAAGCCTTCCTGCTCGAGCAGCGTCATCGCCTCGCGGATCGGCGTCCGGCTGACGCCGAGCGCGCGGCTCAACTGACGTTCGTCGAGGCGAATTTCCTCTTGGTGACCGTAGACGTCCGCATCCACAATGGCCGCTTTCAGCGCGCGGTACGCCTGGTCCACTATGCTGATGTTCGCGTTGAGCGGCTGTAGATCGAGCTGAGGCGCCGGCTTCATGTTGACATTGTCTGGTATACCACATACCGTATGCCATTGCGCTGGCCAAAAGCCAGTGATTCGGAGGAAATCATGTTAGAGACAGCGGCCTCCACCGCCGATGTGACTGCTGCCGATGCCGATCGGAAGCTGACGGACGGCTTTCACCTCGTCATCGAGGCGCTCACGCTCAACGGCGTCAAAACCATCTACGGTGTGCCAGGCATCCCCATCACGGACTTCGGCCGGCTGGCACAGGCCGCGGGCATCCGCGTCATCTCGTTCCGGCACGAGCAGCACGCCGGCAACGCCGCGGCGATCGCCGGCTTCCTGACGAAGCAGCCCGGCATCTGCCTCACGGTGTCGGCGCCCGGGTTTCTCAACGGCCTGACGGCGCTGGCTAATGCGACGACGAACTGCTTTCCGATGATCTTGATCAGCGGCTCGTCCGAGCGCGAGATCGTCGACCTGCAGCAAGGCGACTACGAAGAGATGGACCAACTGGCGATCGCCAAGCCGCTCTGCAAGGCCGCGTTCCGCGTGCTGCATGCGGCCGACATCGGCATCGGCGTGGCGCGCGCGATCCGCGCGGCCGTGTCCGGCCGCCCCGGCGGCGTCTATCTCGATCTGCCGGGCAAACTGTTCGCTCAAACGATTGACGCCCAGGCGGGACAGAAGTCGCTGGTCAAAGTCGTCGACGCGGCGCCGGCGCAGATTCCCGCGCCAGCCGCGATCACTCACGCCCTCGATCTCCTGAAGAGCGCCAAACGCCCGCTGATCATTCTCGGCAAAGGCGCGGCCTATGCGCAGGCCGACGAACAGATTCGTGCCCTGATCGAAAAAGCCGGTGTGCCGTTCCTGCCGATGAGCATGGCCAAGGGACTGTTGCCCGACACGCATCCGCAGTGCGCGGGCGCGGCGCGCTCCACGGTCCTGAAGGACTCCGATGTCGTCATGCTGGTCGGTGCCCGGCTCAACTGGCTCCTGTCGCACGGCAAGGGCAAGACCTGGGGCGACGCTCCGAAGACCTTCATTCAGATCGACATCGAGCCGAAGGAGATGGATTCGAACGTCGGCATCGCCGCGCCGGTAGTCGGCGACATCGGCTCCTGCGTGTCGGCGCTGCTCGATGGCATGAGCGCCGGCTGGCCGGCGCCGCCGGCGGACTGGATCAACACCGTCAAGACCAAGCGCGAGGAAAACGTCGCCAAGATGGCGCCGCGGCTGGCCAGCAACAAGTCGCCGATGGATTTCCACGGCGCGCTCGGCGCGCTGCGCACGGTCATCAAGGAACGGCCCGACGCGATCCTCGTCAACGAAGGCGCGAACACCCTGGATCTCGCACGCGGCGTGATCGACATGTATCAACCGCGCAAGCGCCTCGATGTCGGCACCTGGGGCGTCATGGGCATCGGCATGGGCTTCGCCATCGCCGCGGCGATCGAAACGGGCAAGCCCGTACTCGCGATCGAGGGCGACTCCGCGTTCGGTTTCTCCGGCATGGAGGTCGAGACCATCTGCCGCTACAACCTGCCGGTCTGCGTGGTCATCTTCAACAACGATGGCATCTATCGGGGAACGGACGTGAATGCTGCCGGATCCGATCCGGCGATCACGACCTTCGTCAAAGGCGCGCGCTACGACAAGATGATCGAGGCCTTTGGAGGCGTCGGCGTGAACGCGACGACGCCGGACGACCTGAAGCGCGCCGTCGACGCGGCGATGGACTCCGGCAAGCCGACCGTCATCAATGCGGTGATCGATCCGGCGGCCGGCACCGAAAGCGGCAGCATCGGCAAGCTCAACCCGCAGAGCGCGATGCGCAAGAAATAACCTGAATCGGATTTGAGAGGGTCAGCAATGGGGAAGGCACTGGACGGCGTCCGCGTTCTCGACTTCACGCACGTGCAATCAGGTCCGACGTGCACGCAGCTGCTCGCCTGGCTGGGTGCGGACGTCATCAAGGTCGAACGCGCGGGCGAAGGGGACGTCACCCGCGGGCAACTGCGCGATATCCCGGGCGTCGACAGCCTGTATTTCACGATGCTCAATTCGAACAAGCGCTCGATTACAGTCGACGCCAAGAACCCGAAGGGGAAGGCGATTCTCGAAGCGCTGGTCAAGAAGTGCGACGTGCTCGTGGAGAATTTCGCGCCCGGCGCGCTCAACCGCATGGGTTTCACGTGGGAGCGCATCAGCGAGCTCAATCCGCGGATGATCGTCGCGTCGGTCAAGGGGTTCGGTCCCGGGCCGTATGAAGACTGCAAGGTCTACGAGAACATCGCGCAGTGTGCCGGCGGTGCGGCGTCGACGACCGGCTTCGACGATGGTCCGCCGCTCGTCACCGGCGCGCAGATCGGCGACAGCGGAACCGGCCTGCATCTCGCCCTCGGCATCGTCGCTGCCCTGTATCAGCGCAACACGTCGGGCCGCGGTCAACGTGTGCTCGCGGCGATGCAGGACGGCGTGCTCAACCTGTGCCGCGTGAAACTTCGCGATCAGCAGCGGCTCGCGCGGACGCACGTCATGGAGGAGTACCCGCAGTATCCCAACGGCACCTTCGGCGATGCGGTGCCGCGATCGGGGAACGCCTCCGGCGGCGGGCAGCCCGGATGGATTCTCAAGTGCAAGGGCTGGGAGACCGATCCCAACGCCTACATCTACTTCATCACGCAGGCGCCGGTCTGGGAAGCGATCTGCAAGGTGATCGGTCGCGAGGAGTGGCTCACGGATCCGCGGTACGCGACGCCGAAGGCGCGGCTGCCGCACTTGAAGGACATCTTCGACCAGATCGAAGAATGGACGAAGACCAAGACCAAGTTCGAGGCGATGGACATCCTCAACGAGCACGACATCCCGTGCGGGCCGATTCTCTCGATGAAGGAAATCGCAGACGAACCGTCGCTCCGGGCCACGGGAACGGTCGTGGAGGTCGATCACCCGACGCGCGGCAAATACCTCACCGTGGGCAATCCGATCAAAATGTCCGACAGCCCGTCCGACGTGAAGCGTTCGCCGCTGCTCGGCGAGCACACCGACGAAGTGCTGGCAGAGCTCGGCTACGCCGCGGATCAGATCGCCGCGCTGCGTACCGAAAAAGTCATCTGAAACGAAAGCCTTCAAGAAAAAAAAGACGATGAGCAACCGCACCGATGTCAGGCGTGTTCTGGATACCGTCAAAGCCGAAGGCCGCACCGCGCTGACCGCACCGGAAGGCAAGATCGTGTGTGAGGCGTACGGAATCGCCGTTCCGAAGGAAGGCGTGGCGAGTTCGGCCGCCGAGGCCGCGACGCTCGCGGCCGGCATGGGCTTTCCGGTCGTGCTCAAGATCGTGTCGCCGGAGATCCTGCACAAGACGGAAGCCGGAGGAGTGCTGGTCGGCGTGAAGAGCACCGAAGAGGCGCAGAAGGGCTACGACACCATCATCGCCAACGCGAAGAAGTACAACGCGAACGCGAAAATCCTCGGCGTCCAGGTGCAGCAGATGCTCGCCGGCGGTCAGGAGGTCATCATCGGGGCCGTCACCGATCCGGTGTTCGGCAAGCTGGTCGCCTTCGGCCTGGGCGGCGTCCTCGTCGAAGTGCTCAAGGACATCACGTTCCGCCTCGCACCGGCGACTCAAGCTGACGCGCTGTCGATGCTCGACGGCATCGCGGCGGCGCAGATTCTCAAGGGTGTCCGCGGCGGGGATCCTGTCAATCGCGACGCGCTCGCGACGATGATCCAGAACGTCTCTCAGCTCATCGCCGACTATCCCGAAATCTCGGAGATGGACCTGAACCCGGTCTTCGCGACAAAGGACGGCGCGATCGCGGCCGACGTCAGAATCGTCGTCAACTTCTCGCCTGCCCCGGCGAGGTACCGCCCGAAGCACGAAGACATCGTGCGCGACATGAACCGCATCATGAAGCCGAATGCGGTGGCCGTCATCGGCGCCTCGGCGGAGGCGGGCAAGATCGGCAACTCGGTGATGAAGAACCTGATCAACGGCGGCTATAAGGGGCAGATCTATCCGATCAACCCCTCCGCCGACGAGATCATGGGGCTGAAGGCGTACAAGAGCGTCAAGGACGTTCCCGGCGACATCGACGTCGCGGTGTTCGCGATCCCGGCCAAGTTCGTCGCCGCGGCGATCGCCGAGTGCGGCGAGAAGAAGATTCCCGGCGCCGTGCTGATTCCCTCGGGATTCGCCGAAGTCGGCAACGTCGCGGGACAGCAGGAGATCATCGAGGTCGGCCGCAAGTACGGCGTGCGCCTGATGGGGCCGAACATCTACGGCTTCTACTACACCTGGAGCAATCTCTGCGCGACGTTCTGCACGGCGTACGACGTGAAAGGGCACGCGGCGCTGTCGTCGCAATCAGGCGGCATCGGGATGGCGATCATCGGCTTCTCCCGCTCCGCGAAGATGGGCGTCTCGGCCATCGTCGGACTGGGAAACAAGTCGGACATCGACGAGGACGATCTCCTCACGTTCTTCGAGCAGGATGACAACACGCACATCATCGTGCAGCACTGCGAGGACCTGAAAGACGGACGCGCGTTTGCCGAAGTCGCGAAGCGCGTGTCGAAGAAGAAACCGGTCGTTGTACTCAAGGCCGGACGCACGTCCCTCGGCTCGAAGGCGGCCAGTTCGCATACAGGTGCGCTCGCCGGCAACGACAAGATTTACGACGATGTGCTGCGGCAATCGGGCGTGATTCGCGCGCGGTCGCTGCGCGAGATGCTCGAGTTCGCCCGCGCGCTGCCGATCCTGCCGACACCCAAGGGCGACAACATCGTCATCATCACCGGTGCCGGTGGCTCGGGCGTCCTGCTATCCGATGCGGTTGTGGACAATGGGCTGTCACTCATGAGTTTTCCGCCGGACCTCGACGCGGCGTTCAAGAAGTTCATCCCGCCGTTCGGCGCCTCGGGCAACCCGGTCGACATCACGGGAGGCGAGCCGCCGAAGACGTACCAGAACACGGTGCGGTTCGGTCTGGAAGATCCGCGGATCCACGCGCTGATTCTCGGCTACTGGCACACGATCGTCACGCCGCCGATGGTGTTCGCCAAGCTGCTCGCCGAGATCGTCGAGGAGATGCGAGGGAAAGGGATCGACAAGCCGGTCGTTGTCTCGCTGGCCGGTGATGTGGAGGTCGAAGAGGCGTCGGAGTATCTCTTCGATCACAAGATACCTGCCTATCCGTATTCGACCGAGATCCCCGTGGACGTCCTCGGCGCCAAGTACAGATGGGCGCGGGGTGCCGGGCTGCTGTAGGGATCGCGGCAAGGCAAGGACACAGAGGGGAACAAAGGACACAGAGGAGAGAGAAACGGTGGGGCGCATGACGGGTCGCGCAACGGCGTCGCATGTCTGTGTCCTTTGTATGCTTTGTGTCCTCGTCGGCGCCACCAGCCCTGCTGCCCTCCCCTCTATCGATGGAGCGTTCGGACACTTCTGGGCCGCGAAAAACCCGCAGGACGCGTCCAAAGCGGTTCAGGACATTGTCGGCTCGGGCGTGACCTTCGCCGACGCGCTGGCCCGCTTCAAGCAAGGCCGGACATACGACGCATCGGTCAAGCGCGGCACGCTGGTTCAGCTCCAGCGCCGATCGGTGAATGGCGATTTCTTCTACCAGCTGGTTGTTCCGGCTTCGTACGATCCGCTTCGCCAGTATCAGGTCCGCGTGCAGCTCCACGGCGGCGTGATGATGCGCGAGACCGGCGAAGCGCCGGGACGCGGCGGCCGCGGCGGGCGCAACACCGGACCGCTCGAGGGCGCCGAGCAGATCTACGTGCTGCCGGTCGGCTGGCGCGACGCCCCGTGGTGGAGCCGTCCGCAGATCGAGAACATCGACGCCATCCTCGACCAGGTGAAGCGCACGTATAACGTCGACGAAAACCGCATCGTTCTGAGCGGCGTCTCCGACGGCGCGACTGGGCTGTACTACGTCGCGATGCGGGACTCGACGCCGTTTGCCAGCTTTCTCCCGCTGAACGGATTCATGATGGTGCTGGCCAACGACCAACTCGTGGTCGACGCCGAAATGTTTCCGACCAATCTGCTGAACAAACCGTTCTTCATCGTGAACGGCGGACAGGATCCGCTCTATCCGATCCGGAACGTGCAGCCGTTTGTTGATCATCTGCGCGACAGCGGCGTGCAGGTCGAGTATCATCCGCGGCCCGAGGCGGGGCACAACACGGCCTGGTGGCCGGAGATGAAGGATGCGTTCGAGACCTTCGTGCGCACGCATCCGCGCGAGCCGTTGCCCGCGCGCCTTACGTGGGAGGCGACCGTTCGGGATGTTCCCAGCCGGCTGCACTGGCTCGTCATCGATCGGCTGCGGCCGCCGATCGCCGGCGACACCGCAATGAAACCCGATCTGAATCTGTTTTCGGGCGCCGGGCCGAACCACGACAAGGAGTTGTTCGCGCACACGCTGCCGTCGGGCCGGGTCGATCTGATCCGCCGCGGCAACGCGGTGGACATGACGACGAGAGGCGTGTCGGAGCTGACACTGCTGCTGTCGCCTGACGTCTTCGACTTCTCCAAGCCCGTTGTCGTCACCGCAAACGGCCACGTCGTCTCCGACACGCGCGTCGAGACGTCGGTCGCCACTCTCGCCAAATGGGCCGCGCGCGACAACGACCGCACGATGCTCTTCGGGGCCGAGCTGCATGTGACGCTGAAATGACGACTCTCCACAGGAGTTCAGGAGTTCAGGAGGGTGCCAGGCTTCTCTGTAATTGAAGTGTTTCCCGGCGAGGCGCACGCGGTAACCTCCTGAGCTCCCGAACTTCTGTTTGAAAGCGACGATGTCTTCCGCGCCGGCACGACACCCGTGTCAAAACGCTGTAGGCTAGTCCGAGCGTATGATTTCGTTCTCCAAAGTCAGCAAGCAGTACGGCAAGCAGGTCCTCTTCGTCGACGCCTCCTTCCAGCTCAATCCCGGCGAAAAGATCGGCCTTGTCGGCCCGAACGGCTCCGGTAAGACGACGCTGTTCCGCATGATCATGGGCGAGGAGGTCGCGGACGAAGGCGACGTCTCCGTGCCGAAGAAGCTGACCGTCGGCTACTTCCGCCAGGACGTCGAGGAGATGTCGGGCCGATCGGTGCTCGACGAGGCGATTCTCGGCAGCGGCCGCGTCGGCGATTTGCACCACGAGCTGGAATCGCTGCAGAACGCGATGTCCGATCCCGCCCGCGCGGACGATCTGGACCGCATCCTGTCGCGGTTCGGCGAAGTGCAGGAAGAGTACGATCATCTCGGCGGCTATGCGCTCGAAGCGCAGGCGCGCGAGGTGCTCCACGGCCTTGGCTTCGAAGACGATCGGATCGACGGCGATGTCGGCGCCCTGTCGGGCGGCTGGAAGATGCGGGTGGCGATGGCGCGCGTGCTGCTCGGCCGCCCGGACGTCCTGCTGATGGACGAACCGACCAACCACCTCGACATCGAATCGATCATCTGGCTCGAGGGCTTCCTGAAGTCGCTGACCGGCTCGCTCCTCATGACGTCGCACGACCGCGACTTCATGAACCGCATCGTCTCGAAGATCGCCGAGATCGACGGCGGAGAGATTACGACCTATTCCGGCAACTACGACTTTTACGAGCGGGAGCGCGGGATTCGCGAGGCGAACCGCGAAGCGGCGTACGCACGCCAGCAGGCGATGCTGGCGAAGGAGCAGCGGTTCATCGAGCGCTTCGCGGCGCATGCCGCGAAGGCGGCGCAGGTGCAAAGCCGTGTGAAGGCGCTGGAAAAGATCGAGAAGATCGAGTTGCCGAAGAAGCGCGCCGTCGTGAAGTTCGAGTTCCGGCCGCCGCCGCGGTCGGGCGAACAGGTCGCCGTGCTCGAGGGCGTCACCAAGAGCTACGGCACCCGCGTCGTTCACGACGGCCTGAACCTGATCATTCGCCGCGGCGAGCGATGGTGCGTGATGGGGAAGAACGGCGCCGGCAAATCGACGCTGCTCAAGATGGTCGCTGGACAGGTGCAGCCGGACGCGGGCGGCGTCAAGCTTGGCGCGAGCCTCCACATGGGCTACTTCGCGCAACAGTCGCTCGATCTCCTCGATCCGAACCTCACCATCAAGGAACAGCTCGAGAAGGACTTTCCGAAGGAGTCGATCGGCGCCCTCCGGAACCTTGCCGGCGCCTTTCAATTCTCCGGCGACGACACCGACAAGAAGATCCGCGCGCTCTCAGGCGGTGAGAAGACCCGCCTCGTGCTCGCCCGCATGCTGCTGAACCCGCCGAACTTCCTGGTGCTCGACGAGCCGACCAACCATCTCGACCTCGCGACGAAGGAGATGCTGCTCGATTCGTTGAAGGATTTCGACGGCACGATGCTGTTCGTGTCGCACGATCGCGAATTCCTGCGCGGTCTCAGCAATCGCGTGCTCGAACTGGGAGGGGAGAGCGGCCGCGAGGCGCAGCCGCATGCCTATCCAGGCTCCTACGTGGAGTACGTCGAGCGCACCGGCCACGAAGCGCCGGGTGTCCACGGCTAGATCACGGCGCGCGCTCGGCTGAAGCCTTCGCGCTACAAAAAGGAGATGTTCGGA
>Ga0070665_100005650_pt1 | contig 12858 bp, 13 predicted proteins | sample KBSS13metaG_FD_65862 | JGI IMG/M metagenome (GOLD analysis project Ga0070665, IMG submission 65862) | Switchgrass rhizosphere microbial communities from Kellogg Biological Station, Michigan, USA - KBS S1-3 metaG | ecosystem: Host-associated > Plants > Roots > Rhizosphere > Soil ... | reverse complement strand
CCGGCGTCATATTCTTCATGTGGCAGCGTCTGCGCTTCCAGAATGCGGTCTGGCACGCGTTCGTGGTAACGGCCGCCGGCCTGCATCTGGCGGCAGTGATGGATTGTCTTGTCATCAACCGTCTCTGATATTGCCTGTGGCTGCCAATACCAGCGTCTTTCATTTTGGTCATAATTCCGCTTAGAGTCGTGATCTACCTCACGCTTGGGGAAAGTGAATCGAGGCGCGGATGGCATTCTTCAAAACCACGGGCAGCGACATTGCGGTCGGCACGTCCGGTTACGATCCGCAAAAGCTATCGAGCCCGCAGGTCTTTCTTCTGTCGATGGTGGTGTTCCTGGCAATCGTCGGCTTCATCGCTGCGATCCTCTATCGCCAGATATCGCATGCCTTCGTCACCAATCCTGGCCTCAACGGCCTGATCATTGGCGTGCTGTTCATTGGTATCCTGCTCGCCTTTACGCAAGTGATCCGCCTGTTCCGCGAAGTACGCTGGGTGAATTCGTTCCGGGCCGGCTCGGACGGCACCGATCCAGTGCTGCTGGCGCCGATGAAGGCGCTGTTGTCGCGCTCCTCAACGATGGCGCTGTCGACCAGCTCGATGCGTTCGATGCTGGATTCGATCGCCAACCGTCTCGATGAATCGCGCGACATCACGCGCTACCTCACCGGCCTGCTGGTCTTCCTCGGCCTGCTCGGCACCTTCTGGGGCCTGCTCGCCACGATCAGCTCGATCGGCCAGACCATCCAGGCGCTCGACCCTGGTTCCGGCGATGCTTCGGATGTGCTCGACGCGCTGAAGTCGGGACTTGCGGCGCCGCTCGCCGGCATGGGCACCGCCTTCTCATCATCGCTGTTCGGCCTTGCCGGTTCGCTGGTGGTCGGCTTTCTCGACCTGCAGGCCGGCCGCGCGCAGACGCGCTTCTACACCGAACTGGAGAACTGGTTGTCGACAGTCACCGACCTGTCGTCCGACATCATGGTCGACAACCGCGCGGCGGCAGCGCCGAACGAGGAGTTCGTCGCGCTCACCGAGCGGCTGCGCACGCTGCAGGAAGCCGGCGGCTCCAACCAGCGCGTCGCCACGTCAATGGCCAACCTTGCCGACGGAATTTCCGGGCTGGTCAAGAACATGCGTAGCGAACAGCAGATCATGCGTGACTGGGTCGAAGCGCAGTCCGAAGAGCAGAAGGCTATGCGCGGCACGCTCGACCGCATCGCCGACGCCTTGAAGAAGCGGGAGATGCACTGATGGCTCTCGCCCGCGGCCGCCGCCCCCAACGCACGATCGACTACTGGCCGGGTTTCGTCGACGCGCTGTCGACGCTGCTCCTGTCCATCATGTTCCTGCTGTCGGTGTTTGTGCTGGCGCAGTTCCTGCTGAGCCGCGAAATCTCGGGCAAGGACGAGGTGCTGAACCGCCTCAACTCGCAGATCGACGAGCTGACCCAGCTACTGTCGCTCGAGCAATCGAATTCGCAGGATTCACAGGACCAGCTCGCCAATCTGCAGGCCTCGCTCGAGGCAGCCCAAAGCGAGCGCTCGCGGCTGGAGCAGTTGCTTGCCAAGGGCGCGGGATCGGATGCAGCCGCCACCGCCCGCATCGGTGCGCTCTCCAGCGATCTCGACAATGAGCGCGCAGTCAGCCAGCGCGCCATGTCGCAGGTCGAGCTGCTCAATCAACAGATCGCCGCATTGCGCAAGCAGATCGCCGCGCTGGAAGACGCGCTCGGTGCTTCCGAAACGCGCGATCGCGAATCCAACACCAAGATCGCCGATCTCGGGCGCCGGCTGAACGTGGCGCTGGCGCAACGCGTGCAGGAGCTCAACCGCTACCGCTCGGATTTCTTCGGACGGTTGCGCGAGATCCTGTCCGATCGCGAGAACATCCGCATCGTCGGCGACCGCTTCGTGTTCCAGTCTGAGGTGCTGTTCGCCTCGGGTGCCGACGAGATCAACGAGGCCGGCCAGGTCGAGATGAAGAAGCTCGCCGACGCTATCATCGAGCTGCAGAAAGAGATCCCGCCGGAGATCAACTGGGTGCTGCGCGTCGACGGCCATACCGACAACAAGCCACTGTCCGGCACCGGCCGCTACCGCGACAATTGGGAGTTGTCGTCGGCGCGTTCGACGTCGGTCGTGAAATTCCTGATCGCCAATGGTGTGCCCGCCAACCGGCTGGTCGCGGCAGGCTTCGGCGAGTTCCAGCCGCTCGACGAGGCCGATACCGACGAGGCCCGCGAGAAGAACCGCCGCATCGAGCTCAAGCTGACCGAGCGCTGATCAGGTAGGGCGAAGTAGCGCTGCGACATTTCCGAACGCCGCCATGGCGCGGCTTTCGGCCGCAGGGGCGGTCTGCCCAAACTGTGGCCAATTCAGCCGAATCCGCACCCGACTGTGGCAGTGGGCACGTTGGAAACATTATCTTTTCTTAATTGGCGCCGACTCCCGCACGGACGTAGCGTCGCATTCGTGGCCGGGAACTGCCGGCGGTGGCCATGATCCTCCCCCATGATCGCCTAGTGGGCATCGCGACGCGACGGAACCTGACGGCCTAGAATGAATGAACGGTGACAAGCCGTCGTTCGCAATATCGGGAGACGCAATCATGCGCTCTTATGTACTGACCGCGGCGATCGCCGCTGCTTTGCTCTCGACCTCGCTCACCCTCGGCTACGCCGCCTCGCCGACCAACCCGGCCACCGGCGCCGCGGCAGAGGTCGTTCACGCCAACCAGATGCAGTCCCACAATGTCTACCCGGCCAAGCCTGCTGCGTACCAGGTCATGCGTTCCGGTTCTCGCCTAGCGAGGATCGACAGCGAGCTCAGCGCAGCCAACCGCCGCATCGACGCTGATCGTCACCACGGCCAGCTGACCTCGATGGAGCTGAAGAGGGTTCGCGCCGACGAGCGTGCGATCCGCGCCGCCGCGGCCGAAACGGCTCACAGGAACGGCGGCCGGCTGCCCGAAGCCAAATTCGTTTCGCTGCAGGAGCGTGTCACCGGTCTCAACCGGATGATCCATCATTACGCGAGCAATTCGGCGCGCGCCTGATTCTTTCTCTTTTTCCTTTGACAACCCGTCCGCTGGACCGCCGCGATTTGCGGCGGTCCTGTCCATACTCAGCCCCAGGCTACCAGCACGACCAGCGTCACCATGGCCGGCAGCGCCTGAATGAACAGGATCTTGCGGCTGACGGTCGCGCCGCCGAACAGGCCGGCGACGATCACGCAGATCAGGAAGAATGCCTTAACCTGGAAGCCGGCTCCGCCGAGATAGATGCCCCACAGCAGGCCGGCGGCGAGGAAGCCATTGTATAGCCCCTGATTGGCGGCCAGCGCCTTCGACGCGGTCGCGAATTCCGGCGTCAGGCTGAACGCCTTGCGGCCTGCCGGTGTGTCCCAGGCGACCATTTCGAGATACATGAAATAGAGGTGAAGCGCCGCCACCAGCGCGACCAGGATGTTCGCGATCATTCTTCGTCCTCGACCTCGCACTCTTCTCCCGGCAGTTGATCACCGCACCACGGTCACCGGCAAGTGGCCATGTCGGAGTTCCGGCTTGCCGCGGTGCGCAACTTGCTATCCTCTGCCGCCCGATTTTGGATTCGGAGTAAGACATGTCGTTCGCAAAACTTGATGAACTCGGCCATCGCCTGCAGGCGCTGGAGCATGCGCTGGCGATCCTCGGCGCCGACGAGGCGACGCACATGGCGGTCGGTGGCGGCGAGGCGCGCGCCGAGGCGATGTCGTCGCTGGCCGGCATGTATCATCGCCAGGCGACCGCGCCCGAGATCGGCGACTGGATCGCCGGCGCGGAAAGCGAAACGCTGAACGACGACCAGCAGGCCGCGTTGCGCGAATTCAAGCGGCAATATCTCAACATGACCTGCTTGCCCTCGGAATTCGTCGAGCGGCAGACGCGCGCCCGCATGCGCTCCGAGCAACTGTGGCGCGACCTGCGCGCCAAGAACGACTGGGCCGGCTTTCTGCCGGCGCTCGAAGGCGTCGTCGCGCTGGTGCGTGAGGAGGCGGCGTTGCGTGCCTCCGCGCTCAAGCTCGACCCTTACGATGCGCTGATGGAGCAATATGATCCAGGCAATCGCGTCGCCGACATCGCGCCGGTGTTTGCCGAGTTGAAGAGTTTTCTCCGGGATTTCATTCCCGAAGCGCTTGATGTGCAGGCCGAAAGGCTGGCGGCGCGACCGCTGAAGCCGCTCGCCGGCAGCTATCCGATCGACCGCCAGCGCGAGCTTGGCCTCGCCATGATGGGCGCGGTCGGTTTCGATTTCACCCGCGGCAGCCTGTCGGTCTCGCATCACCCGTTCTGCGGCGGCGTGCCGACCGACGTGCGCATCACGACCCGCTACAAGACATCGGATTTCCTGCCAGCGCTGATGGGCGTCCTGCACGAGACCGGCCACGCGCTCTACGAACAAAACCTGCCGGCGCAGTGGGCGCACTGGCCGCTCGGGCGGGCACGCGGCATGGCGGTACATGAGAGCCAGAGCCTGTTCGTGGAAAAGCAGATCGGCCGCAATCCGGTATTTTGGCGATGGGCGCTGCCGGTCGTCGAAAAGCATCTCGGCGAGGCGTTGCAGCTCGACGACATCCTGGCGCATGTCCACAAGGTCGAGCGCGGCATGATCCGCGTCGATGCCGACGAGGTGACCTATCCGCTGCACGTCATTTTGCGCTTCGAGCTTGAGCAGGATCTCGTTGCCGGGCGGCTCGATGTCGCCGACATCCCGGAAGCCTGGGACGCCAAGATGCGCGACTATCTCGGCCTGTCGACCATCGACACGCCGGGTGACGGACCGATGCAGGACGTGCACTGGCCGGGCGGCATCTTCGGCTATTTCCCGTCCTATACGCTGGGCGCCATGATGGCGGCGCAGCAATGGGCGGCGATCTCAGTGGAATTCCCGGCGGTCGAGGACGAATTCGCCGACGGCAAGTTCGACACGGTCAATGAATGGCGGCGCGCCAAAATCTGGTCGCAGGGCTCGCTCTATTCGACGCCGCAATTGCTTGAGCGCGCCACCGGCGAGCCGCTCAACGCGGACCATTTCACCGCACACCTCAGGAAGCGCTACGGGCGGTGACAACAGTCGGCCACTTTCCGCTTGATCGCCGCACGGCAGCAGTCAAACACTGTCCAATCGATCGAGTGGGATAAGAAAATGGCCGAGCATGCGGATGCGGTAATTGTGGGCGGTGGCCTGGCAGGCCTGGTCGCCGCCGCCGAGCTCGCCGATGCCGGCAAGCGGGTGATCGTCCTCGAGCAGGAGGGCGAGAATTCGCTGGGCGGTCAGGCTTTCTGGTCGCTCGGCGGGCTGTTCTTTGTCGACAGCCCCGAGCAGCGGCGCATGCGCATCCGCGACAGTCATGCGCTCGCATTGCAGGACTGGATGGGCTCGGCGCAGTTCGACGGGCCGCAGGATCACTGGCCGCGCAAGGTTGCGGAAGCATTCGTCGATTTTGCTGCCGGCGAGATGCGACCATGGCTGCATGCGATGGGCATGCGCTGGTTTCCCGTGGTCGGCTGGGCGGAGCGCGGCGGCGGCCAGGCGCACGGTCACGGCAATTCGGTGCCGCGCTTCCATCTGACCTGGGGCACCGGTCCCGGTGTGATCGAGCCGTTCGAGCGGCGTGTACGCGAGCATGCGGCACGCGGGCTGGTCACGCTGAAGTTCCGGCATCGAGCGAGCCGCCTCATCCGCACCAATGGCGCCGTCACCGGCGTCGCCGGCGACGTGCTGGAGCCCTCGACGGTGCAGCGCGGCGCGCAGTCCGGCCGGGATGTCGTCGACGCGTTCGAGTTCCATGCCGGCGCGGTCATCGTCACGTCGGGCGGCATCGGCGGTAATCATGACCTCGTCCGCAAGAGCTGGCCGACCGACCGGCTCGGCCCGGCGCCGAAGAAGATGGTGGCCGGCGTGCCGCACCATGTCGACGGACGTATGATCGCCATCGCACAGGACGCCGGCGCGGCGGTGATCAACGCCGACCGCATGTGGCACTACACGGAGGGCGTGACGAACTGGGCGCCGATCTGGCCGAACCACGGCATCCGCATCTTGCCCGGCCCATCCTCGTTGTGGTTCGACGCAAAAGGCGTACGCCTCGAAGCACCTTGCCTGCCGGGCTTCGATACGCTCGGCACCCTGCGCCGCATCCTGTCGACCGGCTATGAGCACTCCTGGTTCGTGCTGACGCAGGCGATCATCAAGAAGGAATTCGCGCTGTCGGGGTCCGAGCAGAATCCGGACATGACATCGAAGAGCTGGTTGGCAGTTCTGAAAAGCCGCCGCGGCGCCGGTGCGCCGCCGCCGGTCGAAGCGTTCAAGCAAAAGGGTGAGGATTTCATCGTCCGCGACAATCTGCGCGATCTCGTCGCCGCCATGAACGCGCTCGCCGGCGAGCCGCTGCTCGACCATGACCGGCTGCTGCTGCAAATCGCCGCGCGTGACCGCGAGATCGACAATCCCTTCTCCAAGGATGCGCAGGTGACGGCCATCCATGGCGCGCGAAGATATCTCGGCGATCGGCTGGTCCGCACCGCCAGGCCGCACAGAATCCTCGATCCGGCGAACGGGCCGCTGATCGCCGTGCGCCTCAACATCCTGACGCGCAAGACGCTGGGCGGCCTGCACACCAATCTCGACGGGCAAGTGCTGGACGCCGCCGGCGTCGCGATCCCCGGCCTCTATGCGGCCGGCGAAGTCGCCGGCTTCGGCGGCGGCGGCTATCATGGCTACAACGCGCTCGAAGGGACGTTCCTCGGCGGCTGCATTTTCTCGGGACGGAATGCCGGCCGGCACGCGGCGGGAGGCTGACGATCCTATTCGGCCGCACCCCTGAAGGCGCTGGCGCCGGTCTCGAACTGCAGCTTGGCCAGGCGCGCATAGATGCCGTTATGGCGCACCAGGCTTTGGTGCGTGCCCTCCTCGACGATACGGCCCTGATCCATCACGAGGATGCGATCAGCCTTGAGCACCGTCGCCAGGCGGTGGGCGATGACCAGCGTGGTGCGGCCCTGCATCAGGCCTTCCAGTGCGGTCTGCACCAGCGTCTCGCTTTCCGCGTCGAGCGCAGAGGTCGCCTCGTCGAGCAGCAGGATCGGCGCATCGCGCAGGATGGCGCGGGCGATCGCGATGCGCTGGCGCTGGCCGCCCGACAGCATGACCCCGCGCTCGCCGAGCTCGGTGTCGTAGCCCTTGGCCAGCGTGCGGATGAACTCGTCGGCGTGTGCGGCCCTGGCCGCCGCCTCGATCTCGGCATCGGAGGCGCCCGGCCTGCCAAAGCCGATATTGTCGCGCGCGCTCGCCGCAAACACCGTCGCATCCTGCGGCACGATGGCGATGCGCTGGCGCACCTCCTTCGGGTCGGCGTCGCGCAGGTCGACGCCGTCGACCGCGACCTTACCGCTGACCGGGTCATAGAAGCGCAGGATCAGCGAAAAGATCGTGCTCTTGCCGGCACCTGACGGCCCGACGATCGCCACCGTCTCGCCGGGCTTGGTTGCGAAGGAGACGCCATCGAGCGACGGCCGGTCGGGGCGCGCCGGATAGGAAAAGCTGACATCGTCGAACGCGACCGATCCGACCCGTGTCTTCGGCAGGGCTTTTGCGCTGGCGGGCGCGGCGATATCAGGCTTCTCCGCAAGCAGCTCGGCGATGCGCTCCGATGCGCCGGCCGCCTGGCTGAGGTCACCCCACACTTCCGAAAGCGCGCCAAGCGCGCCGGCGGCAATCACCGCATAGATCAGGAACTGGCTGAGCGTGCCAGCCGACATGACGCCGGACAAGACGTCGCGCGAGCCGAACCACAGCACGGCGACGACGGACGCAAAGATCGCGAAGATCGCCACGAAGGTGAGGATCGAGCGCGCCAGAATCGAGGATTTCGCCGCCACGAAGGCGTCCTCAACCGCTTGCGAGAAGCGGCCGGTCACCAGCCGCTCATTGGTGAAGGCCTGCAAGGTGCGCACCGCGCCGATCTGTTCGCTGGCATAGGCGGTCGCGCCGGCCAGCGTGTCCTGGGCGATCCGTGACTTCCTGCGCACCGAGCGGCCGAACGCCACCAACGGCAGCACGATCAGCGGGATCGCCGCGATCACCAGGCTCGACAGCTTTGGGCTGGTCACCACCATCAGCGCGACCGCGCCGAGCCCCATGATCACATTGCGCAGCGCCACCGAAGCGGTAGCGCCGACCGCCGACTTGATCTGCGTGGTGTCGGCGGCGAGCCGCGACACGATCTCGCCGGACTGCGCCGTATCGAAGAAAGCAGGCGACAGCTCCGTTACATGGGTGAACACGGCATTGCGCAAATCGGCGACGACGCGTTCGCCCAGCGTGATGACGTAGTAGTAGCGGCAGGCCGAGGCCAGCGCGAGCACGGCGGCGATCACCACCAGCATGGAGAAGTAATTGGCGATGAAGGTGGGATCGGAATTGGAGAAGCCGTGGTCGATCATGCGGCGCACGGCAAGCGGCAGCGCCAGCGTCATTGCCGCCGCGACGGCCAGGAAGAACAGCGCCGCCGCCACCATGCCGCGGTAGCGCAGCACGTAAGGGATGAGATTGCGCAGCGGCGTCAGTTGGGCGGCGCCTGCTCGCGCTCCGTCCGTTCTCCCCTCGGCCATTCCCTGCCTTTTCCGTTGCTGAGCGAAATGCTCGTCCGCGACTTGTGCTTCAATTGCCGCTGATGTATAGGCTCGCCGACCGTTTTTGAAGCCGTGGCCATCAATAGCTGCGGCTTTGGAGTTTCAAAGTGGGCGCAACGACGCAGGCGCCCTTGGCGGCCAGGCCGCGACAAGCCAGGACAAGACAGATGAAAGCCGATATCCATCCCGATTACCACACCATCAAGGTCGTCATGACCGATGGCACCGAGTACCTGACGCGTTCCACCTACGGCAAGGAAGGCGACACGCTCAACCTCGACATCGATCCGTCGACGCACCCGGCATGGACCGGTGGCCAGCAGACGCTGCTCGATCGCGGCGGCCGCCTGTCGAAGTTCAAGAAGCGCTACGAAGGCCTCGGCATGTAAGCCTTTCGGCATTCCGGCAAACGAACCCCGCTTCAAGCGGGGTTTTTTGTTGGCTTCTTCCTGTCGGAATGGCCGAGGTCGCGCTCGGGATCGATCACGTCGCGCACCAGTTGCTTCAGCTTGGCCGCGTCGGGAAAGCCGCCGTCGCGCTTGCGGTCCCAGATCAGCGCGTCGTTGCAGGCGATGGTGAAGATGCCGCCTGTGCCAGGCACCAGCACGACCTCGCCGAGATCGGTGGCAAAGGTCGACAGCAGTTCCTGCGCCATCCAGCCGGCGCGCAGCAGCCATTGGCACTGCGTGCAGTAGGTGATCGTGACGCGCGGCTTGCCGTCGGGCATCAGGCGGCGCTGAGCCTGGCCAAAGTCTCGTCGTCGACCTCGAAATTGGCATAGACGTTCTGCACATCGTCATCGTCTTCGAGCGTCGCCACCAGCTTCATCAGCGATTGCGCGCGATCCTCGTCGACCGGCACGTTGTTCTTCGGCTTCCAGATGATCTTCACCGACTCGGCCTCGCCCAGCGCCGCCTCGAGCGCCCTCGAAACCTCGCCGACATTTTCGAAGGCGCAGTAGATGGTGTGGCCTTCCTCATCCGACTGGACATCGTCGGCGCCGGCCTCGATCGCTGCTTCCATGACCTTGTCGGCATCGCCGGCGTCCGGCAGGTAGTAAATCTCGCCGACGCGATCCCACATGAACGATACCGAGCCGGTTTCGCCGAGCGCTCCGCCGGCCTTGGTGAAGGCCGCGCGCACGTTCGACGCCGAACGGTTGCGGTTGTCAGTCAGCGCCTCGACGATCAGCGCGACGCCGCCGGGACCATAGCCCTCGTAGCGCACCTCGTCATAGTTTTCCGCGTCGCCGCCGGCCGCCTTGTTGACGGCACGCTGGATATTGTCCTTCGGCATCGACTGCGCCTTGGCCGCATTGATGGCGAGCCGCAGGCGTGGGTTCATGTCGGGATCGGGTGTACCCATTTTCGCCGCGACGGTGATTTCGCGCGCGAGCTTCGAAAACATCTTCGACTTGACCGCGTCCTGGCGGCCCTTGCGGTGCATGATGTTCTTGAACTGTGAATGGCCGGCCATGGCGCCCCTTTGTGGTCAATCCGGATTTGGGAATGGCCGGCCTTATAGTGAAATCGCGGCGCAACGTCCAGAAGCCGGCGTGTGTCCGGCAGCCGAACTGGGCGCCTTAGTGCGCGTCCGGCGAACCCTTTTTCTTCTTGCCGCGGCGCGACAGCATGTTGAGGATCTCGACCAGCGCCGAGAAGCCCATGGCGGCGTAGATGTAGCCCTTGGGCACATGGTAGCCCATGCCGTCAGCGATCAGCGTCATGCCGATCATCAGCAGGAAGCCGAGCGCCAGCATGACGATGGTCGGGTTCCTGGCAATGAAGCGCGACAGTGGCTCGGCGGCGACCAGCATCAGCGACACGGCGGCGATCACCGCGATGTACATAATGGCGATCTCGTCGGTCATGCCGACGGCGGTGATGATGGAATCGATCGAGAAGACGATGTCGAGCAGCAGAATCTGGAAGATCGCCGCACCGATCGACATTTTAACGACGTGGCCGAGCGGGTCGGCTTCGTCCTCATTGTGGTCGACGGTGTGATGGATCTCGCGCGTCGCCTTCCACACCAGGAACAGGCCGCCGGCGATCAGGATGAGGTCGCGCCACGAGAAGCCATGGTTGAGTGCGGAGAACACCGGCTCGGTCAGTTGCACGATGAACGAGACGGTGGCGAGCAGCACCAGCCGCAGGATGAGGGCGGCGCCGATACCCAGCCGGCGCGCCGATCTCTGCTGCTCGGCGGGCAGCTTGTTGGTGAGGATCGAGATGAAGATCAGATTGTCGATGCCGAGCACGACTTCCATGACGACCAGCGTCAATAGCGCGACCCACGCCGTCGGATCGTTCAACCAGCCGAAATGCGGCGCCAGGAATTCGATGATCTGCATGGGCCCCTAGCGCTCGTCGAATGGGATCAGTGAGGTGTTGCAGAGTTAGGCATTGCGTCTTTCGCCGTCAACGTCACGACCAGAAAGCCGGCACGGTTTCTTCAAGGCGCGGCCCAAGTCTAAGCGGCGCGATCCGTTCGGCAAGCCCGGTCCGGTCGGAGATATCCATACCAACGCCGCATATCGTGGCCGGTCCGGCCGCTGCCTCGAAACGTCCCCTCGGCACTTTTGAGAGAAACCGGTTGAGCGGTTCCTCCTTGTCCATGCCCAACGAGGAATCATAGTCGCCGCACATGCCGGCATCGGTCATGTACCCGGTGCCGCCATTGAGGATCTGGTGATCGGCGGTCGGCTGGTGCGTGTGCGTGCCGACGACCAGGCTGGCGCGCCCGTCGACAAAATGCGCAAAACACATTTTCTCCGACGTCGCCTCGGCATGGAAATCGATGATCGCCGCATCGGCCTGCTCGCCCAGCGGGCAGGCGGCAAGCTCGCGCTCGCCGCATTGGAACGGGTCGTCGAGTTCTGGATGCATGAACACGCGGCCCATGATGTTGGAGACGAAAACCCGGGCGCCGTTGCGGGCGAGATAGACGCCCGAGCCCTTGCCGGGCGTGCCCTTGGGGAAATTGGCCGGCCGCAGGAAGCGGTCGGCGCGCGGCGCGAACTCCAGCGCCTCGCGCTGGTCCCAGACGTGGTTGCCGGTGGTGACCACGTCGGCGCCAGCCGTCAGCGTCTCGCGGTAGATATCCTCGGTAATGCCGAAGCCGCCGGCTGCGTTCTCGCCATTGACGATGACGAAGTCGAGCTTGAGGTCGGAAATCAGGCCGGGAAGGCGTTCCCACACCGCGGTGCGGCCGGAACGGCCCACCATGTCGCCCAGGAAAAGAAGTCTCATGACCCCTTCTAAGGGGATGGCCCGAAGCGGCGCAACCCGCTCTCGGTCAGAATTTCGGGAATGATCACGTCGTGCCACTCGTCCGGCACCAGCGGCACTTGCTGGCAATCGAACGCAATGCCGACCAGCCGGGCCGGCCGGCCGGTCTCGACGAGGCGCGCAATGGCCCGGTCATAATGACCGGCGCCATAGCCGATGCGATGGCCGCGCCCATCGAAGGCGGCAAGCGGCACCAGCATCACGGTCGGGTCGAGCACTTCAGCCTCGGCACCGGGGCCGAGTGTGCCAAAACCCATATCGACGAGCGGCGCGTCGCGCACCAGTTCACGGAACACGATCGTCGTCTTGTCGAGGATCGCGGGCAGGCAAAGGCGCGCACCTTGCTCGCGCAGCGCAAACATCAGTGGCCGCACATCGATCTCCGAGCGGATCGGCCAGAAGCCGGAGACGATTGCGCCGGGGGCGATCGCCAGCGATCCCGCGGCCTCGGCGATGCCGAGCGAAGCCTCGATGCGCCAGCGCGGGTCGAGGCTGTCGCGGCGGGCGAGCGCCTCGAGGCGCAGCTGTTTCTTGGTCACTCTGTCGGGGGTCATCGGCCAGCAGTCTCTATGCGGTCGATACAGGGCAGATCATGCTGGCGCCTCATCTCGAACGACAGCGCCAAGTGTTCTGGCGACGTCCACAAGCGCCGCAGCATTTTCGATCCGTGGCTCGATATGGATATTGAAGTCGAGTTCTACCGAAATATCCGGAAGGCGGACACGTGTATCCGCGCGATCGGGCAATAGGACGAAACCGAGATCGCCACAAAAGCCCACCCGCGGATCAATGGACCGCCATCTATCCAGCAACAGATCCATTCCGGCAGACATCATTCTCGCGATTGATTCGGTTACCGCGCTCGGCCTATCCGTTTGGTAGTGATAGTTGGCGGGA
>Ga0070665_100005649_pt1 | contig 12860 bp, 6 predicted proteins | sample KBSS13metaG_FD_65862 | JGI IMG/M metagenome (GOLD analysis project Ga0070665, IMG submission 65862) | Switchgrass rhizosphere microbial communities from Kellogg Biological Station, Michigan, USA - KBS S1-3 metaG | ecosystem: Host-associated > Plants > Roots > Rhizosphere > Soil ... | reverse complement strand
GCCGTCAGCGGCAGGTCGGGCAGCGGATCGCCCACGCCGGGAAAAGTGCTCATGCCTTCAAATCTCCAATGCTTGCCCGAAAACCTGGGCCCAGGCATCGGCAATGCGGTGTCTTGCCCGGGCGACCGCGTCAAGCAGGCTTTCCCAGCTTTCCTGGCCGCAGGCGCGGGAGACGATGGCACGGCTGGCCGGCGGCGGAAACATGCCATCAGGGGCAACCAGGCGCACGACCACCAGGAGGCCAGCGAGCAGATCATGGGCCGCGCGCAAGCCCTGCGGCAGCAGCCCGGCGCTTTCGAGTGCGGAAACCGCCGCGCCAAGATCAGGCTCGAGCGCCACATGATCGCGCAATTGCAGGTAGTGGGCGAGGAATTCGAGATCGACCAGCCCACCGCGCGCCAGCTTGACATCGAGCGGGCCCTTGGCCGGCTTGTGCCGCGCCATTTCCGCGCGCATCGCCAGCACATCGGTGCGGAGCGTTGCGGCATCGCGGGGGCGGTGCAGCACGCGGGCCACGATCTGCGCCAGCGTGGCGCGATCCTGTGCGGTGCCAAACAGCGGCCGGGCGCGGCACAGCGCCATGTGCTCCCACGTCCAGGCGTCCTCGCGCTGATAGCGTTCGAAGCTGTCGAGGCTGACGGCAATCGGCCCCTGCGCGCCCGAGGGACGCAGGCGCGTGTCGACCTCATAGAGCGCGCCGGCCGGTGTGGGGACGGATAGCGCGGCGATCATCCGCTGCGCCAGGCGATTGAAATAGAGCGTGCCGCCGATCGGCCGGCCCCCATCGGATTCGCGCGAATAGGCATCGTCCGGTCCGCCGAACAGGAACACGAGATCGAGATCCGACGCATGGGTCAGTGCCCCGCCACCCAGCCGGCCAAGACCGAGCACGACCATCCGCGCATCGGGAACATGGCCATGGACGCGGGCAAATTCCGTCTCGGCCGCGCTACCCAGAACGGCCAGCGCCGCTTCGGCCACGCGGCTGAGCGCGCCGGCAACGGCCAGCGGCGGGTGCAGCCCTTCGACCAGTTGCACGCCCAGGGCAAAGCGCAGTTCGCCCACCTTGCGCCGCACCGCATCGAGCAGGCGCTGGTAATCGTCGCCCACTTCGCCGCGCGCCAGATCGGCCACGATATCGTCCACGCTACCGGGCAGGGCGAATGCGGAATGGTCGATCAGCGTATCGAACAGATCGGCGCGGCGTGCCAGGTCCTCGGCCAGTACGGGCGCATGAGCCAAAACGCGCATGACCACGGCCAGAAGGCCGGGCCGGGCCTCCAGCAGGCGGAACACGTTGATCGCCGATGGCAGGGCCGCGAGCAACCTTTCCCACCGCACCAGCGCCTGGTCGGGATCGGGCGCCTGGGCCAGGGCCTGCAGCAGTTGCGGGCGCACGCGGGCAAAGGCGGCGCGCGCCTCGTCGCTGCGAAGACAGCGGAACGCGCCGCTGTCCCAGGCTTCCACCCGGCCGGCGAGCGCCTCCGCATCGGCAAAGCCCAGTTCGGCCAGGTCTTGCGCCAGGCTGCGATTGTCCACCACCACGGCGCCGGTGGGCGAAATGATCGCGAGCAGGGCATCGAATCGCTGCGCCACGCCTTGCGAAATCGCCTGGACTTCATCGATCAGCGCGGCGCCATCGGCATGGCCAGACAGTTGCGCCACGCTGTCGAGCGCGGGCTGGCCTTGCGGCAGGGCGTGAGTCTGCTGATCTGCCACCATCTGCAGGCGGTGTTCCAGCACGCGCAGCCGGTCATAGCTTTCGCCCATGATCACGGCATCGCCATCGGTGATGATCCCCGCCTCTGCCAGGGCATCGAGCGCCGGGCGCGTGCCGCGCAGGCGCAGCGCCGGGTTGCGCCCGCCGTGGATCAGCTGGTGCGTCTGGGCGAAGAATTCCACCTCGCGAATGCCGCCGCGCCCGCGCTTCAGGTCGTAACCCGGCCCCACCTTTTGCCCGGCGGCATAGTGATCGCGGATGCGCGCCGTCAGCCGGCCGATCTCGGCAATGGCGCCGAAATCCAGGCTGCGCCGCCACACGAAGGGGCGGATCGTGTCGAGGAAGGCTTGCCCGCGCGGCACATCGCCCGCCGCAGCGCGCGCACGGATATAGGCGGCGCGTTCCCAGGCGAGCGCGCTCGATTCGTAGTGCGTGATCGCGCCTTCGAACGGGATGGCGAGCGGGCTGACTTCCGAGGCCGGACGCAGGCGCAAGTCGATGCGGAAGACATAGCCTTCGTCGGTGATGGTCGAGAGCAGCTCGACCACGCCGCGCGCCACGCGCTGCGCCGCTTCGCCCGGCTCGTCGCGCGCACGGCGGGGCAGGACATCGGGATCGTAGAGCAGGATGGGATCGATATCGGACGAATAGTTGAGTTCCTGCGCGCCATGCTTGCCCAGGCCAATGGCGGAAAATCCGATCGACGGCGCATCGGGCACGCGGCGGGCAATGGCGGCGGCAATCGCTGCATCGAGCGCGCGATCGGCAAAGGCGGAAAGCTCCTGCACCACGCGCGAGAGCGGCAGCGCGCCGGCGATATCTCCGATCGCCAGCGCCAGCGCCAGCGCCATCCTTTCACGGCGCAGGGCCACCCCCGCGTCTGGCAGGCCCTGCCCCGCCTGACGCGCGTGGACCAGCGCCTCCTCGATACGGCCTTGCCCAAGCAATTCAGTCAGATCGCCCTGCCGATCGAGCGCGCGGGACAGGAATGTGGTGTGCTGCCGGGCGCGGGCCAGGGCTTCATCCCAATCGATTTCTGCGGGCACGAAAGCGTCCTGTCTTGCTGCCGGGCCGGCCGTCTTGCCCCAGCCGGCCGCCTCTGCCAAGGTTCGCTGCATGAGACGCGCCTTCCCCCCGCCCGGCGCGACACGATCCCATTGCAAGGAATTGATCATGTCCGTTTCATTTGGCCGCCGCGTGGCCATTGCCCTGCTGGCCGGCGCCCTGGCCGTTCCGGCCTTTGCCGCCCCTGCCCCCAAGGTTCCGGCCGTGCCGGTGCCGCTGATGCGCGAGACGATCAAGACGCTGGCGGCCGACGAACTGGAGGGCCGCGCCCCCAGCGGCCCCAAGGAGCAGGCAACGCTGGACGCCATCATCACCCGGTTCAAGGCCGCCGGCCTCAAGCCCGGCAATGCCGGCCAGTGGCTGCAACCCGTGCCGATGGTGACGATCGCGGCCAAGAACATCAGCCCGCTGACCGTGGGCAGCCTGTCGTTCAAGCCGGGCGCCGATTTCGTGGTGGGTTCCTATCGCGAAGCCAATCACACGCAGATCGACGCCAGCGAACTGGTCTTCGTCGGCTATGGCATCACCGCGCCCGAGTTGGGCTGGGACGATTATGCTGGCGTGGACATGAAGGGCAAGATCGCGGTGATCCTGGTCAACGACCCGGACTATGAAAACGCCGACGAGCAGGGCCTGTTCAAGGGCCGCCGGATGACCTGGTACGGCCGCTGGCCCTACAAATATGCCGAAGCCGCGCGCCATGGCGCCAAGGCGGCGCTGATCGTGCACGACACGTTCCCGGCCGCCTATGGCTGGAACGTGCTGGAATCGAGCGGCGGCACCGGCAATTTCGTGGCCAGCGCCAACAAGGGGATGGACCAGACCGAGGCCAACGGCTGGATCCGCCGCCCGGTGGCAGAGGCGATCTTCCAGGCCGCCGGCAAGGACTTTGCCGCGCTCTCGGCCGACGCCAAGCAGAAGGGCTTCCACGCCGTGCCGCTCGGCACCACCGCCAGCCTGTCGTTCGACAATACCGTCACGCACAGCACCTCGCACAACGTGATCGGGGTGATCCCCGGCAAGGCCCGCGCCAATGAGTACGTGCTCTATTCGGGCCACTGGGACCATCTCGGGCACTGCAAGGCCGATGCGCGAGGCGACGATATCTGCAACGGCGCGATCGACAATGCCAGCGGCGTGGGCGCGCTGGTGGCGCTGGCCGACATGAACCGCCGCGCCGGCCCCACCCCGCGCACGCAAGTGTTCGCGGCTTGGACGCTGGAGGAATCGGGGCTGCTCGGTTCGGAATACTATGCCCAGCATCCGGTCTATCCGCTGGCCCGCACGGTGGGCGGCGTGAACATGGACGCGCTCTCGCTGATCGGCCCCACGCGCGACGTGCAGGTGACCGGCGGTGACAAGTCTGATCTCACCGCGATCCTGCGCAAGGTGGAAGGCCAGATGCACCTGACCGAAACGCCCGAGGATCACCCCGAACGCGGGCACTATTACCGGTCTGACCATTTCAGCCTGGCCAAGCGCGGCGTGCCGATGTTTGCCGTGGGCCGAGGCACCGACCTGGTGAACGGCGGCACCAAGGCGGGCGAAGCGGCGACCGAGGACTATGTCGAGCATCGCTATCACCAGCCATCTGACGAATATTCCGACAGCTGGGACATGACCGGCATGGCGCAGGAAGTGGAACTCTATTACCGGCTCGGCCGCGAACTGGCAGTAGGCACGACCTGGCCCAACTGGCACCAGGGCGATGAATTCCGCAGCATCCGCGATGCCAGCCGCGCGACCGTAACCCAGGCCAAGTAAGCACAGACGATGACCGAACAGACTTTCACGGGCGGCCTGATGCCGCCCGAATTTGCCCCGCAGGATTGGCTGTGGGTGGGATTTCCCCATCTGGCCGAGGAATGGTCGGGCGTGATCGACCGCGCGCAGGAACAGATCGCCGCGTTTGCCAGCGCCGTGGCCGACAGCGGTCAGCAAGTGCGCCTTATCGTGCGCGACGCGGCCAACCGCATGCGGGCCGAGCGGCTGGCGAGCGCGTCCGTCACCATCGAGGAGCGCGTCTATGGCGACGTGTGGCTGCGCGACACCGGGCCGCTCGTCGTATCGGATGGCGCGGGGCATCGCCGGGCGCAACTGTTCGGCTTCAACGGCTGGGGCGGCAAATACCTGATGCCCGGCGACCAGGAGATCGGCGCCGATCTGGCCAAGAGCGCGGGGCTGGCCGCCAGCAAGGCGGACTGGGTTCTGGAAGGTGGCGCGCTCGATGGCGATGGCACCGGCCTTGTCGCCACGACCGAGCAATGCCTGCTCAACCCCAACCGCAACCCGCACCTGTCGCGCGCCGACCTGGAAATGCGCCTGAAGCGCGACCTGGGCTATGATCGCGTGCTGTGGCTGGGCGACGGACTGATCAACGACCACACCGACGGCCACGTGGACAACCTCGCCCGCTTCGTTGCCGCCAACCGCCTGGCCCTCCCCCGCGCCACCGGGCCGGATGATCCCAACGCCGCCATCTATGCCAACGCCGCCGCCCGCGCGCGCGATTTCGGCGTGGACTTGGTGGAAGTCCCCTCCCCTGGCCGCATCGAATGGGGCGGCACGGTCCAGCCGGCGAGCTATATGAATTTCGTCATCACCACCAACCTCGTGGTCGTGCCGATCTTCGGCTCGGTGCATGACCAAGCCGGCGTCGAAGCCATCGGCGCGCTGTTTCCGGGGCGTGCGACGGTGGGTGTGATGGGCGATGCTGTGCTAGTAGGCGGCGGGGGGTTTCATTGCGCGAGCCAGCAGATGCCGGTGGGGTGAGGGTTTGAGCGACCGGGGCATTTTGGGCTCTGCGGTTGAAACGGCGGGTGTTAAGGACGACCCAATATGCTTCCTGCGGAAAGCTACCGTTCATTCACCTTGCACGCCAATAGATCGTGAGTGACTAGGGGCGGGGAAAGTCCCGACAAGCAACTTTCGGCAGTAGCACTGGAAAAGCCTACTTGATCGGCGTAAGATATCCCTGTCCCAGTCGCCTCGCCGTTAGCCGTGCATCCGACTGATGATCTGACCGCATGAGAGGCTGGATGGATACGGCTCGCGTAGAAATTATGTACCGCCCCCTGCGAATCGGATGGTTATTGCGATCGGATGATTTTGAAGGATTCCGGAAGGTAGCCCGGCTTTCTCTTACGATTGCCGGGGGTAGGTATAATCCAATCGTTCTCGTCGATGGCGACATTGCTGATCAGCTTGCCGGCCTGTTTCGCGTAGACATGTTTATACCGGTTAGCACTGGAGAAATCGTCGACACGTTCGTCGCGCGATACGCGCATCTGATCCAACCGTATTTCGGTGAACCTAACCTGCATTTTCCCCGGACAAACGGCGCGCCCGGCGTTCATGTCTTGGATATCACCAATCTCCTCACTCATGGCCGGCGCGATGATGAGTGGCAATTGATCCTAAAATTCGGTCTGCGGCGTTTTATGTGGCGGGAGGACGATCCGCTCGCGGATGTGCTGCTGATGGAGCATGGACAGTTCCCGTCACGGGACGAGGTTCACTTCAACTATGGCGAGCTGCTGAAAAATGCCGCAGAGCCTGAAGGCATCACAGAGGTCGAAATTGCGCGCGATCAGGCCCTGCCGATCGAAGTGGCAACCCATCCGAGCCTATCGGTAATGGGACGCTTCGCAACATCGCCCTATACGAGAGACCTGAGCAGAGGCTGGAATTTTCCTGGCTTCTACATTGGCCGAGCTGAAGAACTTACTGATCTGATCGATTTTTGGAACTTAAGGGCCGCGAATATTGCTCTTCGGTTTATCGATGATCGACACATGGATCGGTACGCATTGTCTCTTCCTGCCATGCGTGAGCGGATGGCAGCCATGGTTGCCCATCTCGATGATCATCGTCGGCGCATAGCGTTGTGGTCTCGCGAGGAACTTGACCAAGACCTAATAGCGACCCTTGTCGGTCCGGGCCAGCAGGCGACGATATGCAGGTGCGACCGTTTCATTTGGAACGGCATGAACGTGAAGGCCCCCCGAATGATCCTGGGGACTTCCGATGCACTCGGTGTCGTCGTCGAGAAATGGGGCAAGCCAACGGTTTCTTTCTCACTTGCCGACAAACCCTTCAGCAGCAATTCCGAATTTTTCCAGCAGGATTTGGTGGCTTCGATCTCGATGTTCAGTGGTCGACCGCAGGAAGACGCAACATTCGCCCTTCCGTACATTCCAGAACTCAACGAAACCTTTGCGCGCGACATGGGGCAGCAATATTCCCATTTACGGGTGGAGCATGACCGGCTTGGTATCGTCATAGATGCCCATGACGCCAGCGTATCGATTTCGGCTATGCAGACGGCATCGCTTATTGAGGCCATTTTCAAGCAGATCGGACTAAAAGCGAAAATAAGCAATGCCGGGGCAATAGCTCGGCAGGTGATCGCGCAGATGGGCGGGATCGATGGCGTGCGCGCCTTCAAGATTCCTGGCGTTCGTAGACTTATCAGAAGCACTGGACTCAACGATAGCATCAGCAAGAACACGGCTTATTCTATGATCGGCGGCAAAGATCCCGACAATCCGGATGCCAGTTTCGCTGACTATCACGATCTGTTCATCGAACCTCGCCCGTTTGAAACGAAGCTGACGGCACCCCTTGTCTTTTCGCATCTCGTCGAGAAGCGCATATTCCGTGTCGGCGCCGACCTGTTGTGTCCTACCTGCAATCTCAAAAGCTGGATGTCGATCGACGAGCTCGCCCAACGCGTCGACTGCGCTTATTGCGGCGCTACGATCGACACACCTAAGCAGCTTCTCGAACGAGAGCTAACGTATCGCCGGTCGGGCCTGCTTGGTATTGAACGCAATCTCCAAGGAGCCATCCCAGTTGCGCTAGTCCTGCAACAACTTGCCCTCAATGCCTTCCGCGGCGCGATGTCATCGGCGATTTATTCTCCCTCGCTCGATATCGAGGCTCTTGATGGCAGTTGGCAGGCCCCAAGGGAACTGGATTTCTTCATAATGGAGTTTGGTCGCTACGCCCAAGGTGACCGCATTCGCGTGGCATTTGGCGAAGCCAAAGATCGCGTCAAACCGTTCGACGCGAACGATGTTGCTACCATGCGAACGGTGGCAGCTGCCTTCCCTGCAGATAGATTTGACGTTTACATCATCTTCGCAAAGCTTAGTGCCTTCTCGGACGAGGAAATTGGATTGGCCGGCGATCTCGCGCAGACGCACAACGTCATTTTACTTTCACACAATGAACTTGAGCCGCTCTACGCCTACGATCGCGCGACCGGAGAATTAAGTCGTCATCAACACGATCTTGATGGCCTCGTACAGGGCACAGCCATGCAGCATCCGACGCTGAAGCGGAGACATCCAGTGTAATGAGGAGCAGACTTAGATCGATCGTTGCTTTTAAGGCGAATCCCAAAGCCAAAATTTAATTACACGCTGACTTTACACGCAACCCACCCCACACCACCTCAACTCTCCAGCTCAACATCCCAATAAAGCCAGTCCCGCCAGCTCTCATGCAGGTGCCCCGGCGGGAACGCGCGGCCTTTTTCCTGCAATTGCCAGGTGGTGGGGCGGATGGGTTCTTCCATCAGGCGCATGTGGGCCTGGGCGGGGGTGCGGCCGCCCTTGGCCATGTTGCAGGGGGCGCAGGCGGTCGTCACGTTTTCCCAGGTGGTGCGGCCGCCCAGGCGGCGCGGGACGACGTGGTCGAAGGTCAGGTGCTCGCTGCTGCCGCAATATTGGCACACGAAGCGGTCGCGCAGGAACAGGTTGAAGCGGGTGAAGGCGGGAAACTCGCTGGGCTTCACATATTGACGCAGCGCGATCACCGAGGGGATCTTCATGTCCAGCGAGGGGCTGTGCACCGCGCGGTCATACGTGGCGATGATGTCTACCCGTTCGAGGAACACCGCTTTGATCGCGGTTTGCCAGGGCCACAGGCTGAGCGGGTAATAGCTGAGCGGGGTGTAGTCCGCATTGAGGACCAGCGCCGGGCAATTGTCGAGATGGCGGTTGGAACCGAGCAAACGCGGTGTCGCGGCGCTATCGCCGCTATGGGGCCTGGCCGCAGCCGCCCGCTCGATCAGCGCCTGGTGAAGCATGCTCCGCTCGCGCTCCTGTGCCAAATCGGCTTCCGCCTCGCTCGGGGCGAGGCATGAAGGACAGGCATGACCGCTTCATGACGCATGAGCATAACGAACACTTTTGCGCCGGTTCGGTCAAGCCCCGACTGCCCCGCCAAAAGGGCAGCCGGGCTTTATCCACAGCTTGCCGTCAGCGCGCGAAAGCCTGGACGAGATCATAGAGATAGGCGCGCCCGGTCAGCAGCGAGCGCACCTCGATCCGCTCGTTGAGGCCATGCACGCCATTGCCATCCGGGTTGCCCCACGGCCCCGGCACGCCATAGGTGGGGATGCCGACCGCTTCGAGGAAAATGCCATCGGTGGCCCCGGTGGACATATCGGGCACCACCGGCACGCCGGGGAAATAGCGGGCGGACAGCTTTTCCATCGGGCCGATGATGGCCGGATCGAGCGCGGGCGCCTTGACCAGCGGGCGCTGCGGCGGGACCATGGTGACGGCAACGCCCGGATCGGCTGCGATCTTTTGCAGCGCGGCCTGGATTTCCTCTGGCGAATGGCCGGGGAAGATGCGGCAATTGACATTGGCCCCGGCGCGCTGCGGCAGCGCGTTGTTGGCATGTCCGCCATCGAGCAGCGTGGCAACGCACGTGGTGCGCAGCTTGGAATGATAGGTGCGATCGGTGTTGACCAGCTTTTCGGCCTCCACAAAGGCCGGGCTGCCGATCGGATTGGCGGCGAGCGCCTGCATCGCCTTGCCCATGGCATCGCCGCGCGCGGCGCCGGCCTTGGCGAAGAAGGCGCGCGTGGTGGCGCTCATTTCCGCCGGAAACTCGTGATCGCGCAGGCGGGCGAGTGCATCGGCCAATTCATAGATCGCATTGTCGCGCACGGGAATCGAACTGTGGCCGCCAGGGTTGCGGGTTTCCAGGCGGTAGTTCTGCACCGCCTTCTCGCCCACCTGGATCGACTGGTTGACGAGCTTGCCGCCTTCGGACAGGCCCTTGCCGTCGGTGTCGCCGCCGCCGCCTTCGTTGAGGGCAAATTCGGCATCGATCAGATCGCGCTTGTTCTGGGCAAGCCACTGGGCGCCGTTGAAGGCCCAGGTGGTTTCCTCGCCGCAAGTCAGCGCCAGCTTGACCGTGCGCTTCAGGGGCTTGGCCGCTTTCAGGCGCACCATGGTATCGACCCAGATCGCCGCCATCGATTTGTCGTCGGCCGTGCCGCGGCCATAGAAATAACCGCCTTCCTCGATCAGGGTGAAGGGATCGCGCTCCCAATCGGCGCGCTTGGCTTCCACCACGTCAAGATGCGCGAGCAACAGGATGGGCTTGGCCGTCTTGGACGCGCCCGGCAGCACGGCCACCACGCCGCCCTCCTTGGGATGGTCGGGCACCGAAAACAGCGTGATCTGGCTGTCGGCATAGCCCGCCGCCTTGAGATGCGCGGCCATGCGCTCGGCCGCCAGGGTGCACGAACCCGTGCTGACCGTGGTGTTGGTTTCTACCAGCTCCTTGTAGATCGCGCGGAACTGCGCCTCTCCGGGCTCGGGCGCGGCGTGTGCCGGGTTGGCAGCGGCCATGGCCAGCGCGGCTGCGCCGATGAAGGTGTGCTTGACCAAAGGATTGCCCCCTTTTTCCATTGCGATGGCATGCACCATGCCCCATGCATCGGCCCGTGCAAGCCGCATGGCGCACGCCGCTGCGCTGCTTGTGCAAAACATGGCCAATTCGCTTGGGTTTTGTGGGCAAAGTGCCTATGTGCAAGGCTATGGCCAGCACCAACGAAAACGTTCCGAACACCAATTCCTATGGCGCCGACTCGATCAAGGTCCTCAAGGGACTGGACGCGGTGCGCAAGCGTCCCGGCATGTACATCGGCGATACCGACGATGGCTCGGGCCTGCATCACATGGTCTTCGAAGTATCGGACAACGCCATCGACGAGGCGCTGGCCGGGCATTGCGACCTGGTGCTGATCGAGCTGAACCCCGATGGTTCGGTTTCGGTGGAAGACAACGGGCGCGGCATCCCGACCGATATCCATTCCGAAGAAGGCGTTTCGGCCGCCGAAGTGATCATGACCCAGCTGCACGCCGGCGGGAAGTTCGAGAACACGTCGGAAGACAATGCCTACAAGGTTTCGGGCGGCCTGCACGGCGTGGGCGTTTCGGTGGTCAATGCGCTGTCGGAATGGCTGGAACTGACGATCTGGCGCGACGGCAAGGAGCACTGGATGCGCTTTGCCCATGGCGATGCCGTGGCGCCGCTGAAAGTGGCGGGCGATGCGCCGCTCAACGCCGAGGGCAAGCCCAAGAAGGGCACCCGCGTGACCTTCTTTGCCAGCCACGACACGTTCAAGAACGTGACCGAGTTCGATTTCGACAAGCTGGAACACCGCTATCGCGAACTCGCCTTCCTCAATTCGGGCGTGCGCATCCTGCTGCGCGACAAGCGCCATGAAGAGGTGAAGGAACACGACCTGTTCTACGAAGGCGGCATCGCGGCTTTCGTGAAGTACCTCGATCGCAACAAGCAGGCGCTGATCCCCGAACCCATCGCCATTTCGGCCATGCGCGACGGCATCGGCATCGACGTGTCGCTGGAATGGAACGACAGCTATTACGAAAACGTGCTGTGTTTCACCAACAACATCCCGCAGCGCGATGGCGGCACGCACCTGGCTGCGTTCCGCGCCGCGCTGACGCGCACGCTCAACGGCTATGCCGATCGATCGGGCCTGCTGAAGAAGGAAAAGGTCTCGCTTTCGGGCGACGACATGCGCGAAGGTCTGACCGCGATCGTCTCGGTCAAGCTGCCCGACCCCAAGTTTTCCAGCCAGACCAAGGACAAGCTGGTCTCCTCCGAAGTGCGCCAGCCGCTTGAAAGCCTGATGGCCGACAAGATGAGCGAATGGCTGGAGGAAAATCCAGCCCACGCCAAGTCGGTGATCCTCAAGGTGATCGACGCCGCAGCCGCGCGCGAGGCAGCGCGCAAGGCGCGCGAGCTGACCCGCCGCAAGGGCGCGATGGACATTGCCAGCCTGCCCGGCAAGCTGGCCGACTGCCAGGAGCGCGACGCCAGCAAGTGCGAACTGTTCCTGGTCGAAGGGGACTCGGCCGGCGGCAGCGCCAAGCAGGGCCGCGACCGCAAGTTCCAGGCCATCCTGCCCTTGCGGGGCAAGATCCTCAACGTGGAACGCGCGCGGTTCGACCGCATCATTTCCTCGCGCGAAGTGGGCACGCTGATCCAGGCGATGGGCACGGGCATCCGCGACGAGTTCAACCTCGAAAAGCTGCGCTACCACAAGATCGTGATCATGACCGACGCCGACGTCGACGGCGCGCATATCCGCACCTTGCTGCTGACGTTCTTCCACCGCCAGGTGCCCGAGATCATCCGCGCCGGGCATTTGTTCATTGCCCAGCCGCCGCTCTACAAGGTCGCCAAGGGGCGCAGCGAGGTTTACCTCAAGGACAATGCCGCGCTCGATCGCTATCTGGTCGAAGCCGGCACCGCGGGCCGCATCCTGGAAACGCCGGGCGGCGCGCGCGGCGGGCAGGAACTGGCAGAACTGGTCGACCATGCCCTGCGCCTGCGCAACCTGATGTCGTTCGTGCCGCGCCGCTACAATGCCGATATCGTGGAAGCGCTGGCGCTGGCCGGTGCGCTCGATCCCGATCTTTCGGATGAAGCCCGCGCCACGGCACTCGCCCGCGCGGCTGACCTGCTGGACCGTGGCGATCCCGAGGCGCATTGGACGGCCAAGATGAGCGAGGACGGCGGCTATCACGTGCAGCGCACCTGGCGCGGCGTGACCGATCACCACATGATCGAGGCCGGCTTCCTCACCAGCGCCGAAGCACGCAAGCTGGCGCGGCTGACGGCCGAGCAGGCCCACGTCTATTCCGGCGTGGCCCGCCTGGTGCGCGCCAGTGCCGCGCCGACCGAGGCGGAAAACGCGCCTGTCGATGGCGAGGAAGCCGCCGCCCCGGCCCGCGCC
>Ga0070665_100005646_pt1 | contig 12862 bp, 9 predicted proteins | sample KBSS13metaG_FD_65862 | JGI IMG/M metagenome (GOLD analysis project Ga0070665, IMG submission 65862) | Switchgrass rhizosphere microbial communities from Kellogg Biological Station, Michigan, USA - KBS S1-3 metaG | ecosystem: Host-associated > Plants > Roots > Rhizosphere > Soil ... | reverse complement strand
TTGGCCGGTGTCCACTTCTGGTCGTTCGATCGTGACAACGATTGTGCTCCGGGGTCGGCTTCGCCCATCTGCAACAGCTATGGGCAGGCGGGTCGTCTCGGGTTCACGACCGCCTTCCTGTCGGCTCTGGGGCTGTAAGGCTCCAAGGATCGAAGCTGACAAACCCGCCGGTGACTTCGGTCACCGGCGGTTCTTTTGGGGCGGGGTCAGTGGCTGCCGTGGCTCTTCAACCAGGCGAAAGTACCGATGCCGGCGAACGTCATGAGGATGGAGCCCAGCAGGTGAGTCGCCGCGGCGCCGAGGGCCCATAGCACCCGGCCTTGCTGGATGAGCGCCGTGATCTCGGCGGAGAACGTCGAGAAGGTCGTGAGGCCACCGCAGAAGCCGGTAATGACGAGCAGGCGCCACTCGGGTGGGAGCGCGCTGTAGGTCGCGAAGAAGGCGACCGCGAGGCCGATGATGTACCCGCCGACGAGGTTCGCGGTCAGCGTGCCGGGGGGCATGGTGGGGAAGTGGGCATTGAGCGTCATCCCCAGCCACCAGCGCAACAGGGAACCCAAGCTGCCGCCCAGCGAGATCGCCACGATCGATTTCCACATTGAATCTGTCCTCAGGGAGCAGGGAGCCTGACTGACCAATGATCGCCTACTGCGGCCGCCCCTCAGCGGCATCTTTCGGCGATCGTTTCCCTTACATAGTGCCCCGGGCTGCGCCCGGGGAAACGATCGCCCCTGGTCTTCATCAGACTTGGCTGCTCGCTGAGGGTCGCCCTCGCTACGGCGCTCATTGGTCAGTCAGGCTCCTAGGTTTCACCCCTTCGGACAGGCTGGCCCATGGGGTCCGCCCGGGCTTGGGCATGGCTACGCCTTTCCGCGCGGGCTAAGCGTAGGCATCATCAGCCGCTGTCGTCGCGGCGGTTCGAGGAGGAATGCCATCTCCTTTTCGAGCGCCGCCAAGTCTAAGGGGGGTATTGATTGCACGCAATGACAGACAGGACTTTCGGCTGGCCTCTGGGTCGGCCGGGCCAAGGAGGGGCGGCGCGTGGGGCGAGCCTCTTCGCACTGACTCTGGTGACACTGACAGCCATGACCGCATGCAGCCGGGGATCTCAACAATCCGCGTCGCAACAGGCGCAGGCCGCGCACCAGGAGACGGACGCGCGGTTGCGCGCGATCTATACCACCGAGTGGAAGTGGCGCGAGGACCAGTTTGCGGATGACGAGGACGCGCAGAAGCCGATCGCGGACCACCTGCCGAAAGTGGATCCGGCCTCGCAGGAGGCGCGGCTGCATTACTGGGAGGACGTACTGCGCAAGTTGGATGCGGTTCCCCGCGCCGACCTGTCGCCGCGCGAGCAACTCAACTATGCGGTTTATTACCCGCAGATCCAGGTGTTGATCGCCAACCAGAAGTTCCGCGACTTCGAGATGCCGGCCAACTCGGACACGACGTTCTGGACCGATATCGGCTACACCGCGCGTCGGACCTTCCGCACGGTGCAGGACTATCGCAACTGGATCGCGCAGATGCGCGACCTCCCGCGTTATTTTCACGAGCAGATGGACGAGATGCGTGCCGGCCTGAAGAGGGGCTTCACGCCTCCGCGGGTGACGATGGAGGGACGCGATGCTTCCATCACGGCTGTCACGGACGCGACCCCCGAAGAGAGCTTGTTCTACACACCGTTCAAGGACATGCCTGGCGTTTTGCCGGAGCAGCAGGGCGCGTTGCGCGCCGAGGCTGTCGGCGTGATCCGAGATACGGTGCAGCCTGCGTATGTCGAGCTTTTGAAGTTCATGCGTACCGAGTATGTGCCGGGCTTGCGGACGACTCTCGCCGCGCAGGATTTGCCGGACGGCAAGGCGTTCTACCGCGCGAAGATCCACGAGTTCACGACGCTCGACATGGAGCCCGAGGCGATTCATGCGCTCGGGGTCGCAGAGGTAGCGCGGTTGCATGACGAGATGCTCGCGGTGATGAAGGAGACGGGCTTCAAGGGCGACTTTCCGGCGTTTCTCGAGTCCCTGCGCACGGAGCCGCGTTTTTACGCGAAGACGGCGGACGAGTTGCTCATGCATGCGGCCTGGATCGCCAAGAAATTCGATGGCAAGGCGTCGTTGTACTTCGGCTATCTGCCGCGGGCGCGTTTTGCGATCAAGCCCGTGCCGCAGGACATGGCGCCGTTCTACACGGCCGGCCGTGGCGGTCCGGGCGTCTACCTGGTCAACACGTATGATTTACCAAGTCGGCCGCTGTACAACCTGCCGGCGCTGACACTCCACGAGTCCGCGCCGGGCCACGCGTTCCAGATGCCCATTGCCATGGAGCACAAGGACCAGCCGGAGTTTCGCCAACACACCTATATCTCCGCTTACGGAGAGGGTTGGGCGTTGTATTGCGAGAGTCTCGGGGTGCAGATGGGGATCTACGCGACGCCCTATGAGCGTTTCGGGATGTTGGGTTACCAGATCTGGCGCGCGGCACGCCTCGTGGTTGACACGGGCGTGCACTCACAGGGCTGGTCTCGCGACCAGGCGCTGCAATATCTGCGGCAGTACACGGCGCTGCCGGAGCGCGAGATCGAGACCGAAGTCGATCGCTATATCGCCTGGCCCGGGCAGGCTTTGTCCTATTACCTCGGTGAGCGCGCGATCCTCCAGGCTCGCGCCAAGGCGGAGAAGGCGTTGGGCGAGCGGTTCAACATCCGCGCGTTTCATGACACCGTCCTCGAGTTGGGGTCGGTGCCGCTGCCCGTGCTGCAGGAGCATATCGAGCAGTTCATCGCGAGCGGAGGCAAGGGGCCATATCCCGCGATGGAGTAGGGCGCCGGCGCATGCCGCCAGGCAGCGCGTGCAACGGGAGCACGGCAGTGCCGGCCGGGCCCCCGAGGCCGGCCGGCACCGAAGCTCTTAGAAGTAACGCTTGACCGTCACGGACCATTCTCGCGGCATGGCCGGTTGCCCGTTCACATACCCTGCCGAGGTGTGCGTGTCGAACAGCGTGAGGTAGTAGAGCTTGTTCGTCATGTTGGTTACGCTGAGGGATGACTGCCAGGCGCCGCTCTTGCTGCGCCAGGTCAGCCTGCCGTTCAGGACGGTGTAGCCATCGATCTCGTTCCAGGCGGGATCGTTGATGGGATTGGCGAATTGCTCGCCCTGGTAGGTCAGATCGATGCGCGGCGTCACCGTGCCCTGGTCCCCGATCGGAAACTCATATTGCATCCCGGCGCTCGCCTTCCACCTGGGCGTATAGGGCGTGGTCATGCTCAACGTGATACCGGAGTCCACCACGTCGTTGATTCTCGTGTACTTGAAGTCGAGCCAACTCGCGGATGCATCGAACTCGAGCCCGGCGACCGGATGAATCTCGGTCTCGAGCTCGAGGCCTTTGACGTGCGCCGAGCCGACGTTGGAGGGTAACGCGCACGGTGCCGGCGGATATTGGACGCCGTTCAATGGAGGTGTCGGGCAAGAGGCCAGGGTGAGCTGGATATTGTTGTATTTGTTGTAGAACGCGGAGACGTTGAATCTCATGTGCTGATCGAACAGGTTGGTCTTCAGTCCCACCTCGTAGGCAGTAAGGGTCTCCGGCCCGAACGATAGGGCCTGTGACGGATAGAAGGGTCGCGGATTGACGCCGCCGCCCTTGTATCCCGTCGAAACCTCGGCATAGGCCATCACGTCAGAGGTAAAGCGGTAGTTCAGGTCCGCACGGTAGTCGGTGCGGGTTCCCTTGAATGTCGCGGTTGTGTTGTTCAGGCCCGCAACGAGACCGTTATAGCCGAGCGGGTTTGCAATGGTGGTCCCGTCCGCATTGTGACGGTAGTACGTGTAGGTCTTCTTTTCGTCGGAATAGCGTACCCCGCCCACCAGGCTCAATTTGTCCGTGAGGTGCCATTCGGCATTGGCGAACCCGGCGACCGTGCGTGATGGCGTGCTGTCCGGACCGTGAATGAAGTCGAAACCCACCCAAGGCAGCCCCACCCGGGCGTTGAGACCGCCGTTCTGGCGGAGGAAAAAACCGCCCACGGTGTAGTCGACCGCACTCCCGACCGATCCGGTCAGACGCAACTCCTGGCTGAATTGCAGGTGTCGTTGTTTCTGCAGGAGGATCTGCACGCCGATGGGGGAGGCGTCCGTCTGCTCGGCAAACTGATTGACATAGTTGCGATAAGCGGTGATCGAGGCCAGAGAGAGCTTATCCGTCAAGCTCCAGCGAACGTCGCTGGACAGACCCCAGGTCCTGAAGTGGTTGATCGGTGGCACCGTAATAGGAGCGTACGGATCCGGCCCGAAAACCGCTGATCCGGCGCTCGAGGTGTAGGTCGCGTAGCTGAGGTACGGATTGTTCGGATGGTTCGGGTCGGTGGATTGCGGCCCATATGGAATGAATTGTGAGCCGTAGAAAACCGGCTTGCCGTCCTTGCCGAGCGTGTAGGTCGCGGCTCCCAGGCTGGCAGGATTGAACTTGAGGATGGTGTTGGCTTGCACACTCGACTGATCGTCCGTGGCGTCTCCCGCCACATTCCACTCGATGGCGTCCGTGACCAGCCAGCGCAGCGCAATCCGTCCGGCATTGTAAGCCTGGCTGCCATCTTTACCCAGGGTGCACCCATCGCCAACCGAGTGTGTCGGCAGATCGGAGCCCGGGTGGCTGCAGGCGTAGTCCTCGCGAGTGACATAACCGTCATGATGTTTACTCGAGAACGACAGGCGCACGAACATCTTGTCCGGTGACAGGGTGAAGTCTCCCGCACCGCGTGCCTCCACCCGGTTGAGGCTGCCGTAGGTGACATCGATGTAGCCGCTCCCGTTGCCGGTCGGTTTCTGGGAGAAGAGTTTGATCGCGCCGCCGATCGAGTTCTTGCCGGCGAGCGTTCCCTGCGGGCCACGCAGGATCTCCACCCGGTCCAGATCGAGCAGGTCCAGTACCGACCCGGTGAGCGTCGCGTAGTAGACATCGTCGACATAGATTCCGACGCCCGGCTCGAGCGCCAGATTGAAGTCTGTCTGGCCCACACCGCGGATAAAGGCCACCATCGATGAGCCGAAGGCCGCGCCATTGGGTTGCAAGGTCACATTGGGCGCCTGCCCGGCAACTTGCGCGATGTCGGTCTGGTTGCGCTGCTCCAGCATCGCGGCGTTCACAGCCGTGATCGCGATGGGAGTCGCCTGCAGGTCCTGTCTGCGGAATTGCGCGGTCACGACAACTTCCTGCAGCACATCGCTGTTGTCAGCGGGTGCGGTCGCTTCCGCCGACACAGCCGGTCCGGCAGGTAACAGGAGACAGGCGGTCGCGGTAGATACGGCCAGGAATCGGCCCCAGCACACGATCGCAGCCACCGCTGGCCGTCGATCGAGTCGCCAAGTTCTGTAGACTTTCACAAGTGATCCCCCCTCAGTAGGTCGCGATGCTCCCAGGAGCGTCGGACGTGATCTTCTAATCGGTAATCGCCACTGCCTCCACGGTCAGCTTCCAACTCCGATACTGAGGCGCAACGCGGGTCCGCGCAACATTCAAGGAGTTTTACCGCGGACGATTGGCCAGGATGGAACCTTGCGCTGACTTTATTGGAACGCTCCAGTCCAAACAACGAGCTGACATGAGCGTCGCCACCGATTACCTGCCGAGGCAGCGATGCGCAGCCGAGACATTTTCCCGCAGTGGCGTATGATGGAGTCGGTGGGAACCTTCTGGCCCACCAAACAGGGGGGATCGACCTGGAAGCCACCGGCGGTTCGACTCTCGTGCCCACGTTAGATCTGCGTCAGGTGCCACTGGATCAGCGCGCCAGCGTTTGGTCTTCGCACGCGGCCACGTTCTTTCCGGGAGCGGCGATTCGGAACCTGCCGCGGCAACCGACCCTGGGCGAGATCGCTCGCGTGCCGATCGGACATGGCACTTTGTGGTACATACACTCCCCGCCGGCACTGTTTCAATATCGGCCCCCGGACGTACCCTGCGTCGGTTCGGTGATGCCGCCGTGTTTCGGCCTCGTGGCGCAGCTGAACGGCGTTTTGGCGGCGAGCCAGTCCGGACGTGACTGCGCCCTCGACCCTGGCGATCTTTGCTTTCTCGATCCACGCGAGGCGTTCACGCTGGGGGGGACCGGCCCGTCCGAGTTCATCGTTCTGGAGATGCCGCGAGACGCGGTAACTGGGGCCCACCCCTTTCTCGGGTCGCACACGGCGTGCACGTTCAAAGACGGGAATCCCGGGACGAGGCTTCTACGCAACACGGTTCTGGGATTGGCTGGCGCCGCGGCACACCTGTCGCAAAGTCAGCGTGGCGCCGCTCTCGCCGGTGTCCTCGGGATGTTGGGGGTGCTCGACCAGGCACATACCCCCCGGATGCCGGTTGATCGGCGGGTGATCGAAGCGCTCTCCTACATCGAGTTACACCTCGCGGATCGGGAGTTGAGCGCAGTTGCGATTGCCGGCACGTTGGGGATCAGCCGCCGCCGGCTCGACGGCCTGTTTATCGCCGCTCTGGGTCAGCCCGTGGCGACACAGATCTGGCAGCGTCGTTTCGCGCACGCTGCATCCTTGCTGCGCGATCCTCTGCGGGCGCACCAATGCCTCAGGGACATCGCTCAGGCGAGCGGATTCGAAGACACGACGCACTTCGTGCGCGCCTTCAAACGGCGCTATGGACAAACACCGGGGAAATGGCGCATTGCGGCGGAAGCCCCGGAGTCGAAGGCGCTGCGCCGGCCCTGCAACTAAGTCCTTACCGGCTTGCGGGAAGTTGCCCCGGGCTCCTGACCTATCGGGATAGTGCGCGCACCGCGCGGGCGGCGGCGGAGGCGCGGTTTTCGACGCCGAGCTTGACGAAGATCTGCTCGAGGTGTTTGTTGACCGTGCGCGGGCTGATGTCGAGGATTTCGCCGATCTCGCGGTTGGACTTGCCGCGGCTCAGCCACAGGAGCACTTCCGCTTCGCGGGAGGTGAGCTGCAGGGCCTGTTGGAGGAGTTGCTGCTCCCCGCCGGCGGTGATTTCGGTCAGGCGGAACAACAGCTCTTCGGGGCCTATGGAGCTCAGGAAAGACAACTCGATGCGGCGGCCGCCCGCCTCGAGACAGGAGCGGGTACCGGTTCGGGCGGCCCCCGGTTGGCGTAGTTGATGGAGTTGCTCGACCATGGTGGGAGGCAGGGTCGTCCCCTGGCCGGCGACGGCTGGAAAGAGCTCCGCCAGGAGTTGCTTGGCCTTCGGGGTACACCACAGGAGGCGGCCGCTTTGGTCGGTGGCGAGCAGGAAGCGACCGGTGGCATCCAGCGCGACACGGGTGCCGTGGGCGATACGGGCGTTGGTCAGGTGAACCCGGATGCGGGCAAGCAGCTCTTCCACAATGATGGGTTTCGTAACGTAGTCGACGCCGCCCGCGGCGAGTCCCTGCACGACGTGCTCCGTCTCACTGAGGCCCGTCATGAACACGACCGGGACGTGCGAGAGGAGTTTTTCGTTTTTCAGGCGCCGGCAGGTCTCGAAGCCATCCATGCCCGGCATGAGCGCGTCCATCAGGACCAGGTCGGGTGTGATCTGGTCCACCAGGGTGAGGGCGCTCTCGCCGTCGGTCGCAATGAGCACGGTAAAGCCCGCTCCATCGAGCGTGTCGGTGAGAAATCCCAATGTTTCCGGCGTGTCGTCCACGACCAGCAGAGTGTCTTTGCGTGCCGTTGCCTCAACCATGCTTCTGCATCGCTTCGAGCACCGTCATGTAGCGTTTCAAGTCGAAATTCGAGATGAACCCGCGCAGCTGGGCCGCGAACGCGCCGTTGGCCGGATGCTCGGCCTCGATCTCGCGGAGTTTGGCTTCGATGCCGCGGACGTGACCGATGCGGCCGAGCTCGTAGAGTGCGCCCAGGTGGTGCAGGCATTGCACCGGCGGCTGCTCCAGCGGCTTGGCTTTTGCGCTCGGTGCCGCGGGGTCGTACAACCATTCCAGCTGCAGGAGCGAGCCTACGGTCTCGAGCAACAGGTCGATGTCGATGGGCTTGATGAGGAAAGCGTCGTGCAGCGGACCGCCGTTGCCGCCGGGGCTGTATTCGTGGGCATTGGCCGACACCATGGCGATCTTGGGATGGCGCCGCTCGTCCACGGTTGCCTTCAACTGCCTGACAATGTCCCACCCCGTCATGTCGGGAAGCGAGATATCCAACAAGGCCAGGTCCGGCATGTGTTGGGTCGCGAGCTCCAGGCTGGAGCGGCCGTCGTGGGCGGGCAGCACAATGAAATCGAGCGGCTTCAGGATGCTCTGCAGTAGTTCGAGGTGCGCCGGGTCGTCGTCGGCGAGCAGGATCGTCCTGCGCTTTCCGGAGTAACCGTGCGCTCGGCGCGGGCTCGGTATCCCGGCGGCGTCGTGAGCGGCCTGGGAAAGGAGGAGGCGGACGACAAAGGTTGTGCCCTCACCGAGGGTGCTGCGCACGAGGATTTCACCGCCCATGATCTGCGTCAGCAGCTTGGTGATGGTGAGTCCGAGACCCGTACCGGGTAACGAGCGGACGGCGTGCGCGCGACCGCGCTCGAAGGGCTCGAATACGCGGTCGAGATCCTCCGAAGGGATTCCCATGCCGGTGTCGGCGACTTCGAACTCCGCTACGTCGCTGCGGTAGCGGATCGTCAGACTGGCGTGTCCGCTTTCGGTGTACTTGATGGCGTTGGACAGCAGGTTGATCAGGACCTGGCGCAGGCGCTTCTGGTCGGTGTGGACACAAGCGGGCAGGTTCGCCGGGGGCTGATAGCGGAAGGCGATCCCTTTGGCGGCAGCTTGCAGGCGGAACATGTCGACGAGCTGGTCGAGGAACTCGGGCAGCCGCACTTTGTCGCGATTCAGGCGCAGCAAGCCGTTCTCGATACGTGAGATGTCCAGAAGGCCATCGACGAGGTTTGAGAGGTGCTCGGAGCTGCGCCGGATGACGCGCGCGGCATTTTCCGCCGGGATATCAGCGCCACGTTCGAGCAGCTGTGCGTAGCCGAAAATCGAGTTGAGTGGCGTGCGGATCTCGTGGCTGATGCCCACGACGTAACGCGTCTTGGCGACGTTGGCTGCCTCTGCGACCTCCTTGGCTTTTTGGAGGGCGGCGTCCGTGCGTTTGTGGGCCTCGATTTCCTCCATGAGCATTGCTGTATGGCGCGCGGATTCCTGCTCGGCCGTGCGCCGGCTCTCGTGGGCAAGCACCGTGAGCCATGCGCCGACACCGGATAAGACGAGCAGGCAGAGGAATACGAGCCAGAGGGTCGTGCTGATGACCGCCCGGTCAGCGGGTGCAGCGCCGCCGTACTGGTGGTAGATGTAGGACAGTAACAGGGCAACGATCACGTTGAAGAACAGCAACAGGCCGACGAAGTGCCCGGCACGGGTGTTGAGACTGGCGGCCAAGCGCGCGGGCAGCACTCTTCTCAGGAAGGCTGCGAGTTGCTCGGTCACCCGGCTGTTGGTCTTGCAGACATCGCGACAGCGGGCTTCCAGTGTGCAACACAAGGAGCAGATGGGCCCGGAGTAGGCCGGGCACAGGGCGACATCGCGGCGCTCGAAGGTATTCTCGCAGATGGTGCAGCGGATTTCGGCGGCGTGGGGCGGTAGGCCCATGTCCGGGCGTGCGAGGTAGAAGCGACCCTGCGTGGCCCAGGCAATCACCGGGGCGACGGCGAAGGCGACCATGAGACCGACGAACGGGGAGAGGATTTGCAGCACCGCGCCGAACAGGCCCAGGAAGGCCAGCGTCGAGGCCAGTACGGAGGCCAGGAGCGCACCGACGCCTACCGGGTTGATGTCGTAGAGGTGGGCCCGTTTGAACTCGATGCCTGGAGGGCTCAGCCCCAGGGGCTTGTTGATGATGAGGTCGGCGACCAGGGCCCCGATCCAACCGGCGGCGAAGTTGGCGTAGATGCGCAGGATGCCGTCGATCACTCTGAAGATGCCGATCTCCATCAGCAGTAGCGCGAGTACGACGTTGAACACCAGCCATACCACGCGTCCGGGGTGACTGTGCGTCAGGCGCGAGAAGAAGTTCGACCAGGCGATCGAGCCCGCGTAAGCGTTGGTGACGTTGATTTTGAGCTGGCAGACCACGACGAACAGTCCGGCTAACACCAGTGCAAAGGTCGGTGAGTGGACCGTCTCCTGGAAGGCGAGCGCGTACATGGTGCTCGGTTGGGAGGCCTGCTCGACGGGCAGGCCGTGTCGTAGGCACAGGAAGGCGAGGAAGGAGCCGGCGAGCAGCTTGAATGCACCGAGAAACACCCAGCCCGGCCCGGACACCAGTAATGCGGTCCACCAGCCGGCATTGCCGGTGCGCTCGCGTAGGGGCAGAAAGCGCAGGTAATCGACCTGCTCTCCGATCTGCGGCAGGAGCGACAGGAGCATCGAGGCGGCCATGCCGAACAGCAGGAAGTCGATGGAGCCGTCGGGCCGTCCCTGTTGGCCGGTGTATCCAGTCCAGGCGGCAAACTCCGCCCGGCCGCTCGTCGCCACGTACAGGAGCGGTAGGAATTGCAACACCAGCCAGATCGCCTGCGTCGCGAGTTGCATGCGGCTGATGAGGCTGATGCCATAGAGCGCAATGGGAATGACAATGAGCGAGCTGATGACGTGTGCAAACGCGAGCGGGATGCCAAGCAGCATGTGCAGGGCGACCGACATGATGCTGGCTTCGATCGAGAACAGCAGGAAGGTGAACGAGGCGTAGATCAGGGATGTGAGGGTCGAACCCATGTAGCCGAAGCCCGCCCCACGCGTCAGGAGGTCGATATCGACACCGTAGCGAGCGGCGTAGTAGGCGATTGGCAGGCCGATGAGGAACATCAGCACGGTGAACGCTGCTATCGCCCACACCGCGTTCTGGAATCCGTAGGCGATGGTGATCGTCCCGCCGATGGCCTCGCAGGCGAGGAAGGCGACGGGTCCCAGAGCAGTGTTGCCTACTCGGAAGGATGACTTGCGGGCGCGGCCTGCGGTGTAGCGCAGCGCGAAGTCCTCGAGCGTCTGGCTCGCGACCCACTGGTTGTATTGTCGTCGCTCGCGGACGATCCGTTGCCGCGGAATCATGGTCGGGCCAGGGATGTCGCCGGAGGGCGCCTGCCGCGCGTGATTCTTGTTCAGGCAGGCTCCTTACAGGCTCTCTGGGAGCTCGCGCTCGGGCAGGCCGCCGGCTTCCATGATGAAGCGCGCGATTGCGTGGACGCCGTGGTTCTTTTTCATGTTTGTGAATACGAACGGGCGCGTGCCGCGCATCTTGCGCGCGTCCCGGTCCATTACTTCGAGAGAGGCTTCGACCAGTGGTGCGAGGTCGATCTTGTTGATGACCAACAGGTCGGAGCGCGTGATGCCGGGACCCCCTTTTCGCGGGATCTTATCGCCGGCGGAGACGTCGATGACGTAGATCGTGAGGTCCGCGAGCTCCGGGCTGAAGGTGGCCGCGAGGTTGTCGCCGCCGCTCTCGACGAAAATGAGCTCCAGGCCCGGGAAGCGCGCGTTCATCTCGGCGACGGCGGCGAGGTTGATGCTGGCGTCTTCGCGGATGGCGGTGTGTGGGCAACCGCCGGTTTCAACGCCCATGATTCTCTCTGGCGCCAGGGCGCCGGCGCGGGTAAGGAACTCGGCGTCTTCCTTGGTGTAAATGTCATTGGTGATGGCCGCTACGTTGTAGCACTTCGACATCAGCTTGCATAAGCGCTCGGTGAGCGCGGTTTTGCCGGAGCCCACCGGGCCGCCGATGCCGACGCGCAGGGGGCCGGTCGAGGTGTCGGCCGTGTTGGAGCCGAGGGCGGCTGGGGAAATCATGAGCGGAAGAGCCTCGTGTACTGGGTTTCGTGCCGCAGGGAGCAGAGCTCGACTGCGGGGGCGGCGGTGCCTAGATCGTCGAGCGGGGTTGATTGGGCTCGCTCGATCAGCGTGGCGATTGTTGGGGACAGGCGCGCGATGGCGATCTGGGCTTGGGTTTGGCCCAGGGGGATCAGGCGGGCGCCTGCGGACACCAGGTTTGCGGCGACTGCGTGCAGGTAGGCATGTAGGGCGGCGTCCAGCGCTATGGCGTGCGCGGCGCAGGCAACTGCCACCGCGATGCAATGCGCGATGGGGGTGTTGGTGCGGGTCGTATGCTCAGCGAGCTTGTCGAGTGCCGGGTGCGGCCATGCTTTGCGGGTGACGTCCAGGAAGGCGGCGCCTTGTTGGCGGCTTTCCAGGGCGGTTTCGGAGCTGCCGCGGAAGGCGGCGGCTAGCTCGGCTAAGTCGTGGAGGTCACGCGGGGGTGTTTGCGTTGCGATCGTGGCGGCGCGCCAGGCGTGGGCGAATAACACGACGTCGACCCAGGCGCCGCCGCGCGAGAGCACGGCTTCGACGTAGTCGAGGAGGGTCTCGAGGTTGGTGACTGAGCCGGCTTCGACAGCCCACTCCAGGCCGTGGCTGTAGCTGAAGGCGCCGGTGGGGTAGCCGGGGGAGGACCAGGCTAACAGGCGATAGAGGGCGGCGGGGTCAGTCGTCATGGTGATGGCCGCCGTGTGGGTGGTCACTGGAGTGGTCATGGTCGTCGTGATGCGGGTGGCCGTGCTCGTGCGAGTGAGCGTGCGGCTGGTGACTGGCCGGGGAGGCGCTGTCGTAGGCGCCGGATTCGGGCGTGAAGGGCTCGAGGACGTGTTTGATAGCGGCGCCGAGGCCGCGCAGCATGTGTTCGATCACCGCGTCCTCGCGGATCAGGATGCGTTGCGGTTCTAACTGCGCGGGGAGGTGCCGGTTGCCGATGTGCCAGGCCAGTTTGATGAGCGCTAGGGCATCCGCGGCGGTGATCTCGACGAGTTGCTCCGGTGAGGCCTCGACCAGGACGATACCGCCGTCTTCCAACCGCAGGCCGTCGCCCGCGCGCAG
>Ga0070665_100005645_pt1 | contig 12862 bp, 15 predicted proteins | sample KBSS13metaG_FD_65862 | JGI IMG/M metagenome (GOLD analysis project Ga0070665, IMG submission 65862) | Switchgrass rhizosphere microbial communities from Kellogg Biological Station, Michigan, USA - KBS S1-3 metaG | ecosystem: Host-associated > Plants > Roots > Rhizosphere > Soil ... | reverse complement strand
GGGCGCCCTCGGGCGCGAAGGCTCGGCCTTTGGCTTGACGGCGGCAGCGGGCCGGCGAGGCGGGTCGAGCTGGACGCGCACGCCGCTGGCAACGTGATCGTCGACCAGCTTTTGCAAATGGATCGAATCGAGAAACTCGACCACCCGCTGGCTGAGCGAGCTCCACAGTTCCGGTGCCAGGCAGCGTTGGCCTTCGACCGTCATCAGGTCGTCGCGTGCGTTGCGTGGCTCGGCATTCACATGGTCGACGGCAAAGACGATGTCGGCCACCGTGATGGTCTCGGGCTTGCGCGCGATCGAATAGCCGCCGCCGGGTCCGCGCGTCGACACGACCAGCCCGTGGCGGCGCAGGTCGGCGAACATCTGCTCCAGGTAAGACAGCGAGATCTTCTGGCGGCGGCCGATGCCGGTCAGCGCGACCGGCCCGGCTTTTTGGTGCAGGGCCACGTCGATCATCGCGACGACCGCCTGGCGGCCTTTGGTGGTGAGGCGCATGCAGATCTCCTTGATGGACCGGTTATTCGTCGCGGCCGCCGGCGATGCCGAGCAAGGCCAGCAACGACTGGAACACGTTGTAGAGACTGAGGTAGACGCCCAGCGTGGCGCTGATGTAGTTGGTCTCCACGCCGTCGCGCACGCGCTTCAAGTCGTGCAGGATGAAGGCCGAGAAGATGCCGATTGCCAGCACCGACAGCGTCATCATCAACGCGCTCGACTGAATGAAGACATTGGCGATGCCCGCCACCAGCAGCACGATGGCTCCGATGAACAGCCACTTGCCCATGGCCGACAGATCGCGCTTGATCACCGACGACAGCATTGCCATGCCGAAGAACACCGCGCCGGTGCCGGCAAAGGCCGTCATCACCAGGCCCGCACCGTTTGCCAGGCCCAGCACGCTGCCGACCAGCCGCGACAGCATCAGGCCCATGAAGAAGGTGAAGGCCAGCAGCACCGGCACGCCGGCGGCCGAGTTCTTGGTTTTCTCGATCGCGAAGATGAAGCCGAAGGCGCCGGCCAGGAACACGACGAGGCCGATGCCGGGCGACATGGCGCGGGTGATGCCGGTGGCCACGCCGAGCCAGGCACCCAGCACGGTGGGCACCATCGACAAGGCCAGGAGCCAGTAGGTGTTGCGCAGCACCTGGTTGCGCGCAGTGATGGTCGAAGAGTCGACGGTTTGGGTCGCGCCGAGAACACGGATGTCGTTCATGAAAGAACTCCTTTGAGGGGGCAGTAACAGAAGCCGAATCTAGGCGCGTTAAGGCTTCGTGAAAAGTCGTATATTTGGCATCGTCATCTCACTTTTTGCGAAGTATCGAAGGCGTCTTACAGGGGTAAACCCGGCATGAACTTCAAGCACCTCCACTACTTCTGGGCAGCGGCCAAGGCCGGCGGCATCGTGCGCGCCGGCGAGCAGTTGCACATCACGCCGCAAACCTTGTCGGCCCAGATCAAGCTGCTCGAGGACGCGCTGGGCTGCAGCCTGTTCCAGAAGAGTGGCCGGGGGGTCGAACTCACGTCCGAAGGGCGCACCGCGCTCAGCTACGCCGACCAGATCTTTTCGCTCGGCGCCGAACTCGAGGCAGCCGTCAGCAGCAAGGGCCACGCGGGGCGTAGCCTGAGCTTTCGGATCGGCATCGCCGACTCGGTACCCAAGTCGATCGCCTACCGACTGCTGGAGCCCGCGCTCGGCATCGATGAGCCGGTGCGGCTCATTTGCCACGAGGGCAACTTTCGCGACTTGCTCGGGCAACTGTCGGTGCACCGGCTCGACCTGGTGATCGCCGACGAGGCGATGGGCAAGCAGACCAGCGTGAAGGCCTTCAACCACACCCTGGGCACCACCGCCATGACCTTCTTCGTGGCGCCGGCACTCGGCCGCACGCTGAAGGGCTCGTTCCCCGAGTGCCTCGATGGTGCGCCGATGTTGATCCAGGGCTCGTCGTCGGCCATGCGCCAGCGGCTGGACCTGTGGCTGGCCGAGCAGGGCCTGCGCCCGCGCCTGATCGGCGAGTTCGACGACGCGGCGCTGCTCAAGGCCTTTGGTGCCGAAGGGCGCGGCGTCTTCATGTCGCCGGCCGTCCTGGAAGACGAAACCTGCGCGCAGTACGGCGTCGAGGTGCTGGGGCACGCGGCCGAACTGGTCGAGGAGTTCTTCGCGATCTCGGTCGAGCGTCGCATCACGCACCCCTGCGTGGTGGCCATCACGCACGCGGCGCGGGTCAAGTTCCTGCGCAAGTAGGTAGGATTCCGGCATGACCCAGACCTCTACTTTCCCCCGCGTGCAACTTGGCCAGAGCGACCTGCACGTCACGCCGATCTGCCTTGGCACCATGACCTTCGGCGAGCAGGTCGACGAGCCGACCGCGCATGCGGTGCTCAGCCGCTCGCTGGCGCGCGGCATCGACTTCATCGACACGGCCGAGATGTACGCGGTGCCGACGCGCAAAGAGACTTTCGGCGCCACCGAAACCATCATCGGCAACTGGTTTGCCAAAAACCCCGGCGCACGCCAGAAGCTGACGCTGGCGACCAAGGTGGCTGGCCCGTCGCGCGGCATGCCCTGGGTGCGCGACGGCAGCGGCATGACGGCGGCCGACATCGTGGCCTCGTGCAACGCCAGCCTGAAACGGCTGCAGACCGACGTGATCGACCTCTACCAGATCCACTGGCCCGAGCGCACCACGCCGGCCTTCGGTCAGCTTTACTACGACCCGAGGAACGAGCGCAGCCAGACCTCGATTCACGAGCAGCTCGATGCCTTTGCGGGCCTGGTCAAGGCCGGCAAGGTGCGCCATATCGGCCTGTCGAACGAAACGCCGTACGGTGTGCACGAGTTCGTGCGGCTGGCCGAACTGCACGGCCTGCCGCGCATTGCCAGCGTGCAAAACGTTTACTGCCTGGTGAGCCGCGCCCTGGAAAACGGGCTGGACGAATCCATGCACCGGCTGAACGTGTCGCTGCTGGCCTACTCCCCCCTGGCCTTCGGCTTGTTGACCGGCAAGTACGACCAGAGCGGCACCGAAGGGCCCGACGCACCGAAGGGCGCGCGCATCTCGGGCTACGAATCCGTGCGCAAGCAGCGCTGGGGTCGGGCCGAGGCGTTGGCGGCTGCGCGCCGCTACAACCAGCTGGCGCGCGACCACGGCCTGACGCCGGCACAGTTGGCGCTGGCCTTCTGCTACACCAAGTGGCAGGTGGCCAGCACCATCATCGGCGTGACCTCGGTGGCGCAGTTCGACGAGGACGTCGCGGCCTGGGGCACCACGCTGTCGGCCGAGGTGCTGGCCGAGATCGACAAGATCAGGTGGGAGATGCGCGACCCGGCAGCCTGAGCTCGCCGGGCTTGCAATCGGCCGTGCGTGAACCGTGAGCAGGAAGCAGCACGTCAGCGAAACGCCCGCCACACAGTGGCTGCGTACCCACGGCGTTGTCTTCACCGAGCACCCGTACGAGTACCTCGAACACGGCGGCGCACAGCACAGCGCGCAAGTGCTCGGTCTGGATCCGTTCGCCGTCGTCAAGACGCTGGTGATGCAGGACCAGGACGCCAAACCGCTCGTCGTCCTGATGCACGGCAACCGCACGGTGTCGACCAAGAACCTGGCGCGGCAGATCGGCGCCAAGTCGGTCGAGCCCTGCAAACCCGAGGTCGCGCAGCGCCACAGCGGGTACCTGGTCGGTGGCACGTCGCCGTTCGGCACGCGGCGCGAGATGCCGGTGTTTGTCGAGTCGACCATCCTCGACCTGCCGAAGATCGCGATCAACGGCGGGCGGCGCGGCTACCTGGTGGGCATCGATCCGGCGATCTGCGTCAGCCTGCTGGGCGCCAGGCCGGTGCAGTGCGCGCTGTCAGAATGAGCGCCCCATGAGTTTTCACCTGCCATCGCTCGTCGCCATCGTCATCGCTTACCTGATCGGCTCGCTGTCGTTCGCCGTGATCGTCAGCAAGCTGTTGGGCATGGCCGACCCGCGCAGCTACGGCAGCGGCAACCCGGGCGCCACCAACGTGCTGCGATCGGGCAACAAGACAGCTGCGCTGGCCACGCTGCTGCTCGACGGGCTGAAGGGCTGGTTGCCGGTGTTCGCGGTTCACCAGTGGGGCGGCGCGTGGGGGCTGGGGCCGACCACGGCGGCGCTGGTCGGGCTGGCTGCGTTTCTGGGTCACCTGTACCCCGTGTTCTTCGGTTTCAAGGGGGGCAAGGGCGTGGCGACCGCGCTCGGTGCGCTGTTCGGCTTCGACTGGCTGTTGGGCCTGGCGACGGCGGCCACCTGGATCATCATTGCGCTGTTCTTTCGCTTTTCGTCGCTGGCCTCGATCGTGGCCGCGCTGTTCGCGCCGGCCTACTACCTGCTCGGCGGCAACATCACCTGGCCGCTCGCGGGCGGGGTGTTCTTCACGTTGCTGGCAATGAGCCTGCTGTTGATCTGGCGCCATCGCGAGAACATCCGCCGGCTGTGGGCCGGCACCGAATCGAAACTCGGCGCCAACAAAACCAGAGAGGCCTGATTCCATGCCCGCCATCACCCGTTTCCATGTTGGTCCCCGCCTGTCCGAAACCGCCGTGCACAACGGCACCGTCTACCTGGCCGGTCAGGTGCCGGACGACAACAACGCGGACATCCGCGGCCAGACTTCTCAGGTGCTCGGCATGGTCGACCGTCTGCTGGCCGAGGCCGGCAGCGACAAGTCGCGGATCCTGATGGTGCAGATCTTCCTGTCCGACATCACCGACATCGCCGCCATGAACGAGGTCTGGGATGCCTGGATTCCCGCCGGCCAGACGCCGCCGCGTGCGACCGTGCAGGCGGCCCTGGCGCACCAGGGCTACAGGATCGAGATCGTGGTGACGGCCGCGCAAGCCTGACGGGTTTCTATCGACTTGGTAGAAAGTAGCGCCCGATCGGGCTCACCCGTGGCCTGATTCGGCAGGTCAAAACAGGACACATCGTCGGCCTCGTTGCGCGGCTTCGCGGGGTCTGGTCCTACGCCTGCGACTGTCGAGCGCGTCATCCTTTTGTGCATTGCAGCACCGCCCCGCGCAATTTCGTGCGAAGGAGCCTCGCCGGTCATCCCGTCCCTGACTGCACCCCCGCCTTTTGTCTCACGCCGGCGTACACGCGCCCCCTTCCGATTAGGACCGCATGGATCAGCGCAAGCGTTGGCGATTCGCCAGCCTCGATCTCGGCCGCGCTCTGGCCTGCCTGCTGGTGGTTGTCTACCACGCAGGCGGCACGGCGTCGCTCCCCAAGTATTTCGGCGAGCACTCGCTGAGCGGGTGGGCCGCCATCGGCTACGTGCGCATGCCGTTCTTCTTCGCGATGAGCGGCTTTTTGCTTTCGTGGCTTTATCTGCAGCGGGCGCCGGCGCAGGGCGCTGCCGCACCCGTCGCCTTTCTGGCGCGCCGGGCCGCTCACCTTTATCCGCTGTACTGGGTGGCGCTGTGCAGCGTCGCGGCCGTGCAGATCTTCGTGCTGCGCCAGCCGGTGCCAACGGGCTGGGATTGGGTGCAAACCGTTTTGTTGCTGCCACAGTCCCCGGCCGAAGCCGGCGGCACCGGCGCCCCGGTGTTGTACCCGGCGTGGGTGCTGCAGTACGAGATCGTCGGCTATCTGTTCGTCGCGTTGGCGCTGTGGCGCCCGGTGTTGCGTCGGGCATACCTGCTGGCTTTTCCGGCGCTCTACGTGTTGTTGAGCGACGCCGATGCGTTCGTGCCCAGTTTTCTCGGATCGAAATGGTTGTTGATCTTCTGGATGGGTGCGGCGGCCGCCTGGACCGCCCGGCACGCGAACGGACGCCACCGCGCGATCGCGCTGGCGCTGTCGTTGCTTTGGCTGTCGGGCGCAGGCACCACGCAGTATTTCGCGGACCCGGTGGCCCAAGGACTGACCGATCTGGACGTCCACTACGGCCTGGGCTTTGCGCTGTCGGTGATCTTCTTGGCGGGGATTCGGCGCGGCGTCGCTATGTCGCAGCCGCGCCGCCCGTTGCACCGCGCAGTCGAGACGCTGGCCAGGTGGTCGTACGCGATCTTCTTGTGCCACGCGCCGGTGATCAGCATGGTGTGCAAGATGGCCTTGGGCGCAGGGCTGCACGGCGACGCCGGGTGGGAGATCGCGGTGCTTGGCTGCATTGCGGTGTCGATCGGTCTGGGCGGGCTGTTGCACCAGTGGGTCGAGCGACCGCTCGATCGGTGTATCGCACGGTCTTTCGAAACCGTCCGGCAAAGCTGGCGGCAAGCGAGGCAGCGTGTCCGGGCCGCTGCGCGGAGCCGGCACAGCAGGGCCAGGCGGCCGGTCGCGCGCGTCGTCGCGCCGGTCAGAAGCGCTTTTCGAGCACCAGCTGTTCGGCATCGCGGCGCATCGAAAAGCGCCCGATGAAGCTGTTGCCCAGCAATACGTACGGCATCGGTTGCTGCGACACGATGGCTTCGACGTCGTACACCTCGACATCGCCGACACGCACCGATGACAGTCGCAGCCGGTACCCTTGCGCGATGCCGTTCGCGGTGTTCATCTGGACCGGCGTGCCCTTCTGAAAGTCGAGCCCGATGCGTGTGGCGTCGGCGGCCGACATCGCGACCGTGGTGGCGCCGGTGTCCAGCATGAAACTCACGGTGCGGCCATTGATCGCGCCGGGCGTCATGAAGTGCCCGCGGCTGTCGGCGTTCAGCACGATGCGGCTGCCGCCCGAGCCGCCACCGCCGCCTGTGCTGCCGACACTGACCGGCGAATCCATCCGCAGCACCAGCCGCTTGCCGGCCGCTTCGATCACGGCCGAATCGCCCTGAAGCGCCACCAGCTTGACGTTCTTGACGGTTTCGCCCGGCGCCATGGTGCGCGGTGGCGCGCCGTCGATGATCACGATGGCACGCGTGCCGATGGTGCCCGTGAGCGTGACCGACTGGCCGAACGCGAAGGGGCTGGCTGCGCAAAGCAGCAGGGCAAGCGCGCGTTTCATGCGATCAATCGCGGAAGTTATTGAAGGACAGCGGCAGGTCGGCCATGTCTTTCTTGATCAGCGCCATTGCGGCCTGCAGGTCGTCGCGCTTGGCCCCGGTGATGCGCACCGCGTCGCCCTGGATCGCCGCCTGCACCTTCATCTTGCTGTCCTTGATGGCGCGCTGGATTTTCTTGGCGGCTTCGCTCTCGATGCCGTTGCGCACCTTGATCACCTGCTTGACCTTGTCGCCGCCCATCTTCTGCACGTCGCCCTTGTCGAGAAAGCGCACGTCGACATTGCGCTTGGTCAGCTTGTTGCGCAGGATGTCTTCGACCTGGGTGAGCTGGAACTCGGCGTCGCCCATGAGGGTGATGTCCTTTTCCTTCAGCTCGATCGCAGCCGCCGTGCCCTTGAAGTCGAAGCGCGTCGCGATCTCCTTGGCGGTGTTCTCGACGGCGTTTTTCACCTCGACCAGGTTGGCTTCGCACACGGTGTCGAACGACGGCATAGACGGTCCTTTTCTCGCAATTTCTGGCAATTTTTCGCACTTGTCGGATGCGACAATTCTCCCATGATCGTCATGCGCAACGTCCCGCTGCAGCCGCACAACAGCTTCGGCATCGTGGCGCGCGCGCAGTATTTGGCACGCATTGCGAACGATGCCGACGTGGCCGAGGTGCTGGCCGATCGAGAGTGGCGCGACGCGCCCAAGTTCGTGCTGGGCGGCGGCAGCAACATCGTGCTGACGGGTGACGTCAAGCCGCTGGTGCTCAAGGTCGAGGTGATGGGGCGGCGCCTCGTCGACGACACGCCGCGCGCCTGGATCGTCGAGGCCGGCGCCGGCGAGAACTGGCACGACACGGTGCAGTGGACCGTTGCCAACGGCTATCCGGGTCTCGAGAACCTGGCGCTGATCCCCGGTACCGTCGGCGGCTCGCCGGTGCAGAACATTGGCGCGTACGGCGTCGAGTTGCAGGATCGGTTCGACTCGCTCGACGCGATCGATCTGGTCACCGGCAAGGGCTTCACGCTCGATGCGGCGCAGTGCGCTTTCGGCTATCGCGATTCGGTATTCAAGCACGCGCAGGCCTTGCCTGGGGGCTTCGGGCTGGCGGGGCGCGCGCTCATCACGCGCGTGCGATTTCGCCTGCCCAAGCCATGGAAGCCGGTGCTCGGCTATGTCGACCTCGAGCGCAAGATCGCCGAGACAGGTGTCCGTGCGCCCGACGCGCAGCAGGTGTTCGACTGGATCTGCGCCATCCGCCGCGCCAAGCTCCCCGACTGGCGCGTGCTGGGCAACGCCGGCAGCTTCTTCAAGAACCCGACGGTCACGGCCGAACAGTGCGCCGACATCATTGCCCGCGACCCGAAGATCGTGCACTACCCGATGGCCGACGGCAGCATCAAGCTGGCGGCCGGGTGGCTGATCGACGCGTGCGGCTGGAAGGGCAAGTCGGTCGGCAACGCCGGCGTGTACGAAAAGCAGGCGCTGGTGCTGGTCAATCGCGGCGGGCCCACGCACCCGGCCACCGGCGGCGAGGTGATGACCTTGGCCAAGGCGATCCAGACGAGCGTCTACGAGCGGTTTGGCATCCGGCTGGAACCCGAGCCCGTGGTGGTCTGATGGAGCTCGTTCCGCAGCTCAACTTTCGCAAGCGGATCAACCTGTTGATGTGGTCGCGCAGGCTGTTGTGGCTGCCGGCGATCGCCGCCGTGTTCGGCTCGCGCAGCGGCTGGGTGCTGCCCGTGGCCGTCATCCTGGCCATCGTGCTCACCGGCGCGCTCGGCGCCTGGGAAACCAGCCTGCGCCGCCAATTCATCCGCGAGGCGGAGTTCCCGCGCTTTCTGGCGCCCAAGCTGCGCGAAAGCTATCCGCAGCTGTCGCTGCGCGATGCCGAACTGGTGCTGCGCGGCTTGCGGCAATTCTTCATGGCGCACCTGCGCAGCGGCCGCAAGTTCGTGGCGATGCCGTCCAGGCTGGTCGACGCCGCCTGGCACGAATACATCCTGCACACGCAGGGCTACCAGGGTTGGTGTCAGGGCGCCTTCGGCAAACTGCTGCACCACACGCCAGCCGAAGTGCTGGGCCGTGACGCGCGCCGCAACGACGGCTTGCGCCGCAGCTGGTACTGGGCCTGCAAGGAAGAGAGCATCGACCCGCGCAAGCCGACGCGGCTGCCGCTGCTGTTTGCGCTCGACGCCAAGTTCGACGTGCCTGGTGGCTACAAGTACACGCCGGACTGCGGCGGTGTCGACAAGCGCGATGGCTCGGGCACGCAGTGCGGCAGCGACTTCGGCGATTCAAGCGGCGGTTCGGGCGATGCCGGCGGCTTCGGCGGCAGCGAGTCCAGCGGCGGCGGCGACGGAAGTTCCAGCGACAGCGGCGGCGACGGTGGGTCGGGCTGCGGCGGCGGTTGTGGCGGTGGCGGCGGCGACTGACAACGCCTGTGCCGCCCTGGCCTTCAGCCGAAGTGGCAGATGTAGCTGTACGGCTCGCCGGTCACACGGATCTCGAACTTCGAGTTGCCCGGCACGCTGAACTTCTGTCCTGCGCCGGCAGAAACCCACTCGCTGCTGCCGTCGAGCTTGTATTCGCAGCGGCCGGCGGTGCCTTCCATCACTTCGGGCGCACCGGTGCTGAAAGTCAGGATCGACGGCAGGATCACCCCCACCGTGCATTTGCGCCCGTCGGCGAAGGTGATGCCGTGCGAGACGCACTTGCCGTCGAAGTAGACGTTGGCCTTGGTCGCGACGCTGACGTCGCCGATGCTGTCGGTGGTCATCACTGGAATCCGGTTGACTGGGAAGGGTGACCGACGTCACTGCGCCGGTCGACCGCGGCCGCCTGCGGCGCGCGGGACCGAAATTCTAGTGTTGGGCGCTCAGCGCCAGCCGCGGTGGCCGTGCCAGCCGCCGCCATGCCAGCCGCGCGAATAGCCCAGCCCGATCGACACGCCGATCGGCGGGTACACGTACGGCCCCGGCCAGCCCCAACCCGGCTGAACGTAAACGGGCGGCATGTACACCGGCGCCGCATAGACCGGTGTGGGCGGAGCGGGGTAGGGCGCGCCGTACGGCGTGCCATTGCCCGACACCACGACGCCTTGCTCGGGCACCACGTGCTGCCACGGGTCGTTGCCCGGCGCCTGCGGCGCCAGGCTGGAGGGTGGCGCGACCGGCATGGCACGTGCCGGCTCCGGCATGGATTGCGCCAGCGCGGCGCTGCCGTTCAAAGCCAACAGGATGCCGAGGGCGCCGGCAGCGTACGAATGTTTGTGCATGGTTGAACTCCTTCTGCCTCTGGACGGGCCGGTGATGACCGCATCGAACCATCGTTGGAACCGATTAGACGCGCCGCGTTCACTCTTTCACGACAGCGTAGCGCGCCCATTCTTGAACGTCGAAACCGACGGTCAAGCCGACACGACTGCCCCAATCGACGACCGGGCGCTTGATCAGACTCGGATTCGCCAGCAACGCCGCCCGGGCCGATGGCGTGTCGACGACGGCCGCGCGGGTGGCGTCGTCGAGCTTGCGCCAGGTGGTGCCGCGCCGGTTGACCAGCGCTTCCCAGCCGAGCTTGCCGAGCCAGCGGTCGAGCTCGGCGTCGGGCACGCCTTGCTTCTTGAAATCATGGAACTGCGCGTCGACGTCGTGCTCGGCCAGCCAGGCGCGGGCGCGCTTGACGGTGTCGCAATTGGGAATGCCATACAGCGTGATCGTCATGCATCCCATCATGCCCGCTCGGCGACAATCGCGCGCTGCATGAACACCCTGTCCGACTGGCTCGCGCACGCCGAGCAATTGCACGCCAAGAACATCGATCTCGGACTGGAGCGCGTGCGCGAAGTGGCCGTCCGAATGGGCCTTCGTTTCGATTGCCCGGTGATCACGGTGGCGGGCACCAACGGCAAGGGATCGACCTGCGCGATGCTCGAGTCGATTTTGCGCAACGCAGGCTACCGCACCGGCGTGTACAGCTCGCCGCACCTGGTGCACTTCGAAGAGCGGCTGCGGCTGTCGGGCGAGATGGTCAGGGCCGACGACCTCCTGCCGTGCTTCGCTGCCGTGGAAGCCGTGCGCGGCGACACCACGCTCACCTATTTCGAGTTCACCACGCTGGCGATCATGGCCTGCATGCAGGCGGCGAAGCTCGACGTCGCGATCCTGGAAGTCGGCCTGGGCGGCCGGCTCGATGCGGTGAACATCATCGATGCCGACTGCGCCGTCATCACCAGCATCGACCTGGACCACATGGACTTTTTGGGCCCGGATCGCGAGACCATCGGTTTCGAGAAGGCGGGCATCCTGCGCACCGGCCGGCCGGCCATCGTGAGCGACCCCATGCCGCCGCAGAGCGTGATCGACTATGCGCTGGAGATCGGCGCCGACCTGTGGCGCCTGGGGCAGGATTTCAACGTCAGCGGCGACCCGCAGCAGTGGGCCTGGGCCGGACGCGGACGACGTTACGCCGGGCTGGCGTATCCGGCGCTGCGCGGCGCCAACCAACTCATCAATGCGGCCGGCGTGCTGGCGGCGCTCGAAGCGCTGCGCCCGCGCCTGCCGGTCACGGCCCAAGCGGTGCGCGTCGGGCTGGCGATGGTCGATCTGCCGGGGCGTTTCCAGATCGTGCCGGGCCAGCCGGCGCTGGTGCTCGACGTGGCGCACAACGCGCATGCGGTGTCCGCGCTGGCGGCCAACCTGGATGCGATGGGCTTCTATCCGACCACGCATGCGGTGTTCGGACTGATGGCGGACAAGGACGTGGCGCCGATCTTCGCGCGCATCGGCCCGCTGATCGACCGTTGGTATTTCACCGATCTGCCGACGCCGCGCGCCGCGAGGGCGACCGATCTGATGGCGTTCTGGCAAGTGCAAAACAAGCGCGCGGATGCCTCGGCGAGCGCTCATGCCGACCCGATGGCCGCCCTCGACGCGGCCATCGCCGCCGCAGACCCCGCTGATAGAATCGTCGTCTTCGGATCGTTCTTCACCGTCGGCGGCGTACTGGCACACGGAACGCCCCGTCTCCAAGCCAAACACCTGCTGCCGGACACCTGACAGTGCGCACCCGATCGGCCTGATCGACGGCACGGCAAGCCACTCCCAATCAAATCATTTCATGGCTTTTTTCAAGCTCCGTTCGCAAGGCAATGAAGCGCGGCCGGCTGCCGTCAGCGCGCCGGCGGAGAGCGTCGAAGCGATGCGACGCCGGGCCCGCCATCGCCTGATCGGTGCGGCCCTGCTGGTGCTGGTCGGCGTGGTGGGCTTCCCGCTGCTGTTCGACACCCAGCCGCGGCCGGTGGCGGTCGACATTCCGATCGAGATTCCCGACCGCAACAAGGTCAAGCCGCTCACCGTGCCGGCGGCAGCCGCACCGGCCGCGCCGGCATCGCGCGTGGCGAGCGGGCCCTCGGCCAGCGGCATGATCACCGAGGGCGCCGACGGCAGCGAGATCAAGCCCGACAGCAAGCCGGCGGTCGTGGCCGTGGCACCGCCGGTCGAGCCCAAGCCCGAAGCCAAGCCGGAAGCCAAACCCGAGCCCAAGCCGACTGCCAAACCCGAGCCGAAGCCCGAACCCAAGCCCGTCGCCAAACCCGAAGCCAAGCCGGAGCCCAAGCCCGAGCGCAAGCCCGACCCCAAGGTGGCAGAAGCCAAGCCGGAGCCCAAACCCGCGAAGCCGGTCGAGCCTAAGCCTGCGGTGAAGCCGGCGCCCTCCGAAGACTCGGCGCGTGCCCGAGCCTTGCTCGAAGGCAAGCCTGGTGACAGTGCTGCGGCCAAGCCACCGACCGCCGACGACGCGGGCCGCTTCGTGGTGCAGGTTGGCGCCTATGCCGATGCCGAGAAGGCGAAAGAGGCGCGCCAGAAGCTCGAAAAAGCCGGCCTCAAGACCTACACGCACGTCGCCAAAACGCC
>Ga0070665_100005644_pt1 | contig 12864 bp, 9 predicted proteins | sample KBSS13metaG_FD_65862 | JGI IMG/M metagenome (GOLD analysis project Ga0070665, IMG submission 65862) | Switchgrass rhizosphere microbial communities from Kellogg Biological Station, Michigan, USA - KBS S1-3 metaG | ecosystem: Host-associated > Plants > Roots > Rhizosphere > Soil ... | reverse complement strand
TATACTCGCCACCATCGGTGGTGCCGTTGAGCCAGGTATTGAGACGGGCAAGAAGGCAGGCAACAGGATTGAGATCCAGGCCCAGTATTTCACGCACATCCGTTACCAGCAAAAGCAAAAGACTGATCCAACCGGATCCGGTGCCAATCTCTACAATCTTCTTGCCATGAAACTGTTCTTTCGACTTGAGCAAACCTTCGGCAAATGTTCGGCCCCAGAGTTCAGGCGAAAAAACCGCCGGCGTCAGAAACAACTCAATCGGCCTGACCAGGGTAGGCAATTCCACCCGTTTGACAAAGAGCGGCGCAGTCGCCGAATCGGAAAGGTCTCTGGCCAGCTCATGCAGAAGCTTTATGGCGGCTCGTTCGGTCTTGCTGTCTTCCAGCGACGCCAGCAGGTCTGTTAACTGACTGTTGAGTAAATCAAAAGAACCGGACGCGTTTCCAAGCGATCCTCCCGCCTGACCACAGGCGGCGAGAATGTCATCCTTGGACGGCACCGATAAGACCTTAGCCACTATTACCCATTGACTACAGAATTTCCGGTTCTATTGTACTAGATCAAAAGATAGCTAATTAAAGTCCGGGTGCGGGGCGGGTAGGCGGGGTGGAAATGCGCAGATCCTCACCCTTCCATTTGCTTTTCAGTACCGGCGTCTGCAAAACGCCACGTTCACGCAAAACCTGCTCCTGCACTTTATCGCGCATACTCTGGAAGGCCTCACCAAGGGTGGTGGCATTGCCGTTTTTACGCAGGGCGTCGATCAGACAGCGGGTGAAAATGCTGTTTTCGTAAGCCTTGGACTCCCACGATACCTGCGATGGCGAACTCGATGAGATAACCAGTTGACCGGTACCCTGAGCAACAACGTCGGCGTCGACGTTGCCTTTATAAGCGATGCCCTTGCCTCCCGCTTCAGCCGCGCCGCTGTGGCAGGCGTCGAGCACAACAACTACTCTGTCCGAGTGCACGCGGGCCTTGATGGTGCGGGTCAGATCCTGCATGGGCAAGCCCGAGGCATAGAGCTGATCGGGATTGGTATCGTAGGCCAGCAAGTAGTTTACGTTTTCGTTGTCCATCTCGGACGGACTGCCGTGACTGGAGATATAAATCAAAACCAGGTCGTCGGGATTAGCCAGTCGGGGCAACCATTTATCGCCGAGGTCCGAGAGGATATTGGCGCGGGTAGCCTGTTCGTTCACGAGGAGCTTGACGTGGTCTTTGGCAAAATTGCCTTCTTTGACGAGGAAGTCGGCGAAGTCTTTGGCATCCTTGGCCGGATAGTGCAAGTTGAGTTTGGAGTCGGCAAAATTGCTAATTCCGATGATCAGAGCCCACTTGTCGCGCACCGGACGATTGACTATTTCGAGCGCATCTTCCTGGGTTTCAATTTTGCTGGGAGCGGCCTGTGCTGCCTTTGTGTCACCTTTTTTGAAGGGAGTTTTGACAGTCGGAGCCTCTTTTACCGGCGCGACCATGGCCAACTTTTTGGTCTCCAACTGTTCGCGTTTAGCGCGTTCGCGCTCCAATCTGGCTTCGGCTTCTTTTTCTCTTATGGCCAGCTCGCGACCTTTTAGCTCGGCCCGGGCGCGTTCTGCGGCCATGCGTTCAGCTTCGGCCTTTTCTCTAAATAGTTTGGCTTCGATTTCTTTCTGCTCTTTTTGCATGGCGATGAGCTTGGGATCGACAACGCCCTTGCCGACATAAGGTGTATAAGTATTGCCCTTACCGGTCATAGCGGTGACGGCCACTTTGGTAGCACCACCGGTAGTGCCGGTACCGCTTGTTGTTGTTGTGGCGCTGCCGTTGGTCACAGCCAGGACATCCCCACCGGAAGCAACGATATTGGCCTGGGTAGCCTGATCCTTGGCCGTCTGCTGGGCTACTTTTAAGCGCTCCGTTTCCTTCAAACAGAAGTCGCGATTTTGTCTGGCCTCGGTCAAGGTGGGATTGATTTTTAAAGCTTGATCGAAATCGGCGACAGCCAGCTCGTGTTTGCCCAGATTTGAATAGAGCAGTCCGCGAGTAAGATAACTCTCTGCAAATGCCGGCTCAATGCGAAGCGACTCGGTAATGTCGGCCATCGCCGGCTCGTATTGCTTAATTGCCGAAAATGTCAGACCGCGCCAGTAGAATGCGGCGGCGTTTGAGGAATTGAGTCTGATAGCTTCGGTCAATTCACGCAGCGCTTTGTCAAATTCACCGGTCTGATAGTCGTGCTTGCCGCGGTCGACGAGGGTCTTATCGTTGTTCAACCAGCTCGTGTCGGCTGCTATACCGGGGGGCGCGGAAATCAAAGACGTAACAGGCGTTCCTACACTGAGCGTCAACGCCAGAGACAATAACAGGGCTTTTCCCTTTGGCGACTTACATTTGGCCATGGCCACAAATCCTCTAATTTCATTGTTGCGGAAGGTCTCCGCATTCTTGCCGTAGTATCGGACTCTTCAGGTCCCTCAATAACTGGAATTTTGACTGATCTACGTGCAACTTTGCAGCATTAGGAAGAGAATTCTTAACTGGCGGCGGGGCGGCTGCAACTCTGTGGTTTGCGGCCTCAGGACTTGTCATGCGCGCATGGGGCGAGGATTGGGCGGTGGCCTTCTGGCTGGAAGCCGTACGGGGTGGGTGATTGCGGACATTGCGCCCGGAGCGGACTGGGGATTGGAGTAGGGATGGGGCCTCAGATTTAGGTTCAGATTTAGGTTCAGACTTAGGCTCAGATTTAGATTGGGCTTTGGATACGGCAATAATCCTTACATTGACCGGGCTGATTGCCGGGCCAATTTGAGGATGCGCGTGAGCGGCAGGGACAAATGCCTGAGCAGCCGGAGATGGAGACTGGGGCTGAAAGACCGAGAAGATCGATCGATTGGTGGCCATCACGGCGGCAGCGCCGATCATCAATAGGGAAAGGGCCAGGTATAGGGCATTTACCGGCGTGATAGCTTTTTTGGAGCAGCAGCCGGTCGTCGACTTGCGGGCCAGCGATAGCGTGGGCATGCCACGTCCCATCGCCGTAAGACGGCCGGTTGTGGCCCGAGCCGCCGATTGCGGGTTGCGGGCAAACTCTGCCGCCATGCGCTTTTCGGCCATCAGGCAGGCGCGTTCCAGGTCTTCTTTGAATTCGGCCATACTCTGATAGCGGTCGGCCGGATTCTTTTGCAAGGCCCGTCGCACAACGGCTTCCAGCTCTCGAGGCGGCGGATTGCTGGGACAGACCTCGGAAAAAGGCGGCGGGTCGTGGTGCAGATGGTGATGCAGCATTTCATAGACCACTTCGCTGGCAAAGGGATCGCGACCGCAGGCCATTTCATACAAAACAATGCCGAGCGAATAAATATCGCAGCGATGGTCGATTTTGCCGCCTTTAATTTGTTCGGGCGAAATATAAGGAGGCGATCCCCACAGTTGCCCAGTCTGCGTCAGGCGCTGGTCGTCTTCCCCCAGTTTGGCCAGGCCAAAATCCACGACCTTGACCTCAAAGTCATCGTCCTCGCCCAGGATCATTATGTTGGCCGGTTTCAAATCACGATGAATGACATTGTTGCGGTGAGCGTGCTCTACTGCCGAAGCCACCTGCGAGGCAACACTGCAAAGTCGGCGCAATTGCAGACGGCCGGCCGATTGCAAAATATCGTCTAGAGTACAGCCCTGAATATGGTCCATCACAACATAGGGCTGACCGTCATTTCCAACGATACAGTCATAAACGGTCACTACATTGGGATGCGAAAGACGGCTGAGGGTGACGATTTCGCGCTGGAAGCGCTGCCAGACATCGGGTCTTTCGTTGGGTTTAAACTTAACTGTCTTTATCGCCACAAGGCGGTCGACCAGAATGTGGCGGGCCTTGTACACGACCGACATACCGCCCCAGCCGATCACTTCCAGGATGCGATATTTGTTTTCTAAAACCTGGCCGACCAGCGGATCTTTGTAATTTTCGCGGACAATTGCGTCGCCGGTCGCGGTGTAAACCCTCGACCTTTCCACAGGCTCTACCTGATTTCCCTCGCTTTGTCCTTGCATTTTGTCTCCGCCAGGGGACATTATGACCGCTCATTTTTCAATACGCTTGGAAGCGCACGAAGTTGCAGTATCAGCCGATATTCGGCAAAGAAGAGGCCCGGCCTCCAGGGAATGATTCCTTGAGCCGGGCCTGCAGAGAGACGCCTTAATGAGCCTGGCTATATCACTATTTGCCCATCATTGCGTGATGTCCGTGTGAAGAGCCGAAGCCCCAGTGATGTTGATGATGTTTGCCGTGGCCGCCGAGAGAATGTTTAATCATCTTCAAACGCAATTCCTTACGCTGCTCAGGAGTGAGTACCTGAGCCATTTTGACCAAACTGTCGAGCTTTGCGGCGGTCATGTCGGCCTTCAGGGAAGCAATCTTAGAAGACAGATCCTGGGCCTGTTTGGTGTCGATATTGGCGGCCGCAAGTGTATCTTTTAGTTTACGTCCAAGCGATTTGCACTGCACCATCTTGGTCCCCATCTGGTCCATAAGGTCTTCCTTGATGGCATAGAGCCTTTCATATTGATCGTCGCTCAATTTATTGGCTTCGCTGAAACATCCGTGCTCACCGTGTCCGCCCGGTCCGCCCGGTCCGCCGTGACCCATATGGAAGGCATCACCCGATGGCGGAGGAAGCATGGCCGCAAACTGAGGGGGCGCCTCATCGCTGTCAGCGTCATCGTCACCGCCGAAAGCTTCGACCGCACCCATCTGGGTAGAGCCTTCAGAGTCCTGAGCTTGCACTGGTAAGGAAGATCCTTGCACCGCAATACAGGCGCTAAGCAAAAGGCCAAAGGCCAGGGGCAGTTGCGGCATCTTTACATCTTTTAAAATTGACATGTTATTCAGCTCCTGGGAGTAAAACAGGTTCTTGTTTACGGTTAGACGCTCGGCCCGACCAAAAAGTTCAAAATCTGGAAACAAAATTTTTTGCGGGGCAATAGATTAAGCTATTAAGCCCAGATCCCTTCCCTTATATGCAAGGACCCCGCCAATGAGCCAAGTCAACTCCGACACGCCTGTCATAGAGGACTCCGTGCCGGCTAAACAAGGCTCCCGAGCCAGCTCCTACCGCTGGATCATTATCGCCCTGGCCTTCATCATCACCCTTGTCAACTATTTAGACCGCTCGGCCATCGCCTACGCCATCGAACCAATTAAAAGAGAGTTCGGCTTCAAAGATACCGACATCGGTTGGATCCAGGGTGCATTCGGTTTCGGCTACATGATTATGACCACCGGCGGCGGCATCCTTGTAGACAAATACGGCGCAAGAAGCGTCTGGTCGATTGCCGCCATATTGTGGTCGGCCTGCACGGCCCTGGTCGGTGTGGCTTCCAGCTTCACATTTTTTGCCTCCATCCGCATCATGCTCGGCCTCTCGGAAGGACCGCACTTTCCCTCCCTCACCCGCGTTGTCGCAGACTGGCTGCCCTCCAACGAGCGCGCCCGCTCGACGGCCTTCGGCCTGGCGGCCGTGCCCCTGTCCTCGGCCATAGGCGCACTCCTAATCACCACTCTCATTCGTTTTTACGGCTGGAAATTGATGTTTGCCATACTGGGCTCGGCCGGAATTGTCTGGGCCGTCATCTGGTGGTTCATGTACCGCGACTATCCCGAACACTCGAAATTCGTCAACGACGCCGAACTTTCAATCATCCGTGAAGGAGCCCCCCTCAACCGTGAGCGAAAATTGCATGAGTTGAAAGCGCACGATATTTCTCTGGGTGCCACCACCTGGAAATTTATCCTGACCAATCCTTCACTGGTGGCCAACAATTTTGGCTTTTTCGGTTTTGGCTATTTGCTCTTTTTTGGTGTCACCTGGTTGCCCGAATATTTCCTGCGTACCTATCACCTCAATCTAAAGACAGTCGGCCCCTACCTCGTCGCCCCCTGGCTTACAGCCGCGGTTTTCCTCGTGGCAGCCGGTTTCATCTCCGACTACATCTGGAAAAAGACAGGCAGCATGCGCAAAGCGCGCACCCACATGATCTGGGTCTGCCAGCTGCTTTCCGGTCTGTGCTTCATTCCTATTATGTTCAATCCGGACTTAAATGTAGCGCTGGTAATGATATCTCTGGGTATGGGATTTGGTTTGATGCCAAACGCTTGTTTCTACGCCATGAACTGCGACCTGGCTAAAGACAAAGCCGCCACCAGCCTTGGCTTGATGGACTCGTATCTGGCTCTGGCCGGTATACTTGCTCCAGTTTTTACAGGCACATTGACTCAACTGACCGGCAATTTCAATTGTGCTTTTTTCCTCCTGTCCTTTTTCACATTGACCGGTGTTGTCGCTATCTTGCTGCTGCAAAAGCCTGATGACTACAAGCACGCCCAATAGTTTGGGGAGGCTGTACCGGTGGGCGGAAAAGACCTTAAAATTGACAGCTCAAAGAAACAAGTGGTCATCATTGGTGGTGGCTTCGCCGGATTGAACTGCGCCAAGGCTTTGCACCATCAAGCCGTCGAAATCACCGTCATCGATCGCAAAAACCATCATCTTTTCCAACCTCTGCTCTATCAAGTAGCCACTGCCACACTGGCTCCCAGCAATATCGCCCAACCCATACGCTCAATCCTGCGCGACTATCCAAATATAAAAGTATTGCTTGATGATGTGGTTGGTTTCAATCTTGACACTCAATCAGTCAAACTCGGCAGCGGCTCGTCGATCTCCTACGATTTTCTGGTTGTCGCCTCAGGCTCGACGCACTCTTACTTTGGTCACGACAACTGGGAGCAGTTTGCGCCCGGTTTGAAAACTATTGAAGACGCAGTGGAAATTCGCAAACAAATTTTTCTTGCCTTTGAAAAAGCCGAAAGTCAAATGCACGACCAGGGCAAGCACGAACCGCTCGTCTTTGTTGTAATCGGTGCCGGCCCCACCGGTGTTGAGCTGGCCGGCGCAATTGCCGACACGGCAAAAGTATTTCTCAAGAAAGATTTCCGTCTCTGCAATCCAAGCGACGCTCGCATCCTTTTAATAGAAGGCGAAGGCAAAGTGCTGGGCCCCTACCCCCAGTCACTTCAACTGAGTGCGCTGGAGCAGCTCAAACAACTGGGCGTGGAAGTTTTGCTCTCTACAAAAGTGCAGGATGTAGAAGACCATCTGGTCATTACCGACAAAGGCAAGTACGAAGCCTCAGTCATAATCTGGGCTGCTGGAGTGGCCGCATCGCCCCTGGGCAAGATGCTCGGCGATGTGGACAAGCGCGGCTGCGTCAAAGTCGACGCCTATCTCAATCCGACGGTGGAAGAAAAAACTGCGCACAAAAATGTTTTTGTCCTTGGTGATCTTGCCCACTTCGAACAAGAGGGCAAGCAAGTGCCCGGGGTGGCGCAGACTGCAATTCAAATGGGAAATTATGCCGCCCACGCTATTGCCTGCGATCTGCAAGGCAAAGAGCGCCCCCAATTTAAATATTTCGACAGAGGTGAAATGGCGACCATCGGCAGACTGAAAGCCGTGGCCCAGATCAGATGGCCCTTCAAAGCAGACCTCAGTGGTTATCCGGCCTGGCTTGGCTGGCTCGTCATACACATACTCTTTTTGATTGGACTGAAAAATCGTATACAGGTACTTTTGCAATGGATGTGGACATTCTTCAGCAAGCGCTGGGGTGTGGGACTGATCACATTTGAAGGTGACGAAAAGCAGGAGGTGCCGTGAGCGAAGAGGAACGCCTCAATGCCGAAATCTCCGAACTGAAAACGGATGTAGAGAGTCTTGAACAGCAACTAAAAAACTGTATGTCCGAGAGAGATCTTTTGGCAATTATGCTAAACGAAGCATCGAATGCGGCTCGGGCCGGCAGCGCGAGCACGTCGCCACCCCCCCGCTGGTTGCATGCCGCGGGCGAATTTGAACATGATCCTGCTACGGTCCCTTCCAATAAAAAACTCACCTTTGCCCAGTTGTTCAAACTGGTCGAAGAACTGTCACCGGAAAATCAGGAAGAACTTGAACGGCGTCTTGCCGTTTTGAGGCAAAATCGCCGCGGCTCTGACAACTAGCGGCAAATGCGACCGAATCAACACATGATTACAGCTCTAAGATGGCTAATGATTCTACCTGCCGCATGGTTTGTAAGTGGCTGGCTCTATATTGCATTGACTAGTGTACTAATAATTCTGTTTATACCAATCGAAAAAATATTTACCGATGGCTCACAAGTAGGCGAAATTGTTGGAGGCGCTGCTACCTGTACGCTCTACTTCCTCAGTGCTTTTGCAGCCTCCTGCACCGCATACGCCATTGCGCCATGGCACAAACTTAAAGCCAGCTGTGCCGCTCAAGCGACCATCTGCATTTGCTCGGGAACAATGATTTGGCTCGGTTACAAAAATCCAGGCGGTTACATCGACAGTGGAGATTTTATACAACAGGCCTGGTGGATCCTTTGCACTCAAGTAGCGGCGCTGTGCCTGACTCCTACTTTGCTAAACCCATCAAGGTTCTCAAGGATAGTGCTACGCGCATTTCCCGCCGATACGAGTATGCAAGCACTCACATGTGTCACTGTCCAGATCATGTTTTGTTGCGTCGGATTCAGTTCAGCAATAATTGACTTTGCTCCTTCCGCACGCAAACTTTTTACGCCGGTAGTTATGCTGCTTTTGTTAGCGGTTCCGACATTGTTTGTCTGTTTCAGATCCAAAATGTCGCCAAGATTAAAGCGCGTATCGTTTAAGACCTGCCTCGCAAGCATTGTGCCACTTGCATGGATAAGTATTTGCCTGCCGTCAATTCTGTCATATCACGAACCGACAGCAGAGGAGCAAAGACAAAATGCTGCTCGGGAGAAAGAATTTGAAGAGCACCTTCATAAGCAGATTTATGACGGCGATCCAAAAGCTGTTGCGACGGAAAGAACACTGTCAGCGATTTCACGCTATCAGACGAAATTTAGCAGCTCCAAAACCGTCGTAAGGATTCTAGAGATTGGCAGACTGGGTGGCACGATCGGAGAAAAGCCGGCCAGGCGACGCGTCCGTGCAATACTGGCGCAAGTTACCGATCCGACGGAATTGATAGAAATAGCGAAGGATTTGCACACAGTAGCCGAAAGCGAAGCAGGATTTGACAGAGACCGCGTACTATGGCAATTGTCCTGGGATGCGCTGTGGGAATGCAGCCGGCGAGCGGCAGAATTTCCAGGGCCCCCAGGCGCAATGGTCCTAGCAACAATACGATCAGATGTGGCCGGCTCAGAGCAGGCAAACAATCGCGCCTTCGATAATTTTGAATGTCGGCAAAAGGGTCAAAAACCAAAATGGCCTGAATACGTAGACATGTCGGAAGATCCCAGAGAATGAATTCTGCCGCTAAGCATCAGGTTTCAAACACACTTCCAGCATCGCACGAAGGGGATCGCTCAGTGTGTGCGCGCAGCCCTTCATTCCTTTCACCAGACGAATTTTCTGACTGGCACTGGGAAGCGTATAAGTCCAGGTAAGCTCATACTGGCGCTGCCACGTGCCCAGAGAGGCATTGGCAAAATCCTTCATACTTTTATCTTCGGTAGAAAGTGCCTGTAGCATGAAAATAACGCGCTCCCACTTCTCCGCTTTATTCAGCAGTTTAAGCGCTTTAAGTTTTACAAGTTGACGAGCATGGGAAACGACGATTTCCCAGAGCGTATCTGGAAGGATCAGATGAGCCACTTTTTCCAGCGCTCGGCCTGCAGCGCTGGAGATACTCTCACTTCCTTCAACGAAGAGTGCAAGCAATTCGTCAACATAATCTTTCGCGCCCAGTTTTGCAATTGCTGAAATCGCCGCTCGTTGTTGGGCTGGCCGCCCATGCTCAATGAATGGAAAAACAATTTTGCCATCTTCCGTCTGGCCAGTCTCTCCCAAACCGTAGATGGCCTCGGCCGCGACAGTATCTCTCGGCTGCGCTTGTACAAGTTTCAGATAGAATTGCCGCATATCGAATGTCGGCTCCAGACTGCCAAGCTTCCAGCGGGCATAATCGCGAACCGTTGCAGATTTATCCATCAGAGCATGTATCACGTAGGCCCGGCCCTGGTCTTTAGTGAGCGGGCACAGAGCTCGCAGCGCGTCGCGTCTTATCGTCCCGGCCTTATCGTCGAGCAGTTGTTTGAACACCGCCGCTCTCTGAGCCGGCGGCAGCCTTTCTGCCCATTGAAATGCCATATGGCGTGTGGTCAAATCCGAATCCTGAAGTAATCGGCTCATAATCACATCGGGCTTTATGTTTCCGATTTCAGACAAAAGAAGCAAACTCCAACGTCGCACTTCCAGATCGGCATGTGAAAGGCCGCCTATGAGAAGGTCTCTGTTTTTGGCGCTCTTGAGAAAAGTTCGCACTTTCTCGACCACTTCCAGCCTGCGCGCCAGGCCAATTCTTCGATCTCTTTTTGCGACGCGATCGAGCAATTCAAGATTGTCCAAAAGGTGCCCAGCATAAGAGTGCATGATGCGTTTTTCGACTTCGTCGCAGGCTATGGCGCAAATCTTAGGCACCCAGTCACACATGCGAATCAAAAGAAAAGGCAGCTCACCACCGTCATCGTGCTTTGCCAGCTGCCAAAGAGCGGCTTCACGCAAATAACCGTTGCTCGAAAAAGAAGTCATGCCGCAGAGGCCAATTCTCGCCTTGCCCAAAAACCATGTGGAAATTTTCTGTTGTGTCAGGTTGTCCAGGATCTGGAGAGGACTGGACACACTCCATGTGCCTGCTCGTAGGCGGCCATCGACTTGCAGCAGGCAGGAAATCCGCATCGTATGGAGGATAAGTTCGACAGCGTCAGCCGCTGTTTCGCAAATGCGCTTTTCATTGCTGGCGAGATATTGCGGCAGGAAGAGAAGCGCCGGCCATTCTCTTGTGGCCGCGATTGTCTTCATCAAGTTGATAGATTCTTGAATGTTCTCTTCGCTTTTATCTCCCGACAAAAGGCTGCGCTCCAGAGACAAGCTCTCAAGCTTTTTAAACAGTGCCCTGGATTTGTCGCTCAGTTGTCTCATGAATTACCTTGCGGAATGTACAGGTCGGCGCGACTAGAATTGTACCGGTATTGTTGCTCAGTTGCTGAAAGACTGGCTCCCTCAATTGTCGGATCGAGTGCAGGACCTTATACTGAATTTCGCGCGGTGCATTAGTGGTCAGCATGTTGTTCAATTTTAAACTCCAACCAGTTGAGGAGATCAGGCCATGGGGACATCCACCAGGCTTGTCTCTTTCTTGGTTTGGGTTAACTTATGGGTCGTACAGACTGGAAGTGGGTAACGAAAAGTTGTTCTCCTACTCGGAGCAGATGTCCGCCATTTGGACAGCAGAGTCCCCAGGCTTCTGTGGTGACTATGTTGACTATCAGGTGGTTCGTCTGTGGGAGGATATTTTGGAAATCCTTCCGAATGTGCTGGAGCCCATTCCACTTGAACTGGCCCAATTGTTTTCAACGCACAATTTACAAGTATCTGCCTTGAATCAGCGTGTTGAAAAATCCCTGCGCTCAGGTCATATAAACCAAGACATTGCAAAAGCTGCAGTTTGCTGGATTCAAGATCGAACCCTAGACACTGGTTACCTCATTAACGGACCAAGTATTTGGCTGTGGTCAGACCAAGATTCGGTAACTATAACTTGGGATAATCGCAATTCTCTTATAAACGGGGTGGAGGTGTGGTCCGCTAAGCATGGTAGTTATTCGATGCCGAGATCCGTCTTTCTGAAAGAGGTTGAGTTGTTCAATGATGATTTTATTGCGCAAATGAGCCAGCGCGTCGATGACATTTGTGCCGGGTGGAATCGCCCTCACATTCGGATCGACATTGAAAACTTGCGCAAGCAACAGCTAGAAAGGCCCAGAGAACTGGAGCACAAATTGCACTTTCCTGCCAACCCAATAGATTCAAAGAAAATTCTAACTGCTATTGAAATTGTTATGCAGGCGAACCCGTAGGCCAATACACCATTTAAACCAGGCAAGAAATCGAAATCTACGTATTTTCCCCAATTACATCGCCCTGCCCCCTGCATATCATAAGCTCACCCCCTCAGAGCAGGCATCCCCACAATGGCTGGACCTATAGAAGGCAACTGCAAAGTTGTTTCCACAATAGACAACGAAGCAACGGCGAAGGCGCTGCTGGGCGGTGACCTGGCCGTGACCGAGAAGCTGGAATGCGGTCAGACTCTGGCCCGGCAGGCCCTGGAGCAGATGGGGCCCAAAACCGTTCTGGTTCGGACGCTCACAGACACCTCCCTGGGCAGAGGTTCAGGCTTTTTTACGGGCAAAGACGGCGATCTTGTCATAACCAACGCCCATGTGGTGGCGGACGGCAAACAAACTACAGTGCAGACCGTCAATGGCGACGTCTTCAACACACGAGTAATCGACGTCGACGACATCAACGACCTGGCTGTGCTGAAAGTCGAGGGCATAAAGAAAGACCCCAGTCGCTCGGTAGCTTTTGGCGACGAGAGCAAACTTAAAATCGGTGATCCGATGCTGGCAATTGGACATCCCGGCGGCCACCAACAACCGGTCGTGTCGGACGGCAACTTTATCGTGCAGAAACCATATGTGCTGCAATACCAGGAAGCCCACGGGAAAAGGATGATGGAAAGCGCGACGGCCTTTTCCAACCTCTATCCCACATTCGCTAAAGACGCCAGAGCCAATTTGTATTCTCCCAAACTGGGCATGGATACAGCCATATGGCACGGAAGTTCGGGCGGACCGGTAGTCAATGAATTCAACAAGGTAGTAGGTGTTTCGGTCGCCATCGACTCAGAAAATCCTTACCTGACGATGGCTGTTCCGGCAAGCAAAGCTACCGACTTGCTCACTCGCACAACTCCAAAATTC
>Ga0070665_100005640_pt1 | contig 12868 bp, 15 predicted proteins | sample KBSS13metaG_FD_65862 | JGI IMG/M metagenome (GOLD analysis project Ga0070665, IMG submission 65862) | Switchgrass rhizosphere microbial communities from Kellogg Biological Station, Michigan, USA - KBS S1-3 metaG | ecosystem: Host-associated > Plants > Roots > Rhizosphere > Soil ... | reverse complement strand
CCGACCACGCCCACTCGGCCGAGGGCAAGCTGCAGGTCGAGCTGGCCCAGCTCGAATACAACATGGCCCGCATGCGGGGCCTCTGGACCCACCTCGAGCGCCTCGGCGCCGGCCGCATGGACGGCGGCATCGGCACCAGGGGACCGGGCGAGAGCCAGATCGAGACCGACCGCCGCCTCGCCCGCAACCGCATCTCCGCTCTGCGCCGCCGCCTGCGGCAGTCGGAGAAGAACCGCGGCGTGATGCGCGCCCGTCGCGACAGCTCCTCGCTGCCGCGGGTCGCCCTCGCCGGCTACACCAACGCCGGCAAGTCGACCCTGCTGAACGCGCTCACCGGGGCCGAGGTCGAGGTCCGGGACCGGCTCTTCCACACCCTCGACCCGACCACCCGCACCTTCGAGCTCTCCGGCCGCGACTACCTGCTTACCGACACCGTTGGCTTCATCGAAAAGCTGCCGCATCAGCTGGTCGAGGCCTTCAAGGCGACGCTCGAGGAGACCGTCCTCGCCGACCTAATCCTCCACGTCGTCGACGCCTCGGCGCCCGAGGAGCGGCGACTCGCCGACATGCAGGCGGTCGACGAGGTTCTAGAGGAGATCGGCACCGGCGAGAAGCCGCGGCTGCTGGTCTTCAACAAGGTGGACCTGCTGAGCGAGGACGAGCGCGCCGAGACCGCGCTCGACCACCCCGAGGCGGTGGCGATCTCGGCCCAGGAGGGGGAGGGGCTGGAGGAGCTGCGCGAGCGGATCGAGGCGGCCTTCGAGGAGCGGCTGACCGAGGTCGAGCTGCTGATTCCCTACTCCCAGGGTGGGCGGCTGCACGAGCTGCACGAGGTCGCCGGCGATCTCGTGCGGACCGAGCGCGAGGACGGCGTGTTGGTGCATGCCAAGGTCCCTGCGGCGGAGATGCACCGGTTTAGCGACCTCGCTGTTGCATAAGCGTTTGAGGGCCCGGGGGAAGGGCTCGGCGGACAACAGCGGGGAGGGTCCGGCGAGCCCTTCCCCCGGACCCTTATAGGCTCCGCGCCGATGGATCTGCCGGTGGTCAAGCTCAAAGATGAGGCGTTGCTGCCCACGCGTGCGCATGAGGGGGATGCTGGGCTTGATCTTTACGCCTGCGAGGCGGCTCATATTGGGCCCGGGGAGCGATGGAGCGTTGGGACCGGGGTTGGGGTGGAGGTTCCGGCGGGGCATGCCGGCTTGGTCCTGCCGCGCTCGGGTCTGGCGCGCGATCACGGGATCGCGCTGGTCAATGCTCCGGGCTTGATCGACTCCGGTTACCGGGGGGAACTGCGGGTTCTGCTGCTGAACACCGATCCGGCCGAGACCTTTCGGGTCGAGCCGGGCGAGCGCATCGCCCAGCTGCTGATTACGCCGATCGCGACCCCGGAACCGGTCGAGGCCGCCGAGCTGACCGAGAGCGTGCGCGGCCGCAGCGGCTTCGGCTCATCCGGCCGCTAGCCGGGCCGACTCGTGCGCCGCCGCCTCCAGCTCGTCGTCGAGCGGCTCTAGATCGGGGCGGGTGCCGTAGCGGCGCTCCAAGGCGAGCGCGATCAGGTGGTCGGCTAGCCAGGCGTTCTTAGGCAGCAGCGGGCCATGCAGGTAGGTGCCGATCACGTTGTCGCGCCGCACCCCCTCGAAGCCGTCGCGGTCGTTGTTGCCGTGGCCTGAGACGACCTTGCCCAGCGGCTGCGCATCCGCACCGAGGTAGGTGCGGCCGCCGTGGTTCTCGAAGCCGGCGATCAGTTGCGGGCCCTCGCCGAGGTCGGCCTCGATCGTGACGTTGCCGATCAGCCGCGGTCCCGGCTCGCGCACCGTCTCCAGATCGGCGATCCCCAGGCCCGGCAACTTCTCCTCGCCGAGCTGGTAGCTGTGGCCGAGCAGCTGGTAGCCGCCGCAGACGGCGAGCAGGGAGGCGCCGTCGTCGGCCGCCTCGGCGATCGCCTCGCGCTTACTGGCGACCATGTCGGCGGCGACGGCGCGCTGGTCGCGGTCCTGGCCGCCGCCGATGTAGAAGAGGTCGTGGGCGGCGGGGTCGATCGCCTCGCCGGGACCGGCGCCCGTGTGGACGAAGTCGATCCCGCGCCACTCGCAGCGCCGCCGCAGGAAGATGATGTTGCCGCGGTCGGCGTAGATGTTCATCTGCTCGGGATAGAGGCTGAGGACGCGAAGCTCCATCAGGCGCTCCTCTCCAGCAGGACGACGAGGGAGCCGACGTGGAGGTCGGTCGGCGGGATCTCGTGGCGGCCGGCGGGGACGAAGCCGCAGGCGGCGGCTTCGGCCTCGAGCGTCGCGGCGGCGAAGGTCGCGATCCGCACCTCGTTCGGCTCCTCGCTCAGGGCGCCGTCGGGGGAGACCGTCTGGCGCAGGCGCCGCACGCGCAGCTCGTCCGGCCCGACGGCCACCTCGGTTGCGAGGCTCGAGTAGACCCAACCGTCGACCTCGCGCACGTCGGGAAGGGGAGGGGGAGCGCCATCCGGCTCGGGCAACTCCTCGATGATCGAGGCCGCCAGCAGGCCCCCGGGCCGCAGCGCGGCGGCGATGCAGCGCAGGGACTCGGCCCGCTCCTCGGCGTCGGCGAGCAACTGCAGCAGGTGGGTTGGGGCGAGGACGAGCGCGGCGGGGGTTTCGAGCTCGAAGGAGCGCGCGTCGGCCTCCAGGGTGCCGACCGGCAGACCGGCGCCGCGCTCGGCGAGGACGGCGAGCAGCTCCGCGTCGCTGTCGAGGCCGACGACCTCGTGCCCGCGGCGGGCGAGGTGCAGGGCGACCCGGCCGGTCCCGCAGCCGAGCTCGAGGACGGGGCCGCCGCCGCGCTCGGCGAGTTCCTCCCAGAGCGGCAGGTCAGCTGCGTAGGCGCCGCACTCGACGTCGTGCCAGATCGCGTTTGCGGTCATGGCGCCCGTCATCGCCAGAACTCCTGCGCCAGGCCGCGGTCGGCGAGCAGCTTGCGCAGCTCCAGCAGGGCGGTGTAGGTGGGGAGGGCGAAGACCCGCCCCTGCGAGCCGGCGAGCGCGGCGTCGAGCGAGGTCTCGATCCCCGGCACGACCTCGATCGCCTCCTCCGGCCAGCCGGCGTACTTGAGCCGCAGCGCCATCTCGGGGGCGCGGGTGCCGGAGCAGACGACCCGTCGCACGGCGCCGTCGAGGAGCTCGAAGTCGGCGTCCCAGATCCAGGAGACGTCGCGGCCGTCGGCGATCCGGTCGTTGAGGGCGATCCAGAGGTCGACCGGTCCGCGCTCGCGCGCCTCCAGCATCAGCGTCCGCAGCACCTCGTTCGCCCCCGCCGGGTTCTTGATCAGCAGGATCGAGACCGAGCCCTCGCCGACCGGGATCGTCTCGACCCGGCCGAAAGCGGCTCGCATCTCGCCCAAGGCGCCGGCGATCCGCTCCGGCGCGACCCCGAGCCGCAGCCCGGCGGCGATCGCGGCGAGGGCGTTGTAGACGTTGTAGAGGCCGGGGAGCGGCAACTCGATCTCGATCTCGCCCTCGGGGGTGCGAACCTCGACCCGCGAGCCGTCCATGCCGCGCAGCTCGATCGCCGTCGCCGCGACCTCCGGCGCCGGTCGCTCGGCACCGCAATTGGGGCACGAGTAGTGGCCGAGGTGTCCGACGAAGGCGCGCTCGTAGGCGTAGGGGTGGCCGCAGCGGCGGCAGTGCTTGGCGTCGAAGGCGTGCTGCAGCTCGGGCAGCGCCTGCGAGGCGTCCTCGATCCCGAAGTAGAGGACGCCCTCGCGCCGCTCGCCCTCCGTGTCGCGGCCGAGGTCGGCGATCAGCGGGTCGTCGGCGTTGAGCGCGAACCGGGTCCGGCCGGCGCGGCTGGCGACGGTCTTCGCCCACTCGTCGGCCAGCGCCTCCATCTCCCCGTAGCGGTCGAGCTGGTCGCGGAAGAGGTTGCCCAGGACGATCAGTGAGGGCTCTAGCTGCTCGGTCACCCGCGGCAGCCAGGCCTCGTCGACCTCGAACAGGCCCTCGCTGCCGCGCTGCTCGAGCAGGGCGGTCGCGACTCCCCAGGTCATGTTCGACCCGGCGCGGTTGTGGACCGGGTGGCGGTCGTCGGCGGCGAGGATCGCGGCGATCATCCCGGCGGTGGTCGTCTTGCCGTTGGTGGCGCTGACGACCGTCGTGCCGCGGTCGAGCCCGGCGCCGAGGCGGGCGATCCCCTCGGGCTCCAGCCGCAGCAGCACGCGGCCCGGGAGGGTGGTCCCGCCGCCGCGCCCGCTGCGCCGGCTGGCGGCCCCGATCGCCCGCGAGAGCGCCAGCTTGGCGCCGAAAAGAGGCTTCATCCGGGGACGAGGATCGAGAGGCAGCTGGGCAGGACCCGCAGCGAAACCGGCAGGTCGGTGAGGTGGTCGCCGTCGGCGTAGACCGGAAAGGGGCGGCTGGCGTCGAGTTCGAGCCGCGAGGCGCGGAAGGTGGTGACCTCCTCTTTGCCGATGTGGGTGCCCTTGAGGACCTCCCGCAGGCCGCGGAGGAAGCGCAGCTTGCCGACCTCGGTGATCGCCACCACGTCGAAGAGGCCGTCGTCGATCTCGGCTTCGGGGGCGATGTACATGCCGCCCCCGTAGACGCTGTTGTTGGCGACGTCGACGAAGTAGCCCTCAAGCCGTTTGCGCTCGCCGCCGGCGACGACGGTGAAGCGCGCCGAGCGCCAACCGATCAGGGTGCGGACCATCGAGTAGGCGTAGACGAGGTTGCCGCGGATGAAGTGGGTCTCGTTGGCGAGCCGGTTGCATTCGGAGTCGAAGCCGACGCTGGCGATGCCGAGGAAGCGCTTGCCGTTGGCCTCGCCGACGTCGATCCGGCGGCTGTGGCCGGCGAGGACGACCTCGACCGCAGCCTCCGGGTCGTCGGGGATGCCGAGCGCCCGGGCGAGGTCGTTGCCGCGGCCGCCTGGAATCAGGCCGACGGGGGTCTCGGAGCCGGCCAGGGCGCCGCCGATCGCGCCCATCAGCCCGTCGCCGCTGACCACGACCGGGACCTCGCCGAGCTCGACCGCCCGCAGCGCGAGGTCGACGCCGTGCTCGAGGCTGCGCGTGCGCTCGACCCGGAACACGGCCCGGCGCGCGTCGAGGGCGGCCTCGACCCGCGGCAGCAGCTTCAGCGTCTTGCCTCCGGCCGAGGCGGGATTGACGAGCAGGGTCAGGGGCATCCCGGCGATCTCCATCGGCGCCCAGCCTAGAGGGAGACCCCGACCGGGCCGCCGCCGCGCAGCCGACAGACGAGGAAGCTGCCCTCGCCTGCGGGTTCCTCCCAGATCCGCTCGAAGCCCCGGCGCTCGAGGCGGCGGCGGAAGAGCGCCCCGCCCGGCCCGCCGAGAGGCGTTTCGCCGTGGGTGACCGCGAGGACGAGGAAGCCGCCGGGGCGGAGCACCCGTGCCGCCTCGACGGCTTTCGGGCGGGCGTCCAGGGCCGCGACCAGGTCGAGATGGTCGTCGGGGAAGGGGAGCGCGCGCGGGCCGCCCTGCTTGAAGGCGATTCGTCCCTCGGGGTCGAGTCCGACGCGATCGGCGGCCTGCTTGACCGCCTCGGCGGAGCGATCGACCCCCCGCACGCGCGCGCTCGGAAACTCGCGGGCGAGGAACAGCGTCCCGTCTCCCGCCCCGCATTCGACCTCCAGGATCCGCTCGGGCGCGCCGACGTGCAGAACCGCGGCGGCCAGAGGAGTGAGGGGCGGAGCGGACACCGAGCGGAATCGTATGTGGCCGGCGGCGCGACTTCCGGGAGTTCGATTAGGGTTCCGCCCCGATGGAGGGACAGCAGCCGGACCGTCGCTGGATCGTTCTCGTCGTCTTCGCCGTGGTCGCGGTCGGCGTCGTCGCCGCCGTTCTGATCGGGCAGGGTGGGGACTCGGACGACGGCATCACCTCATCGGACGAAGCGACCTTCGAAGGCTGCAAGCAGGTCGAGGCGCCCGAACCGAAGACGGTCAGCTTCAAGGCACCGAAGCAGGTGCTGAAGAAGGGCGAAAAAGCGACCGCCGTGGTCGAGACCAGCTGCGGAACCTTCGAGATCGCCCTCGACACCGAGCGGGCGCCGAAGACGGCCAACTCCTTCGCCTTCCTCGCCGAGGAAGGCTTCTACGACGACCTCACCTTTCACCGCGTCGCCCCGGGCTTCGTGATCCAGGGCGGCGACCCGGAAGGCACCGGCACCGGCGGCCCCGGCTACAGCGTCGACGAGAAACCGCCCGCCAACCTCGCCTACACCAAGGGCATCGTCGCGATGGCGAAGAGCTCGGCGGAGCCGCCCGGCCGCTCCGGCAGCCAGTTCTACGTCGTCACCGCGCCCGACGCCGGGCTGCCGCCCGAATACGCGCTGGTCGGAAAAGTCAGCAAGGGCTACGACGTGGTCGAACGGATCGACGCGCTCGGGACGCCGGAAGAAAAACCGAAACAGACCGTCCTGATCGAATCGATGACGATCGACGGCTAGTCGGGTCGGGTTAGAGGGCGCCTGGCCAAGCAGGTCAAGGACGCAAGGCGCAGCCTTTGCTGGTGGCAAAGGCAAGCCGAGGACGCAGGCATGCGCAGTGCCAGGTGTCCTCTAAGCTGACCCGATGGCCAAGCCAGATGTCGGCGACCAAGCTCCTGACTTCGCCCTCCCGGGGACGGGCGACAAGACCTACCGCCTCGCCGACTACCGCGGCCGCAACCTGATCCTCGCCTTCTACCCCGGCGACGCGACCACCGTCTGCACCAAGCAGTTCTGCAACTACCGCGACCAGGGCGACCGGCTCGACGAGCTCGACGCCGAGGTGCTGGGGATCTCGCCGCAGTCGGTCGACTCGCACGAGCACTGGGTCAAAGAGCAGGAACTGAACGTGCCGCTGCTCGCCGACGAGGACCTGGCGGTGGCGAAGAGCTACGGGGTGACCGGCTGGATCGGACCGCTGGCGCGGCTGACCGAGCTGAAGGACGCTCCCGGCGGCCGCTACGTCCAGCGGGCGATCTTCGTCATCGACGGCGACGGCGTGATCCGCCACCGCACCGTCTCGCGGACGGGCAGCAGCTTCGAGTCGGTCGAGGATCTCGAGCACGCGGTCGCCTCGCTGGCCTGATGGCCGCCGAGGCGCGGCCCTTCACGATCGGCGGCGCACCGGCCCTGCGCGGCGAGATGGCGGGGGAGGGTCCGCCGGTCGTCCTCTGCCACGGGATCACCGCCACCAGGCGCTACGTCCTGCACGGCTCCAAGTCGCTGGCGAGGGCCGGCTACGCGGTGACCACCTACGACGCCAGGGGGCACGGCGAGTCCGACCCGGCGCCGGCCGGGGAGAGTTATGGATACCCGGAGCTGGTGGCGGACCTTGAGCGGGTGGTGGGGGAGGAGGTCGGGGACGAGCCGTTCCTCCTCGGCGGTCACTCGATGGGCGCCCACACGGCGATCGCCTACGCGCTGCGGCATCCCGACCGGCTCGCGGGCCTGGCGCTGATCGGGCCGGTCTACACGGGCGCGATCGAGCCGGATTCGCTGCGCTACTGGGACGGGCTCGCCGCGGCGCTGGAAGCCGGCGGTATCGACGGCTTCCTCGACTACCTGGAGCGCGAGCAGGGCATCGACCCGCGCTGGCGCGACTCGGTGCTGCGCTTCACCCGCCAGCGATTGGAGCTCCAAGAGCACCCCGAGGCGCTCGCGCAGGCGCTGCGCGAGGTGACGCGCTCGCGACCCTTCGACTCGCTGGAGGAGCTCGGTGCGCTCGCGGTCCCGACCCTGGTCGTGGCCAGCAACGACGACGCCGACCCCGGCCATCCCTACGAGGCCGCGGCCGCCTACGCGGAGGCGCTGCCGAACGCGCGTCTGCTCAGCGAGGCGGAGGGGGAGTCGCCGCTCGCCTGGCAGGGCGGCAAGCTCTCGCGCGCCTTAGCGGCCTTTTACGCGGAAGCCTTATCTTCCCCGCGATGAGCTACCCGGCCGAGGGAACCCTGCAGCGGGCGATCGCCTTCCTCGCCGCCCTCGGGGTCGGCGTCGCCACCTACATCGCGGTGGAGGCGGCGGGGGGCGACGCGCCGACCTGCCTCGCCGGCAGCAGCGGCTGCGCGACGGTCGCCAAGAGCAGCTATTCGCACGTCGCCGGGGTCAACATCGCCGTCTTCGGGGTCTTCGGCTACGTCGCGCTGCTCGTCAGCGCCTTCTTCGCCAACGACCTGGCGCGCTTCGGCGGCTTCGTCGTCGCCCTCGGCGGCTTCGGCTACAGCGTCTTCCTCACCTACGTCGAGATCTTCAAGATCGAAGCGATCTGCCAGTGGTGCGTCGCCAGCGCCGTCCTGATGACGATCCTCTTCCTGCTCAACGCCACCCGGCTGATCGGTTACGGCGGGACCGACCAACTGCAGGAGGCGAGATGAGCGGCAGCAGCGAGCGGGAGAAACGCAAGGCCGAACGCCTGCGGGCCGAGTCTGCAACCGACGCCGGCGAGCGCCGGACCCGCCTGATGCAGCTGGCCGCGGGCGCCGCATTCCTTGCCGTCGCGGTGGTCCTCGTCCTGATCGTCGTCAACAGCTCCAGCAGCGGCAGCGGCGGCGACACGAAGCTCGAGGGCGCCGCCGAGGTCAACCAGCGGCTCGCGGGGATCCCGCAAGAAGGCATGGTCCTCGGCGATCCGAAGGCGCCGGTCGAAGTGGTCGAGTTTGCCGATCTCCAGTGCCCGTACTGCAAGGCGTTCACCGAAGAAGCGCTGCCGCCGATTATCGAAAACCAGGTCAAGAATGGCGAAGTGAAGCTCGCCTTCCACAACTTCACGATCATCGGCGAGCAGTCGCTGCCGGCCGGCGCCGCGGCCCTGGCGGCAGGCGCGCAGAGACGCGGCTGGAACTTCGTCGAGCTCTTCTACAGGAACCAAGGCGCCGAGGCCAGCGGCTACGCCGACGACGCCTTCCTCGAAGCCGTCGCCAAGGGTGCAGGGATCAAAGACCTGGGCAAATGGAACGCCGAACGCGACAAGTTCACCGCCGAAGTCGAAGAAACGACGGCAGAAGCCGAGCGGCTCGGCTTCAACGGGACGCCGTCGATCGCGATCCGGGGCCCGAAGACCGACGGCCTGGAAGCGATCGAGACGCCGGGCTCCACGGGGGACCTGGAAGCGGCGATCGAAGCGGCTGAATAGCGCTTTACCCGGCTCTGCGGCTCCAGGTATACATAACCACCATTATCGTGCGTTGAGTACGCGGGAAAGCCGTCTTGGGAGCCTCATAGCCTCCCGCGCCCGATGAACGGCTTCTGGTGGAAATTTCCTCTGCTGCGCGGTCTCTCTCCAATGCGGCGAGGATTTGTCGAGGCCATATGGATGGTGGCCTTAGCGTCCGTCTTCACCGGCTACGCGATCAACGCGGTCTTTTCGGACCCAGCCTCGGTTTCGGAGCCCCTGGCCCAGATTGGCGCCACTCTCCTCGTGGCATATGCGGTTCAGACCGGCTGGGTCGTGCAGAACTCGCGAAAACGCGGTGCCGACCGCGAGAACTGGGTCGGAGTGGCCAGCGGCGTCGGATGCTGCGCACTGATCGGGGTCTTCATCGCCCTCTGCCTCTCACCGCACCAAGAGTCTCTTGACTTGCTCGAGGGACTCGGATTCGCCTGGGCCGTGATCTCCATCGGGTTCCTCGGGCTCTGGACGGCGCTACAGACCTGGGCGATGTACGACCTGGCCCACAGCTTTTCCACCGAGTACCACGAGGACTGATCTGGCCCGCCCGGGTAATACTCGTAAACATCTGAGTAATATGTCACCCACGATGCGGTCGATCCGACACCTTGCTCTCACCAGCATCTCCCTCCTCGCCTTCCTGGCGCTTTGGGGAACCGGATCCGCTGCGGCGGATGGCATCTGCAAAGTCAACGAAACGCCCTGCAAAGCGGCCAATGCCTGGCCGGTCGGCACCGTGATGAAAACGAATATCAAGACCGGCACCCTCGTCACGTTCAAAGGAACCATCGAAGTGCGCTGCACCGGCTCCACCTGGTCGGGTGAACTGACCCAGAACCCGACTATCGGAATCGCCGCCTTGCTCAATGGTCTCAGCGAAACCTTCAGCGGCTGCACCCTCAGCGGAAGCGCCTGCTCGCTCAAAGCAGCGGAATTCTGGACCGGAGCGAAATGGTTCGCCGACTCCAAAAGCCCCGGGAATGGCTACACGGGCGGAACCACGCCGGCCGCCAAGCAGATCGAAATGACCTGCGGTTTCACCTGCAAATGGCAACCGTCCGGATCCCTTGAATCGAATACGCACACCTACCAGGGCGGCACTCCAGCTATTGAGAAATGGAGCTGGCGGTACACGAAGGTCGAAGAAAGTGCGTTCTTCTGCGGGACCGAATTGATGATGTCCGGAGAACGGGAATTCACCGCTCCCGCCGGAAGCGTCTACTGGACCACAAGCTGATCCTGAAGCGAGGTCGGCTCGTACTAGGGCGCGACGGCCGAGCCCTGAATCATCGGCTGCACGATCGACGGAGCCTTCGGCAGGCTCGGGTGCTCGACGCCGCCCAGCTCGAACCCTGCCGCCCTGATACCCGCCTCGGTGTCGCGGTTGCAGTGGCAGCCGTCGCCGACGAAGCGCCAGGGGGTCTCCAGGCGGTCCTGCCATCTGGCGAGGCCCGCGTCATCGGCCCGGACGTGCTCGAGGAAGAGCAGCTGGCCTCCCGGCCGAAGGACGCGGGAGATCTCCCGCAGCGCCGCAGGTTGGTCGGGAACCGTGCAGAGCACCAGGGTCACGACCGCGGTGTCGAAGCTGTCGTCCTCGAATGGGAGCTCTTCGGCGCCGGCTTCCATCAGCTCCGCTCCGGGGCAGTCCTTCTCTGCGCGTTGGCGCAACTGCTTGAACATGTGCGGATCGGGCTCGGTCAGGATCAGCCGATCGAGCCCCTCGTGCGGGTAGAGCTCCAGGTTCAAGCCGGTTCCGGCGCCCAGCTCCAGCACCCTCCCCCGCGCCTGCCTCAGGAGGTCGCGGCGCATCTCCCGCAGCCCGGCTTCTTCGCTCGCCTCGAAGGCGCGGTCGTAGAGGGCCGAGAACATCCGGCCCCAGGTGGCGTCGTAGATCCGTCCCAAAATCATCGTTCGCTGAATTTACGACCCCGGAGGGGCGAAAGTTCAGCGTCGGCTGAATTTAGGCCGCATCGCGCTGCGGGGCCGGGGACTCGTCGGCCGACTCGCCCTGGCCCGGCTCGCTGGCCGCGGCCCGCTCCTCGTAGGCGCGGCGGGCGCCGTGGTCGACCTCGGTCATCAGCTTGTCGACCTTCATCGCCCGGCCGAGCGCCTCGCGCCAGCTGCGCGGCAGCGGGGCGAGGATCTTGTAGAGGGCGCCGTTGGCGCGCGGGACGAAGACGTCGAAGCGCGGCACTTCCATCGCGTCGACGATCTCGTTGGCGACGTCGGTGGCCTCGACCGGTTTGACCCATTTCTGGCCGACGCCGCTGGTCAGCTCGGTGTTGACGACGGTCGGCATCACGCAGAGAACCTCGACGCCGCTCCCCCGCAGCTCCGCCCGCACGGCCTCGCTGATCCCGACGACGGCGTGCTTGGTGCCCGAGTAGGTGGCGATCCCCGGCAGGCCGGATTTGCCCGCCTGCGAGGCGATGTTGACGATGTAGCCGCTGCTCCGCGGACGCAGCCGCTTGATCGCCAGCTGGGTGCCGGTGATGACGCCGTGCAGGTTGATGTCGATCTGGCGCTGAACCGACTCCGGGCTCTCGTCCTCGAACGGGGTGACCGGCATGATCCCGGCGTTGTTGATCACCGCGTCGATCGGGCCGAGCTGCCGTTCGGCCTCGTCGAGGAAGTGCGCGAAGGAGTCGCGGTCGGTGACGTCGAGCGCCAGCGCGACGGTGCCGCCGCCCAGCTCCGCCGCCGTCTCCTCGGCCATCTCGACCTGGAGGTCGCCGATCGCGACGCGGCATCCCTTGCGGACCAACGCGGCTGCCGTCGCCTTGCCGATTCCCCGCGCACCGCCGGTTATCGCCACGACCTTGCCGCTGAGTGAACGCCGCTCCTTCGCCATCGTGCTCCTCCTACCCCGTGAGGCGACCTCTCAGGCCGCCGGTTTGTAGACCGTGACCACGGCTGCGCCGCCGAGGCCGATGTTGTGCTGCAGCGCCACCTTGGCGCCGTCAACCTGCCGCTTGTCGGCTTCGCCGCGCAGCTGCCAGGTCAGTTCCGAGCACTGCGCCAGGCCGGTCGCCCCCAGCGGGTGGCCCTTGGAGATCAGCCCGCCCGAGGGGTTGACGACGACCTTGCCGCCGTAGGTGGTCGCCTCTTCCTCGACCAGCTTGTGCGCCTCGCCCTCCGCGGCGAACCCGAGCGCTTCGTAGGTGATGAGCTCGTTGGCGCTGAAGCAGTCGTGCAGCTCGCAGACGTCGATCTCCGCCGCCGCCACGCCCGCTTCGGCGTAGGCCGCGTCGGCCGCCGTCTTCGACATGTCGGAGCCGACGATCGTCATGCAGTCGGCGTTCTCGTCGAAGGTGCTGCTGAGGTCGGTGACCATCGACTGGCCGGCGATCTCGATCGCCTGGTCCCAGAGCCCGTGCTTGTCGACGTAGGCCTCGGAGGCGACGATCGCGCAAGCCGAGCCGTCGGAGGTCGGCGAGCACTGCAGCTTGGTCAGCGGGTCGTGGATCATCTTCGCCGCCTTGATGTCCTCCAGCGAGTACTCGTCCTGGAACTGGGCGTAGGGGTTGTTGACCGAGTGCTTGTGGTTCTTCCAGCCGATCCAGGCGAAGTGGTCGGGATTGGAACCGAACTTCTGCATGTGGTCGCGGCCGGCGTTGCCGAACATCTGCGGCGCCGGCGGCGAGGCCTCAGGGTCGCGGATCTCGAACATCCGCATCGCGTGCTTGTCGAGCGCGTTGGTGCGGTCGGTGTACTTGACCCCGAGGCTGCCCGGCT
>Ga0070665_100005639_pt1 | contig 12868 bp, 9 predicted proteins | sample KBSS13metaG_FD_65862 | JGI IMG/M metagenome (GOLD analysis project Ga0070665, IMG submission 65862) | Switchgrass rhizosphere microbial communities from Kellogg Biological Station, Michigan, USA - KBS S1-3 metaG | ecosystem: Host-associated > Plants > Roots > Rhizosphere > Soil ... | reverse complement strand
ACCCTCACGCAGAGCAACGAAACCATCTGCCAGATGGCCGAACACCCCTACCCGCTCTACGTGACCAACTCGGCCAACTGGTCGGCGCGGATCGCCACCAACGCGGCCATCGCCGCCGCCGAAGGCGAAGAAGTGCCGCGCTCGTCCATCTTCCCGCTGCCGTTCTACAAAGCGGAGAAGAGCGAATGCGAAAAGGACAAGTCGGCGGAATACCCCGGCCCCGCCCTGGTGCCGGATTCGCTGACCGAAAAAATGCTGGCGGGTCAGTAGAGGCGAGCAGTGATGCCGGATCCGACGCTCCCCCAGGGCACCACGCAGCCCCGCCCCGCCGCCGCCACCGCGGCGGCGGGGCCGGCGCTGCGCGCGTCCGAGGTCTCGAAGGCCTACGGAGCGGTGAAGGCCCTGCAACCCACCTCGCTCGAGCTGGCGCCCGGCGAGGTGCATGCGCTGGTGGGGGAGAACGGCTCCGGGAAGTCGACCTTCGTCGGCATCGTCAGCGGCACCGTCACCCCCGACGCCGGAACGGTCGAGGTCGGCGGCCGGACCTGTCGGTCCCACACGCCGTGGGAGTCCCAGCGGCACGGCGCCCTTACCGTCTTCCAGGACGGATCGGTGATCCCGGAGCTGTCGATCGGCCAGAACCTCTACCTCGGCACCCCGGTCGCGCGGCGGCCCGCGTACCGCGAGGTGAACGGCTGGGCGCGCGGCCTGCTGGACGAGTTCGGCCTTGGCCGGATGTCGCCGAAGCTCCCCGCGGGCAGGCTCTCCGCCGGCGATCGGCAGCTGCTCGAGATCGCCCGGGCGATGATGGCGCGGCCGACCGTGCTGCTGCTCGACGAGGCGACTTCGGCGCTCGACGCCGCGGGCGTCGACGTCGCTCTCGGGCTGTTGCGCAAGGCGAGCGCCGACGGCTCGGCGGTCCTCTTCGTCACCCATCGCCTCTCCGAGGTCTTCCGCGTCGCCGATCGCATCTCGGTCCTCCGCGACGGCCAGTACCGGGGCACCCACGATCCGGGCTCGATCGACCAGGATCGCCTGGTCGAGTTGATGGCGGGACGTAGCGTCAACGTCGAGTTCCCGCCGATCGCGGCGCGGGTCGGCGAGCCGATCCTCGAAGCGAAGGGCCTCACCGGCGAGGGCTATGGTCCGCTCGACCTGCGCCTGCGCCGCGGCGAGATCCTCGGCATCGCCGGCGCCGACGGCAACGGCCAGCTGCAACTGCTCGGCGACCTCGCCGCGATCGCCGACCCGAAGGGCGAGCTCACCGTCGAGGGTCGGCCGGTCAGGACCTTCGGCCAGGCCTGGGCCGCGGGCGTCGCCTATCTCTCCAGCGACCGGCGGTCGGAGTCGCTGTTCCAGACCCTGCCGATCCGCGAAAACCTCGTCGCCGGCGTGCTCGGCAGGTTGGCCCAGGGTGGCGTCGTGACGAAAGGGCGAGAAGATCGCCAGGTGGAGGAGAGCATCGACCGCTACGGCATCAAGCTCGGCTCGCCGGAGGAACCGATGACCTCGCTGTCAGGAGGGAACCAGCAGAAAGTCGCGCTCGGCAAGGTGCTGGAGACCGAGCCCCGGGTGCTGCTCTGCGACGAGCCGACCCAGGGGGTGGACGTGCGCTCGCGTCTGGAGATCTACCGGATGCTGCGCGACAGCGCCGAAGCCGGCCTCGCGGTCGCGATCGTCTCCTCCGACGCGGCGGAGTTGGCCGGGCTCTGCGATCGGGTGATCGTCCTCTCGCGCGGCGAGGTGGTCGCCGAGCTGGCGGCCGAGCGCTCCTCGGAGGAGAGCATCGTCCACGCCTTCACCGGCCATGAGTCCGCCGGCGCACGCGCCCGCGCGGAGGTCGCCGGCACCGCGTCGGCCACGGGGACCGCGGGTCGGTCGCCATTGGCCCGCCTGCGCGATTTCGTCGGGCGGCACGAGGACCTCGCCCGGCTCTCCCTCCTGGCGCTGATCCTGGTCCTGCTGGGCGCCTACACGCAGAGTCGCGAGAGCACCTTCCTCACGCCGGCCGGCATCTACAACGTGCTGCTCCTGGCGCTGCCGCTGGCGGCCGTCGCCGCCGCCCAGTTCGTGGTCATGTTCATCGGCGGGATCGACCTCTCGGTGGCCGGGACGATGGCGGTGACGGTCTGCCTGCTCTCCTTCTGGGTGCAGAGCGACTCGACCGCGGTCGCGCTGATCCTCTCGCTGCTGATCGGGATCGGCGTCGGGACCTTGATCGGGCTCGGCAACTCGACCCTGATCGAGCGGCTGCAGATCTCACCGGTGATCGCGACGATCGCGACCCTCGGGATCCTGCAGGGCGTCGGCTTCACCTTGCGCCCGACCGCCGCGGGCTCGATCGATCTCGGCCTGACCGAACTGCTGACGAAAAAGGTCTGGGTCTTCCCGCTGCCGCTGATCGTGCTGGCGGTGCTCTTCCTGCTCGCCGACTGGCTGATGCGTTCGACCGGCACCGGCCTGCGGCTGCGCGCTGTGGGGCTGAACGCCCAGTTCGCCTACCGGCTCGGAGTGAACGCGCCACGGATGCGACAGCTGAGCTACGTGATGTGCGCGGCGCTGGCCGGGGTGGCGGGTGTGATCCTCGCCGGGCAGGTGGGAGTCGGCGACTCGACCGTCGGCAACCAGTACCTGCTGCTGGCCGTGGCGGCCCCGATCCTCGGCGGCGCCAGCCTGCTCGGCGGCCGCGGGACCTTCATCGGCTGCGGCCTCGGCTCGGTGCTGCTGGCGCTGGGCCTGACCTTGCCGACCACGCTCAACCTCGGCGAAGGGTGGAACTACATCCTCACCGGGGGCCTGACCCTGATCGCTCTGACGATCTACACCCAGGGCGTCGCGACCACGATCAGCCTGCGGGCGCGCAGCTTCGCCCGCCGGCTCTCCTCGCTCCGCCCGCGAGCGGCATGAACGACGACGGAAAGGACCGCCCCTTGACCCCCATCTCGACCGCCCACCCGAATCACAACCCCGAGCCGATCACGATCGAGGGGCAGCGGCTGAAGGACAAGGTGATCCTGATCGCCGGGGCCTCGGCCGGGATCGGCGACGCGGCGGCGCGACGCTTCGTCGCCGAGGGTGCGGCAGTCGTCGTCGGCGCCCGCCGCCGCGACCGCCTGGACGCGCTGGTCGACGACCTGACCGCTGACGGCGGCGAGGCCCTCGCCGTCTCCCTCGACGTCACGGACGAGGCCTCGGTCGCGCGGGCCGTCGAAGCGACGGTGGAGCGGTTCGGCCGCCTGGACGGCGCGCTGAACAACGCCGGCCTGGTCGGCTCCGGCAAACCGATCACCGACGTCGATACGGACTACGCCCGTCAGGTCCTGGACGTGAACCTGATGGGAGTGATCCTCGGGATGAAGCACCAGATCCCGGCGATGCTGGAGTCCGGCGGCGGCTCGATCGTGAACGTCAGCTCGGTCGGCGGGATCATCGGGATGCCGAATATCTCGGAATACATCGCGTCGAAGTGGGGTGTGATCGGGTTGACCAAGAGCGTGGCCCTGGAGTTCGCCGGCGCCGGAGTGCGCGTCAACGCGATCGCCCCCGGCAGCACGAAGACGGAGATGTACGACACCTGGTTGCCGACGGCGGAGGCGCAGGCCGAGGTCGCCGCCTACTCGCCGATGAACCAGATCGCCCTTCCGGACGACATGGCCCGGGTCGCCTTGTTCTTGCTCTCCGAGGAGAGCCGTTGGACCAACGGGACGGTCATCGCCGCCGACGGCGGCCAACACGTCGGCTGTTTTTGAACCGCGCATCGATCGAGGAGGAGAGAGCTTTGACACTGCAGATAGGCATCGACACCGGCGGCACCTTCACCGATCTGGTCGTCGCCGAAGGCGGCCGGGTACGGGTGGCGACCAAGTCGCTCACCACCCACGGGGACCTGCCCAGCGGCACCTTGAACGCGCTCGGTAAGGCGGGCGTCGACGGCGAGGAGGTCGAGCGCATCGTCCACGGCACGACCGTGGCGTTGAACGCGATCCTCACCCGCCGGGGTGCCGAGGTCGGGATGATCACGACCACCGGCTACCGCGACCTGCTCGACATGGGACGTGCCTGGAAGCCGCTGGAGGCGGTCACCGACCCACGCTGGCGCCGGCCGCACGAGCTGCGCCCGATCGTCGAACGTCACCGACGCCGCACCGTGCAGGAGCGGGTCAAGGCCGACGGCGGCACCGTGATTACGCTCGACGAGGGCGACCTCCTCGCCGCCGTCGAAGGGCTGGTCGACGACGGCTGCGAGAGCGTCGCCGTCTGCTTCCTCCACTCCTACAAGCACCCCGGCCACGAGCAGCGCGCGGCGGCTCTGATCCGAGAGCGCTTCCCGCGGCTGAGCGTCAGCACCTCGGCCGACATCGCCCCGTTCCCGCGCGAGTTCAACCGCTTCTCCACCTGCGTCCTGAACGCCTACGCCCAGCCCCTGATGGACACCTACACCTCGGCGCTGGAAGCGCGCCTGCGCGACTCCGGACATTCGGCGCCGCTGATGTTCATGACCAACGACGGCGGCCTGAGCGCGCCCGAGGAGGCGACGGCACGGCCGGTCACCACCCTGAACAGCGGCCCGGTCGGCGGCGTCATGGGCGCCGAGATGTATTCGCGCCGGCTCGGGATCCCCAACCTCGTCGGCTTCGACATGGGTGGCACCAGCACCGACGTCGCGGTCGTCGCCGATGGTCGTGCCTCGACCAAGCGTGAGCTCGAACTCGAGTTCGACCTGATCGCCGGGTTGCCGGTGCTGGAGATCCACAGCATCGGCGCGGGCGGCGGCAGCATCGCCTCGCTCGACGCCGCCGGTGGGCTCAGCGTCGGGCCGCAGAGCGCGGGCAGCAAGCCGGGTCCCGCCTGCTACGGGCGAGGCGGTGAGCTGCCGACCGTCACCGACGCGTTCCTGCTGCTCGGGATGCTCGATCCCGAGGTGGCGCTCGGCGGTGAGATCAAGCCCGACGTCGGGGCGGCCGAAGGGGCCTACGCGACGCTCGCCGACAAGCTCGGTGCGACGGCGCTCGAACTTGCCGTGGCGGTCGCCGAGGTCGCGGTCAACAACATGGCCGAGGCCGTCCGTCAGCTGACCGTCTACCGAGGCGCCGACCCGCGCGAGTTCGGGCTGCTCGCCTACGGTGCCGCCGGACCATTGGCGGCGACCCAGATCGCCCGCACGCTGCAGATGCCGCGCGTCGTCATCCCGGCCCTCGCAGGGGTCTTCTCGGCCTTCGGGCTGCTCGGCGCCAAGGTGTTCGAGGAGGAGGTGACGCCGGTGATGGCAGTTGCCGACGAGGGGTTGGCGGCGGACTTGTTCGCCCGCCTGCGGGAGAGCGGCGCCCGCCTCGGAGCCGTGGCCAAGGGCGAGGACTTCCATCTCGAGTTCCGCGTCGACGCGATGTACGCCGGGCAGCGCTCGGAGCTCGAGGCAATGATCGATCCGAGCCACCCGGAGCCGCTGGCGCACCTGAAACAGGCCTTCGGCGAGGCCCACCGTCGGCAGTTCGGCTACAGCCTCCCGGCCGAGGTCTACGTCTCGACCTTGCGCACGCGGGCGGTCGAGGCGGCAGCGCGCGAGATCCTGCCGCCGGAGCTCGAGGTCCGCCAGGAGGGTGGGCCCAAGGGAGCGCGCGACATCGTCATCGGCGGTCGGCGCCAGGTTGACGTCCCCGTCTACGACGCGGCCGCCCTGGCCCCCGGCCAGCGCGTCGCCGGCCCTGCCGTCGTCGAAGCATCCAGCTACACCGCCGTGTTCGGTCCGGGCGACGTGGCGGAGATCAATTCGGTCGGCGACATCGTCGTCGAGATCCAGGAGGTCTGAAATGCCGGTCCAGCAAGAGAGCAAAGGAGCCGCGGCACTGACCGCGGCCGAGGTCGAATCGCGCTACGGGATCGACCTGACCACGGCCGAGGTGCTGCGCCACGCGCTGCGCTACACGTCGCTGCAGATGGAGCAGAAGGTGAAGGCCGCCGGCCTCAGTCCGCTGCTGGCCGAGATCGGCGATTTCGGTATCGGCCTCCTCGGCCCCCACGACGAGTCCCGCGACCTCGACTTCGACGCGATCGCGATGGCGACCGGGGCCCCGGCGCACTACGTGATCAACCAGTACTACGCCCGGATGGCGATCGAGCACTGGGGTGCCGATCGGTTCGAGCCCGGTGACGTGATCATCTACAACGAGGCCTACGATGGCGGCAGCCACGTCAACGACCTCGGCGCGGTGATGCCGATCTTCCACGAGGGCGAGCTGCTCGGCTTCGCGGTCAGCATCACCCACTGGCTCGACATCGGCGGCCCGATCCCGACCGGCTTCGGCGCCGGCCTCCAGCACGACATGTACGCGGAGGGGATCCGGCTCACGCCGCGCTACCTCTACAAGGGCGGCGAGCTGGTCGACGAGACGGTCGAGCTGTTCACCGCGCAGACGCGGATCGCCGAGATCAGCACCAACGACCTGCAGGTGATCAAGGCCGCTCTTGAGCTCGGCGTCGGGATGGTCGGCCACTACGCCGATCGGTACGGCAAGGACGCCTACCTGGGGGCGATCGAGTACACGCTCGACTACTCCGAGCGGGCGGTCCGCCAGGCGCTCAGCGAGATTCCCGACGGCGTCTACGAGGCCGAAGACCACCTCGACAACGACGTCGACGGCAACCCGATGCTGGTCCGCTGCACGGTCCGCAAGGTGGGGACCGAGATCGAGATCGACTTCTCGGGATCCTCGCGGGAGGGCTGGGGTGGCTATGCCGCCCAGTGGTCGGACACCGTCTCGGCCGCCCACCTCGGCCTGCAGAACATCCTGCCGGGATCGATCGCCTCGAACGCCGGCGCCTATCGCCCGGTGCACGTCGTCGCGCCGGCGGGCTCCTGCTTCCACGCCCTGCCGCCGATGTCGACCACCTCGGGCCATCTGTTCTTCCTCTGCAAGAGCACGACGCTGGTGAAGATGGCGATCTCGCAGGCCGATCCGGCGCTCGCCGTCGGCGAGAACTACGACGACATCGGGATCATCAGCTTCGCCGGCCTCGACGACCGTGGCGGCACGCCGATTCCGTTCATCTTCCTGCGCTTCGCGCTCGGCCCGTTCGGCGGCCACGCGCTCGGCGACGGGAGCCTCTACGCCGTGCTCGAGCAGGGCAACGTATTGGAGCCCTCGGTCGAGTTCGAAGAGGAGGCCTTCCCGCTGCTCTTCCTCGAGCGGGAGTTCGTCACCGACACCGCGGGGGCCGGCCTGCATCGCGGTGGCCCGGCGACGCGGTCGCTGATCGCGCCGCTGGTCGACTCCGAGAGCACCTATCAGTTGGAGCAGTGCCGCTTCCCGACCAAGGGCGAGTTCGGCGGGGGTGGGGGTGGCATGGCCGGCATCCGTCTTCATAAGGGCGGGCTCGAGCGCTGGGCGCGACGGGAGGGGCTGGAGAGCCCCGAGGTGGTCGCCGGCTTCGCCGATCCCGCCGACGGCTCTCCCGCCGCCGCGGAGGACGAGGGCGCCGAGTTCCGGGTCAGCAAGCTCGCCGGGGTCCACTTCAAGGCCGGCGACGTCGTCGAATTCCAGGGGCCCGGCGCGGGCGGCTACGGCGATCCTCGCGAGCGCGACCCCGAGGCGGTCAAGCGTGACGTCCGCAACGAAATCGTCTCCCCGGCGGAGGCCAAGCGGCTCTACGGGGCCGACCTCGGCTGACGCCGAGAGAGGAGGAAGCATGCTGTTCCCACAACCCACGGAGATGTTCATCGACGAGCCGCTGGAGGCGGTAGACGGCGAGTGCCCCAGATGCGGTGAGGCGACGGTCTTCCGATACACGCTCGTCGACTACCGAGGCTGGCTGCGCGTCACCAAGTGCCGCTCATGTCTCGACGTGCAGGACAGCGAGCGGATCCGGCCGCCGGCGCAGGGCGCATGAAGAAGTTCGACTTCCTGCGGGTCGAGTCGGCCGACTCGGTCGTGACGGTGACCCTCGACAGCCCGCCGGTGAACGCGGTCAGCGAGCCGATGTTCGTGGAGATCCGCGATCTCTTCACCTACTTCGACGAGCTGCTCCCGGACGCGAAGGTGGTCGTGCTGACCGGCCGCGGGCGCCACTTCTGTGCCGGCAACGACCTCGGAGAGTTCGCCACGCTGGACCGGACGAACGCGCCGGGACGTCTGAAGCTGGTCCGGGAAGCCTTCACCGCCGTCTACGACTGCCCGGTCCCGCTGATCGCGGCGGTGCAGGGGATGGCCGCGGGCAGCGGGGTGGCGCTCGCCGCCTCTGCCGACATCCTGGTCTGCGGCGAGAGCGCGAAGCTGGCGACGCCGGAGGTGAGCGTCGGCATGCTCGGCGGCGCCCGCCACCTGCGGCGGCTGGTCCCCGAGCAGGTGATGCGGGCGATGTACTTCACCTCGACGCCGGTCCTCGCCTCGCGGCTGGCCGGTTACGGCGGCATCTACGAGGTGGTGCCCGACGAGCGTCTGCTCGACACGGCGCTCGAGCTGGCACGACAGATCACCGTCCACAGTCGAGCCTCCCTGCGCGGCGCGAAAGAGTCATTGAACGCCGCCGAGTTCACCACGCTGAAGGCCGGCTACGAATCGGAGCAGCGCTACATCACCCATCTGGCCGGTCACCCCGATTCGCTCGAGGCCCGGCTGGCGGTGCTCGACCGGCGCGCACCCCGCTTCGCCGACTCATGAGAGGAGTTGTCTGATGGCAGTAACGCTGACACCGTCCCGCGAGGAAGCCGAGCGCTACCGCGCGGAGGGGTTCTGGGGCGATGAGCTGATCGACGGGTTCGTCGCCGACCTCGCCGCCGACGAGGCGCGAGCGGCGGCCGTGGCGATCGTCGACGGCGACGTGTCGGTCACCTACGCCGAGCTCGACGCCCAGGTGAGCTCGATCGCCGGCGCGCTGCAGGGGATGGGGGTCGCCAAGGGCGACGTCGTCTCCTGGCAGCTGCCCAACTGGTGGGAGGCGATCGCCCTCCATCACGGGATCCTCCGCTGCGGCGGGGTCAGCAACCCGATCATCTCGATCTACCGCCGCGGCGAGGTCGAGTTCATCCTCCGCCAGGCCGAGACCAAGGTGTTCGTCCACCCGGCCGAGTTCCGCGGCTTCGACTACCGGGCGATGGTCGAGGAGATGCGTCCCGTGCTGCCGGCGCTCGGCCACGGGGTCGTGGTCCGCGGCGAAGCGCGGGGCGGCACCGCCTTTGCCGAGCTGCTGGAAGGGAGCGCGCTCGCTCCGGTGCGGCGCGCCGCCGTCGACCCGGCGGTGTTGATGTACACCTCGGGAACGACCTCCGACCCCAAGGGCGTCGTCCACCCGCACGCGACGCTGGTCCGGGAGAACCGCGGCATCACCGCGAGCTGGGGGTTCAGCGGCGCCGATCGCGTCTTCATGCCCTCGCCGCTGACCCATATCACCGGCCTCCTCTACGGCGCCCAGCTGCCGGCGATGCACGGCACCTCGGTCGTCCTCCAGGACGTCTGGGAGCCGCGGGCGGCGCTGGAGCTGATCGAGCGTCATCGCTGTTCGCTCACCGTCGCCGCGACCCCGTTCCTCTACGGCCTGACCCATTGCGAGGACCTCCCGCGGCGCGACATCTCCTCGCTGCGGTTCATGGGGTGCGGCGGGGCGGACGTGCCGCCGGCACTGGTGAGGGAAGCCGAGGCGCGCCTCGGCGCGGTGGTCGCCCGCGGGTACGGCTCGACCGAGTACCCGACGGCGACCCAGGGCTGGCTCGACGACTCAATCGACGCGCGCGCGGAAACCGATGGCCGGGCGGCGCCGGGGACGGAGCTGCGGATCGTCGGCGACGACGGTGAGGAGCTGCCGGCCGGCATGCGGGGCGAGCTCCACGTGCGTGGGCCGGAACGGTTCACCGGCTACCTGGTGCCGCCCGGCGGGGAGGTCTTCGACCCCGATGGCTGGTTCGCGACCGGCGACATGGCCAGCCTCGACGCGAGCGGCCACCTCACGATCGAAGGCCGCAAGAAGGACATCATCTTGCGAGGCGGTGAAAACATCAGTGTCAAGGAGGTCGAGGACCACCTTTTCGCGCACCCGAAGATCGCCGACGTCGCGATCGTGGCGATGCCGGACCCGGTGATGGTGGAGCGTGCCTGCGCCTTCGTCGTCGTCGCCGGAGACGAGGAACCGTCCTTACCGGAACTGAGTGCCTACCTGCGCGGGCGCGGCCTCGCGGTGCAGAAGGTCCCCGAGCGGCTGGAGCCGATCGACGAGCTGCCGAAGAACCTGGCGGGCAAGGTGCAGAAGTTCAAGCTGAGAGAACGAATCGAGGGCCTGCTGGCCGCTGAAGGGACGGGAGCACGCTGATGCAGAGGTCACGGGCGCCGCTGTCAACGTCAGGCGGTTAGCCTGAATCCGTGGGGAGGTCCGCGGGGGAGATCAGAGGCGACCTGGTGGCGCGGATGCGCGAGCGCGCCGCCGAGCTCGAAGCCGGAGTCCTGACCCGCGCCCGCGCGATCGCCGATCCGGCCTCGGTAGGCGACCCGACCTACCCCCAGCGCCTCGACGCGGCGATGAGGGCGAGCGTCGAGTACGCGCTCACCGGGCTCGAGGGCGGCGAGCGGCGGGCGCCGCCGGTGCCGGAGGCGATCCTCGCCCAGGCACGCCTCGACGCCCGCCTCAAGGTCCCGCTCGACACCGTCCTGCGACGCCAGTTCGCCGTCGACGCGCTGTTCGGGGACCTGCTCGGCGAGGAGATCGAGCGCTGCGCGGTCCCGGCTGACCTCGCCCGTCGACTCCGTCGCGAAGGCTCGACCCGTTTCGACCGCCTGCTCGACGCGGTCGGCGACGAGTACGCGCGCGAGGCTCAGATCCGGCCGCTGGGAGGCGCCGCGCGCCGGCGCGAGTGCGTCAAACGGCTACTCGCCGGGGAGTTGGTCGTCGCCGACGTCGACCTCAACTACGACCTCGACGGATGCCACCTCGCGGTGATGGCCGAGGGCGAGGGCGCCGACGCGGCTCTGCGGGAGCTCGCCCGGCGTTGCGACCGACGCCTGCTCGCCGTGCAGCGCGAGGAGGAGCCGATCTGGGCGGGCTGGCTCGGCGGCGCGCGCCCGGTCGCCTCGGCGGAGGTCGCGCGGCGGCTTGGCGAGATCGATCACGCCGGTGTCGTCATCGCCCTCGGCGAGCCCGCAGGCGGTCTGACCGGCTGGCGGTTCAGTCACCTGCAGGCGAAGGCGGCGCTGCCGATCGCGGCCCGGGAGGGCGGCGCCGTGCGCTTCGCCGACGTGACCCTCGTCGCGGCGCTGCGGCGCGACGAGCTGATCGCGACCTCGCTGCGGCGCCTCTACCTCGCCCCGCTGGAAGCCGCCCGCGACGGCGGGGCCGCCGCCCGCGAGACCCTACGTGCCTGGTTCCGGTGCGAGCGGAACATCTCCTCGACCGCCGCCGCGCTCGGGGTCGACCGGCGCACCGTCCGCAACCGCCTGCGCGCGGTGGAGGCGCAGGTGGGCCGGCCGCTGGCCGAGGTCGCGCTCGACCTCGAGCTGGCGCTTCGCCTCGACCCCTAGCCTCAGCCGGGGTCCGCTACCCGATCTGGGGAGACCCGGCGGCGATATGGCCCAGATCGGGGCGGCGCCGCCGCTCGTGCCCCGCGCAAGATGGGCCATGAAGACGAACGCGATCACCGCTCTGGCCCTCCTCCTGCTCCTCGCGGTCGGCACCGGCGTCGCCGGCGCCGACCGCGAGGTGGTCCACCTCGGCAACGTCTTCCTCGCCGACGACGGCGGCATCACCCCGTCGACCCTGCCCCGTCACGGCAGCGCCCCGATCGACGCCCACCTGGAAGCCGAGATCGGCACCACCGACGGCACCCACCCGCCCGCCCTCGAACGGATCGACCTCGACATCGACCGCACGATCGCGATCGACGCCCGCGGCCTGCCGACCTGCCGGCTCCGCCGGATCGAGGCGACCAGCAGCAGCTCGGCGAAGCGCGCCTGCGCCGACGCGATCATCGGCACCGGCTCGGCCACGGTCGAGGTCGCCTTCCCCGAACAGGCTCCATTCTCATCCACCGGCCCGCTGCTCCTCTTCAACGGCGGCGTCCGCGGCAAGACCACGTCGGTGCTCCTGCACGCCTACGTCGACGTGCCGGCGCCGACTGCGATCGTCGTCCCGGCCCAGATCGTCCGCATCGACAAGGGTCCCTTCGGCCTCGAGATCCTGGCGACGATCCCGCGCATTGCGGGAGGGGCCGGCTCGGTCACCGGGTTCCGCCTCGACGTCGGCCGGCACTTCACCCTCGACGGCAGACGCCACAGCCTGCTCACCGCCGGCTGCCCGAGCGGCCACTACCGAGCAGCAGGCGAAGCCCGGTTCGCCGACGGCACCGTGCTCTCCGTCGACCATGTCTTCCCGTGTACGCCGAAGTCCTAATAAGGGGGTGGCTCTGGGGAAGCATCAGAGATTTTGGACTTTATCGTCCATTTTGTTATAGAGTGCTCATGTATGAGAGCGATCGTGGTGACGGATCAGGCCGCGGGAACCGCCGGGATGACGACGGCGGAGCGGCCCGAGGCGGAGGCAGCGATCAACGATGTCGTCGTTCGGATCCATGCATCGGGATTCGTCCCGACCGAGCTGGAATGGCCCTCGACGTGGACCGATCGACTCGGGCGTGACCGGACGCCGTCGATCCCTGGGCACGAGCTGGCCGGGGTGGTCACCGCCCTTGGCTATGGGACGACGGGGCTCTCGGTGGGGCAGCGGGTGTTCGGCCTCACCGATTGGACTCGCGACGGCACCTTGGCCGAGTACGCGGCGATCGAGGCACGCAACCTCGCGCCGCTGCCGGGCGACGTCGACTTCACGGTCGGCGCGAGCCTGCCGATCTCCGGCCTCACCGCGTGGCAGGGGCTCTTTCAGCACGGCCGCCTGC
>Ga0070665_100005637_pt1 | contig 12872 bp, 14 predicted proteins | sample KBSS13metaG_FD_65862 | JGI IMG/M metagenome (GOLD analysis project Ga0070665, IMG submission 65862) | Switchgrass rhizosphere microbial communities from Kellogg Biological Station, Michigan, USA - KBS S1-3 metaG | ecosystem: Host-associated > Plants > Roots > Rhizosphere > Soil ... | reverse complement strand
GTGGAGGTGAAGCGTGGGTAACAAGCTGCGACTGGGATTGCCGAAGGGGAGCCTGCAGGACTCAACGATTGCGCTGTTCAAGCGCGCGGGCTGGAACATCTACGCGGACGGGCGGTCGTATTTTCCGTCGGTGGATGATGCGGAGATTGAGTGCATGCTGATTCGCGCGCAGGAGATGGCGCGATATGTGGATCATGGCGTGCTGGATGCGGGGCTGACGGGGATCGATTGGGTCGTTGAGAGCGGGCTGGACGTGACGAGCGTGACCACTCTGACCTATGCGAAGCAAAGCCGGAGGAAGGTGCGCTGGGTGCTGGCAGTGCCTGAGTCAAGCGGCTTCCTGAAAGCGCAGGACCTGGAAGGGAAGATCATCGCGACGGAACTAGTTGAGGTGACGAAGAGGTATTTCGCAGACCGCGGCGTGAATGTGAAGGTGGAGTTCAGCTGGGGCGCGACGGAGGTGAAGCCGCCGATGCTTGCCGATGCGATTGTGGAAGTGACGGAGACGGGAAGTTCGTTGAAGGCCAATCACCTGAAGATTATCGACACAGTGATGGAGAGCGAGACGCACCTGATCGCGAACAAGGTGGCGCTCGAGAATGCGTGGAAGAAGGAAAAGATCGATCAGATCGCGGTGATGCTGCGCGGGGCAATTGATGCACAGAGCCAGGTGGGGCTGATGCTGAACGTGAAGCGCGAGGATCTGGAGCAGGTGCTGGCGGTGCTGCCGGCGCTGAACTCCCCGACGGTTTCGCAGTTGAGCAATTCGGAGTGGGTTGCGGTGAACACGATTTTGGAGGAGCGTGTTGCGCGCGATGTGATTCCGAAGTTGAAGGCTGCAAGGGCGACGGGAATTGTGGAGTATCCGCTGAACAAGGTTGTGTTGTAGGTGACGGAATGAAGCTGGTTCGGACGCAGGGACGTGGGGCGCGAGATGCGGCGGCGGCGTTGGCGCAGTTGGAGAGGCGCGGCGGCGCGGCGCTGGATGCAGTGATGCCGTCGGTGCAGCGGATCGTGAAGGATGTGCGGCGCGGCGGGGATCGGGCGATGTTTCGGTATGCGGCGAAGTTGGATGGGCTGGCGGATCGAGCACGGTTTCGAGTGACGCGGGAAGAGATGGCGGAGGCGTGGGCGGAGACGGATAACGATCTGCGCGATGCGTTGACGACGGCGGCGAGGCAGATTCGGGCATTTGCGAAAAAGCAGATGCCGAAGGCCTTTAGCGCGAAGGCGGGGAGTGCGAAGGCGGTCGCGGGGCTGACGGTGGGGCAGGGGGTGCGGGCGATTGATTCAGTGGGGTGTTACGTGCCGAGCGGGCGGCATCCGCTGCCTTCGACGCTGCTGATGACCGCGATTCCAGCGCAGGTGGCGGGAGTGGAGCGGATCGTAGCTGTGTCGCCGAAGGCGGCGAGGGAGACGCTGGCGGTGGCGCACCTTCTGGGGATTGCGGAGTTCTATCGCGTGGGCGGTGCGCATGGGGCGGCGGCTTTGGCGTATGGGACAGAGACACTGGCTCGCGTGGACAAGATTGTGGGGCCCGGGAACCTGTACGTGACTGCGGCGAAACGGCTGGTGGCGTTTGATTGCGCGATCGATATGCTCGCCGGGCCGACGGAGATTGTAGTGACGAGCGACCGCGGGGATGCGAAGGAGATTGCGGCGGACCTGGTGGCGCAGGCTGAACATGATCCCGAAGCGGTGGCGATCTTCGTGACGACGCGCGAGGAGTTGGCGAGGCGGGTGATCGCGGAGACGAAGGCGCAGAGTCGCGGGAATGCAGTGGCGCGGGAGTCGCTGGGCCGAAATGGGGTTGCGATTGTTGCGGGCGATCTGGCAGAGGCGCGGGAGATCACGAATCGATTGGCTCCGGAGCACTTGACCGTGGATTCGGCAGAAGACGTGGAATGGGTGAAGAGCGCGGGGTCAGTGTTTGTAGGCGGATGGTCGGCGCAGCCGATGGGGGATTACATTTCGGGGCCGAACCATACGCTGCCGACGGGAGGTATGGCGCGAGTGCGCGGCGGGTTGAGCGTGAATGATTTTGTGAAGCTGATTACGGTGCAGGAGTACGAGGCGAAGGGGATCCGCGAGCTTGGAGAGAAGGCGGCTCTGCTGGGAGATGCGGAAGGGCTGACGGCGCATGCGGCGTCGATTCGGATGCGGGTGAAGAAGGCTTCAGGGAAGAGCGGGAGGGGTCGTGAGTAGAGCTGATGCTGCCGTGCGGCCAGCGCCGCGGGCTCGCGTGCAGAAGATGAAGGAGTATCACCCGCCGCTGGGGAATCGCGATGCGATGCGGCTGGACTTCAACGAGAACACGATTGCGTGTTCGCCGAATGTGAAGGAAGTGCTGGGAAGGATTTCGGCGGGGGCACTGACGCGGTACCCCGAACGCGAGCCGGTGGAGCGCATCGTTGCCGAGCATCTGGGGGTTGCGGCGGAGCAGCTGGTGTTGACCAACGGCGTGGATGAGGCGATCCACGTGCTGTTCGAAACGTTTCTCGAGGACGGTGACGAGTTGCTGCTGCCTGTTCCGACCTACACGATGTACGAGGTGTATGCGTCGGCGACGGATGCGCGGGCGGTGACAGTGCAGGCAGCGGAGGATTTGCAGTTTCCGTTTGAGAGGCTGCTGAATGCGATTACGCCGCGAACGAAGATTATTGCGATTGCGAATCCGAACAGCCCTTCAGGATCCGTTGCGACGCGGCAGCAGATTGTGGAGATTGCGCGGCGGGCGCCGGATGCGGTGGTGCTGGTTGACGAGGCGTACTTTCACTTCTTCGGCGAGACGGTGATTGACCTGGTTGGGTCGGTGCCAAATCTGATGGTGGCGCGGACGTTTTCGAAGGCATATGGACTGGCGGGGTTGCGGCTGGGAGTGCTGGCTGGTCCGGTGGAACTGATGAAGTGGGTGCGGCGGGTGCTGTCGCCTTACAGCGTGAACTCGCTGGCGCTGGCTTGCCTGCCTCCGGCTTTGGAAGACACCGCATACCTGGACTGGTATGTGGGCGAGGTGCTGGCGGCGCGGACGGACTTAGAAGCGGCGCTGGATGAGTTGGCGATTCGGCGTTGGCCGAGCAGGGCGAACTTTGTGCTGGTGGAAATTGGAGCGAAGCACAAGGAGTTTGTGCGGCTGATGTCGGCGGGCGGAGTGCTGGTGCGGGATCGATCGAGTGATCCGGGATGCGATGGGTACGTGCGGATCACGATTGGGACGCGGGAACAGATGCGGGAGGCGGTGAGCGTGTTGAAGAAGACGATGATGGAGATTCGTAGCGAGGTGAGTAAGTGATGGCGGCGAAAGAGAAAATTGGATCCAGATCCCAGGTCTCCAACACCGGGAGACCCGGGGCACCCACTACTACGGGAGGGAAGGGTGTACGTCGAGGTGTGGTGGCGCGGGATACGAATGAGACGCGGATCTCGATTGTGCTGACGGTTGAGGGGAAGGGCGTTTACAAGGTATCGACGGGGATTCGGTTCTTCGATCACATGCTGGAGTTGTTTACGCGGCATGGAGCGTTCGATCTGGAGCTTACGTGCAAGGGCGATCTGGATGTGGATCAGCACCACACCGTTGAGGATGTGGGGATCGCGCTGGGCGAGGCGTTCGACCGGGCGCTGGGAGACAAGCGGGGGATCTTGCGCGCGGGATATTTCCTCATGCCGATGGACGAAACACTGGCGATCGCTGCGGTGGACATGAGCGGGCGCGCGGCCTTTGCTGTGGACACGAAGGTGAAGACGCGGCTGGTTGGGGATCTGCAGACGGAGCTGGTGACGGATTTCTTCGAGGGGTTTGCGCGCGGGGCGCGGGCCAATGTGCATGTGAAGACGATGTATGGCAGATCGAATCATCACAAGATCGAAGCGATCTTCAAGGCGTTTGCGCGGGCTTTGCGGGTGGCTTGTTCGAGGGATAAGCAGTTGGGGGAGATGCTGCCGAGTACGAAGGGGCTTCTTTGAGAATTTTGGTTTTGATGTATCCCAGGTCTCCAAAACCGGGAGACCTGGGGCACCCGAGATTCCTCGCGGGCTAAAGCCCCTTTCTCTTTGAGGCGTCTTGCGGCACGACTAAATTCGTGCCCTTTCAAGACATCTGCGATGAGTGGATCAAAATACGGGCGATGAGTGAATTAGAACAGCGGCAGTGAGGCAAAGGCCATTAGATGCGGGTTACGGTGATTGATTACAAGGCGGGGAATCTCACTTCGGTGCTGAAGGCGCTGCGGCATCTGGGTGCGGAGCCGGAGGTGACGGATTCCGATCTTTCGCCGATCGAGCGAGCGGAGCGGATTGTGTTGCCGGGGGTGGGGCACTTTGCGGCTACGGAGCGGCTGGATCGGACGGGGATGACTGGGGCGATTCGCGAGGCGGTGAAGCGCGGGGTTCCATTTCTGGGGATCTGCGTGGGGATGCAGTGGCTGTATGCGGGATCGACGGAGGCAGCAGGGCAGGCGGGGCTGGGGTGGTTTGGAGCAGAGTGCTCGCGGTTTCCAGAGCGCGGGGAGAAGGTGCCGCACGTGGGGTGGAACTCGCTGGAGGTGAAGGGATCGCCGCGGTTGATGACAGGCGTGAAGGATGGGGAGTATGTGTACTTCACGCATTCGTACCGGGCTCCGGTGGGGGCCGATACGGCGGCCATTGCAGATTACATTGAACCGTTTGCGGCGGCGGTGGAGCGCGGGAATGTGATGGGTGTGCAATTTCATCCTGAGAAGAGCGGAGAGACGGGGTTGAAGATTTTGCGGAACTTTCTGGAGCTTGAATGATGAACGTCGACTGCATCCTCACTTTTGAGAGCTACAAAGAGGCTCTTAGACTAGATAAAAACGCAACCCTTGGTAGCCAGATCGCCCAGTTTGTCGTGACGAAAGCCGCACCAGTGCTTGCATTTGCGTGCATCTTGATATTGGTGTTTGCACATAATTTACTCGTACCATTCTCCCCTGGAGCCTTGATGGTTTTGCTGTCCGTTGGCTATTGCCTCTCTTTGCCCTTCATTGAGAGAAGCAAAGCCCGACAACAGTTCGCCTCGATCTTTCCACGTGAAAACACTGAGAGGAATATCAAAGCTCGCATCGACGCCGAAGGCATCGAGATTCAAACTCCTTGTTCCAGCCTTGGGATGTACAAATGGGAGTCGATCTCCGAAATCATGCAGAACGAAAGCGTAATCCTGTTCTACGTCGGCAAGAGCAGATTCCTCTTTTTCCCTTTGTCCGCTTTCACTCCTGCACAGTGCACTGAACTTAACGATCTTGTTGCTCGCCACGTGGTGAAGAGGTAGTGATGCTGACGAAGCGGATTATTGCTTGCCTGGACGTTCATGGTGGGCGGGTGGTGAAGGGCGTGCAGTTTGTGGACCTGGTGGATGCTGGGGATCCGGCGGCGCTGGCGGCGCGGCATGCGAGTGAGGGGGCGGACGAGATTGTGCTGCTGGATATAACCGCTACGCACGAGGGAAGGCAGACGCTACTGGATACAGTGAGACGAACGGCGCGGGAGTTGTTTGTGCCGTTCACGGTGGGCGGGGGGATCAAGAGCGCGGAGGAAGCGGCGCAGGTGTTTGAGGCCGGGGCGGACAAGATCAGCGTGAACTCGGCGGCGCTGAAAGATCCATCGCTCATCAGCGAGATCGGGAGGAGCTTCGGGGCGCAGGCGGTGGTGGTGGCGATTGACGCGCGGCGCGATCCGGAGGCGAAGGATCCAGTGCGGGATGCGCAGGTGTTTGTGCAGGGCGGTCGCAAGCCCGCGGGACGGCGCGTGGTGGAATGGGCGCGCGAGGCGGAGGAGCGCGGTGCGGGAGAGATTCTGCTGACGTCGATGGATTCGGATGGGACGCGCGCGGGGTTTGACTGCGAACTGACGGCGGCGGTGAGCGGGGCTGTGAATATTCCGGTGATTGCTTCAGGAGGCGCAGGGACGGTGGCGCATTTTGCGGATGTGTTTGGCAGGGGGAAGGCGGATGCGGCGCTGGCGGCAAGCATTTTTCACTTCGGAGTTTCGAGCGCGCGGTCGTTGAAGGAAGAACTGGTAGCGGCGGGAGTTCCGGTGAGGCTGCCATGCTGATTCCTTCGATCGATTTGCTGGGCGGGCGCATTGTTCAGCTGGTGCAGGGCGAGAAGCTAAAGCTGGCGTTCGATGATTTTGAGTACTGGATTGAAAAATTCTCGCGGTATCCGCTGGTGCAGCTGATCGATCTGGATGCGGCGATGCGGCAGGGCGACAACTCGGCACTGGTGGCGCAGATTGCGAAGAGACTGCCGTGCCAGGTGGGCGGCGGTGTGCGATCGGTTGAGCGCGCGCGCGAGGTGCTGGCTGCGGGCGCACGGCGCGTGATTGTGGGGTCCGCTTTGTTCACCGATAGCGGCGCGGTGGATGTGAAGTTTGCCTCGGAGATGGCAGAGGGTGTTGGAGCGGAGCGCGTGGTCGCCGGGATCGATACGAAGAATGGGCGCATTGCGGTGAAGGGGTGGAAGGCGCAGGTGGCACTCACCGCGGATGATGCGATTCCGGCGCTGGAGCCGTATGCGGCGGCTTATCTCTACACGCATGTGGATGGGGAAGGGATGATGCAGGGATTCCCGATCGATGTGGCGGCGCGGCTGCGGAAGTTGACGGCGCGGCAGTTGATTGTGGCGGGGGGGATTCGAAGCCAGCAGGAGATTGATGATCTCGGCGCGATGGGCGTGGATGCGGTAGCGGGGATGGCGGTTTATACGAATTTGCTGGCGGTGTAGGCATTTCGGGCGGCCCTCCGGGACGCCGTGGATTCTCTGATCCCGTTTCCCAGCGTTTCACGCTGGGCTATTCTCGAGTCTCCCTCCGGGAGACCAGGGCAAAGTCCCTACTCGCTATTCTTCAGCTCATCGGCAGGGCTAAAGCCGTGCCCTTTCAAAACAATCTTGGTCTGTGACATGGGATGGCGGCAATGCCGAGACTGTACACGGGCAGATCAAGACTACTTCGCTTCGCGATCTTCTTCAGATGGGCCTTATTGGGCATCAGATATGCTGGAGGCAAAGCTGGCGATGAGAACGAAAGGAAGTGCGTGGAGCATGCCGAAGCAAAGTGGGATTCGACTGGCGAAACGACTGGATGAGGTTGGGTTCTCAGACATCGTACAGATCCGCAACAAGGTGATGGAACTGCGGGCTGCTGGACAGCAGGTTCATGCGCTGCATGGGGGCGAGCCGTACTTCGAGACTCCGGAGCCGATCAAGTATGCAGCGGTGAAGGCCTTGGTGGAGAATTACACGCATTATGCGCCGTCGTCGGGCGTGCTGCCGCTGCGCGAGGCGCTGGTGAAGAAGCTGGCGGCGAAGAACAAGATCAAGGTCTCGACGGATGAGGTGATTGCGACGGTGGGCGGGTCGCAGGCGTTGTATGCGGCTTTCCAATGCGTGCTGGATCCGGGAGATGACGCGCTGGTGTTTTCGCCGTATTGGACGCCGATTCGCGATCTGGTGACGGGGTCGCAGGCGCGGCCGCTGCTGGTGCCGACGATTACAGCGAGACGAAACGGGATACGGAAGACGCTGGAGCAGTTTTCGACGCCGAATACGCGGGCCGTCTACTACAACACGCCGCAGAATCCGAGCGGGCTGGTGTTCACGCGGGCGGAGGCGGAGGAGGTCGCAGCGTTTGCCAAAGAGCGCGACCTGATTGTGATTGCGGATGAAGCGTACGAGGACCTGGTGTATGAGGGCGAGCATGTCTCGATTGCGTCGCTGCCGGGAATGCTGGAGCGGACGATCACCTGTTTCACCTTTTCCAAAACTTACGGGATGACGGGATGGCGCGCGGGGTACGCGGTGGCGAAGGAGCCGTTCATGACGGCGATTCGCAAGATCGTGTTGTACTCGACGAACGGCGTGACAACGTTCGTGCAGCAGGCGATGATCGATGCGCTTAGGACGCCAGAGGCGGAGATTGCTGCGCATCGAGAGGAATATCGCAAGAGGCGAGATCTGCTGGTCAAGGCGCTGAATGAGGTCGGGATGAAGTGCGAGCCGCCAGCAGGGGCGTTCTACGCGTTTCCAAATGCAGAGAAGATCAACAAGAACAGCAAGAAGGCTGCGGAGATTCTGCTGGAGAAGGCGCACGTTGCGACGATACCGGGATCGGTGTTCGGGGCACAGGGCGAAGGGCATCTGCGGTTCGGGTATGCGATCTCAGTGAAAGAGATTGAGGCGTGTGCGGAGGCTCTGCGGAAGTTTCGGGGCTAGGCTTCGTTGAGGCGGGCCTGACCGACGGCGGTGCTGGTTTCTACTCTGGATGCGCGGAGCAAGCGGGCGATCTGCTTGAGATGGAGCTGGACGGCGTAGGCGCGGAGGATCTCGGCCTGCGAGAAGTTCGCCCCCGTGTGGCGTACCGCGGCCATGCGATCTTCGAGGCGGGCGATGTCGCCTTCGAGATTGAGGCTGGGCGGGGGAACGTGGAATCGCCAGCCGTGGATGCACTTCGCGACGTATTGAAAACCTGATTGAATATCGGAGATGAGGCTACCGAGCTCGGGCTCGAGCTGCTTGGCGTATTCGTCCTCATGGCTGTCCTGGACAGCGAACTCGAGCGCGACGAGCGCGTCGAAGATGGAGCGGCCGAATTGCGAAAGCGTGGTGAGGCCTTCGCGCCAGCCTGGGCCGCCGGAGGGCTCGTTGCGCGCGGCGTCGAGAAGGGCGTTGTTGCTGCGCAGAAGCGCGAGAGCGTCCTGGTGGAGATCGGCGAGATTCTGTGCGGGTTCGCCGCCGAAGCCCTGGAGAATCGCTTCAAAAAAGCTGCCGAGTACGAGGAACTCCTGCGCGAGGCCGTCGCGGAGGCGGAGGCGTGCGCGATCGGGGAAGACGAGGGTGGAGACGAGGATTGCGACGATGATTCCGAGGAGGACTTCGCCGACGCGGTGGAGCGCGAGAAGCCAGTGAGAGCCTGTGTTCTGAACAAGCATGATGATGGTGATGGTGACACCCGCGAGGCGGGAACTATTGCGAAGTCCAAGGAGTCCGCAGAGGATGACGGCAAGCAGGACGGCGGCGATGTAGTTCCAAGGCAGCGTGCCGAAAAGGGAGAATGCGAATCCGAAGGCTGCGCCGATGAGCGTGCCGATGATGCGATCGCGCGAGGCGGTGATGGTGGCGCCGAAGTTGGATTGGAGAACGATGATGGCACTGATGGCTCCCCAGTATCCGTCGTGGAGGCCTAAGCGGAGCGCGATTTCCCAGCAGAGCGCGGCGGCGAGCGCCGTTTTGGCAGCGTGGATGAGGAGGCGTCTGCGTTCCCAGGTGAGGAGGCCCTGGCCGGACGGGTTGTGGAGGCGCAGCTTGACGGCAAGGTCTTGTTGAGACTGCGTTCTGCGGCGGGTGAGCTGCATGGTTTCTAGTTTGCGAGCACCTCATTTATAGGATGACGCATTGTGCGCGCGGGAGCGGCGTTATGCAACATGTAGCATGGAAGGCATATGGTTCGCGTTGGATACTCGACGAATATTGCGCCGGAACTGATGAAGGATTTCCCGTCGGATGTAGAGTTGATCGCGCTGCCGCGCGATCTCGACCATGACGTGGAGATCGAGGTGTGGATTCCGGATCCGTATCCGACGCGGAATTCAAATGTCTATCCGCGTCTGCGCGGGTTGAAGCTGGTGCTGTCGCTGATGGCCGGGACAGAGTGGATTCCGGCGGCGGTGGGGCCGCACGTGACGATCTGCAATGCGCGCGGTGCGCACAACATATCGACGGCGGAGTGGACGTTGTCGGCGACGCTGGCGATGCTGAAGCATTTTCCGCTGTTTCTGGATGTGCAGAGATCGGGTGAGTGGAAGCGGCGGTTTGAAGCCACGAAGGAATACGTGGAGATCTCGGGAGATACGCGGCAGCACTATCCGCCGGTAATGCTGGAGGAGTTGACGGGGAAGCGGGTCTTACTGGTCGGGTATGGATCTATTGGGAAAGAGATTGAGCGGATGCTGGAGCCGTTTCGCGTGGAACTGACGCGCGTGGCCCGGACAGCGCGGGAGAATCCGAAAGTGCATGCGGTGAGCGAGCTGAATGCCCTGATTCCGCAAGCGCAGGTGATTGTGCTGATATTGCCGTCGACTGCGGAGAGTCACCGGTTGATCGATGGACCGCAGTTTGCGTTAATGCAGCAGGGGACGCTGCTGGTGAATGCGGCGCGTGGACCGGTGGTGAACACGGACGCATTGGTTGCGGCCTTGCAGAGCGGGAAGATTCGCGCGGCGGTAGATGTTACAGATCCGGAGCCGCTGCCGGACGGACATCCGCTGTGGAAGTGCCCGAATCTGTTGATCACTCCGCATGTGGGCGGATCGAGCCCGGAGTTTGCGAGACGCGCGCTGAAGGTGGCGGAGCTTGAGTTACGGCGCTATATGGCGGGCGAGCCGCTGCTCAACGTGGTGCAGGCGGCGGTTTGAGTGGAGCGGGCGGCGCGACGCCAGTCGCGCAGACCGAGGATGGCGAGGACGACGAGGCCGGCGTAGAGGACGGCCGTGATCCAGAGATCTTTGTAGATGTACTCGCCGATGTAGACGAGATTCACGACAATCCAGAGACCCCAATTGGCGATGTGTTTGCGGGCCTGCCACCAGCTGCCGACGAGGCTGAAGCTGGCGAGTGCGGCGTCGAGCCAGGGCAGCGCGGCCTGGAGATGCTTTGCGATTTCGCCGAGGATGAAGGTGCCTGCGATTCCGGCGGCGATCGCGATCAGGAATGCGCGGGACGCGAGAGGCTCGACGCGTACCTCGCCGTCTTCGCGAACACCGCGCCACCAGTGCCACCAGCCGTAAAGAGTAAACGCGATGAAGAAGAGCTGGAGAAGGGAGTCGGAGAGGAGGCGCGCGCGATAGAAGACGACGAGGTAGAGAACATCTGCGGCGAGAACAACGGGCCAGCAGATGAGGAGACGTTTGGTGGTGAGCCAGATGCCCAGGGCGGTAGTGATGAAGCCTGCGAGCTCGACCCAGTTGGCGATGAGGTAGTGCGTGATGGCGGCGATGGTCATTGGCTAGTCGCCTGTTTATCGCTTGAGTGCCGGCGGGATTCGGACCAGCGGCGGATGGGATCGAGGAGCCTGTGTTTGCCGGGGCCTGCGAACCACTGTGCGTGGCCGAGCAGGTAATCGTGCGAGGCGACGCGGGCTTTTGATGATGAGTGCAAAACGCCGAGGAAATAGTCGGCTTCGGATAGGGCAAACTCGGCGTGGCAGAGCGCCAGCATGGGGGCGAACGAGGCGGCTTCCGCGGAAGAGAGCGGCCGGATCTGCTCGTAGCCGTCGAGGAGAGCCCACAGGTGATCGAGATGAACTGGGACGCTTTCGCCGGCAAGGGGATCGTTCATGAGGGCGAGCCATTCGACGATGTTGCGTTCGATGCAGTGGGCGAGGTCGTGTACGGCGTTGGTGCGGTCGGCGAGGCCGAAGTCGATGACGGAGCGGGCGCGGGCGTTGGGGCTCGGGTCGCTCCAGAAGAGATTGGAGGCGTGCAAATCGTTGTGGGTCCAGAGCGGGGAGAGCGAGGGGAGCAGCGGATGGAGTTCGGCGTGGAAGGGGGCGAGGAGCTCGAGTGCGCGTTCGGAGTCGCTCAGGGTTTGCAGGTCTTGCGTGATGGAAGGGCGGGCGGTGAGGTATTGAGTGAGAGCGGCGGCGGGAGCGGGTGACGCGAATATGGTGAAGCTGGCGACAAGGGGCTGCACCTTTCTGGGTGGAGCACTATAGGTTTCGGCGGCGAGGTGCATCCGGGCGAGGAGATCACCGGCGGAGCGGACGTGGTCGATTGAGCGGAATGGTGTCCATGAGATGGCGTCTTGGTAAAGGTCGATGCCGGAGGGAAGATCGTGGACTTCGAAGGTCCAGTCGCCAGACTCGAGAGCGGTGAGGCCGGAGGCCGTTGAGAGAACGGCAGGGACACTGATTCCGTTCGTGCGAAGGTGCTGCATGAAGCGGTGTTCTTCAATGAGGCCAGCGATGTCGCGGACGGCGCGGGAGTGGCGCTTGATGAAGATGCGCTTGTGAGTGGTTTCGATGACAGCTGCCGAGGAGAGCGGGCGCGGGCTGGCGGAGACGATTGCGAGCGGCTCGTCGGTGGATGGGAAGTGCTGCAGGACGGAACGAACTTCGGGAAGCGTGAGGGGGGGCCAGTCGGGCTGAACGAGGGAGCCGTCAAGTCCGTGGGCGAGTGCGGCGGGTTGTTGCGATTCGATCACGCGTGTCGTGTTCTGTGCAGCGAGCTAGAAATTGTAATGCGCGGAGAGGCGGACAGTGGCTGGGGCGCCTTGATGGATGAAGGTGTCGCCGAAGCTTGCGCCGGTGTCTTTCCAGTATCGCTTGTTGAGGATGTTGTCGGCGTAGAGGTGAAAGGTGAGATGTCCAGATTCGCCGCCGGGGGCGTAGCGCGCGCCAAGGTTGAAGAGGTTGTATCCGGCTACGCTGACGGTGTCGTCGCGCGTGGCTTGTTTGCGGGTGGTGTAGCTCCAGCCGGGCATGAGGTGGAGGCCGCGCCCGTGAGGAACGAGGATGTCGGCGAAGAGCGCGGAGTGGAATCGCGGCACGTTGATGACCTGATGGTTGTCGTAGGCAGGAGTGCCGGTATCCGTGGAGATGGCACGGATGGTGGCGGCGGAGGCACTGAGCTGCATCCACGATGCTGCTTTGCCCTGGGCGTTGAATTCGAATCCATCGTGGGTTTCGTGGCCGGCGGATTCGAAGCAGAGGTCGCCTGGAATGATCGCGCCGTCTTCTCGAAGCAGATTGGTTGAGCAGAAGTTGTCGGCCGACTGAATGACGCGGGGGTAGAAAAAGGGCTGGCGCATGCGGAAGTAGTCGGCGGTGAGGAGGATTCCGTGCTGGTATTTTGCGCCGAT
>Ga0070665_100005635_pt1 | contig 12874 bp, 9 predicted proteins | sample KBSS13metaG_FD_65862 | JGI IMG/M metagenome (GOLD analysis project Ga0070665, IMG submission 65862) | Switchgrass rhizosphere microbial communities from Kellogg Biological Station, Michigan, USA - KBS S1-3 metaG | ecosystem: Host-associated > Plants > Roots > Rhizosphere > Soil ... | reverse complement strand
CCGAGGGGAGCTTGGCCTTGCGAAACTCGAGCTTGGCGGCGACGCCGCACGGCAGGTCGAGCGTCGTCGGCGTGATGCCGAGCTGAACCTCGTCGAGCCAGATCTCGGCGCCGTACGGCGTGCTCGCGACGTCGACCTTGCAATGCGCCGGTATCGCGACGCCGGCATCGATCGCGGCGACCGCGGGCATCGGCGCCACCGCGCTGCCGGCGGGCGGCTGCACCGCAGGCTGCGGCGCGACCGCGAGCGGTGCCGGCGCCGGCGTGACCGGAGCGGGGTGCGCGGGTGGATTCACCGTCGGTTGATCGCCGTGACCGCCGAACGCGAACACCGCGATCGCGCCACCCACGAGCACGACCGCGCCCGCGACGAGCCCGATCAAGATGCGGCGCTTGCGTCGCGCCGGCATCACGGACGTCGAATCCATCGGGTTCCGGAACATCGGATACGCCGGCACCTGCGAGCTCGCACGCAAGCCCTGCGGCGGCGGCGGAACGAACAGCGGCTGCACCGGGCCGGTCGGGCCGAACGACGAGGCCGGCGCCATCACGGGAGGCATCGGCCCGAGCGGCGGCGGCACGAGAGGCGGAGCGCTGCCCATCGCCGGCGGCGGCGGTGGTGGCGGCGCGCTCGGCGGCCGCGACGCGATGAGCGACGGATCGATCTCGACGAGCGGCTCGCCGATGCCCGTCGGTTTGTCTTCCCACTCGACGGCGTTGAGCGGCTCCGCGCTCGCGATCGCGACGACGCGATTGCCTTTCGGCGCGGGCTGCGGCGGCACTTCGACCTTGGCAGGCGCGGTCCACCCGTCGTCGGCCGTCGGGTCTGCAGAGATCGTCCAGTCGCCGGCAGGCCCGCTCGGCTCGGCATCGGCGGCGGGCTTCGCCTCGGCCGCGGCCGGTTTCGGCAACAGCGTCGGTGCTGGTGCATCCGGCGTCATCGTCCAGTCCTCGCCGGAGATCGCGGCCATCAGCTGCGACGCGCGCATCCCGCCCGAGCGCGCGGCGGCCACCGGCTCGGGCATCTCGATCGTCTCGGCGGCCTCGGCGGCGGCGACGTCGATCGGCGGTTCTTGCCGCGTGGGCTCGCTGGCCTCCGGGCCGACCGCGCTCACGATCGCGACGCCGAGCGAGCGCGGCCCGTCGCTCGCTGGCGGGACCGGCACATCGGTCAGGTCGGTCTTCTCGGGATCGAGCAGCTCGGCGCCGGCCGGCAGTCGCACGATCGGCAGCGGCGCGAACGGCGTCGGGTTTCGCGGCATCGGCGGGCCAGCGGGCTTCGCCGGGACGACGGCCACCATCGGCTGCGGCGGCGTCGCGCGCGTGAACGGCGAGACCGGTGCGGGCGGCTCGGCATCGCTCGGTGGCGCGCCGACGATCACCGCGGGCGCTTCCATCGCGGGCAGCTTCAGCGCGGGAAAGCCGATGCGCGTCGCCCTCGCCGGAACATCGTCCTTCGCCGGCCGCGTCAGCGGCGACACGCCGAGCGTCGTCGCTGCGCGCGACGCCGGTGCCGGTACGCCGCCCGATGGTGTCGTGAGGATCGCCGCGACGTCGTCGCCGGCGGCGGAAATCGTCACCACCGGCGGAGGCGTCGGAGCACGCGCGGGCTTGGCCGGCACGCCGCTCGCCGGTGTCCCGGGCTTCATCGCCACGCCCGTGGGCGGCGTCGGCTTCGGTGCGGGAACGCCACCGACGGGCGTCGCCGGGATGGGGGCGACCTCGGGGTCGGGCTTGAGCACGCCGACCGGCGGCGTGATCGGCTTGATCGTCATCGGCACCTGCGCGGACGGTGTCCTCGGCCGCGTGAGCGCAGGCGGTGTCGTCGTGGGCTTGCTGCGGCCGGTCGGCGGGATCGACGGGATGACGAACTTGCCCGCGCCGGTCTTGGACTCGTCGATCACCGGTCCGCTCGGCCCACTCGGCGCGAAGCCCGACGCATCGCCGATCAACACGCACTCGGCGAGCGCGTTGGCCGCGTCGATGCGCCCCCCGGGCGACGGCGGCACGGCGCGCGGCTCCGCCGGAATCTCGGCGGGGCGAGGCGGCACGCTCGGCGCCGAGGGCTTCATCGCGAGCCGCGCCTTCTCGAGCTCCGCGATCACGGTCTTGCTCGGCTCGTCGGGCTCGACCCACTTGATCGTCATGCCGACGCGCGCGTGGATCCCGGACGGGCGGGGCGAGGATGCGACGACCTCTGCCTCGCCGTCGATCATCACCCCGCCGTCCTTGAGCGCGAGCGCGATCCGGCCACGACGCCCCGCCACCAGGGGCTCGTTCATCGGCACGAACAACCCCGAACGATCGGCGTACCGCCGAAACGCCGCGACGAATTCTTCGGCGGTTCCGCAGGCCGAGACGAGGTAGAGGGGAACCCCTGCGTTCACCTCATGTAAGTGTAGGCCAAAAGCGGGGCGGCCGAAAATGAAAGCGGGCACCTCTCAGGAGGCGCCCACTCCGAAAGGCTCTCGTAGAGAGCCCCAGGCGATCACATGCCGATCAGGAAGTCGTGCGCGCGGACCGTCTTGCGGCCGTTCTCACCGGCGCGCTTCGCGGCCTGATGGACGAGCCAGCCGACGTAGGCGTTGAGCCCGTCGAGCGCGTCACCGGCGGTGTTGCACCCGGCGTCCTTGATCATCGCCTTCACCTTCGACGCGACGAGCAGCATCTCCTTCGGAGCGCCGCCGCCGCCGCCAGACTTACCTTTTGCCTTTGCCTTGGCCATCGTTTTCTCCTCGTGGTTGAACCGCACCCCTTTTACACACCGCACCTCGACGAAGAAAAGCGACACGTGCCGAAAAAGCCCAGCTACGGGTCGATTCCGTGCGATCTACGTGAGGCCGCCTAGCGCGCGAGCTTGACGACAAACGTGTCGGGCTTGGGCGCTTTCGTCAGAACCGGGTCGTTCGCGGGGCGCTTGCCTTCGATCGCAGGCGTCACGAGTGCCAGCGTGAAGCGGAACGCACCGACGACGATCGCGTTGCCGTCCTTGTCGAGCGCGACACCGCGTCCTTGATCGTGGTCGTGGTCGCCCCACGTGTCGATCCACACGACGTTGCCTTCGGGATCGAGCTTGAGCGCGAACACGTCCTTGTTGCCCTTGCTGGCGATCGTGCCGCCCTTGCCGAAATCGACCGAGTTCTGGAACCAGCCGGTGGTGACCGTGTTGCCCGCCGCATCGGCCGCCACGCCCCACGCGACGTCCTCGCGCTCGGCGCCGAACGTGCGCGCCCACTGGAGCTTCCCGTCCGTGTCGAACCGCGCGACGTACGCGTCGGCCTCGCCGAGCGACGTGTGCTCGTCGCCCGAGCCGAACGAGATCGGTCCCTTGTTCTCGAACGAGCCGACGATCGTGATGTTGCCCGCTGGATCGACGGCGATGCCGCCGGCGACGTCGTTGAACTCGTTGCCGAAGTTCTTCGACCACACGTGATCGCCGTTGCGATCGTATTTGGCGAGCACGACGTCGTTGTCGGAGCCGCCGTGCGCGGTGAGCGGCTTGCCGCCGAAATCGGCGGTGTCCGCGAAGTGGCCCTGGATGTAGGAATTGCCGTTGCCGTCGACGGCGACGTGCAGGATCGTGTCCTTGTAGCGGCCGCCGAAGCTCTTGATCCACTCGATGTCGCCCGACGCGGCGAGCTTGACGAGCAGCGCATCGGTCTGTCCCTTCGACTTGAGCGTCGTGTTGCCGACGCTGATCGAATCGGAATACGAGCCGCCGATGACCCAGCCGCCGTCGGGCGTGGCCGCGACCGCGTTCGCGCCGTCGCTGTCGATGCCGCCGAGCGTCCACACCCACTGCGTGTTGCCGTCGAGATCGAAGCACACCGCGAACAGATCGTCGGAGCCGTACGACTTGTGATCGAACTCGCCGACGGAGATGTCGTCGTCGAAGTTGCCGACGACGACGACGCGGTTGCCGTGCACCGCGACCGCATTCGCCGCGTCGTCGCGCTTGGCGCCGAACGTCTGCACCCATTTCGGCGTGCCGTTCGCGTCGACCTTCATGATGTACGCGTCGGCGCCGCCGATCGGCTTCTTCGTGCCGAGCGGACCGAACTGCGCTTCGGCGTCGAAGTAGCCGACGACGTACGAGGCGCCCTGATCGTCGACGGCCACGGCACGCGGCACGTCGATGCCCATGCCACCGACGCCGAGCTGCCACAGGGCTTTTCCGGTCGCACCGGCGGTGAGCGGCGCGAGCTTGGGCAGCGGCGTGGTGGGCACCGGCTTCTTCACGGCTTCGATCGGTGCGCGATTCTCCGTCGGAGTCGCCTTGTTCGACGGCGACGGCGGAGCCTGCTGCGACGAGTCTTGCGACTTCGAGCACGATGCGAGCACCAGTACGGACGCGAGCACGAGCGAACGCATGACCTGACGATGTCACGAGTCGGTGCGCTCGTCATGTACGATGCAGCGCATGCTGCGCGCTGCGCTGATCGTTGCAACTTTCTGCGCGCTCGGTTGTCCAAGTCATGGGCCCGAGCCCACGCCGTCGTCGGTGGCCGACGTCGCGGTGCGCATTGCCGTCGCGCGCGCGGAAGCTCGAGGCGGCAGCGGCGCGCCCGAGCTCGTCGAGCTTGCGCAGCCGTCGCACGACGCGCACGCCCGCGAGCTCGCCTTGCGCGGGCTCGGCCGGATCGGCGGCGGGCAAGCGCGCGAGGCGCTCGTCGAGGCGTCACGCGATCGCGATCTCGACGTCGTCGCAGCCGCGCTCGGCGGGTTGGGCGTCCTGGCATCGCTCGACGAGCCGAGCGACATCGCGAGCATCGGCGCCGGGATCGCCGACGCGCTCCAGCGCTGCGACGCGCATTGCCGGCCCGCCGGGCTCGAAGCGCTCGGTCGCGCCGGCGGATCCGATCAAGAGCCGGTGCTGGTCGCCGCGCTCGCCGATCCTCACGTCGCCACGACCGCCGCGTTCGCGCTCGGGCGTTACGGCAGGCGCAAGCTCGCGCTGTCGATCGAGGCCGAGCGCGCGCTCGTGCACGCGTCGTCGAGCACCGATCGCGAGCTGCGCTACGCCGCGGTCTACGCGATCTCGCGCATGGTCGTCGGCGAGGAGCATCCACCGACGACGGCCGCGCTCGTGTCCGTGCTCGGCGATCCCGATCCCGAGATCCGCGCCACCGCGATCGCGGGCATCGCACGGCGCAAACAGGTCGCCGCCGCGCACGCGCCGATCGAGTACGGGCTCTCCGATTCCGACTGGCGCGTGCAGATCGAAGCGGTGCGCGCGCTCGCCGGCGACAACGGCGACGACCCCGGCCGCGCGCTCGTGGCCGTGCAACTGCCGGCGCTGCTCGATCGCGCGATCGTACGCGACGGCGCGGCGACGCACGTCGCGATCGAGGCGCTGCGCCAGCTCGTCGCGCACCCGCCGGCCGATGCGGCCGCCGTGACCGCCGTCGCCGCGTCGATGAATTCGCTGCAGCTCGCGAAGCTGTCGCCGCGCTCGCGCGGGTGGATCGAGACGCTGCTCCTGGCGGCCGCCGAGCGCGCCACGAACGACAACCGCTTCGATCCCGCCGCGATCGATCCGGCGGATCTGCCGCAGCCGTACGTGCTCGGCGTCGCGGCCGATCTGGCGCTGCATCGCCCGCTCGCGGCGCGCCGCACGCTCTTGCACGCGATGCTCGGCAACCGCGACTCGCGCGTCAAGGCCGCCGCGCTGCCGCTCGTCGCGTCGATGTGGAAGGACAGCGACGCCGACGATCACCGCGCGATGATCGGCATGTTCGCGAGCGCGATCGCCGACAAGGACGCGGTCGTGGCCGGCGCCGCCGCCGACGCCGTCGAGGATCTCTACACCGCGATCGGCGATGGTCCCGAGCACGCGGCGCTCGATGCCGCGATCGTCGCGCGGGCCACGACCGAGCGCGATCCCGAGCTCGCATCGGGCCTCCTCGAGCTGATCGGCAAGCACGCGATCGCGAGCGGGCTCGGCGCCTGCAAGGCGAGCCTCGTCGGGCATCCGGTGGTCGCGCGCGCGGCGGCCGAGTGCTTGAAGGCGCTCGGCCAGCCCGGCGAAGCGCCCGAGCTCCACGGAGCCACCGCGCCGGCGGGCATCGACGTGGCGAGCGTGATCGGGATGCGCGTGCGCTGGCACCTCGTGACGTCGCGCGGCGCGATCGACATCGAGCTGTTGCCCGACGTCGCGCCGTGGAACGTCGCGACGATCGTCGCGCTCACGCAGCGCCACTTCTACGACGGCCTCGACTTTCACCGCGTCGTGCCCGACTTCGTGGTGCAGGGCGGTGATCCGACGATGTCGGGCGAGGGCGGGCCCGGCTTCACCACGCCGGCCGAGCCGGCGACCCTGCTCGATGGCGACGGGTTCGTGACGGGCGGGATCGGCATGGCCGACGCGGGGCGCGACAGCGCCGGGTCGCAATGGTTCGCGATGCACTCCCGCGCGCCGCACCTGGATGGCCGGTACACGTGGGTAGGACAGGTCGTAAGTGGGCAGAACGTCGTGGACTCTTTGCTGATCGGCGATCGCGTCGAGACGGCGACCATCGAGATCCAGCGCAAATAAGACCGGCGGTCCGTGTCGTTCGTTTCACCATGGGCATGCGCCGCTCGCTCTACGTTGCCGCGATCCTCGTCCCCGCAGCTGTTGGATTCGTCGCACGCGATGCGCTCGCCGATATGGTCGAGAGCTTCGAGGCCGTCGCGACACCGCCGCAGACGTTCATGATGCTCGGCCGCCCGATCGGCGGCACCAAGCCGGCGACCGCGACCGCGGCCTATCTGACGGCGTCGCGCATCGCCGCGGTCGACGACGGCGCGCTCGTGATCGACGCCGACAGCGGCCAGCTTCTGCGCACCGATCGCACCGGCAACAACGTTGGCTCGCTCGCGATCGGCGGTAACGCGGGCCTGCTCGCCTACGATCCGACGGCCAAGCTCGCGTACGTCGCCGACCGGCTCGGCAATCGCATCGCGATCGTCAAGGTCGGCGCCAAGCTCGAGCTCGCCGGATCGATCAAGACGCCGGTCGAGCCGTACGCGGTCGCGCTGTCGCCCGATCGGCACACCGTGCTCGTCACGACCATCGCGGACCGCACGCTCGCCGCGTACGACACCGCGTCGGGCAAGGAGCGCTGGCGCGCCGCGCTCGGCCACGAGCCGCGCGGGCTCGCGGTGTCGCCCGACGGCACGCGCGCGCTGGTCTCGTATCTCCAGACCGGCAGCGTCGACGAGTTCGATCTGCTCGAAGCGCACGCCGTCGAGCACGTCGCGCTGTCGACGGTCGGCACCGCGCGTGCCTGTCGGCGCTGCGGCTTCAACGGCGCGGCCGACTCCGAAGCGTTCGCGCGCGGCGCGTTCGCGGTGACGTTCCTGGGCGACCACGAGGCCGTCGTGCCGTTCCAGCGCGAGACGCCGGTGCAGATCGCGAACGGCGGCAACACCGGCAGCTACGGCGGCGGCTTCGAGTCGCCGGTACAACACCAGCTCGCGTTCCTCGGCCTCGACGGCGATCGCACGCTGCAAACCACCGCCACGATCGGCCAGCACCAGCCGCGCGCGCTCGCGTGGGATAGCGCGCACGACGCGCTGTACGTCGAGGGCATGGGCAACGATTCGGTGCTCCAGATCCGCAACGCGTCGCAGGCGAGCGTCGAGGTGGGCCTTGCCGGCGCGCTGACGTCGGGCAGCCACCGCTGCGGTCCCGACGGCCTGGCGATCGCCAGCGACGGCGCGGTGCTCGTGTGGTGCTCGTTCACGCGCAACGTCGAGCGGCTCGACTTCGTCGATGCCAAGGGTGCGCTCGCGACCGCGATGAAGACGTCGCCGGGCCCGACGCTCGTCGCGTCGACGATGAGCGCGACCGCGCATGAAGGCATGGAGCTGTTCCACTCGGCGAACACGCAGATCTCGCAGGGCGGCGGCCTGGCGTGCGCGAGCTGTCACCCCGACGGTCGCGACGACGGCCTGTCGTGGAAGATCGAGAAGAACACCCTGCAGACGCCGCTGCTCGCGGGCCGGCTCGTCGGCACGCACCCGTACAAGTGGGACGGCGGCGACAAGGATCTCGAGACCAGCCTCACGACCACGATGAAGCGGCTCGGCGGCACCGGTCTCGACAAGAAGCAGACGACGGAGCTCGCCGCGTATCTCGACGGGCTTCCCGCACCGCGCACGCCGACGCGCGACGCGGCTCAGGTCGCGCGCGGCAAGGCGCTGTTCGATTCGGCCGAGGTTGGCTGCCGCGGTTGCCACGACGGCCCGGCCTACAGCGACAACCTGCAGCACAAGTTCACGGGCTCGACGCTGCCGAGCGCTGACACGCCGAGCCTGGTCGGGCTCGCGGCGAGCGCGCCGTACTTCCACGACGGCAGCGCGACCACGCTCGAGGCGTTGCTCCGCGATCGCGGAGGCGTTCACGGCATGGGCGAGACCACGAAGCTGAGCGACTCGCAGGTCGCGGATCTCACCGCGTTCCTGGAGACCCTGTAAGCGGGCCCGTTCGCTGCGGACGGTCGACCCGCGCGCCCGTTTGCACGAGGTAACGGTCCCAGCGCTCGCACCATCGGGCGTGGTCGCGCTTCACCATGTGCGACGCGTGCGCGGTCATGCCCCACGCCGACGGAAGGTAGAGCCGGTCGAGCGAGCCGCGCTGGACCGCCTCGCCGAACAGCCGGAGGAGCGTGTACGTCTCGGCGTCGCTCCAGTAGCCGTCCTCGACGATCCGATGATCGAGCTCGTAGGTGATGCCCTCGACGCTGAGCGACAGGTTGCGGCGGTTGTAGCGGACGACGTACGTGGAATCGTGGCGCGAGCCCTCGTACTGGACCGGATGCGCGCCGCCGCCGTCCCAATCGATCGGCGGCAGCTCGGGCTCGAACCACGCGAAGCCGTGCGCCGCAGCCAGCTTGAGCAAGCGGAGCTGCGACGCGAGCTCCAGCTCGCTCGTGCGATCGGCGTGCTCGAGCATGAGCAGCTCACCGCGCTCGTCGCCGCGCTCGATCAGCCAGTCGGCGTAGACCAGGCGCGCCGCATCGTCGTGCGGGTTCGCGCGCAGCGCGGCGAGCATGTCGGCTTCGCTCGCCATCAGCTCGACGCGCTCGTGTAGCTGCGCAGCGCGGCCCGCCACACGAGGCGGCCGAGCGCGAGCAGGATGGCCGCCCCGACGAGCGTGCCGGCGACTTGCTGCGCGCGCAGCATGCCGAGCAGCGCCATCGCCGGGAACGTGGTCATCACGGCGACCGGGATCACGAACGTGAAGAACAGCCGCCACAGCCCGGGGAACACCGCGACCGGCCAGCGCGCGGTGTCGAAGATCGCGCCGAGCAGATAGATCAGGTTGTCGAGCCGGCCGACCCAGAACGCGAGCGCGGCGCACATGATCCACAGGCCGTACATCGCGAGCAGGCCGGCCGCGAACAGCGCGAGGCCCAGGGCGAGCTCGGCGCCACTCGGCGCGCTGCCGCGCAGCGAGAACGCGTAGACCGCGATCCCGATCGCGAACAGCACGTCGAAGATCTTCCACGGCTCGTAGCGCGACGCCGACACCATCGCCTGCGCGTCGATCGGCTTCAGCAGGATGTAGTCGAACGAGCCGGTGCGGATCTGCTGCACGAGATCGACGAGCGACGGGCTGATGATGCCCTCGAGGATCGCGCGCAGCGCCTGGAAGTACGCCATCACGACGAGCGCGGACGAGTAATCCCAGTCGCCGAATTGGCGGCGCGACCCGTAAACGACGATCAGAGGGACGAGCGCGAGCAGGCCGGCGGCGATGCCGAACAGGCCCTCGATCACGAAGTTCGCGCGGTACGCCATCGCCTGCGCGACGCTGACCCCCATCTGGATCCGGAACAGGCGCAGGTACTTCGTCACGTGCCCACCGACTCGAAGCGCTTGATGCCGCGCCGCCACATCACCATCGCGAGCACGATCGAGCCGGCGACCCACACGGCCTGGACGCCGAGCAGGTGCAGGCACTCGGCCGGCGTCTGCACGCGCGTCATGATCTGGAGCGGCACGTACATCATGTACTTGAAGGGCAGGTAGTCGGCGATCACGGCGATCGGGTGCGGCATCAGATCGAGCGGCAGCATGTAGCCCGAGAACAACGCGAACAGCGAGAAGTAGATGTCGCCGACGCCCATCGCCTGCGTGATGAAGAACGCGATGCAGCCGAGCGCGTACATGACCGCGAACGCGATCAGCCACGCGAAGAAGATCGAGACCGGCGAGAGCGCGATCTGGTACCACGCGTGCGGCAGCGTCGCGGCGCCGGAGCTGATCAGCAGGATCACCGCGAGCGGTAGTGCGATGACGGCGCGAAACGGGATCGCCGCGGCCTGGCTCGCGAGATAGGCGACGAACGGATGGATCGGCCGGAGCAGCCGCATGGCGAGCGTGCCCATGCGGACCTCTTCCATCATCTGCCACGCGACCCAGTTGCCGGTGAGCTGGCGGACGATCAGCGTCGCCATGTAGTACGCGACGAACTGGTTCGAATCGTAGCCGCCGAACGATCGCTCACGCGTGATGAACGTCATCAGCGACATCATGATCAGCGGCTGCGTCGTCGTGAGCACCCACACGAGGAACTCGGCGCGATACGCGACCGTCTCGGCGACACCGACGCGGAGCAGCGTCGGCATCGCCTTCAAGGCTCGAAACCTCATGCAGCCTCGTGCGAGCGGCCGAACATCACGCGCAGCACGTCTTCGAGCGGCGGATCTTCGATGCCGAGGTCGCTGACCTTGAGCGTGCCGAGCAGGTGGCTCACCACGTCGGGCAGCTCGCGCTCGGCCACGCGCAGCGTGAGCCGGTTGCCGTCGCGGGTGAGCAGCGTGCCGAGCTTGGCGAGCGCGGCGTCGTCGAGCGGCCCGGCGATCGTGAACGACACGCGCTTGTCGGGATCCATCGTCTTGATGAGGCTCTTGAGCTCGCCGTCGTGAACGATCCGGCCGTGGTCGATCACGATGATGCGCGGGCACAGCGCGACGACGTCGTCCATGTAGTGCGACGTCAGCAGCACGGTCGCCTGATGCTTCTGGTTGTAGCGGCGGATGAAGTCGCGGATCGCGAGCTGCATCGCGACGTCGAGGCCGATCGTCGGCTCGTCGAGAAACAGCGTCGTCGGCCCGTGGAGCAGGGCGGCCGCGAGCTCGCACTTCATGCGCTCGCCGAGCGACAGCTGGCGCGCCGGCTTGTCGACGAGGTCGCCGAGCTCGAGCAGCTCGGTGAGCTCTTTCAATTGCGCGTCGAAGCGATCCTTGGGCACGTCGAACACCGCGCGGTTGAGCGCGTAGGTCTCCGACGGCGGCAGGTCCCAGATCAGCTGCGACTTCTGGCCCATCACCAGCGTGATCTTCTCGAGCAGCGCGGACTCGCGCTGGAACGGCACGTGCCCCTCGACGGTGACCTCGCCGCTCGTCGGATGGAGCAGGCCCGAGAGGACCTTCAGCGTGGTCGTCTTGCCGGCGCCGTTGGGCCCCAGGAAGCCGACGCGCTCGCCGCGCTCGATCGTGAAGCTGACGCCGTCGACGGCCTTCACCGTCTCGTATTCGCGCACGAACAGCGACTTGAGCGCGGCCGCGAAGCCCGGCTTGCGCTTGTGCACCTTGAAGTGCTTCGTCAGGTTCTTGGCGATGATCACTTGGCGAGCTCGCCGATCGTCTTGATCGGCAGGTTATCGACCGACTCGCCTTCGAGGATCGACTCGAGCAGCTTGGCACCTACGTGCGCGAGCTGCACGAGGCTGGAGACGCGCTCGGCGATCAGCTTTCTGCGGGCGTCGCGCCCTTGCTCGAGCTCACCTTCGGCCTGCCGGAACTGCTCGACCGCGGTCTTGATCCAGTTGAGCTCGCGCTCCCGGAACACGCGCGACACCATCTTCCACAGGCTCGTCTCGGCCTCGTAGTGCTCGCGGCGCTCGCCCACGACCCACGCCTTCTTGACGATCCCCCACTGCACGAGCTCGGCGAGCAGCATCGAGACCGCGCCGGTCGACAGCCCGAGCCGATCCTGGAGATCGGAGGCGGTGAGCGCGTGGTCCTCGAGGTAGAGCACGGTCCACATCCGGCCCATGTTGCGCTTGAAGCCCCACGACTCGATCAGCGCGCCGACGGCATCGGCGACCTTGAGCACCGCCGGATCGACGCGCGAGCTCATTTCTCGTCGTCGTCGGGTAGTACAGCCGCTTGCTCGCGAGTCGGCACGCGCACGATGTTGCCTACCATGCCGGGAGGTAGCCGGCTCGTGACCGAGTGCTCCTGGCGGCGGCGGTTGATGATCTCGACGATCTCGCGCTGCGACAGTCCGCCCGACGGACGGATCGTCAAGCTGGCTTCCTTGCCGGTCTTGAGCTCGCGCGCGGTGACGCCGAGGATCGACTCGACGTCGACCGTCATGATCAGCTCGACGCGCACCGAGCCGGCGGGGCCGGGCGGCAGGTCTTCGAGCACGACCTGGCCGAGCTTGCGATTCTTGCCGAGCTCGGTCGACTCGCCCTGATACACGTCGATCGACACGAACTTCTGATCGGTCGACGTCGTCGCGAACAGCTTGCGCGCGCGCACCGGCAGCATCGAGTTGCGCGGGATCATCACCGAGAACCCGCTGTCGCCGACCTTGATGCCGAGGTCGTGCGGCGTGACGTCGAGCAACGCGGCGTCGTCGGCTTCGCCCGACAGGATGCCGGCGTATGCCGCGGCGCCGAGCGCGACGACCTCGTCGGGATTGGCGCCCTTGCTCGGCTTCCTGCCGAAGATGCGCTCGACGGTCGCCTGGACCGCCGGCCACCGCGTCATGCCGCCGACGAGCAGCACGTCCTCGACGTCGCCTGCCCGGATCCCGGCGTCGGCGAGCGCGCGCAGGCACGGCGCCTCGAGCCGCTCGAGGAGCTCTTTCGTGAG
>Ga0070665_100005633_pt1 | contig 12877 bp, 12 predicted proteins | sample KBSS13metaG_FD_65862 | JGI IMG/M metagenome (GOLD analysis project Ga0070665, IMG submission 65862) | Switchgrass rhizosphere microbial communities from Kellogg Biological Station, Michigan, USA - KBS S1-3 metaG | ecosystem: Host-associated > Plants > Roots > Rhizosphere > Soil ... | reverse complement strand
AGCGCGAGGCCGTGCCGCGACGCGAGACGCTCGAGGGCCGCCATATCGGCCGCCTGCCCGTACAGGTGCACGGGAAGAATCGCGCGGGTGCGCGGCCCGATCGCCCGGGCCACCTGCTCGGGATCGAGCGTGAGCCGCGACGGATCGATGTCGGCGAATACCGGCCGCGCGCCGACCATCATCACGGCAAGGGCCGTGTACGCCGCCGACAGCGGCGTCGTGATGACCTCGTCGCCGGGCCCGATCCCGAGCGCTCGCAGGATGAGGGCGATCGCGTCCGTGCCGGTGCCGACGCCCACGGCGCGGGCGGCGCCGCTCGCCGCGGCAAATTCCGCTTCGAACGCTTCCAGCTCCGGGCCGAGCACGAACCAGCCGCGGGAGATGACGCGCTCGACGGCCTCGCGCAGTTCCCGCGCGGCATCACCTTCGGGCACCAGCGAGAGGAAGGGAATGCGCGGCATCACCGCGTCCCCTGCGCGGCGTCGACGTACCGGGAGAAGTGCTGGCGGTAGAAATCGACGGTACGCGTCAGGCCATCGGCCAGCGACACCGCCGGCTTCCAGCCGGTCGCCTTCATGAACCGGGTTGAATCGGCGTAGAAGCTGCCGATGTCGATGACCTTCTTGTCCGGGGGCCAGCTCACGTACTCCACGCGACCGGCGCCCGCAATCCGCACCAGCTCGGCCGCGAGCTGACTGTGGCTGACGGGCACGTCTCCGCCGACGTTGAATGCCTCGCCGTTGACGGCGTCGCTGGCCCCGGCGCGCAGAAACGCATCGGCCGCGTCGTCCACGTACACGAAGTCGCGGAGCTGCGAACCGTCGCCGTAGATCTGGATCGCCTGGCCTTCGATGGCGAGCCGGATGAACCAGCCGATGAATCCCTGCCGGTTGTGTTTGATGAGCTGCCGCGGGCCGTACACGTTCGTGAGGCGCAGCGAGCAGGCGCGCACGCCGAACACGTTGTTGTAGACGAGGTGGTAGTACTCGCCGGCCGCCTTGTTGATGCCGTTGATGTCGGTCGGCCGCACCAGGTGCGCCTCGCTCACGGGCAGCGAGTCGGGGCGCCCGTAGACCTGCCGGGTGCCCGCAAACACCACCTTCGCCGCGGCGTTGTGGTTGCGGCACGCCTCGAGCAGCGTCAGCTGGCTGCGGCAGTTGATCTCGAGATCCGTGTACGGATCCCGCATGCTGTCGATGTGGCTGACCTGGCCGGCGAGGTTGAAGATCACCTCGCGGTCGCGCACGAGGTAGTTCATCGTGCTCTGCTGCCGGATATCGGCGACGTTGACACGCAGGCGATCGGCGACGCCGTCGATGTTGAACAGGTTGCCGCCGTAGTCGTCGATCAGCGAATCGACGAGCAGCACGTCGGCTTCCAGATCGACGAGACGCCGCGCGAGGTTGCTGCCGATGAAACCCAGGCCGCCCGTGACCATGACGCGGCGGCCGCGGTAGAACTCGCGGTAGTCCGTCGCGGCGGTCACAACGGCCGCGCGGCGACCGAAGCCGCCTGTGATCGGCGGAGGTGCTGGCGGCGGATCACCAGGACGAACCACAGGCGCATCACGTCGATGCCCGTCTTGAAGATGCGCCGGAAGTTGAAGAACTGCGACTTGCCGAATGCGCGATGAAAGTGGTGCACCGGCACTTCGACGATGCGGAAGCCGGCGTCCTGCACTTTCTTCATCATCTCGAGGCAGATGACGCCGCTCGTCTTTTCCAGGTTGATCACCTCGAACATCGAGCGCCGCATCAGCCGGAAATCGCAGTCCACGTCGCGCATCTTCAGCCCGAACATCAGGCTCACGATGTGGTGATACAGCCGGCCGATGACGATGCGGTGCATCGGATCCGATCGGCTGATCTTGTAGCCGTTGACGAGATCCGCCTCGGGCGTGAGGTGCGACCAGAGCAGCGACAGCTCGCCCGGATCGTACTGGGCGTCGCCGTCGGTGTAGAAGATCAGCTCCTTGGTCGCCGAGCGGATGCCCGTCTGCAGCGCCCCGCCGTACCCGCGGTTCTTCCCGTGATGGATGACCCGGACCTGCGGATACGTTCGCGCGAGCTCGTCGGCGACTTCCGCCGTGGCGTCGCTGCTGCCGTCGTTGACGACGATGACCTCGTAGTCCGGCGTCAGTTCAGAGGCGGCCTGCACGGCGCGAATCACCATGCTCGCGATGGTGCCGCTGTCGTTGTATGCCGGAAAAAAGACGCTCAGGCCCGCGGGTTTTGCGGAGGCAGGGACTGACATGCAAAAAGTCCCTAAACCATAGCATGAAAAGGGCTCAGCGAGGGTTGGGATCGAGGATCGAGGGCGTGGAGACCAGCCGCCACGGCATCACCGCCGACTCGGCGATCACGGCGCCCGACAGCTTCGATTCGCCGAGGCGGCGCTCGACGAACGTGATCGGCACCTCCACGACGTTCATCCCGCGTCTCGACGCCACAAACAGCATCTCCACGATGAACGAATATCCGTCGGAGACAAACCGGTCGAGCGGCAGCGAGGCCAGCGCGTCGCGCCGCCAGCACCGGTAACCACTCGTGCAGTCGTGCGGGGCGAGGCGGGTGATCGTCCGGATGTACGCGTTGGCGAACCGGCTGAGCAGCTGACGCCGCTTCGGCCAGTTCACGATCTCGCCGCCGGGGATATACCGCGACCCGATCACGACTTCGCCGCGGCTCGCGCCTTCGAGCAGCCGGGGGAGCTGTGCCGGGTCGTGGGACAGGTCGGCGTCCATCTGGCAGATGAGATCCACGGGCTCACGGATCGCGAGCTTCAGGCCGTCCACGTACGATCGTCCGAGCCCGCGATTCTTCGTGCGGTGCAGCACCGAGATCCGGCCCTGATGCTGGCGTGACAGCGAGTCGGCCAGATCCCCCGTCCCGTCGGGGGATTGATCGTCCACGACGAGCATCCGGACGTTGTCGTGCCGCATGAGGCCGTCGATGAGCAGCGGCAGGTTGTCGCGTTCGTTGTAGGTCGGTACGACGACGAGCGTGGCAGGCGTCATGGCGTCAGGACCGCCGGCTTTCGAACCGCAGCGACGAGATCTGCTCGGATACGAGGCCGACGAGGAAGATGATCACGCTGAGCAAGATGAGGAGGACCGAAGAGTTCGTCACGTGAGACTGCGTGACGATCGTCCAGATGGCATAGGCCGCGCCTACGGCGAACGACGCGGCACTCAACGGAAGAAACACACGCATGGGACTGTAGATCGTGATCACCTTGAGCAGGATAACGAAAAACTGGACTCCGTCGGCGCCGAGCCTGATCTTCGATTCTCCCTGGCGCGCGGCCGCCTCGATCGGCTCGAACCACACGCTGTATCCGGCCTTGATGAAAGCCAGCGTCGTCGTCGTGGGGGTCGAGAAGCCGTTTGGCAGCAGGTGCAGGAACTCCAGCAGGTATTCGCGCCGCGCCGCCCGGAAGCCCGACGTCAGATCGGGAATGCGCTGGCCGGTGAGATAGCTCGCCAGCCGGTTCAGGATCAGGTTGCCCATCCGCCGCGTCGCCCCCGCCTGCGTGGCGCTCGAGCGCGCGCCGATGACCAGATCATACTCGCCCAGCCGCGCCGCGAGCCGCGCCGCGTCGGCCGGCTGGTGCTGCCCGTCGGCGTCGGCGATCAGCACGAACGTGCCCGACGCGTGACGGATGCCGGTCTTCACCGCGGCGCCGTTGCCCTTGTTGTAGGGATGCCGGATCACGGTCGCCCCGGCGCCGGCCGCCCGCGCGCCCGTGTCGTCCCCCGATCCGTCGTCGACGACGATGATCTCCCGCCACGCCGCCGCAAGCCGCAGGGCGGACACGAGCGGCGCGATGGACGCGCTCTCGTTGAAGGCGGGGATGACCACCGACACCGTGTCCGTCACCGGCTGCCGGCCTCGACCAGGCGGTCGATGACGCCGTCCCAGGAAATGCCGCGCGCGCGCTCGTAGCCGGCCTCGCCAAGGGATCGCGCGAGCCCCGCGTGCCCGGCGACACGCGACATGGCGCTCGCGAGCGAGTCGGCGTCCGGCGACGAAATCAGGCCCGTAACGCCATCGTCCACGAATTCGAGCGGACCGCCGGCGTCGGTGGTGGTGACGACCGGTTTGCGGGCGAGAAACGCCTCGAGCGTGATGTAGCCGTAGTCCTCGTCGTACGGCGGAAATACCACGGCGCCCGCGCCGGCGTACAGATCCACCAGGGCCGACTCGTCGATGGGCCCCGTGAAGGTGACGCGATCGGCAATGCCCTCGCCGGCGGCGAGCGCTTCGAGCTGCGGCCGCAGCGGGCCGTCGCCCACGACGACGAGCCGCCACGCCGGGTCGATGCGCGCCATCGCCCGGATGATCAAGTCCACCCGCTTCACGGTTTCGAGCCGGCCGACCGACAGGAAGTAGTTCCCGGAGGGCCCGGCCCTGAGCTTGCCGGCGAGCGGCGGGGGATGGTACAGCGGCTCGGCTTCGAGGCCGTTGTAATGCGCCAGCCGCGCGGCGGTGTTGCGCGCGTTGCTGAAGATCGCCTTCGACTCGCCGAGCGCGCCGCGATCGAGCTCCATCAGCCTGGCGCGCAGGCGCACATCGCGCTCGGCGTGGGTGAACTCGCTGTAGGCCGTCCCGCACAGATCGTAAATCGCGCGATATTGATGGAACAGCCAGGTGATCTTGTTGGCATGGCGGACGAAGTACGTCGGGAACTTCGTGGCGACGACGAGATCGATGCGTTCACCGTTGGCCTCGCTCAGATCGACCATGCGCCAGGCGGCGGCGTTCGTCAGCAGTTCTTCCTTCGGGTACCACTTGAACGGCACCGACACGCGTTCGGCGCGATAACCGCGGCGCCGCAGTTCGCGCACGAGGCCGCGGACGTGCAGCTCGGCGCCGCCGTGCACGAACGGCACCTGCGCCTCGCACACGGCGATCGTCCTGATCATGTGGCGAATCGGAAATTGATGATGTCTCCGTCGAGGACGACGTACTCCTTGCCCTCGAGCCGCACCTCGCCGTGGTCGCGGCAGGCCGCCATCGATCCGCGCGTCGTCAGCGGCTCGTATCCCACGACCTCTGCGCGAATGAACCCGCGCGCGATGTCGCTGTGGATTTCGCCGGCCGCCAGCTGGGCGTTCAGGCCGCGCGGAATCGACCACGCGCGGCATTCGTCCTCGCCCACGGTGAAGAACGAAATATACCCGAGCAGCTCGTAGCTCGCGCGGATGACGCGATCGAGCCCGGATTCCTTCAGGCCCATGTCCGCCAGGAACGCCGCGGCGTCGGCGGGCTCGAGCTGGGCGATTTCGAGCTCGATCTTCGCGCACACGGCCGCGGCCGCCGTGCCCGCGCGCGAGAGAAACGGCTTCAGGCCTGCGGCTTCCGCCGCCTGCGCGCTGTTGCCGCCGGCGAGCGACTGCTCGTCCAGGTTGAGCACGATGAGCAGCGGTTTCGCCGAGAGGAACTGGAAGCCGCGCAGCCGCTTGAGGTCGTCGCCCTGCAGGTCGAGCGCGCGCAGCGGCCGCCCGTCCTCGAGCGCCGCGCGGCACTGCGTGACGACGTCGCGTTCGCGCTCCAGGTCGGCCGACTTGCCCTTCTTGAGGTCTTTTTCCAGGCGTTCGAGCCGGCGCTCGGCGACGCCGAGGTCCGCCAGGATGAGCTCGTCCTCCATGGCCTGCGCGTCCCGCGCGGGGTCTATCGATCCAGAGGGGTGCGGTACGGCCGGATCGGCAAACGCCCGCAGCACGTGGACGAGCGCGTCGGCGTTCTTGTAGGCGGCGACATCGACGAGCGCCTGCGCGCTGCCCGCCCGGACCGGCGTCGCCAGATCCGAGAACTCGATCGTGGCCGGCACGCGTTTTTTGGGGTTGTACATCGCCGTGAGGCGATCGAGACGCTCGTCCGGCACCTTCGAAATGCCGATCGTGGCCTCGCCCTTCCCGTGGGCCGCCCGGGCGGCCTCACGCGCGCTGGTCATGAGCTGGAAGAGGGTGGTTTTGCCGGTCTGGCCGAATCCGATGAGCGCCGCGCGAAGCATGGAGGTGCCCGAATCCTAACACGCTCGAAAGCGTGGTTTCCCCGGTCGTTTCTGGCGTACGACCGATGGGCGATCGAAAGGCGAAAATTTGGTGTATCTTACTGAACCCTCAGATATTGCGGTTGACATCTCTCCGTCGCGCTCCTACTATCTTCGTGGATTTATTTGGACCAAAGTGGAGTGGTGTCAGTGTTCAGGGGCAATGCGCCAGCTCGGATTGATGACAAGGGGAGGCTCAAGGTTCCGAACGCCTTTCGCACCCTCGTCGAAGGCCAGCATGGCCGTGAGCTGTACCTCACGAGCCTGACGGGCGAATCCGTACGCATTTACCCGATGCCTGTCTGGCTCGACCTCGAACAGAAACTCGCCGCGATGCCCTCCACCCACCCCTCGAAACTCCGGTTTCTCGATCGCGTGAACTACTTCGGTTCCGCCGGCGAGCTCGACTCGCAGGGGCGCGTGCTCATTCCTGTCCGCCTTCGCGAAGCCGCCACCATGTCCGGCGACGTCGACGTCCTCGGGCAATACAACTACCTCGAGGTCTGGAACCACGATCGGTTCCTCGCCCGGATGCAGCGCGAGCCGTTCACCGACGACGACGCGCGCGCTCTCTCGGAGTTCGGCGTATGACGGCCGTGCACGTCCCCGTCCTGACGGCCGAAGTCCTCCGGCAGCTGCGCCCCGAACCGGGCGGCGTCTTCGTCGATTGTACCGTGGGCCTCGGCGGCCACACGCGCGCGCTCCTCGAAGCGGGCGCAACGCGCGTCATCGGCCTCGATCGCGACGAAGAGGCGCTGGCGCAGGCGCGCACGACGCTGTCGGCGTTCGCCGATCGCGTGGACCTCGTTCACGCCGACTACCGCACGCTCGAAGACGTGCTCGACGGCCGCGGCGTCGAACGTGTCGACGGCGCGCTGGCCGATCTCGGCGTCTCGTCGATGCAGTTCGACGAGCCGGGCCGCGGGTTCAGCTTCCAGCGGGACGAGCCGCTCGACATGCGGATGGATCGCACGTCCGCCACGACGGCCGCCACCCTGGTTGCCGGCAGCACCGAGCATGAGCTGGCCGACACGATTTACGCCTACGGCGAAGAACGCTTCTCGCGACGCATCGCCCGCGCGCTCGTGGCGGCGCGCCGCGAGGCGCCGATCGACACCACCGGCCGGCTGGCCGCCATCGTCCGCCGAGCCGTCCCGACGCGCGGGTACCAGCGCATCGATCCGGCGACGCGCACGTTCCAGGCGCTCCGCATCTGGGTCAATCGCGAGCTCGACGGGCTCGATCGATTTCTCGAGGCCGCCGTGCGGCGGCTTCGCGTGGGCGCCCGGCTGGTCGTCATCACGTTCCACTCGCTCGAGGACCGCATCGTCAAACACACGCTGCGGACGCTGGCGCAGGGCCAGAGCGCCGTGCTGAAGGTGCTGACGAAGAAACCGCTGGTGGCGGACGACGAGGAAGTGCAGCGCAACCCGCGCGCGCGAAGCGCGAAGCTGCGCGCGGCGGAGAGGCTGGCGTAGATCATGGCCGAACCCTTCGAGTACGCGATCAAGAAAGACATCCGGAACAACGCCATCGTCCGGGAAGTGGACGAGGCGCGGCAGCGCGATCTGTGGAAGTCGGCCGGCGTGGCCGCCCTGTTCGTGCTGGCGCTCTTGTTCTCCGCGTGGCAGCACTTCGAGCTGCTTCAGCACGGATACCGAGTCGAGGAGATGCAGCGGGAGAAGAGCGCGGAAGAAGAGCTCACGCGCCGGCTGCGCCTCGAGATCGAAACGCTCCGTTCGCCCAGGCGCATCGAATCGCTCGCGACCGGCCAGCTCCACCTCGTCGCGCCCGCGCGCGACGAGGCGATCGTGATCGAACGGGTCGTGAAGCCCGAAGCCCCGCCCAAGTCGATCGTCGCGCAGCGGTGAGCCACGTGCGAGAACCGGCAACCACGGACTGGAGAAAGACGCTGCGGCGGCGGACCACCGTGGCCTTCGTCTTCCTCGGCCTGTGGGTCGCGGCCATCGAGGTCCGGCTGGTCTACCTGCAGGTGTTCCGCAACGCCGACCTCGTCACCCGGGCCACTCATCAGCAGAGCCGGACGATGGCCGCCGCCGCGAAACGCGGCGACATCCTCGACCGGAAGGGCCGGGTGCTGGCCACCAGCGTCGACGCGGACTCGGTGATTGCCGTGCCGTCGGCCATCGAGGACCCGGCAGGCGCTGCCAAGGCGATCTGCCAGGCCCTGGGCGATTGCAAGCCCGGCGAGCGGGAGGCGCTGGCCGGCAAACTCGGCAAGACGCGCGCGTTCGCCTACGTCAAGCGCCAGGTCTCGCCGGAACAGGCCCGGCGCGTGGCCGCCCTGAACCTCGACGGCATCGGGTTCATGAAGGAAGACCGCCGGTTCTACCCGAACAAGGAACTGGCGGCGCACTTGGTCGGCTACGTGGGCCTGGACAACACGGGCCTGAGCGGGCTCGAGTCCACATACGACAAACAGATCAGCGGGAAGCCCGGCACGCTGCTCGTGCAGACTGACGCCCGGCGCCACGCGTTCAGCCGGTTCGAGCGTCCGCCGACGACGGGCTCGACCATCGAGCTGACGATCGACGAGTACCTCCAGCATGTGGCCGAGCGCGAGCTCGACGCGGGCATCGCCGAGAATCGCGCGAAGGGCGGCACGGCGATCATCATGGATCCGCACACGGGCGAGATCCTGGCGATGGCGAACGCGCCGACGTTCAACCCGAACGTCTACCGCGAGTTCGACGAGGCCGCACGGCGCAATCGCGCCGTGCAGGATCTCTACGAGCCCGGATCGACCTTCAAGGTCGTCACGGCGTCGGCGGCCATCGAAGAGAAGGTGATGCCGATCACCACGCTGATCGACACCAACCCCGGCCAGATCCGGATTGACCGCACGCGCACCGTCCGGGATGTCACGAACCACGGCGTCCTGTCCTTTGAAGACGTCATCGTCGAGTCGAGCAATGTCGGGGCGATCAAAATCGGCTTCAAAATCGGAGCGGATCTGTTGAGCCAGTACGTTCAGCGATTCGGCTTCGGCCGTTCGGTGTCGCGGGACTTTCCCGGTGAGAACGCGGGCATCGTGTGGCGGGCCGACAAGTGGACCGAGAGCGTGCTCGCGTCCGTGTCGATGGGGTATCAGATCGGCGTCACGCCGCTGCAGATGGCCGCAGCCATCAGTTCGGTGGCCAACGGCGGCGAGTACGTCGAGCCCCGGGTCGTCCGCGCGATCTATCGGGACAACCGGCGGTTCGAGATCAAGCCGAACGTGGTAGGCCGCACGATTACCGCGGACACGGCGGCCGTCCTCACGTCGATCATGGAGGGCGTCGTCGAACGCGGAACGGCGAAGCCGGCGCGGATTCCCGGGTACACGATCGCCGGAAAAACGGGAACGGCGGCCAAGCTCATCGACCACGTGTACTCCAAGAGCGACTACAACGGGTCGTTTGTCGGGTTCATCCCGTCGCGCAATCCGGTTGTCACGATTCTCGTCGTCCTCGACTCGCCGCACGGCCCGCACGGCTACTACGGTGGCAACGTGTCGGCGCCGATCTTCAAGCGCATCGCCGAGGAGACGCTCCGCTACTTCGGGGTCGGGCCGACGATCAACCCCGAGCCGCCCGTGCTCGTGGCCGGTAATGGCACGACGGTCGACGTCTCGGGTCCGTCGGACGCCCCGCCTCAAATCACCGTCGTCAGCGACACCCCGGGAACGATGCCGGACCTGCAGGGCCTCAGCGCGCGGGATGCGCTGCGCAGGCTGGTCAACCTGGGCCTGACGGCGCGCGTCCAGGGCAACGGCTTCGTCGTCGCGCAGGATCCGCCGGCGGGGACCGCGCTCGACACGGTCGGCCAATGCCGACTGACCCTCGACCGCCAGCGAGTAGCCCGCTACGACCACCGGGCGCAGCCATGACCTGGAACGACCTGCGCGACACGCTCCTCGGACGCGGCCTGACCCAGGCGTCGGGCTCGCGCGGCGCCTCGGATGCGCCGATCACTGGCATCGCCTACGACTCCCGAACGGTCGCGGCGGGCCAGGTGTTCGTCGCGCTCAAAGGCGTGCATGCCGATGGCTCGGCGTTCGTACGCCAGGCGATTCAGCGCGGTGCGGCCGCCGTCGTGTCCGAGCATCCGGCTCCGGCGGACGCCGCGGTGCCGTGGGCGCAGGTCTCGGATGCGCGCCTGGCGATGGCCGTGCTCGCGGCGGCGTATGAACGCCACCCGAGCGACGAGATGCGCGTCATCGGCATCACCGGCACGAACGGCAAGACGACGACCGCATACGTCCTCGCGTCGATCTTCGAAGCCGCGGGGGTTCGTTGCGGCGTGCTGGGAACGGTCGCTTACCGGATCGGAAACGAAATTCGCGAGTCCACGAGGACCACGCCCGAAGCGCCGGACGTCCAGAAGCTGCTGCGCGAGATGGTCGATCGCGGGTGCGGAGCCTGCGTGATGGAGGTGTCGTCCCACGCGCTGTCCCTCCGCCGCGTGGACGGGACGACGTTCGCGGCGGGCGTGTTCACGAACCTGACCCGCGATCATCTCGATTTTCACGGGGACATGGAGGCCTACTTCCAGGCCAAGCGGCGGCTGTTCGAGATGCTGCCGCCGGGCGCGCCCGGCCTCATCAACGCCGACGATCCGAAAGGCGCGGCGCTTGCGGAGATGGCCGGACGGCCTGTGACGTACGCGATCCATCGTCCGGCGGACATCACGCCCGGCCCGCTGTCGTTCGGGCTCGAGGGGCTGACGTTCGACGTGCGGACGCCTCGCGGCACGCTTCGCGTGCGATCGAAGCTGGTCGGCAGGCCGAACGTCTACAACATCCTGGCGGCGATTGCCGCGGCAGTCGCGCTCGACCTGCCGTTCGACGCCATCGAACAGGGGATTCAAGCGCTTTCGGGGGTACGCGGCCGCTTCGAGCTCGTTTCGGGTCCGGCCGACGAAGTCACGGTTGTCGTCGACTACGCGCACACGGACGACGCGCTGCGGAATCTGCTGGAGACTGCGCGTCCGCTGGCGAAGGGCCGGCTCATCACGGTGTTCGGGTGCGGCGGCGACCGCGACCGCACGAAGCGGCCGCTGATGGGCGCTGTCGCGGGCCGTCTGAGCGACCTGATCGTCATCACGTCCGACAACCCGCGCGGTGAGGACCCGGATCGCATCATCGAGGAAATACGGCGCGGCATCACGCCGGATACGCGGCGTGACAGCGCGCAGGGTCTTCTGGCCATCGCCGATCGGCGGGCGGCCATCGTGAAGGCGATCGGGCTGGCCCGGCCGGGGGATCTCGTCCTGCTGGCGGGCAAGGGCCACGAGCAGTACCAGGTGATCGGGAACGAGCAGCTCCCGTTTGACGACGCCGCTGTCGCGCGCGAAGCGCTGGCGCGGCGGCGAACGAACTCGGGCGTGTTGTAGGCCGGCCATGGCCCCAGAGATTCGGCTGACGGCCCAATGGGTTGCCGCCGCCATGGCCGGGACGCTCGTGGACGGCGACGGGACGCGGGAGTTCAACGGCGTGTCGATCGACTCGCGAACGCTGACGCCGGGCGCGGTGTACGTCGCGATTCGGGGCGACCGGTTCGACGGCGCCGACTTCGCCGCTGACGCGGTCGCAAAAGGCGCCGCGGGCGTCGTCGTCGCGCGCGACCGCGTGGGGACGGCCGGCGGCACGGCGGTGACGATCGCTGTCGCCGACCCGACGGTCGCGCTGCAGGCGCTCGCGGGCGCTGTTCGGGCGGCGTCGGGGACGAAGGTGGTCGCGATTACCGGCAGCGCGGGCAAGACAACGACCAAGGAAGTGACGGCAGCGTTTCTGGAAGCGAAATATCGCGTGATGCGAAACCAGGGGAACCTCAACAACCACATCGGGCTGCCGCTGTCCCTCATCGGGCTGACGGCGAGGCCCGACGTGGCCGTCGTCGAGCTGGGCATGAACCACCCGGGCGAGATTCGTACGCTCGTGGGGATTGCCCGGCCGGACATCCGCGTTTGGACGAATGTGGGCGACGCGCACGTGGGGTTCTTCGGCTCCGTGGACGCCATCGCGGACGCGAAGGCCGAGATCCTCGAAGGCGCCACGGCGGACGAAGTGCTCGTCGCAAACGCGGACGACGATCTGATTGCCGCCAGGACGCCTGCGTTCGCAGGCCGGGTCGTGACATTCGGCATCGAGCGGCCCGCCACGGTGCGGGCCGAAGCGATCGTCGATCGGGGAATCGCCGGCATGGGCGCGCGCGTCGCGACTCCGCAGGGTCCCGTAGAGCTGACGACCCCGCTGCTCGGGCGAGGCAATCTCCTGAACGTGCTGGCCGCAACGGCCGTCGCCGTCGAGTGCGGTGTGCCGCTCGCCAATATTGCCGACCGCGCGTCGCAACTCCGCGCTGCGCCGCACCGCGGCGAGGTGATCAGGCTGTCGAAGGGCATCGTGGTGATCGACGACAGCTACAACGCGAGCCCCGCCGCCACGCGCCGTGCGCTCGACGTGCTTCGCACGGCCGAAACGGCGGGCCGCCGGATCGCCGTGCTCGGCGAGATGCTCGAACTGGGCGACCGCTCCATGGAGTTGCACGACGCCGTCGGGCGCGCCGCAGCGGCGGCGCGGCTCGATCTGCTGATTGCCGTGGGCGGCGATGCCGCGAGCGCCCTGGCTGGCGCGGCGGTTTCGGGCGGGCTGGCACGCGAGCGTGTTCAGTACGTCGCTGAGAGCGGGGTGGCGGCCGACGCCGTGGCGGCGCTCGTCCGGCCAGGCGATGTCATTCTCGTAAAAGGATCGCACGAGGTGCGCACGGACCGGGTCGTGGACCGGCTGAAGGCGGAGTTCGCCTGATGCTCTACTACCTGCTCT
>Ga0070665_100005627_pt1 | contig 12888 bp, 9 predicted proteins | sample KBSS13metaG_FD_65862 | JGI IMG/M metagenome (GOLD analysis project Ga0070665, IMG submission 65862) | Switchgrass rhizosphere microbial communities from Kellogg Biological Station, Michigan, USA - KBS S1-3 metaG | ecosystem: Host-associated > Plants > Roots > Rhizosphere > Soil ... | reverse complement strand
AGCTGGGCGAAGTGTCGGCGCGCATGCAGGACACGGCTGGCGTGTTCGCCTGATCGCGCTTCGCCTCTTTTCGCGCACTCGCGCCAGCGCCCGCCGGCTCCACGCTGGCGGGCGTTCTTGCTTGAAAGAACCCGCGCCATGCACACTCGACGCCAACTGATCGCTTCGGCCTTCGCCACCACCCTTCTGACTGCCTGCAGCACGATGCCTTCGTCCAGCGACCGACCGCCGATCGTGTTCATGCACGGCAACGGCGATTCGGCCGCGCTGTGGCAAACCACGCTGTGGCGCTTCGAATCGAACGGCTGGCCGCGCGATCGGCTGTTCGCGCCCGACCAGCCGATGCCGCTGGCGCGCGACGACGACGCGGTCGCGCAACCCGGACGCAGTTCCACTGCCGAATCCATGTCGTTTCTGAAAGCCGAGGTCGAGCGCGTGCGCCAGCTGACCGGCGCTTCGAAGGTGGTGCTCATCGGCAATTCGCGCGGCGGCAACACCATCCGCAACTACGTGCAGAACGGCGGCGGCGATGCGGTCGTGAGCCACGTGGTGCTGGGCGGCAATCCGGCGCACGGCATCTGGAACATCAAGGGCTTCGGCGAGGGCAGCGAGTTCTCGGCCGGCTCGCCCTTTCTCCAGCAACTGAACGTGCCCAAAGGTCCCAACGGCGACGAGGTCACGCCCGGCGTGAAGTGGCTCACCCTGCGCTCGGACAACAACGACAAGTACGCGCAGCCCGATGGCGTATGGATCGGCCGGCCGGGCCAGCCGACGAACGTCGGCTACGACGCACCGGCGCTCAAGGGCGCCACCAACCGGGTGTTGCCGCGCGCCGATCATCGCGAGACATCGTTCTCGCCCCAGGCCTTTGCGCAGACCTGGGAGTTCCTCACGGGCAAGGCGCCTGCCACGACCTCGGTGACGACCGAATCGTCCCTCGTGCTCGACGGACGCTTGACCGGCTTCGGCTTGTCGAGCACCGACCCGGCCAGCGGCCAGTTCACCAACAACCTGCCGATCGTCGGCGCCAGGCTCGCCGTGTATGCGGTCGACGCAGCCACCGGCGCGCGTCGCGGCGAGGCGGTCCACCGCAAGACCATCGGTGCCGACGGACGATGGGGGCCGTTCACCGCGCAAGCCGGCACGGCCTACGAGTTCGAAATTGAAGCAGCCGGCTATGCCACCACGCACATCTACCGCAGCCCGTTCCCGCGCAGCAGCGCGATCGTGAACCTGCGCCCCGACCGCATCCTGCCGGCAGACCGCGACGCGCAGGCGATCGTGATCTTCACGCGGCCGCGCGGCTACTTCGATGCGCAGCGCGACACGATGCGCTTCGACGGCAAGCCCCAATTGCCGGGTGTGCCGCCGCGCGGCTCCGGCATCGCCACCTCCAAGATCAAGCTCGACAACGCAGCGCAGCGCACGATCGCGGGCGAGTTCAACGGCGAGCGCGTGACCGGCCTCACCTGGTCCGCGGCACAAGGTCACATGACGCTGCTCGAGTTGACGTACTGAGTCGGCCCGCACCCGGGTGCGCAGGCGAGAATCCCGCGCCATGACGCTCGCCGCCCGATCCGATCACGCCGTGCTCAGCTTCATGGGGACGCGCCCGGTCGACGGCCTGCTCGACAATCACCGCGACTACGCCCTGCAGCACGGCTACGCGCACGACGTCGTCGATGGCACGCATGTGTGGGGTCCGCGCCAGCCGACGCTGTTTCGCTACCACGCGATCTACGACCAGCTGTTGCGGCGCCCGGCCGGCGGCCTGCTGATGGTGCTCGATCAGTTTGCGGTGTGCTATTGGCCGCACGCGCTGGACGCCGCGTTCGAAGCCATCGACCAACTCGTGGCCTCGCAGGCCATCAGCGTCGACCTGGCCAACCCGAGCATGCTGCTGCTTCGCAACACGCCGGCGGTGCAGGAAACGATGCGCGCCGTGGTGCAGCGCTTTGGCGAATGGGCCTGCTACATCGGCGTCGACCCCGATCAGCCGGAAGCCAAGCTGCTCACCGAATTTTTCACGCCGCATCCCAGCGCCCTGCCGTTGTCCAGCGGCATCACACCGAATATCCAGTCGATCTGGCCGGGCGGCATGTACGCGCCGCATCTGCACGCCAACGTGCGGCCCCTGGTCGCCAACGCAGCGCCGACCTGGCATTGGCGCGAGGATGCGCGCTGGGCGCCCGAACCCGACTTCGACTTCCGCGCCGTGCTCAACCTGGTGGAAGAGGCCAAGGCAGCACGGGCCGGCGACACCCCAGGGTTCATCGCACATGGCCAGAGCGCCGAGCCGCAAGAGGCCGAGATGCACCTGCACCCGCAGGCCCGCATCGGCTTCGTCAGCCACTACACGACCAACGTGGCGGGCTATGGCCGCATTCACGAACGCAACTTCGCGCGCTATTGCCGGCGCCACGGTTACGGCTACCACCTGTACCGCACGGTGCCTGATTTCATTCCGTCCGGCATCCGCGGTTCGTGGGCCAAGGCGCACCTGATGCGGCGGCATTTCGGCGAGCATGACTTCCTGTTCTGGATCGACGCCGACGTGCTGGCGGTCGACCAGTCGCGTGGCATCGACGCCCTGCTCGAAGGCCGCGAAGCCATCGCGGCGATGGACCACACGGCGTGGGTGCTCAACTCCAGCATGGTCGGCGTGCGCAACACGGCGGCGATGCGCGCCATGATCGACGACCTGTGTGCGCAGATCGAAGCACTGGAAGACCGCTCGTCGATCTGGGCCAACGGCAGCGACCAGACTTTTTTTGCGCGCTCGTTCGAGCAGCACGGGCTGGCCACCGGCGCCGGCATCGTTGCTTCGGTCACGCTGGATGCCTCACCGATCTACGCAACGAAGCAAAGCGCGCTGGTGCACTTTCCGGCACAGCCGAACGACCATCGCGCTGCCACGATGGCGGTGTGGGACCGGTGGAGTCTGGAAGCCGATGCGGCCGACGCCGCGCCAGGCCAGGCGCGTTAACCGTGCAGCCGCGAGCTGTGCGGCAGGTGCGCCATCAAGAACTCCATCTGGTCTGCCAGGATGCGGCGGTTGCGCAGGATGAAGTCTTCCCACAAGCTGGGGATGTAGGGCGTGTACAGCAGCGCCATGTTGGCCTGCTCGGGGGTGCGGCTGCTCTTGCGATGGTTGCAGGGCTTGCAGGCCGTCACCACGTTCATCCAGTGATCGCTGCCGTTCTGCGCGAACGGAATGATGTGCTCGCGCGTCAGCTCGTCGTCGTGAAAGTGGCCGCCGCAGTACGCGCAGATGTTGCGGTCGCGTGCGAAGAGCTTGCTGTTGGTCAGGCCCGGCCGCTGCGTGAACGGGTTGATGCGCGGCACGCCCTTGGTACCGATGATGCTGTTGACCGCGATTTGCGACTGCAAGCCGGTCGTGGCGTTGTGTCCGCCACGGAACAGCGCCACCTGCGCGCCGGCCTCCCAGCGCACTTCGTCGGCCGCGTAATGCGTGACCGCTTGCTCCAGCGAAATCCACGATTGCGGCAGCCCTTGGGCCGACAGCTTCAACACCTTCACCACAGAACCTCCTCGATCGACGAAAAGCCAGCGGAATGAAACGCGACGAACGCGTCACAATATAACCCGCTTTCATGACCGATCGCCCGCGTAGGCCCAATGGGCGGGCGCGGGCTGCTATCAATTTCATAACGAACAATGCAGATATTCCGGGGCTTTCGACACCCTGGCGTGGCCGGCGCCTGTGCCCTCACGATCGGCAACTTCGACGGCGTGCACCGCGGCCACCAGGCCATGCTGGCGCTGCTTGCCACCGAGGCGCGCCAGCGCGATTTGCCCTCGTGCGTGTTGACTTTCGAGCCGCACCCACGCGACTACTTCGCCGGCATTGCGAAGAAGCCCGAGCTGGCGCCGGCGCGCATCGGCACGCTGCGCGACAAGCTCGCGCAACTCGCGGACGCCGGGGTGGATCAAACCGTCGTACTGCCGTTCGATGCGCGGCTGGCATCGCAATCACCTGACGAATTCATTCAGCGGGTGCTGGTCCAGGGGCTCGGCGCGCGCTACGTGCTGGTCGGCGATGACTTCCGCTTCGGCGCCAAGCGGGCCGGTGACTACGCGATGCTCGATGCGGCGGGCGACGCGCTCGGCTTCGACGTGGCACGGATGAACAGTTACGAAGTGCATGGACTTCGGGTTTCCAGTTCGGCGGTGCGCGAGGCGCTGGCGCAAGGTCGCATGAGGGACGTGCAGACCTTGCTCGGCCACCCGTATCGCATCAGCGGCCACGTGGTGCACGGGCGCAAGCTCGGGCGTGCGTTGGGCGCCACGGCGCCCGACAAGGGTGACGGCTTTCGCACGCTCAACCTGCGCTTTTCGCACTGGAAGCCGGCGGCCAGCGGCATCTTCGCGGTGCTGGTGCACGGCTTGGCCGACGTGCCCTTGCAGGGCGTGGCCAACCTGGGCGTGCGGCCCTCTCTCGATGCCAACGACGTCAACGCCGGGCGCGTGCTGCTCGAGACGCACTGCTTCGATTGGCCCGCGGCGCTGGGCGCCGAAGGGGGCTACGGTAAAATCGTTCGCGTGGAACTGATGCACAAACTGCACGACGAATTGCGCTACACGAGCCTGGAAGCCCTCACCGCGGGCATCGCCAAGGATCGCGAAGACGCACGTGCGTTCTTCGCATCGACCCACCGCCAGACCACGCGCGACCGAATTTAGAAGCCTGCACGTTTGCGTGCTGCCGCCCTTCGACAAGCTCAGGGCGAACGGCTTTTTCCCCTTCCGCACCGACGGGCCACCGTTCGGGCTGAGCCTGTCGAAGCCCCCGATCCGCATTCATCATGTCTGACGTCACACCTGCCCCTACCGCCGCCGCCGCGACCGCCACGGATTACCGCGCCACGCTGAACCTGCCCGACACGCCCTTCCCCATGCGCGGCGACCTGCCCAAGCGCGAGCCGGGCTGGGTCAAGCAGTGGAACGAGGAAGGCCTGTACCAGCGCCTGCGCGACGCACGCCGCGGCGCGCCGCTGTTCGTGTTGCACGATGGCCCGCCTTACGCCAATGGCCAGATCCACATGGGCCACGCCGTCAACAAGATCCTGAAAGACATGATCACCAAGGCGCGCCAACTCGAGGGCTTCGACGCGCTGTACGTGCCGGGTTGGGACTGCCATGGCCTGCCGATCGAGAACGCGATCGAGAAGAAGTACGGCCGCAACCTCGGCCGCGACGACATGCAGGCGAAGAGCCGCGCCTTCGCGACCGAGCAGATCGCCCAGCAGATGGCCGACTTCCAGCGCCTGGGCGTGCTGGGCGAGTGGACGCATCCCTACAAGACGATGGACTTCGCCAACGAGGCCGGCGAGCTGCGCGCCTTCAAGCGCGTGATCGAGCGCGGCTTCGTCTACCGGGGGCTCAAACCGGTGTACTGGTGCTTCGACTGCGGCTCGTCGCTGGCCGAGTTCGAGATCGAGTACGCCGACAAGAAATCGCAGACCATCGACGTGGCCTTCAAGGCACACGACCGCGCCAGCGTGCTCGAGGCCTTCGGCCGGCCCGACGTGATCGGCGACGTGTTCGCCGTGATCTGGACCACCACCGCCTGGACCATCCCGGCCAATCAGGCGATCAACCTCAACCCCGAGCTCGACTACGCACTGGTCGACACCGAGCGCGGCCTGTTGATCCTGGCCGAGTCGCTGGTCGAGATGTGCATGACGCGCTATGCGCTCGATGGCCAGGTGCTGGCCACGGTAAAGGGCGCGGCGCTAGGCGGGCTGGCGTTCGAACATCCGCTGTATGACGTCGACGCGGGCTACCAGCGCCTGTCGCCGGTGTACCTGGCCGACTACGCCACCGCCAGCGATGGCACCGGCCTGGTCCACTCGTCGCCCGCCTACGGCGTGGACGACTTCAACTCGTGCATCGCGCATGGCGTGGCCTACGACGACATCCTGAACCCGGTGCAGGGCAACGGCAGCTACGCGCCCGACTTTCCGCTGTTCGGCGGCCAGAACATCTGGAAGGCGGTGCCCGAGATCATCCATGCGCTGCGCGAAGCGGGCCGCCTGCTTGCGACCGAAGCCATCACGCACAGCTACCCGCATTGCTGGCGCCACAAGACGCCGGTGATCTACCGCGCGGCGGCGCAGTGGTTCATCCGCATGGACGAAGGCGAAGGCGTATTCACCCAAGACAAGGCGCCCAAAACCTTGCGCCAGACCGCGCTCGAAGCCATCGAGCAAACGAGCTTCTATCCCGAGAACGGCAAGGCGCGGCTGCACGACATGATCGCCAACCGGCCCGACTGGTGCATCAGCCGCCAGCGCAGCTGGGGCGTGCCGATCCCGTTCTTCTTGCACAAGGATTCGGGCGAGTTGCATCCGCGCACGATGGAGATCCTCGACCAGGCGGCCGACATCGTCGAGCGTGGCGGCATCGAGGCCTGGAGCCGCGTGACCACCGAAGAGATCCTCGGTGCGCAAGATGCGTCGAGCTACACCAAGAGCACCGACATCCTGGAGGTCTGGTTCGACTCGGGCTCGACCTTCTGGCACGTTCTGCGCGGCACGCACGCGCCGGGCTTCCACGCCGAAGGCCCCGAGGCCGACCTGTACCTCGAAGGCCATGACCAGCATCGTGGCTGGTTCCATTCGTCGCTGTTGATCGCGGCCGCGCTGGAAGGCCGCGCGCCCTACCGTGGCCTGTTGACGCACGGCTTCACCATCGACGCGCAAGGCCGCAAGATGAGCAAGTCGCTGGGCAACGGCCTCGATCCGCAGGAAGTGAGCAAGAAGCTCGGCGCGGAAATCATCCGCCTGTGGGTGGCCGCCAGCGACTACTCGGGCGACATCGCGGGCGACGACAAGATCCTCGCGCGCGTCGTCGACGGCTACCGGCGCATCCGCAACACGTTGCGTTTTCTGCTGGCCAATACCAGCGACTTCGACGTCGCGAAGAATGCGGTGCCGCACGATCAGATGCTGGAGATCGACCGCTACGCGATGGCGCGCGCGGCGCAGTTTCAGGCGGAGGTTCTGGCGCATTTCAAGGTGTACGAGTTCCATCCGGTGGTGGCCAAGCTGCAGCTGTATTGCAGCGAAGACCTGGGTGGCTTCTATCTCGACGTGCTCAAGGACCGGCTCTACACCACGGCGCCGAATTCGCTGGCGCGGCGCAGCGCTCAGACTGCGCTGTGGCACATCACCCAGGCCATGCTGCGCTGGATGGCGCCGTTCCTGAGCTTCACGGCGGAGGAGGCGTGGAAGGTCGCGGGGACTTCCGAATCGATCTTCATGGAAACCTTCAGCCGCTTCGACGCGCCCGACGAGGCGTTGCTCGCCAAGTGGTCGCGCATCCGCGAGATTCGCGATGGCGTGAACAAGCAGATCGAGGCGGTGCGCGCCCAAGGCCAGATCGGCTCGTCGTTGCAGGCGACGCTGCAACTGACAGCCACGCCCGAGGATCACGCGCTGCTGGCCTCTCTCGGCGACGACCTGAAATTCGTCTTCATCACGTCGGCTGTCGACCTGGTCGCCGGCGACGCGCTGTCGACCGAGGTCATGGCCAGCACCAACGCCAAGTGCGAGCGCTGCTGGCACTACCGCGCCGACGTGGGCCACGACGCCACGCACCCGACGATCTGCGGCCGCTGCACCACCAACCTGTTCGGCGCCGGCGAAACCCGGACCTTCGCCTGATGGCGCGCGCAGCAGGCAAAGGCCTGGGCATCTGGCCGTGGCTCGGCATCGCGCTGATCATCTTCCTGGCCGACCAGTTCACCAAAACGCTGATCCTGGGCCACTACCGGCTGGGCGATCAGACCGTGGTCACCAGCTTCTTCAACATCGTGCGTGCGCACAACACGGGCGCCGCGTTCTCGTTCCTCGCCGGCGCCTCGGGCTGGCAGCGCTGGCTGTTCACCGGCATCGGCGTGGCGGCGGCGCTGTTCATCGTCTGGATGCTGAAGTCGCACGCCGGCCAGAAGCTGTTCTCCTTCGCAATGGCCTGCATCCTGGGCGGCGCGATCGGCAACGTGGTGGATCGGGTGATGCACGGCTACGTGGTCGACTTTCTCGACTTCCACCTGGCCGAGCGCCACTTTCCGGCCTTCAACGTCGCCGACAGCGCCATCACCCTCGGCGCGATCTGCCTGATCCTGGACGAGCTGCTGCGGGTGCGGCGCGGCAAGTAGCGCGGCCGGGCGTCTGAGCGTCGGCGCACGGCGTTTATAGTCGTTCGCTTCCATGAAGCACCTGTTGAACCTGCTGGCCGCCGTTGCGCTGCTGGTCTGGGGAACCCACCTCGTCCGCACCGGCGTCCTGCGCGTCTTCGGCACCAACCTGCGCCGCTTCCTGGCGCAGAGCATGCGCAACCGCTTCACCGCGGCGTTGTCGGGCATCGGCGTGACGGCGCTGGTGCAGTCGAGCACCGCGACATCGCTGATGACCTCGTCCTTCGTCGGGCAGGGCCTGGTCACCTTGCCGGCGGCGCTGGCGGTGATGCGTGGCGCTGACGTGGGCACGGCGCTGATGTCGGTGCTGTTTTCGACCGACTTGTCGTGGCTGTCGCCGCTGTTCATCTTCGTCGGCGTGGTGCTGTTCATCACGCGCTCGGCTTCCGCCGCAGGCCGCGTCGGGCGGGTGCTGATCGGGCTTGGGCTGATGCTGCTGGCGCTGCAACTGGTCGTCGAAGCGACCGGGCCCCTGTTCGATTCGCCGGCGATGCGCACCGTGCTGGCCACGCTCAACAGCGACGTGCTGCTCGAGATCACCATCGGCGCCGTTCTGGCGGTGCTGGCGTATTCCAGCCTGGCGGTGGTGCTGCTGGTGGCCGCGATGGCCAGCTCCAACGTGGTGCCGCTCGATGTCGCGCTGGGCCTGGTTCTCGGTGCCAACCTCGGCAGCGGGTTGCTGGCGGTGCTCACCACCGCCAAGGCGCCGGTCGCGGTGCGGCAGGTGACGGTGGGCAACCTGGTGTTCAAGCTGCTCGGCGTCGCCATCGCCGCCCCCTTCGTCGGTCTGTATCTGCGCTACGCGCGGCCCTACGTGCACGACGCGACGCAGCTCGTGGTGCTGTTCCACCTGGCCTTCAACGTGGTGATCAGCGTGGGCTTTATCGGCCTCACGGACTGGATCGCCAAGCTCGTGACGCGCATGCTGCCGGTGCCGGAGGAAGCGCCCGCCGCGGCGGGCACACGTCCACAGCACCTCGACCCGTCGGCGCTGTCGACGCCGTCGCTCGCGATCTCGAACGCCGCGCGCGAGGCGCTGCACCAGGCCGACGTGGTCGAGACGATGCTGATCGGCATGCTGACCGTGATCCGGCACAACGACCTGCGCCTGGCCGAAGAACTGCGCCGGCTCGACGACACGGTCGACCGCCTGTACTCCGACATCAAGTACTACCTGACCAAGATCTCGCGCGAGACGCTCGACGAGGAAGAAAGCCGGCGCTGGACCGACATCATCAGCTTCGTCATCAACATGGAGCAGGTGGGCGACATCATCGAGCGCGTGATCATCGACATCGAAGACAAGAAGATCAAACCGCAGCGCAATTTCTCGGAGGCCGGCATGGCCGAGATCGTGGAACTGCACGAGCGGCTGGTGTCGAACCTGCGGCTGGGCATGAGCGTGTTTCTGAACGGCAACGTGCGCGATGCGCAGAAGCTCCTGGAAGAGAAAGCGCGCTTTCGCGACCTGGAACGCGCCTACGCCACCACCCATCTGGCGCGGCTGATGGACCGCACCGCCACCAGCATGGAAACCAGCTCGCTGCACATCGACTTGATCAGCGACCTGAAGCGGATGAACTCGCACATCTGCTCGATCGCCTACCCGATCCTCGATTCGGCCGGCGCGCTGGCACCCAGCCGGCTGCGCGAATCGCGCCTGGGCGCGCTCGAGCCGTAGCCTCCGCCCGGTTGGCTCAGGCCGCCTTCAGGGAACGTGCGGCGCTGTCGCCTTCTTCCCGGCGACGCAGGCAGTAGTCGATCAGGTCGTCGATCTCGGTGGTCTTGTCGAACACGGCGTCAGCACCGAGCTGCGCGCACTTCCAGCGGATGTCCTGCGTGGCGTGGTTGCTCACGACAACGATCTTCTGCGTCGGCAAGCGGTCGCGGCAGGCCTCCAGAATGTGCATGCCGGTGCCTTCTTTCAGGAACAGATCGACCACCGCCAGGTCCCAGCGCGCGGCGTTGTCGCGCAGCCATCGGGCGCCTTCCGACTCGGACTCGGCCTGCCCGACCGGCTCGACCCAGGCCAGTTCACGCAAGGTGCCGATCAGGCTGGCGCGCACGGTTGGGTTGTCTTCAACGATGAAGGCCCGGACGGCGCCCGAGCCGTTGCTGAAAGAGGGGGTGCGAAATCTCGTAGCCATGCCCTGAAGCTAGGGCGCACGCTGCGTGGCTGGCGCAGGTGGCAGGCGCCCCCGCAAGTAGGAGATGCCGCGCAGGGCGATCACGCGTCGTGCGGTGCGCGGTGCGCGGTGCGCGGTGCGCGGTGTGTGGCGGCTGCGCGTCAGGCCGGCGGCGGTACCCGCGCTCTCCGGCCCACCTCGCTAGAGGATGGTGCGCGGAAGGAAGCCGGGTTTGGCGAAGACGGGTGTGCGGGCACGAACGTCTCACCCCGCGCGAATGGGTCCTGCGATCGCGGGCACCACCACCAGCCTGTGGGTAGGGCTGGGTTGCTCTGCTTGCACCACCGCGGCGCGTCAGGGGCAGGTGGTCGGGCCATGCGGGCGCAGGCTCCATTCGCGCGGGTTGCAGCCTGCGCACCGCACACCCGTGTTCGCCACATCCCGTCTCCACCGCGCAGCATCACCCGCGAGGTGAGCCGGAGAACGCATGGCCCGGCCGCCTGCCCCCCCGCCCCAGCCGTCTCTCCACCCCGTCTCCCGTGACCACATCGCGCCGCCGCTGCCGTAACGGGTTCTCGTGTCCGTACTCGACCGTTCAGAGGGTCAGGACCGTGCACCCGGTGGTCTTGCGCGCTTCCAGATCCCGGTGCGCCTGTTGCACGTCGGCCAGGGCATAGCGCTGATCGATCGGGATCTTGACGGCGCCGCTTGCCACCACCGCGAACAGGTCGTCGGCCATGGCCTGCGTCGCCTCGCGCGTGGCGATGTGCGTGAACAGCGTCGGCCGCGTGATGTAGAGCGACCCGCCCGATGCCAGCTTGCCCAAATTCACCGGCGGCACCGGGCCGGAGCCGTTGCCGAAGATCGCCAGCAAGCCGAACGGCCGCAGGCACGCCAGAGAGCCTTCGAAGGTGTCCTTGCCGACCGAGTCGTACACCACCTTCACGCCCTTGCCGCCGGTGATCTCTTTCACGCGCGCGGCGAAGTCCTTGTCGGTGTTGTAGTTGATGGCGTGCGCCGCGCCGTGCTCCAGCGCGAGCTGGCACTTGGCGTCGCTGCCAGCAGTGCCGATCAGTTTCAAGCCGAGCGCCTTGGCCCACTGGCAGGCGATCAGGCCGACGCCGCCGGCCGCCGCGTGAAACACGATGAAGTCGCCGGCCGCAAGGCCTTCGGCCGGCAACGTTTTCTTCAGCAGGTACTGCACGGTCAGGCCCTTGAGCATCATCGCGGCCCCGGTCTCGAACGAGATGGCGTCGGGCAACTTGCAGACGTTCTTCGCCGGCATCACGCGCGCTTCGCAGTAAGAGCCGGGCGGCGCGCTGGCGTAGGCGGCGCGGTCGCCGGCCGCGAGGTGCGTCACGCCCTCGCCCACGGCTTCGACGACGCCGGCCGCTTCCATGCCCAATTGCAACGGCATCGCGAACGGGTACAGGCCGCTGCGCTGGTAGGTGTCGATGAAGTTCAGGCCGACCGCCTTGTGGCGGATGCGGATCTCGCCCGGGCCGGGCTCACCGACCTCGACGTCGACGACCTTCAGTTCTTCGGGACCGCCGTTGCGGTCGATGCGGACGGCTTTGCTCATCATGTCGTTCAAGCTCCGGGGAAGAAAGAGGCGCATCCTGCCACGATTGCGCCGCGCCTGTAGAGTCGCGGCCCATGCAACAACGCCTGACGCCCGGTACCGCGTTTCTCCTGACCGTGCCGCCGCTGCTGTGGGCCGGCAATGCCGTCACCGGTCGCCTGGTGCGCGATCTGGTGTCGCCGCTCACGCTCAACTTCGTGCGATGGGTCATCGCCTTCGCGATCCTGCTGCCCTTGGCCTTCGACGTGCTGCGTAGAAGCAGCCCGCTGTGGGCGCACTGGAAGCGCTACGCCTGGCTGGGCCTCTTGGGCATCGGCTGCTACAACGCCTTCCAGTACCTGGCGCTGCAGACGTCCACACCGATCAACGTGACATTGGTCGGCTCCAGCATGCCGCTGTGGATGATCGCGACCGGTGTGCTGTGTTTCGGCGCCAAGGTCACGCGGCGCGAGGTCATCGGCGCGCTGCTGTCGATGGCCGGCGTGCTGCTGGTGCTGTGCCGCGGCCAGTGGAGTCTGCTGCTGGCGTTGCGGCTGGTGCCGGGCGACCTGTACATGATCGCGGCCACCATCTGCTGGGCCTTCTACAGCTGGTTGCTGGTGCGCACGCACGAACCAGCCGCCATCCGCAAGGACTGGGCTGCCTTCCTGATGGCGCAGCTGGCGTTCGGCCTGGTCTGGTCGGGCGCCTTCGCGGCCGGCGAATGGGGTGTGGGCGCGGCCCACGTGACCTGGGGCCTGCCGCTGGCCGCCGCCCTGGCCTTTATCGCGATCGGGCCCGCCGTGCTGGCCTACCGCTGCTGGGGCGCCGGCGTGCAGCGCGCGGGGCCGAGCGTGGCGGGCTTCTTCGTCAACCTCACGCCGCTGTTCGCGGCGCTGCTATCGGCGGCGTTTCTCGGTGAGTTGCCGCACTGGTACCACGGGGTGGCGTTTGCATTGATCGTGGGCGGGATCGTCGTC
>Ga0070665_100005626_pt1 | contig 12888 bp, 7 predicted proteins | sample KBSS13metaG_FD_65862 | JGI IMG/M metagenome (GOLD analysis project Ga0070665, IMG submission 65862) | Switchgrass rhizosphere microbial communities from Kellogg Biological Station, Michigan, USA - KBS S1-3 metaG | ecosystem: Host-associated > Plants > Roots > Rhizosphere > Soil ... | reverse complement strand
ATGTCAGTGGTGAGCGGGCCTAACGTGTAAAAGGGCGCTTCATGGCACCACTCGATCTGTTTCTCCATGTTTTCCTTAATCAGATGCATGGGGACGTGGCCGGGGCCTTCGTTCATGACTTGCACGCCTTTGGCCCAGGCACGGGTCGTTAGGTCGCCCTGCACTTTGAGCTCGGCAAATTGAGCTTCGTCGTTCGCGTCGGCGATCGACCCGGGGCGGAGTCCGTCGCCAATGCTAAAGCTGACGTCGTAGGCGGCCATGATGTCGCAGATGTCGTCCCAATGTTCATACAAGAAACTCTCCTTGTGATGGGTGAGGCACCATTTCGCCATGATGGAGCCACCGCGGCTGACGATGCCGGTCATGCGGCGTGCGGTGAGCGGGACGAAGCGCAGCAGGACGCCGGCGTGGATGGTGAAGTAATCGACGCCTTGCTCGGCCTGCTCGATGAGGGTGTCGCGGAAGATTTCCCAGGTGAGGTCTTCGGCACGGCCGTTCACTTTCTCGAGCGCCTGGTAGATGGGAACGGTGCCGATGGGCACGGGCGAGTTGCGGATGATCCATTCGCGGGTGGCGTGGATGTTTTTGCCGGTGCTGAGGTCCATCACCGTGTCGGCGCCCCATTTGCTGGCCCAACGCATCTTTTCGACTTCTTCCTCGATCGAGGAGGCGACGGCGCTGTTGCCGATGTTGGCGTTGATTTTGACGAGGAAATTGCGCCCGATGATCATCGGCTCGAGCTCGGGATGGTTGATGTTGGCCGGGATGATGGCGCGGCCGCGAGCGACTTCGGAGCGGACGAATTCAGGGGTAATTTCTTTCGGGATGGATGCACCAAAGCTTTCGCCGGGGTGGGCGTGTTGGAGCGAGTTCCGCTCCGAAGTATGAAGTAAGAAGGAAGAATTAAGAAGTTCTGAATCCTCATTCTGCCTTCTACGTTCTTCCTTCTGCCTTGCGATGCCGTGGTTTTCCCGGATCGCAATAAACTCCATCTCGGGGGTGATGATGCCCTGGCGCGCGTACCAGAGTTGCGTGACGGGATGGGCGGCGGAGGCACGGAGCGGTTTGCGTCTCGTGCCTCGGAAATGGTCGAGGCGGTTTTTGCGCTCGGCCTGGCTGGCGAATTCTTCATGGCCCCGCGTGAGGTAGCCGTTGTCTTCCGGTTTGATTTCGCGGCCATCGTACTCGGCAACGTCTCCGCGCCCGTGGATCCATGCCTCGCGCAAGGCCGGGATACCTTTGCTCGAGTCGCCGGCAAATTCCGGATCGCCCCATGGGCCGCTGGTGTCGTAGACGCGGACCGGCTCGTTAGGCTCGAGCTGGCCGTTGAAATCTTTCGTCGGCGCGAGACTGATCTCGCGGAACGGGACGCGGATTTCGGGATGGATTTCGCCTTCGACGTAGACGCGCTGCGAGTTGGGCATCACGTAGTCCGAGCTCTTTGGTTCGAGGGTATCTTTGGATGCGATCATGACAGAATACGAATTAGGAAAGCAGGAAGGCAGGAGGGCTGAAAAGAGTGATCCCCTTTTCCTGCTTTGAAAGCCCGGCCTCGCCGTCTCAATATCCGGACAGATTCTTTTCCTATTTTCCTGCTTTCCTGATTCATTGGTTTTCCTCTCGGGTGTAAAAACAAAAAAAGCCATGCGCGGAACGCATGGCTGAAATTGCAAACTCCTCGCTCCCTACGGCGGCATTACCCGCATCAGGTTTAAGGGGTCGTCCGAAAACTTTCGGACCTCTCAGCCATTGGCTCCCCCGCTCTGTTTTTCAGGATAGAACCCCAGCGTTAGAAGTCAACGCAGCACGAACTCGGCTCTCGGGTCGCCGGCGACGCAATCGCCATCACGCCGCCTAGGGTTGATTGCCAGGGCAGAATTTTACCCGCCGGTCTTCGCGGCCGACTCCGCCTTGGCCTCGGCGTGAAAGACCCCCTGCCACTTCCCTTTGGCCATCTGCCAAATGGAGCCAACATTGTAGGTACCAGAGGCATCCTTTCCCTCCGAGGTCGCTTCAACCGTTGCCTTATAGGTGACGATCGCGGTCCTCGGGTTCGGAAAGGTGACGTTGAAATCGCTCAAGTCGAATGACTTCATCTCGGTCTTTCCCATCATGTCCAGTTCCTGTTCCAGGTTGTGCATTCCGTCGGAATTGACTGTTGCGAGGTCGCTGGAAATAAGCTTCTTGAAGGCATCGGCATCCTTATCTTTAAAGGCCTGCCAGGCTGCTTTTTCCTTGGCCATTATCTCGTCCTTGTCCGGGGCGGCAATCGAAACGGCGACCGTCGCGAGCAAGGCCATCATTGTGTAACTAATCAGTTTTTTCATCTGTGCTCCTTTGGGTGGTTGATTCAAACACTGCAGCGTGAACAACCTAAACAAAGTGGTCAATGCCTTTTGCAGACGCAACGAGGCAACCCAAGCGGCAGCCGGACGCCGCGGACCGCGCCGGCATTGAGGTCAAACGCACGGAGGTTCGCCGAAGCGCGCCCCGGACTCGGAGCGCGCTGCGGTAATTCGGCCGGCTAAACGCAAAGCTAACTCGAAGGCTGCTGCTTGATATTCGTATGAAAAATGGCTAGCCACTTGCCATTCTCTATCTTCCAGACCGACCCCGCGTTGTAGGTGCCGGAGGCGTCTTTCCCATCAAAGGTTCCCTCGATCGTTACCTGGTAGGATGTTACCATCACATCTGGCTCATCGGACGTGGCTTTGTAGTCGGTGATCTTGAACGATTTCATGTCCCATTTCTGCATGTCGGCCAACTCCTTCGCCATGTTGGCTATGCCGTCGGCGTAAACCCCAACCATGTCCCCGTCCACGACCTTCTTAAAGTCGTCGGCGTTCTTATCCTTAAACGCCTGCCAGGCCGCTTTTTCTTTGGCCATTATCTCGTCCTTGTCCGGGGCGGCGATCGAAACGGCGACCGTCGCGAACAAGGCAATCATTGTGCAGCTGAGTAGTTTTTTCATTGGTGATCTTTCTATTGGTTAATTCAAACGATCTGCAGGCTGAACAACCGAAACAAAACGGTCAATGCTATTGCATGCTCAGCTGTACCACGAGCCGGCCACCGAACCTGTGATGGGCCCACTGGCTTTGAGCCGAACGAATGCAGGCCCGTAGCGAAGCCCGCCGGGACGGGGGTCAGTTGCTCGCAGGAATGACGACCGGCGCGGATACCGCCTCGGGTTTGACCGGCGTTTTCGTGTCCTTCAAGACGAGCTGACCGTCAAACTCATGCCGGTAGTCGGCCACCATCATCGGACGCCTCTTGTAATCGACGAGGCCCTTGTAGCTGATAATTCCAGCCGCGATCGACTGCGCGAGCTTTTCGCGCCAGGCACCCTGCGCGATGAGGCGACTTTCGCCGAGTTCGGTCAGGAATCCGCCCTCGACCAGGACCGCGGGGATTTTCGTCAGGCGCAGCACCGCGAAACGGGCGCGTTTAATCCCGCGGTCGTACTCGGAGAAATGCCCAACGACCGAATGATGAACGCACATCGAGAGCGCAAGGCTTGGGGCGTCGACCGGGCTGCCGGCCTCCATGTTCATAAACCGTAGCGCGAGCGCGTCGTCTCCAGTGGACGGCGCGCCGCGCGGCGTAAGTGAGAAAATTTCGAAGCCCTGGGCAGCCGGATTCGCGTTGGTGGCGTTGAAGTGAATGCTGACGAAGATCGAATCTTTGGCGGCGTTCGCGATCCGGGCCCGCAGTTCCAGCGGCACGAAGATGTCGCTGTTGCGGGTCATTTTTACCTTGATTCCCTTGGCTTCGAGGAGCGGCTTGATGTCGCGGGCGACGTCGAGGGCAAAATCCTTCTCGCACCCGTAACCGCTGGTCGCGCCCTTGTCGTAGCCGCCGTGGCCGGGGTCGAGCACGACAGTCTTGAATTGCCCAAGGTTCAGGATCATCTGCGGGCGCAATTGTGGCTCGAGCGTCTTTGCCAGATCGACTCGCGAGACGAGGTACTTGCCGTCCTTTTCCATGACTGGAAAGCAGAGCCAGCTGCGCACGCCGTTGATCATTACTTCACGGCTGTCGAGCTGGAACTCGACGGAGTTCGTGCCGCTGTCGATGCGAATACGCTTTTCAACCGGGGTGCCGCCGGTCGGGAAGCCGTAGAACTTCGCAATGTTTTCGACCGTGAGGTATTCGCGGCCCCCGATTTTGACGATTTGCCAATCGGAAGCCGCAGGCACACCACGCGCGAGAGCGAGAAGTGTCAGGACGGCGAGGAAGAGTTTCCTCCAACTGAGCATGGCGGCGATTATGGAGTAGGTCGTGTCTTCGGGCAACGAAAATCATGGCTCTCCGTAAAAACTCAGCGGCAAACACAGCCGACCGAATCGCTTGCTCCGTAAGTCAGTCGTATGCCAGCGAAATCCAAGAAACAGCAAATGGCTGCCGGGGCGGCGCTTGCCGCCAAACGAGGCGAGGCGAAAAAATCTTCGCTCAAGGGCGCGTCAAAGGGAATGGCCAAATCGATGAGCACAAAGGAACTCAAGGAAATGGCCGGCACGAAGCGCAAGGGGTTGCCGACGAGAAAAGTCAAAAAGAAGTAGAGGTCCCGCACGTCCACGATCGTGCCTTGAGAAATCGGACGTGCAGAAGCACGCCCTCCGTCAGTAATCGTGCAGCCAGCCGGCACGACGGAGTAGTTGCTTGAAGTCAGGATCGTCTGCCGAGATGGGCGGAAGCCAGAGGCCGAGCCGATCGCGTTTCCACCAGAGCCCCTGCGAATTCGGCCTAACGAATGAGTAGCGATACAAAACGGCGCGAATGTATCGCGGCGGCTTTCCCGGGAATGGATTCGATCGGAAAAGGCCGACCGCTCCAGGATCGTTGTCGAGCAATTTCCAGATCAGGTTGAGCGTCCATGGATATTGGTTAGGCGAACCCATGGCCGCGAACCACATTTGCCAGTCGAGTCGAAGCTGATACGGCGCGACCTGCGGCGGACGCTCGTCGAGCGCAACCGGCAGGCCTTTATAGGGATACGGTTTCCAATTCGCGCTGTCGTTAGGCCCGCGGTCGTTCGTGCCTTCGAAGATGATGTTGAAACGCTCTTTCCCGACCGCGCCAAAGGCTCCGTAGGTGTTGACCAGATCGAGTGGGTCAAATGACGTGTTCATGATCTGGTGGGACGAGAAAATGTTCATGACCGGCTGAATACTGAGGAACGCGACCAGCGCCGCAACCGCCCACGAAGTCCCGAGCATGGGCCGGGAAATGACCGCCGCGGCCTGTGCGGCCTGCGCCCGGTTCGTCAGGCGACGGGGCAGGACTTTGGCCCAAGCGCGATCATCGAAGCAGGCGAGCGCGGGAATGATCGTGAGCCAGTTGAGAAACGACAGATTGCCACCGAGCGCGATCGTGATTTGGAAGCCGACGATTACGACCCCGGCGATGTTTCGCCCGAGACGCGGCCAGAAGGCGAACCACGGAGCGACCAGTTCCGCGAGATGATTGAAGAGCGTCCCCACGCGCAAAGCGCCGCGTGGGAGGAAATGAAACCAGCGACTCATCCCGTTCGGGATCGGCTGCGTCTCGAAGTGATAATAGAGCGCAGTCAGATCGCGCCAGCTTTGGTCGCCGCGGATCTTGATCATCCCGGCGCCGAACATGATCCGGAAAATGAGCGCGCGAAAAAGCCAGATAATGACGAGCGGCGGCGGGCGCCGCGGGAAGGGCCGGCCATCGAGGAGCGGACAAAGAAAAATAGCGAGGAAACCGGTTTCGAGAAGCTGCACTTCCCAGCCGTAGCCGTACCAATCCTGGCCGACGTGGACGAACGACATGTAAAGAATCCAGAGCAGGGCGAGGAGGAGCGCGTTTCCATAGCCGCAGGCCACGACGCAGGAAAGGGCGAAGCCAAGCCAAGCCGTGAGGACGAGCGCGTGGTCGGAATGGTTGAGCCAAAAGAGCGACGGCAAGCGAAGAAACCCGCCTAACGATCCACCGAGCACGCGGCTGACCTGATCGATGAAGTTGCCGAGCGGGAGGAGTCCGTCCGAACCGATGAGCGGCAGGATCTGGTTGGCGGCGACAAGAAAGGCGATCGCGTAAACCACGCCGAGCAGTCGCAGGATGATAAAGCGCGTCACCCAGTAGGTGCCGCGGTCGGGCAGAGCGCGCTCCCAGTTTTCCAGTTTCACCCTAACGAGACCGTCGCGGTGGCGACGCGTGGATTCAACTTCTCGAGTCCATCCGCCCGCCCGGGCCGGTGCTCGCTTCGCTCCTAGGCGAGGGCGGTCGCCTTTAGGCCGGCGCTCCGCTCAATCCGCCGGGCAGCGGCCGCGTCACGTCGGGCGCCACAACCACCTGCTTAGGCGGCTTCTCCGGCGCGAGTTTCGGGCCGGAGGGCGGCGGCGGTCCGGGCGGCGGATTGATCAATCGGCCGTGTTCGATCACTTCCCGAATCTGCACGCCATCGAGAGTCTCATATTCGAGCAACGCCTTCGCGATAACTTCAAGTTTTTCCCGGTTGGCGAGCAGAATGTCCTTCGCGCGGCCATAGGCATCATCGACCAGCTTGCGCACTTCCTGGTCAATCTGTTCGGCAGTGGCTTCGCTGTAATCGCGGGCCCGCGAGATGTCGCGGCCGAGGAAGACGTAATCTTCGTGCTCGCCGTATTCGACCATCCCCATCTTGTCGCTCATGCCCCATTCGCAAACCATCTTGCGCGCGAGCCGCGTCGCCATCTGGATGTCGCCGCGGGCGCCACTGGTCACGTCGCCGAAGACGATTTCCTCCGCGACCCGGCCGCCCATGCTGACGACAAGATCGTCGAGCAGTTCGTTGCGGCGTTGCGTATACTTGTCCTCGAGCGGGAGCCACATGGTCGAGCCTAACGACGGCCCGCGCGGGATGATTGTCACTTTGTGCAGCGGTTCAGTAAATTCCAGGAGCTCGAGTAATAAGGCGTGCCCGGCTTCGTGATAGGCGGTGTTGGTCTTTTCCTTTTCGCTCAGCGCAAGGCTGCGCCGCTCCTTGCCCCAACGCACTTTGTCGCGCGCTTCCTCGAGTTCGGCCAGCGTGATTCCCTTGAGGCCGCGACGCGCCGCGAGGAGGGCGGCTTCATTGATCACATTGGCCAGCTCCGCACCGGAGTAACCGGGCGTGCCACGCGCAACGACGGCTAGGTCGACGCCTTCGGCCAGCTTCACCTTTTTGGAATGAACCCGCAGGATTTCTTCACGGCCTTTCACATCCGGAAGATTGACGGTTATCTGGCGATCGAAGCGGCCGGGGCGTAACAGCGCCGGATCGAGCACGTCAGGACGGTTAGTGGCCGCGATAATGATGACGCCTTCCTGGGTATCGAATCCATCCATCTCGACCAGGAGCGCATTGAGGGTCTGCTCGCGTTCGTCGTGACCGCCGCCGACCCCGTGGCCGCGATGCCGGCCAACGGCGTCGATTTCGTCGATGAAAATAATGCAAGGCGCGGATTTCTTGCCCTGTTCAAACATGTCGCGCACCCGGCTCGCGCCGACGCCAACGAACATCTCGACAAAGTCCGAACCGCTAATGGAAAAGAAGGGCACGTCCGCTTCACCGGCGATGGCGCGGGCGAGCAGTGTCTTGCCTGTGCCGGGAGGGCCGACGAGGAGGACGCCTTTGGGAATGCGGCCGCCTAGCTTTTGAAACTTCTTGGGGTCACGGAGAAACTCGACCAGTTCCTGGACTTCGTCCTTCGCTTCCTCAACGCCCGCGACGTCCTTAAAGGTGATCTTGTTCTTATCCCGGGCCAGCATGCGCGCCTTCGATTTGCCGAAATTAAGCGCCCCTTTGCCGGCCATTCGGATCTGTTGCCGGAAAAGGAAGTAGAGAATGAGCAGGAAGAGCGCGATCGGGACGAAGCCGATGACGGCTTGGGCGAGGACGTTCGACTCGGTGCGAATCGCGATCGGCACCTTGGCGGCAGCCAGTTTCTCCTGCAGATCGGTGGTAAAATTCAGATAGATGGTTGTCCGAAACGGGACCTCCTGCGCCGGGGCATTGCCGACCCCGGGGCGAGAATAAAAACCGCGGATGCTCTGGGTTGGCCGGCCTTCCTCTACGACCAGTCGGAGCGGGAACTTCGGGTCGTTGACGACCTGCTTGTGCTCAAGGAGGTCCAGGAAGCGATTGTAGGGCACGTCCTCCTCGGTGCCGTAGCCGGTCCCACCACGAAACAGAACGGCCAGACCGATCAAGGCAAACGCGATCGCAAAGAGGATGACGCCGCGCCAGTTAAAGTTCGGATCGCCGTTTCGCTTGTTGTCTTTTTGAGAATTACGGTCTGGCAGAGCCATAGGGAATACTACGCTTGGAAAGGCGCGAGCGCGAAGCTATCATGAAGCCTTGGCCATTGCAAAAGCAGGACCTGGGCCGTCACATTGCACCCATCACTGCACGAATTTAGCTTTGGCCGCCATATTTGAATGTCAGATCCGGTTCCCAGTTTTGCCGATAGAATCGACCGCGCCGTCCAGCGTGTAACGCCCTTTGCCTACCGGCTGCGGCGACGAGGCCAGCGCTGGATGCGACGTGCGCTGCGCAAACCGCGCAGCGTGTCCGAGGGACCGAACCTGCTCCCGCTGCTCATCCAAGTCCTGGCCAGCTTCTCCAAGGCGGACGGCGTTCTGCTCGAAGAAGAGATCGACTCCAGCCTCGGCTTCCTGCGTTACGATTATCCGCAGACGGTCTATTCCGAACTGCGGATGCTTTTTCGCCAGGCCCTCTACGAGCAACAAGACCTCTCCGCGATGGCGCAAAAGCTCGCGGCGTCCTTAAGCGTCGATCGCAAGATCATGCTCGGGGTGCAGCTCTACGACCTGATTTCCCAAGCCGGTCTCAAGCACGACCAGGTCATCGCATTTTACTCCTTCATGTCACAACTCGGGATGGCGGCGCAGGCGATTGACATCGTTTATCAACTAAATGCCTCGGAGGATTCCGACCAACAGATCTATCAGCGGGGCGCTACGCCGCTGGAGGCGATCTCTTTCGGCGCGAACGGGGCGGCCGACATTACGCTCAAGAGTCTCTCCGGAAACGATCGGCTCCTCGCCTTTCGCTATCACGATCTGATCCTGCTGAAAAACTACAGCTCGCAGGCGGTTTCGGTCCGCGGCCGGCCGCTCATCCGCGGAGGATTTTGCCGGATCTATCCCGGGCAGCGCATCCTGATCGGGGATTATGTCCTTTCTTTCCAGGATCTGGCGAACTACTTCAACGCCAAGAAAAATGTGTCGCTCCCGCAAATTTTCGTGCGGGTGAACAGGGATTCGAACGAGGTGGAACTCGAACGCTCGCGCTCGCGCGAGAGCTCGCTCGAAGTGACTTTCGGCCTCAAGGTGCAGGTCAAGGCCTTGCGCGACGTCCGGGCGACGCTCAACGGCGTCAAACTCAAGGCCAACTCGCAAGTCGAGGCATCGCTCGATGACCGCATTGTCTTTTCCAACGACACGGAGCTGGACCTTTTTGACCTGCGGCGCCGGGCGCGGGCGATGGGGGGGCGATTTCAGCTCAAAGCTTCGAAATCGGAGTACCTCGTCTCGAATAACCCGAGCCTTCTCGAGGAAGACGATATCCTACTTTCGCCGGGAACCGCCGGCGACGTCCTGCTCAAGATTTCCTGCGATTACGACAAGCGGGTTGGCCTTCTCGAAGTGCTCGAGGCGGACCGCCCGATCATGGTCAGGGACCTCCCGGTGCGCACGACCGCTCCCCTGACCGATGGCGACACCATCCGGATTGATGTCGGTCAGTTCCTCCGCTGCGATTTTTCCGAGCGGATCATCGAGGAAGAACGCAATATCATCCGCAGTCTCGAAGTGGTCGACGTCAACCATCGCTTTAGCAACAGCGACATTGCGCTCGAAGGCATCAGTTTTTCTCTCAATCGCGGCGAACTGGTCTGTGTGATGGGGGCGAGCGGCTCGGGGAAGAGCACGCTCATGCGGGTGCTCGGCGGGCAGTTGCAGCCGGATCACGGCGAGGTTCTGCTCAACGGCCAGCGTCTTTATAACAACCTCGACACGCTCAAGCGCTACGTCAGTTACATTCCGCAGGACGACGCTTTCGATGAACACCTGACGATCGGGGAAAATCTCCAGTTTGCCGCCGCGATCCGCTCCCCTCACCTCTCGCGGCGCGACCGGACTCGGCGTCTCGAAGGCAAATTGATCGAGCTCGGCCTAAGCGAGCGGCGCGACAGCATCGTCGGCAGCCCGGTGAAAAAAACGCTCAGCGGCGGCGAGCGAAAGCGCCTTAATATCGGCCTCGACATGATCGGTTCGGCCGACGTTTACCTCTTTGACGAGCCGACCTCCGGGTTGTCCTCGAAAGATTCCGAGCACGTCGTCGAGATCATCCGCGGGATGGCGCACAACAAAATCATCGTCGTCACAATTCACCAACCGAGCTCGAAGATTTTCCAGATGTTTCACAAGGCCATCCTTCTCGACAAAGGCGGCCGCCTCGTCTTCTTCGGCACGCCGAGTGACATGCTCCGCTATTTCGCGGAGGCGGAACATCAACATCAGTTCGGCGCGGACCTCGGAGCCTGTGCGGCCTGCGGAACGACCCGGCCGGAATTCATCTTCGACGTGCTGGAGACACCGCTGCGCGATCTGAGCGGCGACATCATTTACGAGGAAAATAATCGCGGCCAGCTAATGCCGGCGCGCCGCTACTCGCCCGAGTTCTGGCGCGACAAATACGAGGCGTTTCGCCTCATTCAGGACGTCAAGCAGGTGCCATTGCGGCGCGATCCGGTGGCGCCGTTGCCACCCGCGCCGCCGCAGAAGGTGCGCGAGCGCATTCGCTGGCATGATGAGTGGACCCAGCTGCGCACTCTGTTGCGGCGCGCTTTTATGAGCAAGCTGCGCAACCGCGCCAACCTCATCATCACGATCGGTGTCGCGCCACTTCTCGCGCTCCTCATCGCCACCATCCTGCGCTATTCGGACAGCGGGCGTTATGATTTTGCCTCCGCCTATCACATCCCGACCTTCCTCTTCCTCACGCTCATCGTCGCCATGTTCCTCGGCCTAACGAACAGCGCCGACGACATTATTCGCGACCGTGCCGTCCTCCAGCGCGAGCGCAATCTCAACGTCCGTCTGACCTACTACGTTTTCGCCAAAACAATTTCGTTAGGCGTGTTTGCCCTCGTCCAGTGCATCCTCTTTGTCCTCATCGGCAATTACCTCCTCGAGATTCGCGGGATGTTCTGGCCTGACCTAGCAATCGTCTTCATGACTGCGATGGGTGGGGTGTCGCTGGGCCTGGTTATTTCCTCCCTCGTCGCCGACCCGAAAACGGCGGCCAACATCGTTCCTCTCGTCCTCATCCCGCAGATCATCATGGGTGGCGCGATGATCAAATATGAGGACATGAACCGCAATCTCGGACTCGTTTACACTTTCTCGCGCTGGTTCCACGAACATCCCAACAGTGATGAGACCAGCAAAATGGACAGCCGTCTCCAGGTGCCCTTTATCTGCGAATTCGTCGCGATGCGCTGGTCTTATGAAGAGCTGGTCGTGGCCCAGGCGAAGCTGAATCCCCTAACGAAACGCCAGGACGATGCACAGAAGCAGATCGACGCCATCGTCGCGCGGCACGAGTCCCGCCCCGGCGATCCGAAGCGGCTCGATGACTTGAAGGAGACGCTCGCCGTCCTTTCCGGTCTGGAAGCGCAAAGCCCGCGCGAACTGAAGCAATACCTGGTCATCATCGATCAGGTCTTGAACGAAAAAATGTCCTTCGATCGCGCGGCTTTCAAGAACGCGAACGGCCCGACTACGGCCGAACAACTCTACGTAAACCAGAAAATTTCCGACTTGATCGCCAACGCCGAAATGGAACAAAACGACTACCGCCGAGGCGGCAAGCCGAATGTGTTTTTTGGTGCAGAAAAACGCTATTTCGGCGCCGCCAAACCCGGCGCGGAAAAGAACGCATTTCTGACTGTGAGCGTCTTCACTTTCAACACCGCGGTGCTGATCGGATCTAGCCTCCTTTTACTATGGCTGCTCCATTGGATCTTGCGCCGCCAACTGGAAGTGCGAAGGAATTGAACCAATGACCAAAACCAAGGAGAAAACGCGTCTCATCGTCGCGGCCAGCGAGAATGACGCGGACATGCTTTACGCCACCCGTTTCTTCGCGCCCGATGCTTTTATTTTTCTCGAACAGAATGGCAGGCGAACGCTCGTTCTGAGCGATCTAGAAATCGATCGGGGACGCAAGCAAGCAGAGGCCGACGAGATTTTGCCCTACAGCGCGTTTGAAAAGGAGGTGCAAGGGGCGAGTGCCAAGGCCCCGGACTACGAGAAAGTGCTCGGGCATTTCCTAGCGAAAAGAAAGATCCGCTCCGCGGTCGTGCCGGCAAATTTTCCGCTCGGGTACGCGCGGGAGCTCGAATTGAGAAAAATCCAGCTCCAGCCTGCCAACGGCCTCTTCTGGCCGGAGCGGGAAGCGAAATCGGAGTCGGAACTTCGCCTGATGCGCAAGGCTCTCGAGATCACAGAAAGCGGGATGGCGCGCGGGATCGAAGTGCTGAAACGGTCGAAGCCAGGAAAGGGACAAAAGCTCGAATGGTCGGGCACCGTCCTGACCTCGGAGCGTTTGCGCGCGGAAATCGACACGGCTGTTTTGCGCGCCGGGGGTCTGCCAGCCAACACCATCGTGGCCGGGGGCGATCAGGCGTGCGATCCGCACGAACGCGGTCACGGACCGTTGAAAGCGAACAGCCTTATCATCATCGATATTTTCCCGCGCTCGGCGGCCAGCGGCTACTACGGAGACCTAACGAGAACGGTACTGCGCGGCCGCGCCAGCGATGAGCAACGGCGACTCTGGGAAACCGTCAATGATGGCCAGGCGCTGGCTCT
>Ga0070665_100005624_pt1 | contig 12892 bp, 12 predicted proteins | sample KBSS13metaG_FD_65862 | JGI IMG/M metagenome (GOLD analysis project Ga0070665, IMG submission 65862) | Switchgrass rhizosphere microbial communities from Kellogg Biological Station, Michigan, USA - KBS S1-3 metaG | ecosystem: Host-associated > Plants > Roots > Rhizosphere > Soil ... | reverse complement strand
CGACCTGGGTGAACCCGATCCGGTCGTAGGTCCGGCGGGCGGCGGTGTTGAAGCCGTTGACGTACAGGCTCGCGATCCGGCCCATCGCCCCGAGCCGCTCCACCACCGCCGCGGTGCCGATCGCACCCAGCCTCTGGCCGCGTCTGGCCGGGTTCACCCAGACGCCCTGGATCTGCCCCACCCGCGCCGACATCGCGCCGATCTCGGCCTTGAACACGACCTCGCCGTCCTCGAACCGGGCGAAGGCGCGGCCCGCGGAGATCAGCTCCGCGACGCGGGCGCGGTAGCCTGCGCCGCCGTCCCCCGCGCGGGGGTCGACGCCGACCTCCTCGGTGAACATCGCGATCGCGGCGGGCAGGTAGCGGTCCAGCTCCTCGAGCCGCACGGGCCGCACCAGCGGGTCCGGCGCGACGACCGGGGGGCCTGCCAGGACCATCAGCGGCTGGTCCGCGCGCACCTCGCGGGCGGGCGCCCAGGACGGGGCGAGCTCCTCCCACAGCGGCAGGACCAGCTCGGCGCGGCCGACGAGCGACGAGCACGAGCGACCGTGCCTGCGGGCCCGGTCGGCGAAGGCGCGGATCGCGGGACGCTCGCCGCGCAGCGGGACGAGGTTGGCACCGGAGAAGCAGAGGCCCTCGAGCCGGGACCCCGAGGCCCAGACCTCACCGCCGAGGCGCCACGGGTCCAGCCCCGCCGCCTCGACCCGCGCGGCGACCATGCAGGCCGCGACCGGGTCGGCGTCGAGGGCAGCACGGACACCACCACGGTCCCGATCATCGAGCAACCGCGCACCGGCGACCCTCAGCACCCCTCTACGGTGCCACAACCGAGCCGTGCTGCCTACGCCGGGCTCGTCGGAACCGCGCAGGATGTTCACCCCACCGACACCGAGGGCTCGCCTGCCTCCTCCATCGTCTCGGCGATCTTGAGCGCCTCCTCGATCAGCGTCTCCACGATGGCGTGCTCGGGGACGGTCTTGATGACCTCGCCCTTGACGAAGATCTGGCCCTTGCCGTTGCCGGACGCGACGCCGAGATCGGCCTCGCGGGCCTCTCCGGGCCCGTTCACCACGCAGCCCATGACGGCGACGCGCAGCGGGACCTCCATGCCGGTGAGACCGGCGGTGACCTGCTCGGCGAGGGTGTAGACGTCCACCTGGGCGCGCCCGCAGGAGGGGCAGGACACGATCTCCAGCCTGCGCGGCTTGAGGTTGAGCGACTCGAGGATCTGCCGCCCGACCTTGATCTCCTCGACCGGCGGGGCGGACAGTGACACCCGGATGGTGTCGCCGATCCCCTGGCTCAGCAGGGCACCGAAGGCCACGGCGGACTTGATCGTGCCCTGGAACGCGGGCCCCGCCTCGGTGACGCCGAGGTGCAGGGGGTAGTCGCACTGCGCGGCGAGCAGCTCGTACGCGCGGACCATGACCACCGGGTCGTTGTGCTTGACCGAGATCTTGATGTCGTGGAAGTCGTGCTCGGCGAACAGCCCGGCCTCCCACATCGCGGACTCCGCGAGGGCCTCGGGCGTGGCCTTGCCGTACTTCTCGAGCAGGCGCTTGTCCAGCGAGCCCGCGTTGACCCCGATCCGGATCGGGGTGCCGTGGTCCTTCGCGGCCTTCGCGATCTCCTTGACCTGGTCGTCGAACTTGCGGATGTTGCCCGGGTTGACCCGCACCGCCGCGCAGCCCGCCTCGATCGCGGCGAACACGTACTTCGGCTGGAAGTGGATGTCCGCGATGACCGGGATCTGGGCCTTGCGGGCGATGGCGGGCAACGCGTCGGCGTCGTCCTGGCTGGGGCACGCCACGCGCACGATGTCGCAGCCCGCCGCGGTGAGCTCGGCGATCTGCTGGAGCGTGGAGTTGACGTCCGAGGTGAGGGTGGTGGTCATCGACTGGACCGAGATGGCGTGATCGCTGCCGACGCCCACCTTGCCGACCTGGAGCTGCCGGGTCTTGCGGCGCGGCGCGAGGGTGGGGGCGGGTGCGGACGGCATTCCCAGGGAGATGCTCACGACCTCCAGTATGCGCCTGTTCGCCTCGGAGAACCGCGTGACCCGCGCCTCCGACGGGTGCGGGTGGCGATCACGTGCGGCCCTTGGTCTCCTGCGCGTCCTGCAGGGTCGACGAGTGCGGCAGCCAGGTGGCCAGCTCGACCGGCCAGCCGTCGTCGGCCAGGACCCGGACGACGGCGGGGTCGTCGTCGAGCACCGACGCGATGTCCTGTGTGCGGGCCAGCCTGCGCAGGACCTCGCGCTTCATCATGCGGGCCGGGCGGTAGTCGTCGTCCTCGCGCATGTGCAGCGGGCCGGTGGGCAGGTCGTGCTCGGCCAGCCAGCGCTCGGTCAGCCGCCGGTTCCGCTCGGGGCGGCCGGTCAGGTAGACGACGTCGTAGTCCTCCTGCGCCTTCCGCAGCCGGTCCGCGCCCTCCTCCAGCAGCGGGTCGACGTCCGCCGCGGCGAAGAACCGCTCCCACCGCTGCGGCCGGGCCCGCAGGTGGTGCAGCCGGTGCGTGACGTCCGCCAACACCCCGTCGATGTCGAACACGGCGAGGGGTCGGGAGATCACGTGCGCATTATCGCTAACCGAGTCGCACGGGGTTGATGACGTCCGCCACGAACACCAGCGCACTCCACCCGATGAAGATCAGCGCGACGGTCATGGCCACCGGCATGAGCTTGGCCGCGTCCACCGGCCCCGGGTCGGGCCGCCCGCGCAGCGCCGCGAACCGCCGCCGGACCGCCTCCCAGATCGCCGGGAAGATCTGCCCGCCGTCCAGCGGCGGGATGGGCAGCAGGTTGAACAGGAACAGCGAGATGTTGACCAGCGCCAACAGCATCAGGAAGGCGGAGATCTCCTGGCCGGGCGGGGCGTCGGAGGCGAGGATCTCCCCGCCGATGCGGGAGGCGCCGACGATCCCGACCGGCGAGTCCTGGTCCCGCTCCTCGCCGAGGAAGACCGCGCCGAACAGGTTCGGCACCCGCTGCGGCATCTCGACCAGCTTCTGCCCGACCTGGCCCACGATGTCGACCATCGTGGTCCCGACGGCGTCGATGCCCTGGCGCTGCACCTCCTGCAGCGGGGACAGCCCCAGGAAGGAGGCCTGCACCGTCTCGTTCTGGTCGTCGAGCGAGGGCAGCTCGGTGGTGATCAGCGTGGGGGTCAGGGTGACCTGCTGCCCGCCGCGGTCCACCACGACGGTCACGGTGCCGGTGGCCGCGCGGATGGCCCGCTGCATCTCCGGCCAGGTCTCGTAGGTGCGCCCGTCGAACGAGACGATCCGGTCCCCCGGCTGGAACCCGGCCGCCGCGGCGGGGGTGAGCGGGGCGCCGGGCGGGCAGACGTCCGTCTGCGCGGCGGTCGCGGGCAGCACGCACTGGCTGACCGAGCTGACCGTGGACGTGGCGGTGAGCTGCCCGAAGCCCATCAGCACGATCGCGAACAGCACGACCGCGAGGATGAGGTTCATGATCGGCCCCGCGGCCATCACGATGATCCGCTTCCACGGGCGGCGGGTGTAGAACTGCCGGTCCGCGTCCTCGGGCCCGACGTCCATGGCCGAGGCCTGCCGGGCGTCGTCGATCAGGCCCTGGAACGGGCCGGTGCGCCTGCTGCGCCCGTAGATCTCGCCGCGGGCGGGCGGGAGCATGCCGATCATCCGGATGTAGCCGCCGAGCGGGACGGCCTTGATGCCGAACTCGGTCTCGCCGACCCGGCGCGACCAGACGGTCCTGCCGAACCCGACGAAGAACTCCGGCACCTTGATCCCGAACCACTTCGCGGTGGCGAAGTGGCCGAGCTCGTGCCAGGCGACCGACAACAGGATCCCGAGGAAGAAGACGACGATCCCGACGATCGTCCACACGACTGTCATCGCACCCTCTCCCGGGCGTGGGCCCGCGCCCACTCCTCCGCTGCCAGGACGTCGGCCACGGTAGCGGGGTCGTCCGACCAGCCGTCGGCGGCCCGCAGGACCCGCTCCAGCTCGTCGGTGATCGCGGTGTAGCCGATCCGGCCCGCGACGAACGCGGCGACCAGCTCCTCGTTGGCCGCGTTGAACACCGCGGGCAGGCAGCCGCCGGTCTCCCCCGCGAACCGGGCCAGCCGCACGCCCGGGAAGGCCTCGTGGTCCAGCGGCTCGAACGTCCAGCTCCGGTTCTCGGCCCAGGTGTTCGGCGCCGACGCCCCGGGCACGCGTTCGGGCCAGCCCAGCGCCAGCGCGATCGGCAGCCGCATGTCCGGCGGGCTGGCCTGGGCGATCGTGGCGCCGTCGACGAAGGTGACCATCGAGTGCACGATCGACTGCGGGTGCACGACGACGTCGATCCGGTCGTACGGCACGTCGAAGAGCAGGTGGGCCTCGATCAGCTCCAGGCCCTTGTTGACGAGGGTGGCCGAGTTGATCGTGACCACCGGACCCATGTCCCAGGTCGGGTGCTTGAGCGCGTCCTCGACGGAGACGTGCTCGAGGTCGCTGCGCGGCCTGCCGCGGAACGGCCCGCCCGACGCGGTGAGCACGAGCCGGGCGACCTCGTCCCGCGTGCCCGACCGGAGGCACTGCGCGAGGGCCGAGTGCTCGGAGTCGACGGGGACGATCTGGTCCGGCTTGGCCGCCCTGGTGACGAGCGGCCCACCCGCGACCAGCGACTCCTTGTTCGCCAGCGCGAGCGTGGCGCCCGACTCGAGGGCGGCGAGGGTGGGGCCGAGGCCACGCGATCCGGTGATCCCGTTCAGCACGACGTCGGCAGGCGTGGACGCGACGAGCTCGGCCGCCGCACCCGGCCCCTCGAGCACCTCGACCCCCGGCACCTCGGCCCGCAACCGGGCGGCGGCGGCGGGGTCCGCGACGGCGACGCGCCTGCTGCGGGTGGCCCTGACCTGCGACGCGAGCAGCCCGACGTCGCCGCCGCCCGCCGCGAGCCCGGCCACGACGAAGCGGCCGCCCGCCTTGTCCACGACGTCCAGCGCCTGGGTCCCGATGGAGCCGGTCGAGCCCAGGACCAGCACCGACCGCGGGGGGATCTCGTTCATCACCGCCCATCATCCTCCCCCGCGTGTTGTGCGAGGATGAGCCCCGCAGTCTTCAGACTTGGGAGGAACCATGGCGGGCCGCGAGCTGGCGAAGGTCGACCCGGCGGACGAGCCGTCGGCCGAGTGGGGCTGGCACGGGGAGTTCCCGAAGGCCACGTCCATCGCCGGGGTGATCGTGGCGATCCTGCTGCCCGTCATGCTGATCGGCCACCACGTCAGCTGGACGGAGATCCTGTTCGCCGTGGTCCCCGCCGTCGGGATCCTGGCAGGCGTGGTGTGGCTGAACGTGCGCAAGCGGCGGGACTGGCGGCAGTAGGTTGGCCGACGCGGTCGAGCTTGAGGTCGGCGACCGTACGGTCCGGCTCTCCAGCCCCGACCGGGTCTACTTCTCCGCGCGCGGAGAGACCAAGCTCGACCTCGCGCACTACTACATGGCCGTGTCCGACGGCGTCGTGCGGGCGCTGCGGGACCGGCCCTGCATGCTGCACCGGTTCCCCAAGGGCACCGACGGCGACAAGGTGCACCAGAAGCGGCTCCCCAAGGGGGCGCCGGACTGGGTCCCGACGGTCCGGGTGCACTTCCCCCGGTACAACCGGCACGCGGACGAGCTGGCGGTGGCACACCCCGCGGACGTGATCTGGGCCGTGCAGATGTCCACGGTGGAGTTCCACCCGTGGAACTCGCGCGCGGCGGACACGGAGTCGCCGGACGAGTGGCGCATCGACCTGGACCCCATGCCGGAGGCCACCTACGCGGACGTCCGCCGGGTCGCGACGGTGGTCCAGGAGGTGCTCGCCGAGCTCGGCGCGGTCGGCTACCCCAAGACGTCCGGGGGCAAGGGCCTGCACGTCTACGTGCGGATCCCGCCGACACACGGGTTCGGTGAGGTGCGCAAGGCCGCGCACGCGTTCGCGGTCGAGGTCGGGCGCCGGTGCTCGCTGGTGGACCTGAGCTGGTGGCGCAAGGACCGCGACCCGAAGTCGATCTTCGTGGACTACAACCAGAACGCCCGTGACCACACCATCGCCTGCGCCTACTCGGTCCGCGGGACCCCGGAGGGCCGGGTCTCCGCGCCGCTGGCCTGGGACGAGATCGACTCCGCCGAGCCCGGCGACTTCACCATCGCGACGATGCCCGCGCGGTACGCCTCGGTGGGCGACCTGCACGCGGAGATCGACGCGTCGGTCTTCGACATCGCGCCGCTGCTGGAGTGGGCGGAGCGCGATGCGTCGCAGACCGGCGAGGACATCCCGGACCTCGACGAGGTGTGAGCGCCTCCCCGGGGGCGCGCGTCGTCGATCACCACACCGTGGCGGCGGCCCGTCGGTCGAGCGCGGGCCCGCTCAGAGAGCGGCGGCGCGCAGGCGTGCGTACTCCTCGACGAGGCGGTGCTTCGGGTAGTGCGCGTTGAGGCCGCTGGGGTTGGGCAGCACCCAGATCCTCGTGGGGCCGATCGCGGGCTCCTGCGCACCGACGATCGCCGCCCGGTCCCCGAAGGCCGTCCGGTACGCCCCCATCCCGACGACCGCGAGCCAGGTCGGCACGTACCGCTCGACCAGGTCGTGCAGGATCCGGCCGCCGTCGACGAGCTCGGCGTCGGTCAGCTCGTCCGCGCGGGCGGTCGGTCGGGCGGCCATGTTGGTGATGCCCATCCCCCATCCGGGCAGCTCCCCCTGCTCGGCCGGGCGCAGCAGCCGCGGGGTGAAGCCCGCCTCGTGCAGGACCGGCCAGAAGCGGTTGCCGGGGCGGGCGAAGTGGTGGCCGGTCGCCGCCGAGACGAGCCCCGGGTTGATACCGCAGAACAGGACCCGGAACGGCGGGTCGTCCGGGCCGGGCAGGACGTCCGGGAGCGGGCGCGCGCGGGCCGCCTCCAGCTCGTCCGCGCTCGGCAGGCCCACGCGCGCATCATCCACCCGAGACGATCACGGCGCGCACCGGGTCGGGGAGATCGCCGGTCCGACGCCCTCCGCCGCTCCACCCCGCCGCAACGAGAGGGTGCACCGCCGCGCTGAGAGCACGTTTCGTGCAGCCAGCGCGGTGGGAGCAGGCGTGCCGGGGCACCCGCCGCGCTGAGAGCACGTTTCGTGCACCCAGCGCGTTGAGAGCACGCGAGCCGGCACACCCGCCGCGCTGAGAGCACGCTTCGTGCACCCGCGGCGTTGGCACCACCGCGCTGAGAGCACGTTTCGTGCACCCACGCGGGCCGGCACAGCCCTGTGCGCACGGAAACGGTGATCTTGCCGCGCTGAGCGCACGAAACGTGCGGAACCGCGGCTCAGGACAGGTTGCGCGCCATCCGCTGCAGCGTCTCGACCGTGGTGCGGTAGTCCGTCTCCGACACCCCCGCGGTGATCCGCTCCCGGTACTCCCGGATCGCGACGACCAACCGGCCGCGGGAGGCGGATCCGGTGGGGGTCATCGTGATCCGGCCCGCCGCCTCCTGAACCCAGTGCAGGGCGCGGAGCTGGTCGAGCACCAGGCGGGCCGGGGGTCCGGAGCCGGCGAGGGGGGCGAGTGCGGCGTCGAGCGCGGCCGCCGTGTCCGCCCCGCCCGCGATCGCGTTGAGGGCCTGCCAGTGCCTGCGCCCGATGCCCTCGTCGGCCAGGACGCGGTCCATCGTGGACTCGATGAGCCGGTCGACGTGCGCGAGCCACCACCCGATCGGCCTGTCCGCCGAATGGTCGCAGTTCGGCCCGTGCACATGGGCGGGGGCGGGGTCCACGAGATCAGGATGCCCCAACCCCCGCCGTCGTACCAGGTCAGAAGCGCGCTCAGACCCTGACTCAGACGCCGAGCACGTCCGCGAGGTCGAAGGAGACCGGCCGCTCGAGCTGGTCGTAGGTGCACGACTCGGGGGTGCGGTCGGGGCGCCAGCGCACGAACTGCGCGGTGTGCCGGAACCGCAGGCCCTCCATGTAGTCGTAGCGGACCTCGACGACCCGCTCCGGGCGCAGCGGCGTGAACGACAGGTCCTTGCCGTTGTTCCAGCGGCTGCCCTCGTTCTTGCGCGGGGTCCGCTCCCCCTCCATGTGCGCGCCCCAGTTCCACGGGTGCCCCTCGAACTCCGTGACCAGCGGCTGGAGCTCGGCGAACAGCTCCCTGCGCCGGGCCATCGGGAACGCCCCGATGACGCCGACGGAGGCCAGCACCCCGCGCTCGTCGAACAGGCCGAGCAGCAGCGAGCCGATCGCGTCGGGCCCCGACTTGTGCACCCGGTAGCCCGCGACCACGCAGTCGCAGGTCCGCTCGTGCTTGATCTTGGTCATCACGCGCTTGTCCGGCTGGTAGGTCTGGTCGGCCCGCTTGGCGATCAGCCCGTCCAGCCCGGCGCCCTCGAACTGCTCGAACCAGCGCTGCGCCTCGGTGGCGTCCCGGGTCAGCGGGGTGACGTGGATCGGTGCCCGCGCCTTCGCCAGCGCCTCCTCCAGCCGCGCCCGGCGGACCTCGAAGGGCTCGGCGGTGAGGTCCTCGTCGCCGAGGGCGAGCAGGTCGAACGCGACGAAGCTGGCGGGCGTCTGCTCGGCCAGCAGCGTCACGCGCGAGGCGGCGGGGTGGATGCGCTGCTGGAGGGCCTCGAAGTCCAGCGCGTTGCCCTCCACGTCGGCGACGATCACCTCGCCGTCGATCACCGCGCGCTCCGGGAAGTTCGCCAGCACGGCCTCGACGACCTCGGGGAAGTAGCGGGTCATCGGCTTCTCGTTGCGACTGCCGATCTCGACCTCCGCGCCGTCGCGGAAGACGATCGAGCGGAAGCCGTCCCACTTGGGCTCGTACAGCTGTCCGGACGGGATGTCCTTCACCGGCTTGGCCAGCATCGGCTTGACGGGCGGCATCACGGGCAGGTCCACGCGGGACAGTGTGCCCCCTGTGCCCCCTCCCCGCCCCTCCCCGTCAGCAGCCGCAGGAGTCCCGGTGCACGAACCTCGGCCGGAGCCGGACGGTCTGCGGGGGCGCGGCGGGATCGGCCATGCGCCGCAACAGCAGCCGCACCGCCTCCCGCCCGATCTCGCCGAACGGCTGCGCGACGACCGTGAGGCGCGGGGCGAAGAGGTCTGCCCAGGGGAAGTCGTCGAAACAGGCGAGCGCGAGGTCCTTCGGCACCTCGACCCCCGCCTCGCGGAAGGCCTGCATGGCCCCGATCGTCATCGAGTTGTTGGCGGTGATCACCGCTGTCGGCGGCTCGGCGAGGGCGAGCAGCGCGTGCACGGCGACACGCGCAGGCTCCTCGGCGGAGTGCCCGTCGACGATCAGCTCGTCCGCCAGGCCCGCCCGCTGGAGCCCGAGCCGGTACCCGGCGACCCGCTCGACGGTCGTCCGCAGGCCCGGCTGGCCCGCGACCAGCGCGATCCGCCGGTGCCCGCGGTCCGCGAGGTGGGTGACGAGCCCGGCCACCGCCTCGACGTTCTCGCACCCGACCTGGTCCATCCGCTCGTCGATCAACCGGTCCACCAGCACGGTCGGCACCTCCCGCGCGGTCAGGAAACCCAGTGCCGCGTCGGGTTCGGCGGAGGGGGCGAACAGGACGCCGTCGACGCGGCGGGCGTGCAGCCGTCGGATGACGGTGTTCTCGTACTCCGGCTCCTCGTGCGGGTCGACGAGCAGCAGCGTGTACCCGTGCCGGGCCGACTCGGCCTCGATGGCGTGGATCAGCTCCCCGAGGAACGGGTTGGAGATCGCCGGGAGCGCGAGCCCGATCGTGGTGGTCCGGGCCGTGGCGAGGGACTGCGCGACGGTGTTGGGGGTGTAGTCGGCGGCCCGGACGGCGTCGAGCACCAGCTCACGGGTCTGCGGGCGCACCGTGCGGGTGCCGTTGAGCACGTGCGAGACCGTCGCGATCGAGACCCCCGCGAGCCGGGCCACGTCGGCCATCGTCGCCATCGCCGCCTCCGTCCTGCCGGAACCCCGGCGCGCCGTCATGATCCCGGAATGGGCACCTCGGTTAGTGAGCTGCATCACTCTAGACGGGGAACCCTACCAGTTAAGCGGTTGCGCAAGCGCTTAACTTGGCCTTACCGTACGAGCCGACGTGACATGGAACACGTCGCGACCGGGAACTCGCACGACGACACCCGAGGAGGAGGGCACCGTGGTCTCACCGCCGAGCAGGTCGCCCGACCGACCACCCCGCCGATCCCGCAGGCTCGCCCGCTCGGGGCCCCTCGCCCTGCTGGCCGTGTCCGCGCTGGCCCTCTCGGGCTGCGCCGGCGCGGGCGCCCTGGGTGGCGGGGGTGACGGGCAGCAGACGATCACCATCGCGATCGTCTCCAACCCGCAGATGCAGGACGCGATCGAGCTCTCGCCGCAGTTCGAGGCGGAGAACCCGGACATCCGGCTGAAGTTCGTGAGCCTGTCCGAGAACGAGGCCCGCGCGAAGATCACCGCCTCGGTCGCCACCGAGGGCGGCGAGTTCGACGCGGTGATGATCTCGAACTACGAGACCCCGCAATGGGCCGCCAACGGCTGGCTGGTCGACCTCGACCCGCTGATGGCCCAGACCCCCGGCTACGACGAGGACGACTTCATCCCCGCCGTCCGGGGGGCGCTGTCCGGTCCGGACGGGCACATGTACGCGGTGCCGTTCTACGGCGAGTCGTCGTTCCTGATGTACCGCAAGGACCTGTTCGCGCAGGCCGGGATCACCATGCCCGCCCAGCCGACCTGGCAGGACGTCGCCGCCGCGGCGCAGCGGCTGCACGACCCCGAGAAGGGGATGTCCGGCATCTGCCTGCGCGGCAAGCCCGGCTGGGGTGAGGTGATGGCCCCGTTCGACACCGTGGCCAACACCTTCGGCGCCCGCTGGTTCGACCCGCAGTGGAACGCCCAGCTCGACTCGCCGCAGTTCCGCGCGGCGGCGAACTTCTACGTCGACCTCGTGCAGAACTACGGCACGCCCGGCGCCGCCACCAGCGGGTTCTCCGAGTGCGGCACGCAGTTCAGCCAGGGCAACGCGGCGATGTGGTACGACGCCACGGTCGCCGCGGGCATCGTCGAGAACCCGGAGGAGTCCCGGGTCGCGGGCAACGTGGGCTACGCGCCCGCCCCCGTCGTCGAGAAGCCGGACGCTGGCTGGCTCTACACCTGGTCGCTGGCCATCCCGAAGACCTCCGACGAGGCGGGCACCACCGCGGCCACGTGGAGGTTCCTGTCCTGGATGACCAGCAAGGACTACGGGCCCATGGTCGGCGAGCAGCTCGGGTGGGAGCACGTCCCGCCGGGGGCCCGGCAGTCGACCTACCGGATCCCGGAGTACATCGAGGCGTCGAAGGCCTACGCCCAGCCGACGCTGGACGCGATCGCCGCGGCCGACCAGAAGAACCCGACGGTCGAGCCCGTGCCCTACACCGGCATCCAGTTCCTCGCGATCCCCGAGTTCCAGGACCTCGGGACGCGGGTCAGCCAACAGCTCTCGGCGGCCGTCGCCGGGCAGCAGACCGCGGACGAGGCCCTGGACCAGGCCCAGGTCTACGCCGAGACCGTCGGCGAGTCCTACCAGAGGGAGGGACAGTGACCGTCACCGAGCAACGGCAGGCGGAGATCGTCCCCCGGCAGCCCGCGAGCGCGGGCCGCGAGGGCTGGATCCGGCGCGCGCCACTGCTTCCGGCGCTGATCTTCACGATCATCGTCACGCAGCTGCCGTTCCTGTTCACGATCTACTACTCGCTGCAGAGCTGGAACCTCGTCCGCCCGGGCAGCGCCCAGTTCGTCGGCCTGGACAACTACGTCAAGGTGTTCACCGACAGCCAGTTCCGCGGCGTCGCGCTCAACACCGTGGTGCTCACCGCAGGCGCGGTGCTGATCTCGATGGTGCTGGGCCTGGCGTTCGCGCTGCTGCTGGACCGGCGGTTCCGCGGCCGCGGCTTCGTGCGGACGCTGCTGATCACGCCGTTCCTCATCACGCCGGTCGCGGCCGCGCTGCTGTGGAAGACGGTCCTGTTCGACCCGACCTACGGCTTGATCAACTTCGTGCTCTCGCCCTTCGGCGCAGGCCAGACGGACTGGATCTCGGCCTTCCCGCTGACCTCGGTCATGGTCGCGCTGGTCTGGCAATGGACGCCGTTCATGATGCTGCTGACCCTCGCGGGCCTGCAGAGCCAGCCGCACGACGTCCTCGAGGCGGCCCGCGTCGACGGGGCGGGGTCCTTCGCGATCTTCCGCGAGGTCACGCTGCCGCACCTGCGCCGGTTCATCGAGCTGGGCATCGTGCTCGGCGCGATCTACCTGGTCAACACGTTCGACGCGATCTACATGATGACCCAGGGCGGCCCGGGCACCGCCAGCGCCAACCTGCCCTTCTACATCTACCAGCGCGCGTTCCTGGGCTTCGACATCGGACAGTCCGCGGCGATGGGCGTGGTGGTCGTGATCGCCACGATCCTCGTCTCCACGTTCGCCCTGCGGCTGATCTTCCGCAGCTTCCAGACCGAGGAGGGATGATGGCCGCACCGACCACGGAACGCCCGGCCTCCGCGGGCGACACCCGGGAGCTGGCCCCCGCACGCCGCGGCAACCGCGCCGGACCCGCACTGCTCACCGTCCTGACCTGGATCGTCGGGATCGGGTTCTTCTTCCCGATCCTGTGGATGGTGCTCACGGCCTTCAAGAAGGAGGCCGACGCCTACACCAGCCCGCCCTCACTGTTCTTCACCCCGACGCTCGAGCAGTTCGAGACGGTGTTCAGCTCGGGTATCGGGCCGTACCTGCTCAACTCTTTGTTCGCCACGGTCATGTCCACCGTCTTCGTGCTCCTGCTGGCGGTGCCCGCGGCCTACGCGGTGTCGCTGCGGCCGGTGAAGAAGACCCAGGACGTCCTGTTCTTCTTCATCTCGACGAAGATGCTGCCGGTCGTGGCGGCGATCGTGC